>Ga0187894_10003455_pt1 | contig 17674 bp, 13 predicted proteins | sample GBC1701081metaG_FD_136650 | JGI IMG/M metagenome (GOLD analysis project Ga0187894, IMG submission 136650) | White microbial mat communities from a lava cave in the Kipuka Kanohina Cave System on the Island of Hawaii, USA - GBC170108-1 metaG ...
AAGGTGGGCGACATGAGCATGCCGGGGAACGACCGGGACATGCTCACCCATCAGCACAGTGTGTCTTGCTCGACGGCACGTCGGCTACGCGCATTTGTGTTTCCGCCGAACACAATCGTCTTCGCGAAGGTCGGCGCTGCACTGCTGCTGAACCGCAGAAGACTCCTCGCGCGACCTTCGTGCATCGACAACAACATGATGGGTTTCATGCCTGCCCAATGTGACCCGACGTGGGCCATGTACTGGCTCAGTGGATTGGATATGGGGGAGCTGGCAAACCCGGGTGCCGTGCCTTCTGTCAACGAAGGCCAGATGCGCGACACCCCCGCTGCGGTCCCACCCGAGCCCGAGCAACGCGCCATTGCAGTGTTCCTCGACCGCGAGACGGCGCGGATCGACGCGCTGGTGGCGAAGAAGGAGCGGCTGATCGAGCTGCTCCAGGAGAAGCGCACCGCCCTCATCACCCGCGCCGTCACCAAGGGCCTCGACCCGACCGTCCCCATGAAGGACTCCGGCGTCGAGTGGCTGGGGGAAATTCCGGCGCACTGGGAGGTGAAGCGCCTCTGGCATCTGACGCCGCCTCGTCGGCGCATCATGTATGGAATCGTTCTCCCCGGGCCGAACGTAGACGACGGCGTCCCGATTGTGAAAGGCGGTGACGTGACACCAGGGCGCCTGCGGCTTGATTCTCTCAACCGAACAACCCGTGAGATTGAAGCGGGATACGTGAAATCGCGCCTACAGGGCGGTGATCTCGTCTACGCGATCCGGGGGAGCATCGGCGAGGTTGCAATGGTGCCGGATGAATTGACCGGCGCTAATCTCACGCAGGACGCGGCGCGCGTTGCATACACTTCTGCGACCCACGGGCCGTGGCTTCTCTATGCGCTCCAGTCACGGGCTGTCTTTGTGCAGCTTGAGGCTGGCGCGCTCGGCGCCACGATTCGGGGCATCAACATCAGAGACCTGAAGAGGGCATCGATAGCCGTGCCCGTACCGGATGAGCAGGGAGCCATGGCTGCATTCCTCGACCGAGAGACTGCCAGGTTCAACGCCCTCATCGTCAGGGTTCGCGACGCCATCGATCGCCTAAACGAGCTGCGTACCGCCCTGATCTCCGCCGCGGTGACGGGCAAGATCGACGTGCGGGGGGAAGCCGCGTGAGCCCCGAGATCTCCGAACGCGCATTCGAGGAGGCGATCGAGTGCGGGCTGCTCCAGTACGGTCCAGACGCCTGCGCCGCCGACGCGACGGCCGTTCGCGAGACTTCGCCGCCGTACGGCGAGAGTCCCCCGGGCGGTTACCGCAAGCGCAAACCGGAGGACTACGACCGCGCGCTCTGCCTGCTGCCGCGCGACGTCGTGGACTTCGTGCTCGCCACGCAGCCCAGAGAATGGAAGAAGCTTGAGCAGCACCACGGCGCCGCCGTGAAGGAGCAGTTCCTGAAGCGCCTCGCCGCCGAGATCGAGCGGCGCGGCGCGCTCGACGTGCTGCGCAACGGGCTCAAGGACTCGGGCTGCAAGTTCCGGCTCGCGTACTTCCGCCCGGCGAGCGGGCTCAACGAGGAGACGCGGCGGCTGCACGCGGGGAACCTGTTCTCCATCGTGCGCCAGGTGCGCTACAGCACCAAGAACGAGAACTGCCTCGACCTGGTGCTATTCCTCAATGGCATCCCGATCTTCACCGCCGAGCTGAAGAACCCGCTCAACGCCCAGGACGTCGAGGACGCGATCCGGCAGTACAAGACCGACCGCGACCCGCGCGAGCCGCTCTTCACCCACGGCTGCTGTCTCGCGCACTTCGCGGTAGACCCGGACCTCGTCTACGTGACGACGCACCTCCAGGGTGCGAGAACGCGCTTCCTGCCCTTCAACCGGGGGAAGTTCGGCGGTGCGGGCAATCCGCCCGTGCCGCCCACGCACAAGGGCTACGCCACCGCCTACCTCTGGGAGGAGACCTGGGCTCGGGACAGCGTGCTCGATCTCGTGCGGCAGTTCATCCACGAGGTCGAGGAGGAGGACGAGAAGGGCAAGAAGACCGGCCGGCGCTTTCTCATCTTCCCGCGCTACCAGCAGCTCGACTGCGTGCGCCGGCTGATCGCCGATGCGCGGAGGCGCGGCCCCGCACAGCGCTACCTGATCCAGCACTCGGCCGGTAGCGGCAAGAGCTTCACCATCGCCTGGCTCGCCCACCAGCTCGCCACGCTCCATGATGCCGGCGACCGGCGCGTGTTCGATTCGATCGTGGTCGTCACCGACCGGCGGGTCCTCGACCGCCAGCTCCAGACGACGATGCGCCAGTTCGAGCAGACGCTCGGCGTGGTCGAGAACATCGACACCACAGCGCGTCAGCTCAAGGAGGCGCTCGAGTCGGGCAAGACGATCATCGTCACGACGATCCAGAAGTTCCCAGTCATCGCGAGGGAGATCGGGGAGCTCCCCGGTAAACGCTTCGCTGTGATCGTGGACGAGGCGCACTCCTCCCAGTCGGGGGAGAGCACGAAGTCTCTCAAGGCGTCGCTCGCGGCCAAGGACCTGGACGACGCCGAGCGGGAGGACGCGGCGGCCGAGCCGGGCGCGGACGAGGTGGACAACCTGGCGCTCGCCGAGGCGGTGAAGCGCGGCCACGTCCCGAACCTCTCGCTCTTCGCCTTCACGGCCACACCCAAGCCGAAGACGCTCGAGCTGTTCGGCACCAAACGCCCGGACGGGAGGTTCGCGCCCTTCCATCTCTACAGCATGCGCCAGGCGATCGAGGAGGGCTTCATCCTCGACGTGCTCCAGAACTACACCACCTACAAGGCCTACTGGCGGCTGCTCAAGAAGGTCGAGGACGACCCGCGCTACGACAAGCAGAAGGCCGCGGACCTGCTCAAGTCGTTCGTCGAGCTGCACGCGCACGCAATCGGCGAGAAGGTGAAGATTGCCGTCGGGCACTTCGCGGCGCAGGTGCAGGGTGAGATCGGCGGCAAGGCCAAGGCGATGATCGTCACGCGCTCGCGGCTGCACGCGGTGCGCTACCGGCTCGCCGCGGATCGCTACCTCGCCGAGCGCGGGTTGCCCGTCAAGGCGCTGGTTGCGTTCTCCGGAACCGTGAAGGACGGTGGCAAGGACTACACCGAAGCCAACATGAACGGCTTCCCCGAGGCGCAGACGGCGAAGATGTTCGAGCGCCCGGAGTACCGCTTTCTCGTCGTCGCCAATAAGTTTCAGACCGGCTTCGACCAGCCGCTGCTCCACACGATGTACGTGGACAAAAAGCTCGGCGGCGTGAACGCGGTGCAGACGCTCTCGCGCCTCAACCGCACGCACCCGGAGAAGAAGGGCACAATGGTGCTCGACTTCGCCAACGAGGCCGAGGAGATCCAGGCGGCATTCGAGCCGTACTATGAGACGACGCTCCTCTCGGAGGCGACCGACCCGAACTTGCTGTACGAGATGGAGAGCCGGCTCGCCGCGTTCCCCGTCTACACGGAGGCGGACATCAAGGCTTTCGCGAAGGTCTACTTCGACCCCAAGGCCACGCAGGACCGGCTCTACGCCGTGTTGGCTCCGCTGGTCGACCGTTTCCTGGCGCTATCGAAGGACGAACAGGCGGACTTCCGCGGCCAGCTCACCGACTACGTGCGGCTCTACGCCTTTCTCGCCCAGGTGATGCCCTTCGCCGACGCGGACCTCGAGAAGCTCTACGTCTTCGCGCGCCACCTACGGCGGCTCCTGCCCGCCGATCCGGAGACGCTGCCGCGCGAGGTGCAGCAGAACATCGACATGGAGTCGTACCGGATCCAACAGACGGGGAGTGGGAAGATCGCGCTCGAGCGTAAGCCGGGCGTGCTGGACCCCGTGAGCACGAAGGGCTCCCACGGCACGGCGCCCGAGGAGCTAGAGACGCTCTCGCGCATCATCGCGGAGCTGAATGACCGCTTCGGCCTGAACCTCGGCCCCGAGCACCGAGTGACGCTCGGGCAGATGATGGAGAAGCTCGATGAGGACGCCGCGCTCGACGCCGCGGCGCGCGTCAATACGCGGGAGAACGTGCGCCTCACCTTCGACCAGAAGGTCGAGCACGTGATCCAGGAGATCGTCGACTCGAACTTCGATCTCTACAAGCGCATCACCGACGACCGCGCCTTCGGCGAGGCGGTCAAGAACTTCCTCTTCGACCAGTATCTTCGTGCTCATCGCAACGCCGAGGAGCTGATCAAGCGCGGCGAGTCGAAGACGCTGGAGTTCAAGTCCACGTTGCGCTGGAGCCTCAAAGAAGACCGGCAAGACGACAAGGGCGTTACGCACGCCGTGCTCAAGACGATCGCCGCGTTCCTGAACACCGAGGGCGGCGATCTCCTGATCGGCGTGGCCGACGACGGTGCCATCGTCGGTATCGAGGCCGACCGGCTGGAGTCCGACGACAAGTTCATGCGGCATCTCGCGCAGGTCGTCCGCAATGGCCTGGGTGATCGCGCGGGGACGTGCATCGACCCGAAGTGCCAGGTGGTGCACGGCAAGACCGTGTGCGTCGTGACCTGCCAGCGCAGCCCCGAGCCGGTGTTCTTGAAGTGGAAGAGCATGGAGAAAGCGGCCGAGGGCGACTTCTTCGTCCGCAGCGGACCCGGCACAGTGAGCCTGCCCCGGGAGAGCGCGGAAGCGTATATCCGGACACGCTTCCTGGGCCGAGCGGACACGGGCGCGTCGGCGCCCGGTGGCTCAACCTCTGGGGGGCGTTGACGGCCAGCTCTACGAGGGAATCCGATCAACCGTCGGTAATTTGAGGTTTCAGGCCGTCTCTTAGTCGGAGGTTCTATGGCGTTGAGCCAGACGGCTGTCTCAGATCGCGTACGAATGTTCCGCAAAGACCTTGACCGCGCGTTAGACCTGTATGCGACGCTTGTCGTCAACGGTCGCACCGTCGATAGTGGCGAGAATGCGCGTTCATTGCCGCAGCCAGACCGTCGAGATGCCGCACAGTTCATTTTCTTCGAGGTGGCGGCGAAGTTCGAGACCTTCATGCAGGACCTGTTCACCATCGCTGTGCGAAAGCGCTACTCGGTTTCGCCGGCTCGTGCCGCCTACATCATGGGTCATCCCGATCGTGGCGTGGCGGGCGTGATGGGGTGGGGCTCAGTCAAGCAAGTCAGCGCCAGGGCCAAGAACGTCTTCGGCGCCAGCGCGTTCTTGTCGCGCCTGGAAAGGTCTTTAGGGAAGGACGTCTACCAGCGACTAGAGTTGGCACACACTCTCCGTAATCGCGTCGCTCACGACAGCCAGGGCGGGGCTAGCAAATACCGAGAGGCGCTCGCGCGGCTTCAGGTGCCGAAGCAAAGTCGCCAAGGGGCCAGTGTCGGTCGCGTCCTCATCGAGTACCCGGTCTCAGCATCTCCGCAAGATCGCTGGTTCCACCGGATGCTCGAAGCCTATCGAACGGTTGCGACCAAGGCGCGGACGCGGATCTGATGTCGAAGTGATCAGCATGGAAACAATGAGCGCTTTACTGTCTGTGATTGGACTCGTCCTGGTCGCTGTCGCTGGGTTCGTCTTGCTTCCGAGCATATTCATCACCGACGCAGAGCTGGTCGCCCTTGGAGAACTGCCCTTGGAGGAGTCAACGTCCCACATGACTGGTGCGTCGAGTGGCCGCACGCTCCCTGTCGCCGTCACTGACGTGGCCAAACTTGTCGCCTACCGGGATCGCTACATCCAGGCCAGAAAGGAAGAGCGGCGGAAAGGACGTATGGGACTTTGCTTGTTGGGAAGCGGTTCAGCGCTGCAAATTGTTGGGGTGGTGTTGAGTTGGGTCAGTTGATGGCGCCGCTTTCGGAGAGTCCGTGACCCCCGTGCGCGCGTGACAACCCTTTGAGTGCCTCACGGGTGTGAAGGGCGCTGGTGTCAGTAGTGGTGTCACTTGGCGAACGAACCTGATCGAAAAGAACCGGAAGTGGTCGAAGACCCGGAACGGGACAACTCGGCGAGAACACGTGAAAACCCGCATCAGTCCTGGGGTTCCTCGTCCTTCTTGACCCCCCTCATAATCCCTAGGTCCGCAGTTCGATTCTGCGCGCCGCCATTCCTCCGCTGCCGCGCTCGGGCGAGACGATCCGTTTGAGCCGTACGCCGGTGCTGGTAAACGGCGGAGCCGTAAAGCATCTGCGCGGAGCGAGGAAGAGAGCAATGCGGTCCACCATCGCAGCGGGGTTCGCCATCTTCGTGGTCGCCATCATCGCGGTTCAGCCTGCCGACGCGGGCAAGGCCGACCTTTGCTGCCAGTGCTTTTGCCGTGTGGCCAGCGCCAGCGGCGATGGCGGCGGCGCAGGTATCCGGGCCTCGGCCACAAGGACGTTCGAACGACGATGATCTACACCACGTCCTCAACCGCGGCGGGCGAGGCGTGAAGAGTCGGCCCGGCAACTTCTGACGGCCGGATCGCGTGCGTTATGCGGAAACCGTATATCCCCTCACCGCGATCCTCGGGAGCTCGCAGCGCCCGAGCCGTCTCGCGTTTGCAAACGAATACACGCGGTGCGCAGGCGGGCAGCCGGGTGCGCCGCGTGTCATACGGAAACGGCATATTGGTGAGTTGGGCGGCCCGCGGAACGCGCGCGGAGTCTGGAGCACGAGGGTGAGCGAGCCTGATCCGTATCTTCTGGGCTACCGGCAGGCCGAGCAAGAACGCTTAGAGCGACAAGCGGACGAGCTCGCCCCCGAATCAGAGTGGCTATTCGATCAGATCGGCGTTCGTGCGGGGTGGCGAGTGGTCGAGATCGGCTGCGGCCCACGAGGCTGCCTCGGTCTTCTCTCGAAGCGCGTTGGTTCAACGGGCACGGTCGTCGGTGTGGAGCGCAGTACCGAGCAAGCGGAACGCGCTCGGCGATTCGTGGTTGAGAACCATTTTGCGAACGTCCAGGTCCTCGATGCGGATGCCCGCAGCTCGGACCTTCCCGAGCGGACGTTCGACCTCGCGACGGCGCGCCTAGTTCTCACCAATGTGCCGCGACCCGAAGAGGTCGTTGCGAAGATGGTGCGTCTCGTTCGGCCTGGCGGCTTCATCGCTCTACACGAGCCGGATCCGACGACCAACCGATGCGATCCTCCACTTGCCGCTCAGACTCGCCTCATGGAGATCTTGAACAGCTATGCCGAGCTCAGCGGAATCGATCGATCCATTGGCCTCCGGGTGCCGCGCATGCTGCGAGAGCTAGGACTGCTCGACATCTGCATACATCCGCTGGTCCACGTCTACCCCCCGGGCCACGGGCGTCGAATGCTGGTGCTCGAGTTCGTCGAGAACGCGCGGGACCGCATTCTCGAGCGAGGTCTGGTGGCGGAGGCTGAGCTCGCCGAACTCATGGCTGCGCTGAAGCAGCACTTGGAGAACCCCTCCACATTGGTCGTCTCCTCTCTCTTCCTCCAGACGTGGGGTCGGATGCCGGACCGATGACTGGCGCCACCCAACAAGCCGCTGAAGCTGTCGGCCCGCGCGATTCAGCCGCGCGAGCGGGCTTGCTCGAAGCGGGCCGGGGTAAGGTAACGCGCGGCCGCAGCTTAGCGGCCGTCCGTTAGGCAGCCGCTGAAATGATCCGAGGCTCTTGCCACTGCGGTGCAGTTCAATGGCGCTTCGACGGGATGCCCGAGTCGGCCACGGCGTGCAATTGCACCGCATGTCGTCGCTACGGCGCGCTGTGGGCCTATGAATTCGAGGGCAGCGGCATCGATGTCTCGGGTTCGACCCAAACCTACACACGACGAAGGTGGGTCGTGTTTCACTTCTGCCCCGCGTGTGGCTGCTTGGCGTATTGGCGAGGCTTGCACACAAGCAAAGAGGGGCGACGTCCCAAGGGGGTCAACCTGCGCCTCGCCGACCCAGAGGACGTGGCGCTGATTCCCGTCGTCCGTCACGACGGGCTCGAGACTGCTGGCGACCTTCCACGCGATGGGAGATGTGTCGCAGACTATTGGTTTTGAATTTTCCGGGTCGCTGCCTAACTACGCGATGCAGCGCACGCGGCACACGGCGCCGCGCCGCTGAGCGCGGGCGTTGGGCGGCGTGGAAGAATCCAGTGCTCGCTGCGAGGAGAATCGGATGAAGCTTGAGAGAGCCTATGAGTTCCTGTGGACCCATGCGCGTCTTCTTGAACGCAGGATCTTCGAGCACAAGTTCCTGGGCGGCGCTTCAGAAGCGGTGGAGCGAGCCATTGACGCATACCGAAACGCAGACGGTGGCTTCGGGCAGGCGCTCGAGCCGGATTGTCGAACTCCGCACTCACAGCCTGAAGCAACGCGCTGGGCGCTCGCTGTCCTGGAAGCGGCCGGGTGTCTGAACGAAGAGTGTGCTCGCCGTTGCGCAGATTGGCTCGCCTCGGTGTCTACCCCGGACGGCGGAGTGCCATTCTGCCTGATGACCGTCGACGGGTACCCCAAGGCACCCTGGTGGACGGCCGTTCCTACGGCCGATCTGAACCCCACGGGCAGTCTCGTCGGGCTCCTGCGGCGCCATGTACCAGACCATCCCTGGGTTTGCCGGGCGGCGGAGTGGTGCTGGGAGCGCGCTCTCGGAGTCGTCCCGGAGAGTCAGTATCAGGCTCATCCATTGGCGGACTTCCTGATCACCGAGCCGGATCCGGAGCGCGCGAGACCGATCCTTCACCGTCTCGGTGAAGCGCTTGCGAGCGGCCGTATCGTTCCGCTCGACGCAACGAGTCAACCCGCGAAGCCCGATGCGCATACTCCGCTGCAGTTCGCAACCTCTCCCAAGCATCCACTACGACCCTTCTTCAGCGATGCGATCATCGAGCGATTCCTAGATCGCCTGATCGCAAATCAATGCGACGATGGCGGCTGGCCGATCGATTGGCCCGCGCCCGGAACGACCGCCGCCAGCGAATGGCGAGCCATCAGGACGCTGGAGGCGCTCCAAACTCTGTCGGCGTACGGTCATCTATGAGCGCGCACGCCGCTCAACAAGCCTTGTGGTGCGGCAGCAGCTTCGGAGCGACACTCGCTCCATCAGTCCGGTCCCTCGCCCTGGCGCAGGCGCGCGCGTCGAACCGCGCGAGGATAGCCGGCCCCTGACCAAGGACCCTTCGACGTGATATGCACGTCGTCTGCACAGAAGACCTCGAATGAATACTGGGTACGCGTACGATCATGCTTGGCAACAGGAGCGTATTCGGCTCGCCGGCCTCGAGACTGCGCTTGATCCCGGTACCCGCGCTCACCTCACTCGGCTGGGCGTTGGCCCCGGCTTCCGCTGCCTGGAGGTCGGCGCGGGCGGTGGCTCCGTGGCGCTGTGGCTTGCAGAGCAAGTCGTCCCGGGGGGCGTGGTCGTTGCCACGGACCTCGAAACGGACTTCCTCGAGGCAGAAGCGAAGAGCCACCCGAGCCTCGAGGTGCTGCGCCACGACGTCATGGCCGACGTGCTACCGACGGGGTTTGACCTCGTGCACGCCCGTTGGCTGATCGAATGGCTACCGGACAAACACCTCGCGTTGGAACGCATGGTGGCAGCGCTGCGTCCGGGGGGCGTGCTATTGATCGAGGAACCTGATTTCGTCACGATCTACGAAGCGGCTGAACCCGCCGCGCTTCGTCGTGTCGTCGTCGCCGCGATGCACCACCTCGAAGCGACGACGCCGGTCGAGGTCGAGTACGGGCGACGAGCGCTGGGCGACCTCCTCGCCCTCGGGCTCGTCAATGTAGAGTCTGAAGGGCGGTGCCCTATCGTGCGCGGTGGGCACCCACTTGCGGCGCATTTCCTGCGGTTCACTCTCGAGAAGTTTCGCGAGCCGCTTGTCGCGAGGGGCAAGGTCAGCGCAGTGGATTTCGCGGAGGCGCTCGCCGCGCTGGTGGATCCAGCGGCTACGGTCGTGGCGCCCATGACGGTCGCCGCTTGGGGAAGGCGCGCTGAGTCCGAGGCGAACACCCGCGAGAAGTAGCGACCATCCGCGACGAGGTCTGCCTTTCTGACGTGGATGCATCTTCCTGGACTGCCCAATGCTGCGTTGGGCGGCGTGTGTTGCTTGGAGCCGAACATGTCGTTGACGGAACAGGATCAGTACGTCCTTGGCTATCGCAGCGAGGAGCAACGTCGATTGCAACGCCAAGCGGAGGAGCTTGCTGCCGAATCACATTGGCTCCTCGATCAGCTCGGCGACCTCGTCGGATCTCGGATCGTTGAGATCGGCTGTGGCCCACGCGGCTGCCTCGACATCTTGGCGGCACGTGCGGGCCCGTCCGGTTCTGTGGTCGGCGTCGAGCGCAGTCCGGAGGCCGTCGCGATGGCGCGGCAGCTGCTTGTCGAGCGGAACCTGGCGAACGTCGAGGTGCTCGAACGAGACGCTCGCGCGACGGGGCTTCCGCGCGCGTCTTTCGACGTTGCGACGTCGCGTCTTGTTCTTGTCAATATCCCGCGGCCCGAGGAGGTCGTAGCTGAGGCTGTCGCGCTTGTACGACCCGGCGGTTGGTTAGCGTTTCATGAGGCGGACTATGTCAGCCTCGTGTGCGATCCGCCGCTGAAGGCGTGGACGGCGCTTGTGGATCTGATCGTGGCGTACTCGGAGCGCAACGGCATCGATCCATTCGTCGGTCGTAAGCTGCCTCGATTGCTGCGCGAAGCCGGTGTATCGGAGGTTGTCACCAAGCCGATCATTCGGACGTACCCCGCCGGGCACCCTCGGCGAAGGCTCCTCCTGGACTTCGCCGACAACCTCACGACCCGTGTCCTCGCGCAGGGTTTGGTGAGCGAGCCTGATCTGGCCGAGATGAAGAGCGCCCTCGCTCAACACCTTGATGACCCGGACACGTTCGTGGTGTCCCACCTCGGCATACAAGCATGGGGCCGCAGTCCCGCCTGAATGTGGCCACCCAACTCGCAGCTGGAGCCGACGCTAGCTTCGCTCGCGTGGCTCAGCCGCAGGATCGTTAGGCTGCGGTCAGTCACGGCTGCCACGCTCGGGCGAGTCGATCCGCTTGAGCCGTACGCCCGGTGCTGGTAAACGGCAAAGCCGGAAAGTGCCTGCGCAGAGCGAGGAAGAGAGCAATGAGATCCACCATCGCAGCGGTGTTCGCCATCTTCGTGGTCGCCATCATCGCGGTTCGGCCTGCCGATGCGGGCAAGGCCGACTTTTGCTGCCAGTGCTTTTGCCGTTCGGCCAGCACCAGCAGCGATGGCGGCGGCGCAGGCATCCGGGCCGATGTCTGCTTCACTCTCCCCAATGACTCGGAAGCCGACAAAATCCGATGCGCCGCTGACTGCGGCGCGATCGAATGCCTTCCGATGATTCTCGACGCTCCCTGCACCCTGGAGAATTGTGCCGTGATCAATCCGGGGGCAACGTCGCCGGCACCGGCGCTCGCGCCGGTCGGGGCGATGCTGGCCGCTCTCGCGGCGGCGCTCGCCGGCGGCTGGTCACTGTTGCGCCGCCGCCGCGCCTGAATCGCACTGCGCTACCTTCCGGCGCCGCTACGGGTCGTCTCGCTCAGGCTGTCCTCCAACGCCGCGCTGAGCCGCTCGACGCGTGCGGGGTCGAGCGCAATGGCCTCGTTGCGGTTGAACGGATGTCCGGCTTCGCTGAGGAGATCGAGGCAGAAGAGGGCGCGGTAGAGGGCGAGCGCGGTGCGCTGCTCGGTGCTCAGCTCGAGCACCTCGCACCAGTCGTCGACGTAGTCCGTGGCGAGACCCTCGCCGGCGAGAGCGGCCCAGGTCAGGGCGACGGGCAAGAGCGGATCGCCGTAACAGATCCAGTCGACGTCGACGATGCCGCTGAGCGCGCCGCTCTCGATGAGTACGTTCTTGGTCGTGGTGTCGTCGAGGAACGGTGTCGGACGCACCGCGGCGATGTAGGCGGCGTGGCGCTCGACGGCGCGCGCCACTTCTGACGTGCGCTGAGGATCGATCGGGCGCGCCTTGTCGAGCCGCACGCGGGCGCGCTCGACGAGGGCCACCAACACACCGGTCCAGCTCTGGTGTGGGATGGGAGCGCGCGGGTCGGCGACGAAACCAAAGCCGCGACCTTCTCCAAGCGTGGCGACGATCGCCTGGATGCGCGCGACCTCCGCGGCGATGGCGCGCTTCTCGCGCCGGCTCAGCCCGGGATACACCAAGCCGAGATCGCGGCCGGGCAGCCGCTCGAGCAGCATGTAGTCGGTCGCGCCCGAGGTGCCGCAGTGCAGCAGCTCTGGAAGCGGCAACCCGAGCCCGCGCAACACCGTGTTCCAGTGCTGGGCTCCGGCGAAGGCCGCCGACGAGCGCGGCGCCAGTCGCGCGACGAGGCAGCGGCCGTCGGCGAGGCGAACCTCGTAGACACAATGTGCCAGCCCGAGCGGAAAGCGCGTGACCTGGGCGACCGAGGTGCCGGTCAGCTCCGCTGTGATCGCGGCCGCGTCGGTCTCACGGCAGGATGATCTGGTCGACGTCGTCGCGGCGGCCCTGGCGGTGGATGTTGTTTGTGGCGCTCACGCCGGAGACCGACGAGATGCCGCGGCTGAGCACACCGATGAGCCCGCCCTGGACGCCGCGGATGCGCGTCTGCCCGGCCCCGGTGCCGGCGACGGCGGCACTGAAGATGGACCGTCCCGGCTGATTGGTGTCGATCAGCGAGAGCCACTTGCTGAACAGGCAGCTCACCAGCGTGCTGGTCGAGAAGCGCTGCTCGAACTCGTTGAAGACGAGAAATTGCGCTGTCGTGCTCCCGGGAATCTGATCGCGGAGGTTCTGCTGGCACGGTACCAGGGTGAGGGTGTTCGGGCCGAACTCCGGACCGTCGAAGAAGTTCTCCAGGATCAGCACGTTCGGACAGCCGTCGTACTCGCCGAGCGCGTCGCTGAGCTCGAGAACGTTGTCGCGGTTCACGTCCCCGCCGATCGCCTCGATGCCGACCGCATTGTAGCGTTCGACGACGGCGCTGTTGAAAGGCACGGGTGGGTCGAGATTGCGGATGGTCTCCGAGGTCGTGATCGTCGCCTCGCCTTTGATGCTGTTGCTGGCCGCGCCGAAGCCGGCGTCGTCGACGACGATGCACTCGAGCTCGGCGATGGTGAAGGTGCCGACGGCCGACGTGCCCCCGGGCGGCGCCATCTGCGGCGGGAATTCATGCGCCGGGAGCGGGGGGATCGCCGAACCCGCGTTGTTCTGGTTTCCGGGGCCGTTGAAGTCGCGCCCGTCGAGCGGGAACTGCAACCCGGACATGCCGAGCGAGACGCGCCACGCGAGCGGCTGCTGCGGCGTCATGAAGATACGGAAGTCGGTCTCGACCCACTTCGGCAGACAGATGTCCTGCGGCAGCGGACAGAAGCTGTTCACCGGACAGGCGGTGCCGCTCAAGCTGCAGAGCGGTGTCGCATCGACGTAGAAGCAACTCAGTCGCAGCGGTGCGCTCGTCGTGTTGGTGATCTGAATCTCCGTATCGGTAGCGCTCACTTCAGTCTGGAGCGCGGAAGCGAAGACCTGCCGCGCCGCGATGATGCGGGGAAAGATGAGTACCGCCGCCGCGCGATCGGTAATCACGTCGGCGCCCGCGGTGTGAGCGAACGACACCGCCGCGGCGAACGCGACCAGGCTCGACGCCGCTTTCGACATGGACCTTCTCGACCGCTTGTTCATCGCCCCACCTGGTCCGCCGGGATGGTGATGAGGTCCGGCACGGTTCGCTGCCCTTCGACGTGCAGGTTCGCCGCGCCGACGCCGACGCGCGTGACGATGATGTCCGGCCTTTCGTCGCTGAATCGACTTGGCTTCGACGCATGGAACTCCTCGGCCACCATCAACATGCCGTAGGGCGATCCGGCGGCGGAACGCATGCGCGTCTGCATGAACATGGTGCCGAACTTGTCGCGCGTGGGTTGACCGTCGATGGTCAGCGCCGGGGCGCCGATGTCGGCGAGGCGGAAGTTCCCCCAGCACGTAATCGAGGTGGAAACCGAGAACTGGGACTCGAACTCGTTCCACGAGAGGAATTGAACCGTCACCGTCGTCGGCACCTGCGTCTCGAAGTTCTGCGTGCAGGGGACGATCGTCAGCTCGGTATGGATTGTCGCGTCCACCTCGCCCAACTGGACTTGATTGAGGAACGTGTCAGGGGCGCCGTCGGCGGGGTGATTGAGGATCCAGGCGGCGGGACAGGCGTTGTACTCGAGCACGCACGGTCCGGCATCGCCGCAGTCCTCGTCGTTCCCGCAGACGTCTCCGCTGACGGCACACTGGCCGCCGCCGAGGACGAGCTCCCCATCGCCGTTGTTGTCGATCCCGAGAATGCCGAGCGCGGTGTAGTTCGACTCGTCGGTGAACACCACGTCGCCGCTCTCCGGCGGGAAGCGCAGGCCGCGGACGATCGTGGCCTCGCCGATCAGGTTGTTGCCGCTCAACGGGGCACCGCTATCGTCGACCTGGACGCACTTGAGCTCGCCTTCGAAGCCGGGTGGCACGGGAGGGATCAAGCCGGGATCGAAGCCGCGATAGCGGCAGGCGCGCACGCGCGGATCGCACGAGTTGTCGCTCGGATCGACGGTACGGCCGAGATGAGCGTACCAGTAGCTCGGCTGCTGCCGCGTGAGCACGATGTCGAAATCGGTCTCGAGCCAGAGGGGCGGGTTGAGCGGCCCGGGCGGCTGGCTCGGGTCGGTGAGCGCGGCGTTGACGTAGAAGCAGTGCGCCCGCACCACCGAGTTCGATGTATTGCTCAGCTGGATGACGGTATCGTGTGTGCCGTCGCTGATGATCTTCGGCCACACCAGGATCGAGGCGCTGCTGTCGATGGTGACGTCGGCCGCCGCGCCGCGCGCCGCGCCGAGCACGAGCAGGATCGCGACGGCGCCGAGCCTCCGCTGCAATTTCCCTTCTCTCACCGGCAGCATGCGCGTCTCCTCTGAAACCGCGGCGGTTATCCCGCAATCCAGGGAGAAAATCCAACTGCGTGCGCCCTCACTGCTCCGCTTCCCCCTGGCTCAAACCGAAAGCTGCCGGACGCTCTCGCGCGGCGGGGCGCTCCGGACCAACTACTGCGGGTCGCCGATCGGGGCGGCATCGGCGTCGGCGACGAGGGCGGCGACGTTGCCACCGGTGAGCGATTCGAGGAAGGCGACGAGATCGGCCTTCTCCTCGTCCGACAGTCCGAGCGGACGGACCTTCGCATCGAGCAGATCGTTGGGGACTCCGCCGCCGTCGTAGAACTCCACCACGCCGCGCAAGGTCGCGATCGAGCCGTCGTGCATGTAGGGCGCGGTGAGGCCGACGTTGCGCAGGGTCGGCGTCTTGTACTTCCAGCGGTCGGCCGGATCCTCGCTGATCTCGTAACGGCCGAGGTCGCTGGCCGGAGTCTCGCTGGCCTCGGCGACGACGTCGGGCGCGACCTTCACCTCGACGCCGGGAGCGACGCGTACCTGACTCGGGAGCGGCCGGTTCATCGTCTGGCGAAAGCCGACGCCGGTGTTGTGCAGCTTCTGATCGGTGAACAGCGCGTGCTCCGCGCCGATCGAGTGGCATTGCGCGCAGCCCGCCTTGCCGGTGAAGAGGCCGAAGCCGCGCTCGGCTTCCGGCGAGAGAGCACCGCTCTCCTTGCCGAAGTACCAGCGGTCGAAGCGGCTGTTCGCCGCGACCAGGCTGCGCTCGTAGCTCGCCAGCGCCATGCCGAGCGTCTCCATCGTCGCGCCGCGCCCGTCGAACGCCGCCTCGAAGAGGCCGCGGTAGTCGGGCAGGACGTGCACCCGGTCGAGGACGAAGCCGACGGACGGGTTCCCCATCTCGTTGGCGAGCAGCAGTGGACCCCAGACCTGCTGCTCGAGGCGCGACTCGCGGCCGTCATGGAAGAGGAGCTCGGCGTAGGCGGTGTTGTAGATGGTCGGTGCGTTGCGGCGGACGCTGCGGCCCTCGATGCCGACGGCCGTCGCCATCGTGTTGTTGGCGAAGCCCTGCGCGGGAACGTGGCACATGGCGCACGAGAGGGTGCCGTTGTGCGAGAGGCGGCGATCGAAGAAGAGCTTGCGCCCGAGCGCGACTTTCTTCGGTGAAAGCGGATTGTCGGCCGGTACCGGCAGTGGCGGCAGGCCGAGCGACGACTTCGGGACTGAGGACTGAGGACTGAGGACTGAAGCCGCATTGGGTGCTTTTGCTTGCGACGCGGGGCCCAGTCCCGATCTCCTGTCGGGTTCGCGCACGAGGGTCAGCAGGTCGCTCGTCACCGTGTCGGCGTGCAGGAGCGAGCTCGAGTAGATGTTGCGGATGTGCTTGCCGCGATCGATCAGGTAGACGCGCAACAGATGCGCGATCGTGCCGTCGCCATCCTGGCGCGCCGTCTGACCGTAGGCGCGCAGGATCGGCGCGAGCTCGGTGTCCGAAGCGGTGGTGAGGAACTGCCAATCGGCACCCGCGGGGGCGAGCGCCTCCGCCTGCTGTCGCATCATCTCGGGGGTGTCACGGCGCGGGTCGAAGCTCATCGAGATCAGGCGCACGCGCTCGCGCAGCTCGGTGTCATCGCGCACCCGCTTCTCGATGCCGGTGAGGACGTAGTTCGCCAGCGGGCAGCCGTTGACGTCCGGACAGGAGCGATAGACGAACGCGAGGACGACGGCCTTGTCGGCCATGAAATCGTGCAGGCGGTGCTTCTCGCCGTGCGTGTCGAGAACGGCGCCGTCGGCGGCGTCACCCAGCGGCGGCAGCTGGTAGGATCCCGGCGCCGGCGCCGGATAATTCAGCGGCGCCCAGCCCGGGGCGAGGACTGGCTGGGCCGATGCGGTCGTGGCGAAGAAGAGAAGTGGCAACCACCGATGAACACGGATGAACACGGATCAATCATCTGTGTTCAGCGGTGGTTTCTTCCACGAGCGCGACACGTCCATCGGCAGGCGCGAGACCGTAAAGCGCGTAGGCGCCGAAGCGCATCTGATGCGGCCGGCCGAGCTTCTGCTCGAGGAAGTCGATGGCGAAAGCGGGTGTGAGCTTGGCGCCGTCCCAGTCGTACGCTTTGAAGAACTGGAGCGATTCGCCGGGCGGCGGCTCGGTCTTGTCCCAGTTGGCGAGCAGCGACGAGGTGAAGTAGACGCGCTTCCCGTCCCAGCTTTGCGACACCATGTTGACCTGCGGCCCAATCTTCTGCTCGAGCACCTGCTTCGGGTGGTGCCGGTCGGAGACGTCGAACAGACGCGTCGTGCCGTCGTTCCAGGTATTGACCCACAGGCGGGAGTCGTCGGCGGAGATGGAGATGTCGACCGGCAGCGGAATCTTGCTCGCGTCGGCGATGTCGGCGACCGCCTCCGACTTCCAGTCGCCCGCGTTGTCGCGGGAGATCAGATAGATTTTCGAGGTGAGTGCGGTCGCGGTGAAGCAGTAGTCGTGGTACGCGCCCCAGGCGCAGCGGATCTCGAGCGGAGCGCCCGGCGCGTCGAGGATCTTCTGCGGCTTGCGCGTGTGCAGATCCCACACCACGACGGTGTTGCCGAAGTGCTTCATCGCCTCGGCGTCGGCCATCAGCTTGCCGAGGTTCATCATGTAGTTGTTCCAGCCGGTGAACGACGAGGTGATGAGCGCGTTCAAACGCGGGAAGGCGCGCGCGTCGTAGCCGTAGCCGTCGGCGTACTGGCCGCTCTTCACCGCACCCTCGAGCGCGTCGTCGCGCGGCATCCAGTGGGTAGCGACGTAGCTGCCGTCGTTGGTGTACTCGACCAGCGCCGTCTTGCCGCCGTGGTCCTTGTTG
>Ga0187894_10003456_pt1 | contig 17671 bp, 16 predicted proteins | sample GBC1701081metaG_FD_136650 | JGI IMG/M metagenome (GOLD analysis project Ga0187894, IMG submission 136650) | White microbial mat communities from a lava cave in the Kipuka Kanohina Cave System on the Island of Hawaii, USA - GBC170108-1 metaG ...
ACTCGGCGCAAGTAGAACTTGAAGGAAAAAAGTCCTATTCTTTTACAAACCTAGGTGCAGGTAAGAGTCAGAGTTTCGAGTTTGTATTACAAACATCAAAAGATCTTGCAATTCCAACTGATGTAACAATTAGCATATCTACGTCATACTTTGACAAATCTGGAAAAGAATACAATCTAGATGATTCTCTCAATGTATTTGTAAGACAAAGAGGAATGCTTGAGATTGGTGGTGCTGAAGGGATTTGGGTTGGGGATTTCTTCATAGCACCTGTTGTTGGCATTGGAACAATCGTTTCATCTGTAATAGGCTTTCTAATATTTTTATGGCACATGAAAAACAGGAAAAAACAAAAACGAACAAAAAAGTAGTCTTATTTTAAAATAGGTTTAAAGATATTTGAAAATGGTCTTTTTTTCTGAGTTTGGAAGATCTGAGACAAGTGCAAAGTTATAGAGCGGATAAGACTTTTTGTAATGCTTCATAAAGCTCCATGCCACATCATGTGTTTTAAATTCAGTTCTAAGGCCGTCTATTTCTGATTCGTTGCCAAAAACATCATATGGTATAATAGAATACTGTTTTGGTCTTTTGTGTGGCTTTGCCCTAAGCAACCATGCTATTGCAAAGATAAAGACTGACATCATTATCACAGCAGCCCCAAATTCCTTGAAAAATTCTGTTACTATTCCAGGTATGGTGTATCCAAACAGCGTATAGACAAAATGTGAAAATGCAATTACCGCACTGCCAGCAAGTAAAAATGCCTTAAAATCAGTAAATTTATCTTTTGCTCTCATATGGTATTCTAAACAAGACCCGTTTATCATCTTTTAGATTTATAATCTTCAATCCAATCATCATTGTTATGCAACTTCTGGGCAGACTCGAGATAAAATCTAAAGAGAGAATAATTCAGTTTCTAAACCAACAATTAACTGGCAGGATCTGCAGTATAGACAAAGATGGGTATCCACAGATAATTCCAATGAATTTTGTCTATGTAAATGACACAATCTACATGCATTCTCATACAAAAGGCGAAAAGCTTGAAAATATTGCCAGGAACAAAAAGGTCGGTTTTGAAGTAGATCAATACCTAGAATTTCTTCCATCATATTTTACAGATCCTACAGATGCCTCACAGGCAGATACGCTGTACATTAGTGTTGTAATAAAAGGACACGGCATCATAGTCTCTGATAGAAATGAAAAGACCCTTGCTCTTAATGCTCTCATGAAAAAGTACCAACCTGAAGGAAGGTATGAAAGCATAAGACCAGAAATGGAGGTTGTAGACGAAGTGGCAATAATAAAAGTAGTTCCAACAACAATGCGTGGAAAATACAAAGTTGGTCAACATCTTGACAAAAAATCTCGGCTGGATCTTGCAAACAAGATCCTAGAAAGAAATTCCCCTACTGCTCAAAACACGCTCAAAATAATGGGCATCATACAGACAAAGGATGGCTTGTCAATATCAGAAGAGCCAAACTGGTAGTTATTGTAAGACTACCATTGCTTTAAATTTCGTTTTAGTGAATTTGTAATGTTGTTACAAAGTCCAGTCTTTGAGTTAGTATCAGAGTTCCAGCCAACAGGCGATCAGCCTCAAGCAATAGAGCAACTAGTAGAAGGCGTACGAAAGAAAAAAATCCAGACCTTGCTTGGGGTGACAGGAAGCGGCAAGACCTTTGCTGTTGCAAACGTAATACAAAGGACAGGTAAAAATACGCTTGTCATATCGCATAACAAAACGCTTGCAGCGCAGCTTTATTCTGAGCTAAAACAGTTCTTTCCAAAAAACAATGTAGGATATTTTGTAAGCTATTATGATTATTACCAGCCAGAAAGCTACATTCCACAGACAGACACATACATCGAAAAGGATACCCAGATAAACGAAAAGATCGAAAAGATGCGCCTTGAGGCTACTGCCATGCTTCTTTCTGGCGAGCCTACGATTATTGTGGCAACTGTGTCATGCATCTATTCACTAGGTTCGCCACGCGATTGGGAATCAATGTCTATTGACATTCAAACTGGCAACAACATAGGACGTTCTGTACTAATCAAAAAGCTTGTCAATGCAAGGTATGAGAGAAACGATACAGAGCTTGTCTCAGGAAGATTTAGAATAAAAGGCGATACTATTGATATCATTCCTGCTTATTCTGACGATGTAGTAAGAATCTCGATGTTTGGAGATGAGATAGAAAAAATATCATTATGTGATCATATCTCACTAAAAGAAAAAAGAATCATTCCAAAAATCAAGATATTTCCTGCAAAGCATTATCTTGTTGCAAGTGATGTAAGAAAAAGTGCAGTAGAATCAATTAAAAAAGAACTCAAAGAGAGACTGCCTCAGCTTAGAGAACTAGAAAGACAAAGGCTTGAGATGAGGACAAAATATGATCTAGAAATGATAGAGGAGCTTGGATACTGCTCTGGAATTGAAAACTATTCTAGACATTTTGATAGCAGAAAGCCAGGCGAGTCTGCATTTTGTTTACTAGACTTTTTTGGAGATGATTTCTTACTAGTAATAGATGAATCGCATGTTACATTACCGCAACTTCATGGCATGTTCAAAGGTGATCATTCCCGCAAAAAAGCGCTAATAGAGTATGGCTTTAGGCTTCCAAGTGCATTTGATAATAGACCGCTAAAGTTTGAAGAGTTTGAAAAGTGCATAAAAAACACCATCTTTGCTTCTGCAACTCCTTCGGAATACGAAAAAAAATCTAGTTTTCAAGTGGTAGAGCAGCTTGTGCGTCCTACAGGTCTAGTTGATCCACAGGTGCAAGTAAGAAAGACAGAAAACCAGATGGATGACCTTGTATCTGAGATTAAAAAAAGAGCTCAAAAAGATCAACGTGTACTTGTGACAACGCTTACAAAGCGTATGGCAGAAGACCTTGCCGAGTATCTGTCCAAAAAGCAGATCAAGGTAAGATACTTGCATTCTGAGATCGAGAATCTGCAACGAACCGAGCTGATAAGGCAACTACGCCTTGGCGAGTTTGATGTACTAGTTGGGATAAACCTTCTAAGAGAGGGTCTTGACATACCCGAAGTCGCCCTTGTTGCCATCTTAGATGCTGATAAGGAAGGCTTTTTGAGGAACGCAACAAGCCTAATTCAGACTTTTGGCAGGGCAGCAAGAAACATAGATGGAACTGTGATAATGTATGCAGATTCCATTACGCAATCAATGAAGTATGCAATGTTAGAAACTGAAAGGAGGAGGAAAAAACAGATTGCATACAACAAAAAAATGGGCATCACGCCAAGTACTATAGTAAAGGCAATTCCAGAACAAATTACTACACTAGATGAAATAAAACACCTGTCAAGACATGATTTGATAAAAGAAGCAATAGAAACAGAAGCTGCTATGAAGAGATTTGCTGAGGAACTTGATTTTGAACATGCTATAGAATACCGTGAAAAGCTTGCACAAATTCAAAAGGAGTTAAGAAAGAAATGATTGACAAACTAATAATCCGTGGTGCGCGAGAACACAACCTAAAAAACATCAATTTAGATATTCCAAAAAACAAGCTTGTGGTAATTACTGGCCTTTCTGGTTCTGGCAAATCTACCTTAGCATTTGATACAATTTATGCTGAAGGACAAAGAAGATACGTAGAGTCACTTTCTGCGTATGCTAGGCAATTTTTAGAAATGATGGATAAGCCGGATTTGGATTCCATTGAGGGATTATCACCTGCAATCTCAATTCAGCAAAGAACCACAAGCAAAAATCCAAGATCTACTGTTGGCACCATAACAGAAATCTACGATTATCTAAGGCTTCTTTACGCCAGAATAGGAATACCGCATTGCACAAAATGTGCGCGTCGTATATCAAATCAGTCTGCCGAGTCTATTTGTGAGTCTGTTCTAAAGGAGTCAGATGGAAAAAACATCTTAATACTTGCACCGTTGATTCGCGGTAAAAAAGGAACCTATGAAAAATTATTTGAACAGATAAAAAAAATGGGCTATTCCAGAATAAGAGTAGACAATGAAATAACGGAGCTAAACGGAGAAATTCCAACTCTTGATAAACAAAAACGCCATAGTATCGAGATAGTTGTTGATAGACTGAAAGCGTCAAAAGAAGAAAAAAGTAGACTCTTTGAATCTGTTCAAAATGCATTAAAGGCGGGCAAAGGCACGGTGCTGATTTCAGGAAGTGATGAACGAATATTTTCACAAAACAATGCTTGTTCGTATTGCGGAATCACCATAGGAGAGCTAGAGCCAAGAACCTTTTCGTTCAATTCACCTTTTGGAGCCTGTAAGATGTGTCATGGTCTTGGCGTTAAGATGGAGTTTGATCCAGATTTGCTGATTCCAGACAAATCAAAATCCATACTTGACGGTGCAATAGTACCGTGGTCTGGTAGGTTTTCATCATTTAGAAGACAAACTCTCAGAGATGTTGGAAAAAAGTTTGGCTTTGATTTATTGACTCCAATAAACAAGATGACTCCAAAGCAAATGCAAATCATATTGTACGGAACTGATGAAGTAGTCAAGTTTTCTTATGAATCACAAACAACAGACTCAAAGTGGCAGTATGCAAATACTTTCAGCGGGGTCATACCAAGTTTACATCGTAATTTTGTGGAAACTGATTCAGAGTCAAAAAGAGAGGAGATTAGAAGATTCATGCGTGAAACTCCATGTAATTCTTGTAAAGGCAGAAAGCTCAAAGACGAAGCCCTAGCAGTTAAGACAAACTCCATGTCCATAATGGATGTTTGTGATCTCTCAATTAATGCATGCTATGACTTTTTCCAAAACCTAAAGCTGACGGAAACTGAAAAATACATTGCAAAATCGGTATTAAAAGAGATTCTCTCAAGGCTAGAATTTTTAAAAAATGTAGGGTTAAACTATCTGACATTAAACAGGGTTAGCGCTACATTATCTGGTGGTGAATCACAGAGAATCAGACTTGCAACGCAAATTGGTTCTAATCTTACTGGTGTACTTTATGTTCTTGACGAACCAACCATTGGCCTTCACCAAAGAGACAACTCAAAGCTGATCAAAACACTGACAAAGCTACGTGATCTTGGAAACACAATACTTGTAGTTGAGCACGACGAAGAGATTATACGAAATTCTGACTGGATAATAGATCTTGGACCTGGAGCTGGAGTCCATGGGGGCAGTGTTGTGTTTGAAGGTACTGCCAAAGAAATCTTAAACAACCACAAATCAGTGACAGGCGAATATCTGAAAAATCACAACGCAATCAAACTCGTCAAAAAGAATCGTCACCAAAATGGCAAATTAATTGTCAGGGGTGCTGCAGAAAATAATCTCAAAAACATCGACATCGAGTTTCCACTTGGCATGATGATTGCGGTGACAGGAGTATCAGGTTCCGGCAAGTCTACTCTTGTTAATGACATTTTATACAAAGCCCTCGCTGCACACTTTTACACATCTGTAGAAAGACCTGGAAAACATAAGGAAATACTTGGGAAAGAACACATTGATAAAATAATAGGAATAGATCAGTCTCCAATAGGCAGAACGCCACGTTCAAACCCCGCTACATACATTAGCGCATTTACCCCCATACGCGAGCTTTATGCAAATACAGAAACAGCACGAGAAAGGGGCTATACGCCAGGTCAATTCTCCTTTAATGTAGCAGATGGCAGATGCTTTGCCTGTGAAGGCGATGGTGTTAAAAAAATTGAGATGCAGTTTTTGTCTGACGTCTATGTCATATGTGATGAGTGCAAAGGAAAAAGATACAACTCTGAGACGCTATCTGTGCTCTACAAGGGCAAAAACATCGCAGACATTCTTTCTATGACAGTAGATGAAGCACTAGAATTCTTTGCAAACGTACCTGCAATCCAAAGAAAGCTACAAACAATTGCAGATGTTGGACTTGGATACATAAAACTAGGACAAGCTGCTACAACTCTTTCTGGTGGCGAGGCCCAGAGAGTAAAGCTAGCTGCTGAGCTTTCAAAAAGAGATACTGGCAAGACAGTTTACATTTTAGATGAACCAACGACAGGACTGCATTTTGCCGATGTACAAAAGCTGCTTGATGTTTTAAACAGACTTGTAAATCTTGGCAATACGGTGATCATAATAGAGCACAACATGGATGTAATAAAAAATTCAGATTGGATAATAGATCTTGGCCCAGAGGGTGGGGATGCAGGCGGAATGGTAGTTGCATGGGGCACACCTGAACAACTAACCCAAAACCCAAAAAGCTACACTGGTCAGTATCTGAAAAAGGTTTTACAAAATGGTAATTGATATCTCAAAGATGGCAATTCCTTCCCAGCCTGGAATTTATATGATGAAAGATAAGGACAATAAAATAATCTACATTGGTAAAGCAAAAAATCTTAGAGCCCGAGTAAGATCGTATTTCCTTAAAAACCAAAACTACAAAACACAAAAACTCGTACAAAAAATACGCGATATTGAGTTTATTCTAACTGATAATGAAGGTGAAGCGTTTTTGCTTGAAGCAAATATGATCAAGCGCTACAGACCAGTTTTTAATATAGAGCTAAAGGATGAGCAACGTTACACCTACCTTAGAATAACCAACGAAAAATATCCCCGACTCTTGGTGGCAAGGCGAACAAGAACAGGTGAGTTTATTGGCGATGGCAGAATTTACGGTCCCTTTACACATGGTAGCTCAAAAATGCTTTCCGTCGGGCTTTTGCGCAAGGCATTAAAAATAAGAATTTGTAAAAAGCTACCAAAAGAAGCTTGCTTGGAATATCACCTTGGAAACTGTGAAGCACCATGTCAATTTAAAGAAGCTCAAGAAAGATATGGGCAACATGTTACAGTTCTTGAGTCTATCTTAAAAGGAAAAGAAAAGCTGGAAGACTTTAGCCAAAAACTTGAAGTGGATATGAAAGAGGCATCAGCAGCTCAGCAATATGAAAAGGCAAAGGAAGTTTATGATACGCTGCAAAGGCTGCAAAATCTTCAGACAAGGCAAAAGATGGAGATTGTAAGAAACTATGATGAGGAATATTTTGGGATAAAAATAAATGATCAAACTGCAATTGTCATGAGCCTCAGGCAGGTTAATGGAGTCATAAAGGACAGAAATAGGTTTACGTTTGATCTTGTGGGCGATAACTCTTTTTCGAGTTTTCTTTCACAGTATTATAGCACAAACTCCATTCCAAAGGTTATTGTAACAAATGTTCTACCTGAGAAAAAAGAGATCCTTGTAGACCTGTTTTCAAAAACTGCTGGCTTTAAGGTTAGTATTGTGATTCCATCAGGAGGAATGCGAAAAGACATGATTGACCTTATCATGAAAAATATCACGCTTTTTGAGTCAAAAGGAGCAGAGCCTGCCCTTATTGAATTACAAGAGAAACTTAACCTACGAAACATTCCCAAAACTATAGAGTGTTTTGACATATCAAATCACGGTGCACAATATGCAGTGGGTTCGATGTCAAGATTTGTGGATGGAAAGCCTGCTAAATCCAGTTATAGGAAATTTAAAATAAAATCAGTTCAAGGAAGAGACGACTATGCAATGATTAGTGAAATAATAAAACGTCGCTACATAAGGCTACGGAGTGAAAAATCTACAATGCCAGATTTAATACTCATAGATGGTGGCAAGGGTCAGCTTGGAGCTGCTTTGTTGGCATTAAAAAGTGTGGGTGCAGACATTCCATGTGTTTCACTGGCAAAAGAAAATGAAGAGGTTTATCTTCCAAAAATAAAAGAACCGCTTGTAATGCCAAAAAATAATCAAGCATTAAAAATTTTACAATATGCTAGAGATGAAGCACATGGATTTGGTGTAGCCTATAATAGAGCATTACGCAAGTTTTAGTATTAAAAAAAATTATCAAGTGATTCTTCGCGTAATGGTTGAGCATCAAATCCAATTTTGACAAGATCTTTTGCAAATTCGTCTACAAATCCGTGAACAGTATAAACTTTTTCTGGGTTAGATCTTTTTACAAGGTTGATAAGCTCGTTATAATCACAATGATCGCTTAGGGCAATAGAATAATCATGTTGTCTAGCAAAAGCAAATCTGCTCGACTGAGCCCAACCACTAAAACCAATTGTTATAGCATCATATTTTGACTTCATATAGTTAACAAAAGTACTTTTTCCACTCATATTTGGTGCAATCATAACCCATGGTTTTTTATCAAGCAAGCCGGTGCTTTCAGCTTCTGTGTGCCCAATGGCGTCTTTTAGATTAATTCCAAAGCTTCGGTGCAAATCGTTCATTTTTTTGATAGAATCGTGGTAATAAAGTGGCTCCCAGTGTGCAAATAAATCAGATAGAATCTGTGCTTTGCCAAGCTCATATCCAAGCAAAATGACAGGTTTTCCTTTTGTATACATTTCTGATATTATACCATTGACTTTTTTTATGGTCTCATTCACACTTGCAAAGACAAACTCAGGCTGACCAAAAGTACATTCCATGATGAGTGTTTTGCATTTTGGCACTCTTGCTCCTGGTAAAAAGCCTCTTTGTCGTGTGCAAATGTCACCTGTATAGAATATCTTGTCACCAAACAAAAGGCCACGCGCCCCCAGAATATGGCCTGAATCTATCAGAGAAAAATTCTCAAACTCTTCAACGAAATTGTCAATATAATACCCACGTAACTTTGCGATCTCACTTGTTTGTCTTGTAGTCAGAACCAAACCCCCATTTTGGTTGTGCAAATGATCTATATGCGCGTGTGAAACAAAGGAAATACCCTTACTTGTTCCATGCCTTGGATCAAGATGAATGATCTCTTCGTTTTGAAAAAGAGATATGCCGTTTGTAGTCATTCGTAACTTTTGTATCAAATCTAGATTCAGATAAATTGAATTGAATATAAATTGCAAGATTCACTAATTTTTGACCAATAGAAAAACAATTACAAATGGAAGTTGGTTGGAAGGTTGTTTTCTGTTTGTTGAAAACTGTAGTTTAAGAAACAAAATTTTCTTTCTGTATACCCAGACACAATAAATCATTTTTGATTTTTACTAAGATCGGTCTAATCTCCATTAAAATGGGCATGTATAATTCATGTACGATAAATGTAGCCAAACGCACAAACTGTTCGTGTTATTTCCAATTTTGGCAGACCAGCTTTTTATAAATAAATAATATAAAAAATGTCAGAAAATGTCACAGTTAGGAAAAACGCTTAAAGGCAATCTGAATTTACGCCAGAACATAAGGAATGTAAGAAATCCTAATAGAAAACCGACGCCTAGGCAGCTATTTGCTCAAACATATGGATTGCAAACAAGCCATGTAAAATCTGAAACAAATGAACCAATTGAAAAATCTAATTTTCTGAATGCGGCATATAGCTACTGCCGTGCTGGAATCGATAATTCTTTCAAGCAAGAACTACATTACATATCAAACGGGAAATTCAATTTATAAAACAACAGTCGACAATCTGCGTGCGTACAGTTGACTGTTTGGCAATAAATTAAGTCAGATTAAATGATTTTCTTATGCTTGAATAATGCATAAGTAATAATCATCCAGCCTGCATACCAAAATAGATCTACCGGATGAGCCAAATGATATTGGCCATATGTTTCCATATAGAAATACCATACATCTCCCGTGGTGGTAGCTGCAATTCCAAGTACCAGAAGGAGCCATGCTGTACCTAAAACACCTTGTCTGAAAATTCGTGCACCTAAAATTGCAGCAGAAAGTACTACTGCTGCACTTATAATGTAGCTAAATCCATAATAAAAGTCAAAGTTAGCTTCACCAATCTCTTGTAATGAAAGGATTGAATATGCAGATACAATAGTTACTGGAATAATTGCAATCAGAGCTTTTGTACCAAAATCAATTTTAGGTTTAAAGAATCTGATGTTTTTTTGCAAGTGGTAAAATGCTAATGGATAAAATGCAAGATAGAAAATATCAGCTATGGATGGATATGGATCCATTTCTAGGAAATAGTAGATAAGCCATACAGTTTCCCCTAATGCGTTCATTGCCATACCCAGACCTAATGCAAAATAGGCTTTTCCGAAAACATTAGAGCCGCGATATCTATTAGCTACATAAAATGCAGCTCCTGCAGCAAGGGTTGGAAACGCAATAGAAACTATTGTAATTGGCGCATCTGCTTGCTCTTCTGGAATTGATGATACGTATGCTTGAAAGGCTATAACCACACCTAAAATAAGCAGTAAGATTTTGTGATTTATTGAACTAGTAAGCCTCTCTGGCACATTTGTTGGCTGTGCGGGGTTTTCCACCCTTGCATTTTAGCGATCTACAGATATAATTTCATGTCTGTATCTTTTGAGACAGTCTGCGTGCTTATAATCACCTCATTGAGTACTAAATTTATGGCAGGGCTAGATAGTCTGTTAGCGAAATCTTTAGGCGCATCTATCGAAGATAATTTGGGAGAAGAAACTTTACATAAAATAGATAATCGCCTCTTTGAAAAATATGGCATTACAATAAATCAGGCCATTTTAGATTTTCAGAAAGTTGATAGTGTTTTACGAGAGTTTTTTGGGTCAGGAGCAGATGGCTTAGAAAAGAAGATCTTTGAAACTGTATGTACATTAGAAAAATCTAAAACCAACGATCAAGAGTGGATGACGGTAGAAGATCAATTTCTTACTAGAGTCATTTTAGAAGCATTTGGAGATGATGATAAAAAGCAAATTCTAACAGCATTACTTGAGCAACCACGCATTATCTCTGAAGTTTTGACCATTTGTAACGTACCACAAACCTCTGGTTACCGAAAGATTAACTGGTTAATAGACAACGGTCTGCTAACTACACGCGGCTTTATCACTACTAGTGATGGTAAAAGAGTGAACAAGTATATACCAGTATTCGAAAATGTAAAGATCAATATTGTGAAAAACAAGGTTACTGTTACAGTTCAGCTAAACAAAGAATCAATGAACCACAGTTCATTAATTCCATTAATACAAAATTACAGATAAACATATTTTATTAAGAATAAGTAACACTGGTTTACTGAATGTATTAGAAAATTATTCATGCATTATTTTTATGAGTGTGTTTTGCCAACTAATTTGATATTCAAATTTGTAATAGTTACAATTTTCTTAACATGATAATTTTTATTATCACAATACATGAAATATCATTAGACAATTTGTAGTCTATTTTTATTGAGTTTAATGAGGTAGTTCAAATCAGTGCAAAAAATTAATGTAAGTCAAATATGATACAGATGACAACATATTAGTGGCAAGCACTTTTCTAGAGATAGAAAAGGCATGCGTTTACTGACAGTATTAACTGAGCAAAAAGACAAGCTGTTTTTATCACGTTACTTTGGATATGTGATCATACTTGCAGCAGCTGCATTAGCAGCCCTTCTACACGTAATATCAAAACCATTGCTAGATTATTCAGGTCCAAATATAGTACAAATAAACCCAATAACTTTAGCTGCAATAATTTACATTATTAATGGATTATTTTTTACACCACTAACGAAGAAAAATCCTGATTCTGTTAGCAAAATTGACAAAAAAAACCTATTTTTGTTAACAGTAATAGGAATTGCCGAAGTTTCAGCCATAATTACATATTTTTTTGGATTAAAAGAATCCACCGCTGTCAATGCATCAATTCTTACCAATGGTGAAATACTATTTTCAATTTTAGTAGCAATCACAGTTTTACGTGAGCGACTCCAGAGAAAAGAAGCGCCAGCATTTTTCTTCATAGTAGCTGGAATAATTCTCTTGCCAGTTGGATATGATTTGTATAATAATGGAATGGTTTTGACAGATTTGGTATTTGGTAACTTGCTAATTATATTATCAGGCGTATTTGTTGCAATTGACATTAATCTATGTAGATATGTTAGTAGCAAAATTGGTCCGAAAAAAATCACCCAGGTAGTATCTTTTGTAGGAGCAGGGTTTGCATTTGGTTTGATTGCTGCTTTTCAAATTCCTTTTGACGTTAGTGTTGCACATTTACCAGGTATTGCAATCATTGGAATTTTTGGCACTGGTATGGCTACTTTCTTTTTCCTTATTGCATTAAGATTGATCGGTACGGTTAGAACAGTTCTGCTTTATTCAACAACATCTACATTTGGTGTAATTTTTGCTGGCATACTTTTGCATGAAAGTATAACTTTACAAAACGTATTTTCTATGGTTCTAGTCTCTGCTGGATTATATCTTCTTAGAAATAGGCTTGGCACGATTGAAAAAGATGGTGGCACCCCTAAAGCCATCGTAAGCAACCCACAAATCCCCACCTTCAATAAATTATGTGATAGCTGTACTCATCATGGATGTTGTACTTCTTTTGCTAGTCCGCTAGTGTTTTCGCACGATCTTAAGGCTCTAAGAGATATTGGAAAAGATGGTGAAGAATTTGTTAAAGAGGTTAAAATAAATGGCAGAACCGTAAAAACGTTAAAGAAAAAAAACGATTCAAGCAGCTGTGTGTTTTGGGATGAAAATAAAGAACTATGTTCAATTTATAAAAACCGACCTTTTGATTGCAGAGCCTATCCATTTGATATTTACTTTATTGATGGCAAGTATCATTGGATAGTTTATTCATGTAACCCAAAAAGCGAATGGGGGTGGACTGAAAAATATTTGCAAATGTTAGAAAATGACAAGCAGTTTAATGAAGTGATGGAGAAAATAGATGCTTACTCTGATCTCACACAAATAAATATGCTAGAAAAATCAAAACAATATCCTTTTACAGTATTAAGGGAAGTCAGATACAAAACAAGTTACATATTGTAATGATTGTTTTCTAAAAGTAAATCAACGCAAATCGTCTAGGTTTTGCGATTTTATCTTGGGACGGTGCTTTTTGAATATCTGAATGTGGCTATATACGCCGAAGGAGAATAAGATATAGCTCCAGAGATACAGTATGTCAATTGGATGTCCAGTGTAATAGGAATCATCCATGGATGTAATTAGAAAACCTGTATCCGCTACTACGTCTAGCAGTATTGCCACACACATCAGTGACCATAAAAAGTTCACTTCACCTCTGAAAAACAAAATTACGCCAATTAGTGCAGGAATCAAAACAATTGCATCTGCAACTGGGTAGCTTAATGCCAATGCAAGTTCAAAAGCACTAATTTCAGAATTGGAATCATATGCCATGTATAATGATGGGATTAACAGAGCTATTGCGGCTAAAGTGGAGTAGGCGATTATTTTTTTAGAAATTGCATCTTTTAGTGGTTTTAAATAATATATTGAAAACATAAACAAAAATGGATACCCAGCTAAATAGAAAATGTCAGCTACAGAAGGAAATGGGTCTGTTTGATACACTAGATCATAAACTAACCAGATCTGTTCTGCTATGAACCATGATGCAGCAAGGCCAACAAAAAGAAACCAAGCTTTTCCATGTTCACCTTGTACAGTAAATCGTACAGCAATGATTATAGATAAGACTGCCAGTGCGCCTGGCACAGGCACATAAAGCAAATTAGTTATCATGGTAGTAGCCTCTTGGCCAGCCAAGTTTGCAAGCAACATTATAAAACCTGTACCAACTATCGAAAATAATAGATACTTTTTTGTTTGTGATTTTTCTAAATTAGTTTGCATGGATCATTCACTAATTACCGTAAGAAAGTGTTCAATTGATTTTTTTGTGGCAAATTCTTCTAGGTTTTTCTTGATCGACTTTACTATATTGTTGTAACAATTACCATAAAGTTCTTTGAGTACGCTTTTCAGATATTCTGGATGTTCATGACAGTCAGGTATGAAGCACTTGTAATTTGCAAATAGTCTATGTGCTACTTCATCCAAAACCGGTTTTCCCATGGTAAGTAATGTCTTTTCTATAGCCAGTGTTACCAATGCTTTACTTATTTCACCATTTGTAGCATCATACATGAGACAATTATTCTTAAAGCAGTATATAAAAAAGTGTTATTTTTAGGATGTTACAACATGAAAAATATGCGATTTTTGATGCCGTATAATGTGTTATTTTATTAAAATAGCAATCTGCTAATTCAAATCAATATCTAACTAGATGTTGAAACCTGCTCAGAATTATTCCATATCTTTATTTTAAACAACAAAATTAGTGTAACAGTTGATCAATCTTGCTATTTTGATCTCTGGACGTGGAAGTAATATGGAAGCCATTTTAAAATCAATTAAAAAAAATAACATCCCTGTAAATCCAAGCATAGTCATTTCAAACAAAGCTGATGCTAAAGGCCTTAAGATAGCTCAAAATCTTGGTGTCAAAACTGAAGTAGTAGAAAGCCAAGGGATCAAAGGCCCTAATTGGGATTATGATAAAAAAATTATATCAATTTTGGAAAAATATAATGTAACGCCAAAAAATGGACTTGTATGTCTGGCTGGATTCATGCGCATAATGAGTCCAGAGTTTATAAGGTATTTCAAGACCAGAGTTATGAACATACATCCTGCAATTCTTCCTTCTTTTCCAGGGCTTCACTCACAAAGACAAGCTGTAGAATGCGGAGTAAAGTACTCTGGATGTACAATTCACTTTGCAGACGAAGGTGTAGATACAGGCCCCATCATCATACAAGCAGTAGTCAAAGTAAAAGATGATGACACGGAAGAAACACTAGCGAAAAGAATTCTTGCAAAAGAGCATAGAATTTATCCTGAGGCAGTAAAGCTATTTGCACAAGGTAGGATCAAGGTAGTAGGGAGAAAAGCAATTATTTCCTAAGAATCCGGTCCACCAAAAAAATACAATATTACAAGCTCAGTTTTGTTACCGTGAAATTTGTGTTCTATGTTTTTTGCTACAAAGTACGCTTTGCCACCTGATATAGAATAGTCTTTTCCTCCTATATTCAAAAATCCATCTCCTCGTATGACATAATAAATCTCATCACTGTCATGCGGAGTTTGTGTATCTTCTTCATCTGGCTCTAATCGTAGTATTCCCGCGGCAAGACTATCTCTATTGATAAAAGTGTGAAAGTATGGTTTGCTCTTTACAATGTTTTGTAGATACTCGTTTGTATCAAATTCTATTTTCATTGTACATTTAATTCGTAAAGTAGGTTATTAATGACACTCCAAGGATTAAATATCCTGCAAATTACACAAGCTTGTGACAGGTCAAAAAATAGACGGCACTGCAGTTGCAAATGCAGTTAAAGAGCGAGTTAGGGGAGCAGTAAAAGCATTACAATCAGAAGGCGTTACACCATGTCTTGCAACAGTACTTGTTGGTGAAAACCCAGCATCTGATGTATATGTTAAAAATAAACAAAAAGCATGCGCTGAAGTTGGAATAACAACCAAGGACCACAAGCTGCCTGAGTCATTTTCTCAACAAGAGATGAATTCACTTATTGATTTACTAAATAATGATAGTACCGTTCATGGAATTTTAGTCCAGCTGCCTCTACCAAAACAGCTAGATGAATTTGCAACCATATCAAGGATTTCTCCAATAAAAGATGTTGATGGTTTGACTCCATACAATGTTGGACTTTTGTCTACGGGAAGGTCCATTCTCAAACCATGTACTCCTTCTGGCATAATGGAGATGTTTGACTACTACAATATAGATCTGATAGGAAAGCATGCCGTAATTGTAAACAGAAGTAACTTGGTAGGCAGGCCATTGTACAATTTGCTTCTTGAGAAAAATGTTACTGTTACCACTTGCCATTCTAAAACAAAGAACCTCAAGGAACATTGCCAAAAAGCCGATATTGTAATTACGGCAGTGGGTGACAGAACAAAATTTGTACTCACTGCAGACATGGTAAAAGATGGTGCCATAGTGATAGATGTAGGCATAAGTAGACAAGATAGCAAACTTGTTGGCGATGTCGATTATGATTCAATAATTAAAAAGGCATCTTATGCAACTCCAGTTCCAGGTGGGGTTGGTCCCATGACAGTTGCAATGCTTTTAAAAAATACCGTAACGGCAGCTTCAATTAACAAGGGATTTGTCTCAGGTAGTTGAAAAGGCAAGGTTACGAAGGCAGCTTTTGGATGAGCGCGATTCGTTATCGCAAGATTTTATCAATGTAACAAGCAAACAAATACAAGATAATCTCAGAAAAGTAGATTTTTTTAGAAATGCAAAAAGCATTGGTTGTTATTATTCCATAGGTAGCGAGGTCAGGACACAAGATATATTACATGAGATACTAAATTCTGGAAAGGAATTATCACTTCCAAAAGTTGTAAAAAATGATCTTGTCTTTAGAAAAATTATGAGCCTTTCAGAACTTGAACGAGGAAACTTTTCTGTAATGGAACCAAAAGAGAATTGCTCAACTGTAAAAAAAATTGATGTGGTAATAGTTCCTGCAATTGCACTTACAAGTGAAGGATACAGACTTGGCTATGGTTACGGTTATTATGACAGATACCTATCTAGCAGGAAATCACAGACCATTGCTTTGACTTACTCAAAGCAGATTGTTAGATCTTTTCCTCACTCAAACCATGATATTAGAATTGACTGCATAGTTACAGAAGATAAGATAATTACATCAAAGGTATGATAATCCCTTTTTTCCAATGTCAGATCTAAAATACTTGCTTGGCCAAGAGATTTTGTTAACCCTAGAATATGCATTTGATATTGCGGCTTCTAGTGTGTCTCCAAGAGCAGTTACCCCAACAACTCTACCGCCATTTGTTAGCACTTTACCATCGTCACGTTTTGTTCCTGCGTGAAAGACAACTGAGTTTCGATCTTGTGAATCAAGTCCTTGTATTTCCTCATTTTTTTGATATGATTCCGGGTATCCTTTTGATGCCAGTACCACGCACACCGCACTTTGATTCTTCCAAGATATTGGCGGCAACATGGATAGATTGCCATCTATGCTTGCATTCATGTAATCATACAGATCAGAATCCATACGCATCATTATAGGTTGACATTCTGGATCACCCATTCTTGCATTAAATTCCAAGACATATGGTTTATCGTCTTTTAGCATTATTCCAGCATACAAAAATCCCTTAAATGGAATGCCTTCACTTTTCATTGAATTCACAGTTTTACTTATGATACTTTTTTGGATTTTTTCTGAGATTGAATCGTCAATCACTGGGGTTGGTGAATAGGCACCCATTCCTCCAGTATTTGGTCCTTTGTCATTATCATATATCCTCTTATGATCTTGACTTGTAGCCATTGGAATTGCTATGGAACCATCAGAAAGAGCAATGTATGATGCTTCAATACCATCTATTCTTTCCTCAAGAATTATCCTGGCACCAGCAACACCAAAGCTTTTCTCTACAAGCATTTTATCAATTGCATGTATTGCTTCTTCTGAATTGTTGCATACTATGACACCTTTGCCAGCCGCAAGCCCATCTGCCTTTACTACCAATTGAAAGTCAGCTGATCGTGCGTATTCTCTAGCTTTTTTTGCATCATCAAAGATTTCAAAACGTGCAGTAAGAATATCATTTCGTTTCATGAAATTTTTTGCCCAGATCTTACTTGATTCAAGCTGTGCAGCTTTTTCTGTAGGTCCAAAGATTCTCAGCCTTTTTTTAACAAACTCATCCACAATGCCCATCGAAAGTGGTGTCTCAGGTCCCACTACAGTTAAACAGTTATTGTCAGAAGCAAATTTTGCGAGTTTAT
>Ga0187894_10003457_pt1 | contig 17664 bp, 11 predicted proteins | sample GBC1701081metaG_FD_136650 | JGI IMG/M metagenome (GOLD analysis project Ga0187894, IMG submission 136650) | White microbial mat communities from a lava cave in the Kipuka Kanohina Cave System on the Island of Hawaii, USA - GBC170108-1 metaG ...
CCAACAACCGGCTCCTGCGGGAACGTTTGCACCTGCTGCGCCAATTGAAAGAGCACAACAAACTTCTTCAGGAGTATTTCGAAATCCTCGGTCTGATGGCCGACAACAAATCCACCTCTTCGCTCGGGACATCGGCGCAGAGCGTGTTCGCCGGTATCACCAAGCTGGCTCCTTCTATTAAGTCCGCGCAACTGGGCGGGGTTTCCATTGGAAGCGTCCTGCCGGCGGCGGTCAACTTCGCCGTCGCGCCTTTCAAAGCTCGCACTCTCGAAAACGAGCTTAAGGAGCGTGGACCGGCCATTGAGCGCGAGCTGGCGCTGCAAGAAGCCGCGCTGACGCTGCTGTCAAAAGAGCTGCGTACGGACCTCACGATCCTTGCCAACGCCGTCGAGACGCAGCAGTTAGTGGCACCGTTCGCGGCGTCCGGGGAGGTGCCCTCGGCGTGGGCTACCAGGCGCACCGAGATTCTGAATTCACAGGTGACTTCCGAGACCGCCGACGCGGCCGCCAAAGCAGCCGCCAAGCTGCGTGAAAGCTTCCAAAAGCTGGTTGCCAACCAGTTCGACCCGGCGACGCTGTCGTCGCTCACCGCCGAGATCGGCGCGCTCATCAACTTAACCGGAAACATCAAGTCCACGGGAGGCAACCCATGACGGACCTTGCACAAACCTACACCGACACGCTCAAGGTTCTCGGCGACACGCTTGTGAAAATGACTTCCGCCGAATGGGACGCGTTACTGATGGAAGCGACTCCCGAGCAGCGCCGCGAAGCGATGAAGACGATGCTCAAGACCCAGGAAGCGCGGCTGACATTGGCCAATACCGCGCTCGCCGGAATCGTCGAACAACTTAAGGAAAACGAGCCGGCGCTACGCAAGGGCATCGCGCGCCTGGAAAAATCGCTCGCCACGTTCGAGAGAATCGACAGCGTGGTAAAAGGAGTGGCGTCGGTGCTGAATGTGGTGTCGAAGCTGGTTCCGATGCTGGCTTAACGGAGTACCGAATCCGCATGCCCGATTTTCTCGTCCAAGCTTCCGCGTTCACGATTTTTCTGGCGCTCTCGGCGCTCGGCTTGGTGTTCCTTGTAGTTTCGGCGATCACGGGCGAGATCTTCGATCTGGCTGGCCACGGCGATTCGTTCGACGCTCACGACAGCGGCCCGTCCTTCTTCTCCAGCCGCGTGTTGAGCGTTCTGGTCACCGCCTTCGGCGCGGCTGGAGCGATCGCCGTCCATTCCGGGCTCTCCACGGCGGCGGCAAGCGGCGTCGGTTTCGCGGCGGGGGTTGGCTGCGCGGCGTTGGTCTATCAGTTCGCACGTTTTCTCTTCGGTCAGCAAGCCACAACCGAAACCAGCCCCGCGAGCCTGCTGGGAAGATCAGCCCGGGTGATTGTCCCGATCCCGGCGGACGGCGTCGGCCAAATCCGTATTCAATCCGGCGAAGAGCTTTTCGATAAAGTCGCCCGTTCACGGTCGGGCGCGGCGGTACCGCTCAATGCGATCGTGACAATCGACGAAGTGCTGGGCGAAGTCGTTATTGTGGAACCGCAAACCAGGGAGGCCAAGCAATGATTCCGTCCGAGCTTCTGTTCCCGGTACTTATTCTTTCGATCGTCTTTTCGATCCTGATCGCCATCGGGCTGTTCAGCCGGAACTACATCAAGGTGGCGCCGAATTTAGTTGCCGTTCTGAGCGGTCGCAAGCGGAAGCTTGCGGATGGGCGGGCGGTGGGCTATCGCATGGTGCGCGGCGGCGCGGCTCTTCGGATTCCGCTGCTCGAAAAAGTCGACTATCTTTCTTTGAACGTTTTTACGATTCCGCTCGAAATCAAGCGGGCCTACACGATTCAGGGGGTTCCGGTTTCGGTCAAAGCCGTGGCGAACGTAAAAATTCGCGGCGAGGAAACGGCGCTGCACTCGGCGGCCGAGCGCTTCCTGGGGATGCGCCAGGACGAAATTCAGCGGGTGATTTTTCAGACGCTGGAGGGTCACCTTCGTTCGATACTCGGCACGCTCACAGTCGAGGAAGTAAATTCCGACCGCCAGAGTTTTGCACAGAAGTTGACCTCGGAAGCCGCCGTCGATCTGGAGAAAATGGGCATTGGCGTTGACGTGCTGACGATCCAGGAGATTTCCGACGACGAAGATTACCTCAACGCACTCGGACGACGCCGCACCGCCGAGGTAAAACGCGACGCGATCATCGGCGAGGCGGACGCGCAGCGCGACTCGAAAATGCGCTCGGCCGACGCGCTTCGCGATGGGGAACGCGCAAAGTTCGCCGCCGATGCGTTAATCGCCGAGGGCCAGCGCGACTTTGCGATGAAGCAAGCCCAGTATCAGGCGGAAATCGAAGTGGAGAAGGCGAAGGCCGGACAGGCGGGTCCGCTGGCCGAGGCACGGGCGAAACAAGGAGTTGTCGCCGAAGAAGTGAAGGTTCAAAGCGTCCGCGCCCAGGAACTCATCAAGTTTCAGGAACAGGAAGTCCAACGGAAGCAGAAGGAGCTGGAAGCTACTGTTATCAAGCCGGCGGATGCGGAACGTCAAGCGGCCATCGTCCGCGCGGAGGCCGCCAAAATGAGCGCCGTTCTGGAAGCGGAGGGGCGCCGCAGCGCCATGATCGCCTTAGCGGAAGCCGAGCAGGAGAAGCTTCGCAAGGAAGGCATCGGGCGCGCCAGCGCGATAGAGGCCGAAGGACGAGCGGAAGCCGCCAAGATCGAGGCGATCGGCCTGGCGCAAGCGAAGGCGATCGAGGCGCAAGGCGTCGCCGAAGCGACCGCCATTCTGAAAAAGGCGGAAGCATGGAAGGAATTCAACGACGCCGCGCGCCTCCAAACCATCCTCGAAAAGCTTCCCGCGATCATTGAATCTTCCGCCGGGGTCTTCAGCGCGGTCTCGGCTCCGCTCGGCAACATCGATAAGGTGGTCGTGATTGACCAAGGCGGTGGAAATGGGGCCGGGAATGGCCATACCGCCGGTGGCATCGCGCGCCTGGCGGCGACCGGACCTGCGATTGCCTTCAATTTGCTTCAACAAATGCAGGCGCTGGGCCTGGACATTCCGACGATCCTCGAACAGTTGGGTGCCAAGAGCGCACAACGGCCGCCGGAACCGCCGCTGTAGCGGCGGAAAGGAGTTGGACTCCGGCGGCGCGGTTTTCGGTGCAGTCTGCGCCGCACAGAACCGGTTTTCCGTCGTTCGAATCGGCGCCTCCGCGCTAGAGACGGTTGCAGCGACCCGGCCCGATGTGAGCCGTTCAGATTTTACGTAGCATCAAAGCTTACGTTTGCTGGGGATCTTCAGGCACGTGACGGCTCAACGGTCAGAGTTCCTATTCCAAACGCTTCGCCGCTGGCGATGCCCCTTGCACCAACGATCACTTGATCTTTTAGGTGTAGACCGTCCTCTACTTGAACATTGATTGCGACGATTTCTGTTGGTTGGTTGCGGTCCTTGGCGGCGGAGTATAAGGTCGCAACGGCCCCTATGACTTGTGCGATTTCGGCCACCATCTCGCGTCTCGTGGCAAGTGGCTTGATTGGAATATCGACCATGACTCCGCAGGCACACCAGCCCTTCCCTTTTATCGAGCCTGCTTTTACAGTTCCCACACGCTTACAGTGGGGGCAGGTATATCCGGCCAGATCCTCCATCATTTGCTCCTCAACTTCATAGTACTACTCGAACCGCAAACGCAACCGCAGGCGAACGCTCATATTGTTCTTTCTAATAGGCTTTTCAAGGGGCTCGTTTATCGGTAGCGCGTTTTCTTGTTTGGCTCTATCAGCGCCCCTACGGAGACCATTTCGTCTGCGTATACGTTGGCGGCGGAGTGGCGTCAACGACCGCCTTGCGGTGGAGCGCGAATAGGGCGTTACCTTTTTGCCCCCGGCGCGTTCCAGTGGGCATCCAATGTTCCGGAGGGAGTCGCACATCTCGCCAATGCGGCTAAGTTGTAGTAGACTAAGAAAATTCGGAGGGAAGTATCAGTCCCTCCCATTTGCGATAGCTTCACAACCGCGCGACCACCACTATTACTCAGGAGAACTCTCGTGAACACTCGGAAATGGGCAGCCATGCTATTCATGCTGCTGCTTTGCTGCGGCAGCCTCTTTGCCCAGAACTTTGCTCAAGGCGAAGGACCCCAGGTTAACGCCAGCAAGGACGATTGGGAGGAGATCAATTTCGAAACGAATTCGGCTAAAATCTCCGACGGATTTCCGGCCCTGCTGCGAATGGCCGAGCTACTCAAAGCCAATCCCGGCTGGAGGCTGACCGTCGAAGGCCATACCGATGGCATCGGCTCCCACCCCATCAACGACAAGCTGGCCCTGGCGCGCGCCCGCGCCGTTAAGGCGTTCCTGGAAAAATACGGGGCTAACCCGAACCAGGTAACGGCCACCGGCAGCGGCAAGCGCAAGCCGAAGGTCGATAACGCCACCAAGGAAGGCCGCTTCGTCAATCGCCGTGTCGAGATGACTCTCCGCGACGACAAGGGCAACATCATCAAGGACCGCGGCTCGCTTGCCGAGACCGTTTCGGCCGCCGATAAGCACTACAAGCAGGCCGAAGAGTGCTGCAACCTGATCCTGAAGCGCCTCGACAAGCTCGAAGAAATCATGGCGGAATTGCGCCAGCTTCGTGCCGATCACCAGAAGATTCTCGATGAACTGGCCGCTTTGCGGAAGGGCGGCGCGGGAGCCTCGGCCACCGCTGTGGCGCCTGCACCGGTTCCTGCTCCGGCGCCGGGCCCCTCGGAAACGCAAATCGCACGGCTCGCCGACGACGCCGCCAAGAAGGCCGTCGACCAGATACGCGGCTCGAATCCGAAGTTCTCCATCCTCGGGCTCAACGCCGGTCCTGACGGTAGTGGCGACGTAACCATGTCCGGCCGCGCCCGCTACTTCGGCACGTTTGGCCAAAACTCGGCCGTCCAGGCGCAGGGCGAATACATGTACTTCCGCGACCGCCGCGAAGGCCAGTTCGATCTCGGTCTGGTCAACCGCTGGAAAGCCTTCCAGATGGGCGGATTCGCCAGCTTCAAGAACGTCTGGATTAAGGATATGCATTCCACCGGTACGCTCGGCCAGGCCAGCTTCACCGGCGATTACCTGTTCGGCATGGGCAAGGTGGGCGTGTTTGGCGTCAAGACGTTTCTCAATGACGCCGTGATCAAGACGATCGCCGAGCGCAACCGCGTGACGGAAACTTACCTTCACGCCGTCGATCAACTTGGCGTATCGGGTACCGTGGCGCTTGGAAAATCGGGCCGCTCGCCTTGGCTCGAAGGCAATATCGGTTGGCTGAAGTCGGCCGGCGGGAACAAGAAGACGGGCGGTACGGCCCGCTTCGTCTTCCCGGTCAACAGTTACTTCGCGCTTTCGGCGGAGGGTGGTGTTAACGAAACGCTGATCGGCACCGACAACAACGGCCGCGCCGTCTTCGGCGTCCTCTTCGGCAACTACACGCATCCGAAGGAATTCGCCGCTGTCGATCATCCGGTACCGGTCGATATTCCGCGCGTACGCTACGAAATGCTCACGCGCACGCGGCGCACGGGCAACGATCCGCCGGTGGCGGACGCGGGTCCGGACCAGATCGGAACGCGCCCCGGACAGATTCAGCTCGACGGCACCGGTTCGTTCGATCCGGACGGCGATCCGATCACCTTCGCGTGGCAGCAGATCGCCGGCCCGGCGGTCGCGCTCGCCAACGCCACCACCGCGCGGCCCAGCTTTACCGCCGCGGAAGGCCAGACCTACTCATTCCGCCTGACGGTGAAGGACGATAAGAATGCTCAGGGCATCGCGCGCGTTACCGTAACGATTCGCGAAGCTCCGCGCGTCCGCATCCTGCGCTTCACGGCGAATCCGACGCTTATCCAGCGCGGCCAGTCCTCCGCTCTCAACTATTTGGTCGAGAACGCCGACTCGGTCACGATTTCGGGCGTCAACCAGGCGTTGAACCCGGCCTCGGGCGTCGTCAACGTGTCGCCCACGCAGACCACCAGCTACATCCTTACCGCGCGCAACGCGGTGAGCGAGGAAACAGCCGTTGCGGTGGTGGCTGTCGAATCGGCCAACCCGCGGTTTATCAGTTGCTCGGCCAGCCCGGCGACCATCCTGCCCGGCGAATCGGCCACCATCAATTGGCGCTCGGAGAACGCCACCAGCGTCGAAGTCATCGGCGTTGGCACGTTCGCACCCACCGGTTCGACGGTGGTCAGCCCCGCCGCCTCCACCACCTACATCTTGGTGGCGCGCGGCGAAGGCGGAGAAGCCACTTGCACCTCCACGGTCCAAGTGCAAACCGGCAACCGGCCCGTCATTATCGCGTTCGCAGCCGATCCGATGGAAATTGTCGAAGGCGATAAATCCAACTTGCGCTGGCAGGTGGAAAACTCGACCGAAGTTTCGATTTCCATCGTCGGGCCCGTACAGGCATCCGGCAATCAGGACGTGATGCCGACGACGACTACTACTTATGTGCTGACGGCAAAAAATCCGTTCGGCACCAGCACCGCGTCGGCGACGGTTAGCGTTATCCCGCGCGTGAGACTGATCAGCTTCACCGCTACGCCCAATTCGATCACCACGCCCGGCACGCCGGTCACGTTCCGCTGGCAGACGGAGAACGCCGTCGAGGTCTTTATTACCGAAGGCATCGGCATCCGTCCTGCGAATGGCTCGCTGACCAACGCAGGCCCGACCCGGACCACCACGTACACGATCACCGCCATCGGCCGCGGCCGCAACAACACGGCCACCGGCACGGCGACCGTTACCCTAACCTCCGGCCCGCCCAACCCGAACCGCCCGCCGACGGCCAGCATTCCGCTCGGCAACTTCGTCACCGCGGTGCGCAACATCGTGCTCAACGGCTCCGGCTCGTTCGATCCCGATGGCGATCCGCTGAGCTACTCCTGGCGGAGCGTCGACGGCCGCGCAACGGTTACCAACGCAGACCAGGCGATCGCTCAAGCCGTTCTGGAAGACACCAACTACGGCGAGTTCGTGTTTGAACTTACGGTGACCGATAGCAAGGGCTCCAGTTCGGTGGCGACGGTGATCGTCACCCTTGTGCAGTACCGGCCCATCCGGTAAGCGCGCAGGCACTACCCATCCACGGGCCAACTCCCCACGCGGGGTTGGCCCGTCTGCTTTTTGGCTTGGGTTAGACTGCAATTCTGGCTGTATGAATCCCACCGGCGCGCTTCTCGGCCTCGTCCTCGCGGCGCTCATTGTGGCCATCGCCGCCAAGCGCCTCGATTTGCCGTACCCCATCGCCCTTGTCCTGGCGGGCTCAGGGATGGCGTTTACTCCGGAATTCAACGCGATCGAGCTTGACCCGGAACTCGTTTTCTACATCCTTCTGCCGCCCATCCTGTTCGAAGCCGCCTACTTTACTTCCTGGCGCGATTTTTGGCGCTGGAGGAGGGCGATCCTGTTGCTCGCCTTCGGCCTTACTGCGGCAACATCCGCGGTCGTGGCCGTGCTTTGCGTCTACTTCATCCCTGGAATGAATTGGGCTACGGGATTCGTCCTGGGAGCCATCGTTTCGCCGCCCGACGCCGCCGCGGCGACATCCATCACGCGCGGGCTGCGCCTGCCTCGCCGCATCGTGCAAATTCTCGAAGGCGAAAGCCTGGTGAACGACGCGGCGGGCCTTACCGTGTATCGCTTCGCGGTTGCCGCGGTCGTCACCGGCACATTTTCACTTACCGGGGCGCTGTTGTCCTTCTTGTGGATCGCCATCGGCGGTGCGGTAATCGGAACCTTGATCGGTTTTGCCTATGTGCGGCTGTTTCCGCGCATCCGTCATCCGGAGGTCGAGCTTATCTCCACGTTCCTGCTGAGCTATCTCTCCTACGCGTTGGCCGAATCGGTTCATGCCTCGGGCGTACTTGCCACGGTGGCGGCGGGGCTCGTTCTCGGCTGGCATGGACCGGAGATTTTCAGCGCTATGACGCGAATTCGTGGCGTGGCGGTCTGGCAGACGGTAATCTTTCTCATCAACGCCATGGTGTTTCTGCTCATCGGGCTGCAAATGCCGGGGGTGTTCCGGGCCCTCAGCGGCTATCCCATCGGCATGCTGACCGGCTGGAGCGTGATGATCAGCGCAGGCGTCATCCTTGTGCGGATCCTTTGGATATTTCCCTCCGCTTATGTGCCGCGCCTGTTGTCCAGCGCCATACGCGAGCGCGAGCCGGACCCCACTTGGCGCGCTGTGACCGTTGTGGCCTGGACGGGCCTTCGGGGCGTCGTCTCGCTTGCGGCCGCGTTCGCGCTGCCGGTCGAAACCCATTCGGGACTCCCCTTTCCGTACCGCGCTCTGCTGTTGCTGCTGACGCTGGCGGTGATCGTCTCCACCCTTTTGCTGCAGGGGCTGACTTTGCGTCCGCTGGTCCGCTTTCTACGGCTGCCGGAGGATCGATCGAGCGAGGAAGAAGAGGTTCGGGCGCGCATTCACGCCACCGGTCAGGTATTGGATCATTTGGCGTATCTGCAACAGAGAGGCTCGGCGCCGGAACAAATCCTGGACCGCGTGCGCGGATTCTATGAAGACCGCCTGGCGGAGCTGCGCTCGCGCCTGGAAGAAGAAACCGCCATCGAAACGCCCGAGCGCCCCGGCGAATTCGGCTCCATCGCGGAACAGCGCGTGTGGTGGGAAGTGGCCCGCATCGAGCGCCAGGCGCTACTTGATCTGCGCAAATCCCAGGAAATCGGCGATGAGGCCATGCACCAAATCGAGCGCGACATCGACCTGCTCGAAGCGCGCATCGTTCCGCGCTAAGTCTGGCCTAGCGCAATCCGAAGACAAACAGGGCGTTTCCGGCGGCCACGGCTACAAACTGACGGCCGTCCACCGCATAGGAGATTGGCCCGTTGACGAGGACGCCGCCGAGCGATGTCCTCCACAACAGCTCGCCCGTGCGCGCGTTGAGAGCGAAGAAGTGCTCTTCCCGGTTACCGGTGAAAAGCAAGTCCGTCGCAGTCGTCAGAATCCCGGCGTCGGTGACGTCCACAAAATCGACCTGCCACTTTTTCTCACCGGTCGCCGGATCAACGGCCATGACGGCGCCGTGTCCCTCTTCGGGCTTACGCGTGTTCACCTGGCCGCCCCGGTTAGTCGTGAAGCTCGACATCGGATACCCGCCGACATACCGCTGCCCTTCCTTGTACGTTTCCTGGTTCTTCACGTAGTGCGAAAACGTGTTCTCCCAAGCCGGAATGTAGAACAGTCCGGTTCCAGGACTGTACGAGGGCGAATACCAATTCGTCGCGCCCTGGTAACTGGGATAGATCAACGTCCCTTCCTTCGATGAAGCCGCGCCCGGCGCGCGCTGCGGCCGGCCTTTCTCATCGAACCCCGCCGTCCAAGTTACTTTGGTGAACGGCTTACCGAGTAGAAACTTTCCTGTTGTCCTGTCCAGCACATAGTAAATTCCGTTGCGGTTGGCCCACATCATCACTTTTCGCTTGCGTCCTTGGAACTCGATATCTCCAAGGACCGGAACCTGCACGGCGTCGAAATCGAATTCATCGTGAGGCGTGAACTGGTAATGCCATTTGAGCTTCCCCGTATCGGCGTCCAGCGCCACTACGGAATCGGAATAGAGATTGTCACCGGCGCGAGAATCGCCGTTCCAATCCGGGCCGGGATTCCCCACGCCCCAGAAGGTCAGATTCAATTCGGCATCGTAGGATCCAGTGACCCAAATCGAACCGCCACCGGTTTTCCACGAATCTCCGGCCCAAGTTTCGTTGCCGGGCTCGCCCGGCCCCGGTATTGTGTAGAAACGCCAAACTTCCTTGCCCGACTTGGCATCATAGGCGGCGATGAATCCGCGGATGCCGAACTCGCCGCCCGCCACGCCAATGAGCACCTTGTCCTTTATCACCAGCGGAGCGTGGGTAATCGCGTAGCCCGCTTCCGGACGCGCGACGTGAATGTTCCACACCGGCTTCCCGCTTTTCGCATCCACGGCGATGAGGCGCCCGTCGATGGTACCCATGTACAGGGTGTCCCCCAAAATCGCGAGGCCGCGATTCACGCGCCCGCAGCACAACCGCGCGTCTCTTGAAGGCGTGTAGCTGAATGTCCAAAAAATGCGACCCGTCGCCGCATCCAGCGCGACAATATCGTTCGGGGCCTGTACGGTATACAACACTCCATCCACCACCAGCGGCGTCGCTTCGAACTTCTCGAGGGAAGCGGCTTGAAAGACCCACTTCAGCGCCAGTTCCTTCACATTGCCCGTCGTGATCCCGGTTAAAGCGGTATGCCGCTGGCTCAAGTTTGAGCCGGAATAGGTAAGCCAGTTTTGCGGCTCGCGCCCGGCCTGTTTTAAGCGCTCCCAAGTAACCTGCGCATTTACGGCCGAAACTGCCAGAGCGATCCCTATCAGCTTTTTTCTCACTGCACACCTCGTTGGGAGGCGATGAAGGCGATCAGATCGGCCAATTCTTGCGCGTCTAATCGCCCCCGGTAGGATGGCATGGGCGACTTCGCCGCGCCGTTTTCCCGCAAGCCGCTCCGTGCAAACGACCGCAGATTGCCTTCCGCATCCTGGATCTGCACGCTGTAGGTATCCTGATTCAGCAAAAGGCCCATCACCGTTTTTCCGCTTCTTAGAACCAAGCGGTACGGCTGCGAAGTTGGCGCATACTCGGCGTCCGGTTCGAGCATCGCGGTCTCAATCTCAATCGCACGCAAGGTCAGGCCCGCATCGCTCAAATCGGGGCCAATGCGCCCTCCGTTGCCTCCGGCCCGGTGGCATCGAATGCATCCTGCTTTGTTCTCGAACAGCGCCTTACCGCGAACCGTATCGCCCAACGCCGCAGCCACGGATTTTCCTTGTGCCGGGTGGTTCATGCTTCGGAGGTAGGCCACGATGGCGTAGGCGCGGGCTGAGGTAAGCGGAGTAGGCGGCATGCCCGTGCCCGGCACGCCGTTCATAATCACGTGCACTAGTTCCTCGTCGGTCGAAACACGCCGGAACTTCCCCCGCGCCAGGTCGATTCCCGAAACAGACGCCCCTTCGCTTCCGTGGCATCCGATACAGCTTGAGCGATACCGCAGCTTTCCTTCGTCCAACTCAGCCTGGGTGTAGCTGTGAGCTTGAGAAAACGCAGCCGCGCTCGCGGCCAGAAAGAGGTAAGTGGTTCTGCACAGCGCCATGAGACAGCATGATATCTCGCAAGGCGCTCCCCGGTGTGGCTAGCCTATGCGCTAGCCTTTGCGCAATTCGCGAAAAACGTCGCGCAGTACTTCGTCCTTCTCCTGGCCGTCCAAATCACTCTCCAGCCTTCGAAGTGCGACTCCTACGACGTCGCGGTGATGGAGTTTCGACCCGAGTCGCGAATCCGAGGTGAGCTTGAGCCAAAGGTCGTGCAGACGGTCGAGATCCTCCGGCCAAAGGCGCGGCGGGTGTGGACCAAGATTGACGTAGACGCTCGGCCGCTCGGGCGAAATCACCTCGAGAGAAAATGCGTGGCGCGGCTCGGGCAGCTTCTCCCATGCCCGCCCGATGCGGTGGGCGAGTTCTTCGCTCGTCATCCGCGCGCTGACGCCCGTCACCAGCCGCGAGGCTTTCACATTGGCCGCTGTCTGCACCATCGCCAGGAAAGGGTCGGTCGCCGGAACGGTCAGCAGTTCGACGTGCTTGCCTTCGCGCTCGGCCATCGTGACGACGTGGCTGAAGAGCTCCTTTTCATACTCGGTAAAGAGTTGCGATTCCGCCAATTGATACTCGCCCGCCGAATTCGCCACATTGCGTACCGTCATCACGACGATGTCGTGCCGCCGCATGTTCGTTTTCTCGAGTACCTTATCCAGGTGATGCATGCGCGTGTAATCGCGCACAGCCACCAGCACGCAGCCCGGCCGCGCTTCCACGGTTTCAGCGGCCGCTTCGGGCTGGTATTCGAGGTTGAACTCTTCGATCGCCGTGTCGCCCACCATGCGGGTCTTCTTCTTGTTCACGCGGTCGGAAACGGTGAAAAGGATGAGCAGCAGAACCGTCAGGGAAAGTCCCACGATGGTCGCCGCCTGTTTCGTGAACAGGTTCGCCAGGGCGATCAGGAATAGCGAAAGCACAATCGCGCTTAGCCCGAACGGAATTTCCACACGCCCCACGCGCAGGTTGAAGGGAACCTTATATTCCTGATCATTCCGCTGAAACCGCAAAGCGAGCACGCCCATGCTCTTCAGCAGGAAACTCCACGTCACGCCAAACGCATACGCTTCGCCCAGCAGCAGCACATCTCCGCGCGAGCCGACAATCGTCAGCATCTGGGCCAAGGTAATCGTGCCCAGGACGCGGTACGTGGTGCCGAACTTCGGATGCGGCTTGCGGAACCAATCTAGCAACACCCCATCCTCGGCGACCCGGTTCAGCACGCCATTCGCTCCGAAGATCGAAGTGTTCACGGCGCCCGAAAGAATCAAACCGCCCACAATCACGATCACGATATGGAACACCAGCTTCAGCGCGTATGGACCGGCCAGATTCATCGCGAGGCCGCCGATCAGGTTGTCGTAATACCGCGGACGGATATCGTCGGGGATGATCATCACGGCGAACATGGTAATCAGCCCGGTCGAAATCATCGCGTAAGTGCAAACGATCGTCGCGGTGATCTTCAGATTCCGCAGCTTCGGATAAGCGAGCTCACGGTAAACTTGCGCCAAAGTCTCGAAGCCGCTCATCGCCAGCAAGGAGTGCCCGAAAGCGATCAACATGCCGATCGCCCCCACCGTCGGCCAGAAAGTGCCGTGCAGCCAACCGAGCGACTTTGGGCTGAAATTGATGTTTTCCGGTGACGGCGCCGGCGGCAGTTCCACGTTCGGGAGAAGGAGAAGCGTCAGCAGGCACCAGGCGATCAAGATGGCTGTCATCAAAGAGGTGATTTGCATGATTCGCAGCGCTTTGCCGGAGGATTCATGGACACCCAAAATGTTTTGACGCCAGAAGTACGCCGTCACCGCCAGTCCGAAGAACACGGAAAACGCATGCGTATCCACGTGGATGGCTGAGCCCGTCAACTGGGCCGTCTCATTGAACAAGTGCGCCAGGTACTGTCCCGCGCTTACGGAACTGATCGGGCCGGTCAACATCAAATCCACAACGAGCGCCGAAACGCTCAGCTTGGCCATGAACGGGCCCATCGAGTCCCGAACGACCACGTAGACGCCGCCTCGCACGAACATCGAGCAGCTTTCCAGGTACATCGAGCGAACGGCGAAACTGAACAACATGACCGCCAGCACGAACCAGGGGGCCGACTTCCCGATCGCCTGTTCCGTGATGCCGCCGATGTAGAAGAGCGTCGAGGCCAAATCGCTTAACACGATCGCGGCCGCGCGCCAAAACGAAATGAAGGTCAGCGCGACCGTGGTCGCTACAACTACTTTCGCTGCCGGGCTACTTAGGGGTTTCTCGGTAGGACTTGACGGTTCGGAGGTGGACATAGCGGCGGGCGGACCCGCCAACTACTTATTCTACGCTTGGAGTGGTGGCTAGCGGAAATCGGGAATTGGCGGAGAGGGTGGCTCGCGCCCTGCGAGCGCTCGGATTCCAGGCGTATTTTGTCGGCGGCTGCGTTCGCGATTTGCTGTTGTCGCGCGAGCCGCAAGACTACGATGTAGCCACCGATGCCCGGCCAGGCGATGTGCAAGCCCTGTTTCCGAAGTCGGATTTGGTGGGCGCGCATTTCGGCGTCGTGCTGGTGAAGGAGGCGGTGCAGGCGGTGGAAGTGGCCACGTTTCGCGCGGACGGCGGCTATCGGGACGGGCGACGGCCGGACGAAGTGCGGCTGGTGCAAAATCCGCGCGAGGACGCTCAACGCCGCGACTTCACCATTAACGCCATGTTTATGGACCCGGTCAGCGGCGAGGTGCTCGATTTCTTCGGCGGGCGGGCGGACCTTCGCGCGGGTATCGTGCGTGCGGCCGGCGACCCTCGCCAGCGCTTCGCCGAAGATCACTTGCGTATGCTGCGCGCCGTTCGATTCGCCGCAAGGCTGGGTTTCGCGGTCGAACCCGGCACCATGGAAGCCATGCGCGCCGAGGCGGCCTCTATCGCGCGGATATCGGCGGAACGCGTTCGCGACGAGTTAAACCGCATTCTCACCGAGGGCGGGGCGAGCCGAGGGCTGCGCTTGCTCGACGAGTCCGGATTGCTTGCCGAAGTGTTTCCGGAAGTGAAGGCGCTGCAGGGCGTCGAGCAACCGCCTGAATTTCATCCCGAGGGAGATGTGTGGACGCATACACTTCTGATGCTGGACCAACTCGAACAGCCCAGCGTGACGCTTGCCTGGGGGGTGCTGCTGCACGACATTGGCAAGCCCGCCACGTTTGCGCGTCTCGATAGGATCCGATTCAACGGCCACGTGGATGCCGGAGTTCAAATTGCGCGTGAGATCCTTTCACGCTTGAAGTTTTCGAATGACGATCAGGAGCGCGTACTCGCGTTGGTGCGGAATCACATGCGGTTCGGCGACATCCGGCGCATGAAGGAGAGCACGCTCAAGCGATTCCTGCGCCTGCCCGGCTTCGACGAGCATTTGGAATTGCATCGCGCCGATTGCCTGGGAAGCCACGGTCACCTGGATAACTGGGAGTATGCGCGAGAACGCCTGGCCGACGCGCCGGAGGAGGTGCTTCGCCCGCCGCGTCTCCTCACCGGCCGCGACCTGCTGGCGATGGGTTACGCAGCGGGTCCATTGCTCCGGGAGATTTTGGAAGCGGTCGAAACGGCGCAGCTAGACGGAGAATTGCGAACAGCGGAGGACGCGCGTGAATGGGTAAGGGCGCGATGGAGCTGACCTGGCTCAGTGATTAAATAAAAACGCGTTGCTGTTCATCAGCGCCCAGAGCAAATCCTGCGCGCGTTCGGCTCTGCCGCCGCCTTTGCCGATGTAGGTCAACGCCGAGTCGAGCTCCTGCGAAGTTGGCATACGAGTCAGCGCGCTCAGGTAGAGGTCTTCGACTACCTTCCTATCATTCGCTCCGCTCAGGATGAGCTTCGCCACGCGGCCATCGGGGTCGGCGATGGCGTCGGCAATGGTCGAGCCATTCAGCAGGTTCAGCGCTTGAACCAGGCTCATGTCGGAACGCCGTTCGCATTCGCAACTTGTCTGCCGCTCGGGGCGGCCGAACACGTCGAGAAAGCTCCCGCGCAGAATGGAGGGATCGGGGAAATCCTGGGCGAGCGAGTTTTCCGGCACCTGTGGAAACTTCGGCCGCGAGCCGGCCGCGATATGGACCGCGTCGAAGAGCTGCTCGGCGGTGAGGCGCCGCGGGAGTGCGTGCGAGAAATTGATTTCATCGCCGTCGTTCCACTCGTTGGCGCGGAAACTCAGTTGATAAGTTCGCGAGTTTACGATCGTGCGGATCATATGGCGCAAGTCGAAGTTGTGCGCCAGGAAATCCTTTGCCAAGGCGTCTAATAGCGCCGGGTTCGAGGGCGGATTGGAGGCGCGGATGTCGTCCACCGGCTCGATGATGCCGCGGCCGTAGAAGTAGCTCCACAGGCGATTCGCCATCGACTTGGCGAATAGGCTGTTATCGCGGGCGGTAATCCAATCGGCCAAGCTGGCGCGCAACTCGTCTTCGCGCGGCGCCACAGGTTGCGACGCCTTGCCCAGGTCGTAAAGGAACTTGGCCCGCATACGGCGGCCATCCTTGGGGTGGTTGATTTCGGCGTCCTCGCGCTTATCGAAGATGATCTCTTCGTCGGAATCCTCTCCGCCCTTCACGCCGAGTTCGCCAAAGAACGCGCTTAGTTGGAAGTATTGATTCTGGGTCCATTGCTCGAATGGATGATCGTGACACTGCGCGCACACCATGCGGACGCCGAGAAAAAGCTGAGTCGTGGTTTCCATCGCCAGCTTCGGTTCGCGCGTGAAACGGAAAAAGTTCGCCGGCGGATTGCGGAAGGTGCTGCCTTTCGCGGTCAGCAGCTCGCGCACCATCTTGTCGTAGGGCTTATTTTCCGTGAGGGACTCGCGAATCCAGTCGCGGAACGCCCACACGCCCTTGTCGCCCAGCTTGTTCCGGTTGACCTGAAGCAGGTCGCTCCACTTCACCGTCCAATGGCTGATGAACTCTTCGCGCGCCATCAGGTTGTCGACCATGGTGGAGCGTTTCCGTCGCGTTTCGGTCTTATCCGCCAAAAACGCGCGCAATTCTTCGGGGGTCGGCGGCAGGCCAATCAGATCGAAGCTGACACGGCGCAAAAATTCGGCATCGCCCGCGAGGTCGCTTGGAAGCAGACGCACGCGCTGAAGCTTTGCATTAATTTCACGGTCGATATAGTTCCACTCGGGGGCGGCTTTCCAGGCATAGCCGGGCTTGTCGTCGAGAACGGTGACTCCAACCACGCTGAGTTTGCCTTCGTATCGCACGAGCACGGCGGCTTCGCCTTTACGGACGCTCTTGAGCATGCCGGCTTCGCTCGCTTCGGCAACTTGCGGGGTATTCGAGGTGTAGCCCGCTTCGCCGGTCACATCGCGCGTGGAGCCATCGGCGTAATGCGCTGTGACTTTCAACTGCTGCTCGGGCCCAGCCTTGGGTGCCAGGAATTCCTTCGGCTCCACCTCCAGCCGGGAAACTTGCGCCGAAACGGGATTGCCATACGGTGCGCCCGCGGCGATCCAATTGAGCACGATCTTGTAGTACGAGGAGTCGGGCTCCAAGCGCAACCCGCCGCCATGGCCCAGTTGATTGGTCGGCTTGAGGATAACGAGGCTGTTTTCCGGCTCCGTGCGATTGATGCGGCGGCCGGCCATTTCGTGAACGATGGCGCGATAGTCGAATTCGGGGTCGTAACCGCGCAACGAAAGCTTAAAGCCGTTCTTGCCCTTTGCACCGCCGTGGCAGGGGCCGGAGGTGCAACCTTGCTTGTTGAGAATCGGCAGAACGTCTTTTACGAACTCTGGAGATTGCGCGTGAAGCGCGGCAGCGGCTAGGAATAAAAGCGGGAATTTCATTTGGTTTCCTGACGAGCGACGCTCGCCCCTGGCACGATAACGTGCGCGGCGGTGTCGGGAATCTTATAGGTGTCTTTCGTTTTCTTGCCGGTTTCCGGGGCCGAGGCCGTCAAGCGAATTTCGTGATTGCCCGGAGCGGCATTCGCACCGGCGGAGCAACGCAGGCGAAAACTCTTCTCTTCGGCGGGAACTTCCACGGTGTCGCAGGTGATGCCATCGGGCAGGTCCTGAGCCTCGATGCGAATTAAACCGCCTTCGAACGTCAGCTCGCGATGGATCGCGCCTTTGAACTCCGCTTGCGACGAAGGGGCGATTTCGAGATCCGGGTTCTCGGGGAGAACACGGAACCCATGTACGACCTGCGCGGTGACGATGGGCGAATAGATAGTCGTTTGTTCGCCGTCGATGACGGCGGTGGCTTCAAAGGCGAGATCGACATGTTCGGCGGGCGTCGCGAAATTGGTCACAAAGAGGAGCGAGCCGCGATTGGGATCCTTGCCGGCGACGCCGCGATTGACGCGCAGGTTCCCGACTTGCGTGGCGACGGTATTGCGCACCGCGCCATCAATGCGGGCGTTTGGCGAGCGTTCAATGCGATAGGGGACGTCGTATTCGTTTCCTTGCGAGATGCGCAGCAGAGGTACACCCGTCGTGAGGCGCACGGGCAATGG
>Ga0187894_10003458_pt1 | contig 17663 bp, 15 predicted proteins | sample GBC1701081metaG_FD_136650 | JGI IMG/M metagenome (GOLD analysis project Ga0187894, IMG submission 136650) | White microbial mat communities from a lava cave in the Kipuka Kanohina Cave System on the Island of Hawaii, USA - GBC170108-1 metaG ...
CAAGGACGAGACGCCCCCCATAGGTCTTCCGGATCCCGCGCAGCTCGACGGCGGTGGTCATCGGCTCATCCCATGGAAGTTCCGGGCCATTCGCGGAAGCGTAGCCCGGAAGCGACGCCGACGGCACCTTTTCGTAACGATCGTCACTTTCGGGGATACCTCCCGGCCGCCGCCACACGCTCCTCGCGGGGCACCAGCGGGTCGGCCTGCCACTCCGGGGCGAGTCTCTTGAGTTCCTCGTACGCCGCCTGCCGGTCGAGTTGCTCCCCGTCGAGAAAGATCGAGAGGAGCCGCGGAACCTGCTCCAGGTCCCCGAGCCTTGAGAGCGCGACGGCGAGTGCCGCCGTCGTGGCCGGGGCCGTCTCTCGCGCTTGCGCCGCGCGGAGCGGCTCGGCGCGGCTCGCGTCGCCGAGCTCGCCGACGAGGCTCGCGGCACTCGCGCGCACCTCGGCGTCGGCGTCCGAAAGCCGCTCGACCGCGATTGCGACCGCGTCCTTGTCCCCGATGAGCCGCAGCGCGTCGAGCGCCCGCGCGCGCGCCTTCCCGTCCGCGAGGTCGAGCGCCTTGCGCAACGCGGGCGCCGCCGACGGGTCGCCGATGCGCCCGAGGACGAGCGCGGACTCCCGCTGCGCGCTGGGCGTCCCTTCGAGAAGCGTGCGGGAGAGGAAGGGGACGGCGACCGGCCCGAGCCTCACGAGCACCTTCTCCGCGATGTAGCGCTCGTTCACGGCCTGGCCGCCGAGCCAGGCAATCATGTCTTCGCAGCGCTTGCGGAAGCGCGGGTTCGAGCTGTCGAACGGGCGCTCTCGCATCCGCACGGCCCGCGTCTCCTTGAGCCGCTTCGCCCACGCCGCCGCGTCCGCCTCGCGGTCGGGAAGGCCGCCGTTGTAGCGGCACGGCAGGTCCAGCCCCGTGTGGCGGCGCAGCACGCCGTAGGCGTCGATGAGCACGCGCACCTTGTCGCGGCGGCGGAGCTGCGCGACGAGCTCGTCCTCAAGGGTCCAGAGTCCCATCGTGAGCAGGGCGTCGCAGATCTGCGCGTCGACGGTGTAGTACTCCGACTCCACGCCCTCGCCCGCGAGCGCCGCGACGTTGTCGTTCGGGTTGACCGTCGAGAGCTGGTTCACGAGATCCACAGCCGTGCCGGGGTCCTTGAGCAGGGTGAGGCCCAAAGCCGCATAGAGACGCAGCGCGCCCTGGACCCCCGGCTCAGGCGTCGGCGCCGCGAGGAGTTCGAGGAGCCGGTCGCGCGCCTCCGCGCCGCCGATCCGTCCGAGGGCGAGGCACGCGAGCCTCCGAACCCGCTCCGGCTGCCCCGCCGCCGTCGCCTCGACGAGCGGGCCCGCCTCGCCCAGCGCGACGACCCGCGCGAACGCCTCGGGTTCCTCGAGCCGTGCCACGAGCGGCCGCGCCTCCGCGATCCGCGCCTGGCGCTCGGCCGCCTCGTCCGTGCATGCCGCGACGAGCGCGAAGAGGAAGGCCGCCTTCCTCACGCGCCCCCGTACCGCGCCTTGACGAACGCGCGCGCCTCCTCCGCGTCCCTCACGGAGCCCTCGAGCTGCGCGTCCACGATGGCCTCGAGCATCGCCTTGAAGGCCGGCCCCGGTGCGAATCCCATGCCGATGAGGTCGCGGCCGGTGAGCAGGGGCTTCGTCGGCGGGGGTTCCGCCTCGAGCCGGCGGCGCTCCTCGAGCGCATAGGCGTGGATCGACGTGTCCCCGTGGCAGGCCTCGCAGTCGAGGCGGTGGAGCTCCATGTGGAGCGGCAGGTCCTCCCGCAGGAGGAGCCGACGCCGCTTCGCTTCCCGCATCTGCTTCAGCTGCGGCCAGTCCATGTGGCGGTCGACGAGATCCACGACCTCGTCCACGACCCGGTTCGGATAGCGCAGCCGGCGGAGGATGTCCCCGGCCATCGCCGCCCCGACCTGCGCGTGGCGCGGGAAGGCGGGACGCCCCTCTTTCATCTCGAGCGTGGGAGGCTTCCCGACGTCGTGGAGGAGCGCCGCGAGCGCGACCTCCTCGCCTCCCTCCCGGTAGCCGTCCAAGAGCATCCGCGTGTGCGTGAGGACGTCCCCCTCGGGATGGTAGCGGGCCGGCTGCGGGACCGCGTCGAGCGCGGCGACCTCGGGCAGGATCCGCTCGAGGAGCCCCGTGTCGAGGAGGAGACCGAGCCCGCGCCCGCCGCGCCCCGACCGGAGGATCCTCGACAGCTCGTCGCGCACGCGCTCCGCGCTGACGTCCCCGATCGAGGAGGCCGCGTCCCGCACGGCGCGCAGCGTCTCCCGCTCGATCCGGAAGTCGAGCACGGTCGCGAAGCGCACCGCGCGCAGGAGCCGGAGCCGGTCCTCGCGAAACCGCAGCGCCGGATCGCCGATCGCCCGTACCACGCGCGCCGCGAGATCCGCACGCCCGCCGACGAAGTCCAGCACCTCCCCCGTCTCCGGGTCCTCGAACATGCCGTTCACGGTGAAGTCGCGGCGCCGCGCGTCGGCGCGCGCGTCCGCGAATCGCACCTGCGCCGGGTGCCGGCCGTCCGCGATCCCGAGGTCCTCCCGGAACGTCGCGACCTCGACCTGATCCACGAGCACGACACCGAAGACGGCCCCCACCGCGACCGTGTCCTCGAACAGCGCCGAGACCTCCTCGGGGCGCGCGGAGGTCGCGAGGTCGTAGTCCTTGGGCGCCTTTCCGAGGAGCCGGTCGCGGACGCAACCGCCCGCGAAGAGGGCCTCGTGCCCGTTCGCGCGCAGGCGCCGGGCGATGGCCAGAGCCGCATCACGCACGCGGAAAAGGTATCAGGGGGGGCCGGGGGGGCCGTAGCGGCGCCGCTCGAACTCCGCGGTGATCGTGGCGCCCTCCGGGCGCATCTCCGCGGGAAGACCGGCGAGGAACTCGCGCGGCGTCTGCACGCGGGACCGGACGTAGCCCTTCGCGGCGCACCCCTTGAGCCAACGGGCATAGAACGAGAGCGTGCTCCTCCGCTGCCCCACGGGCGCCGTGACGCGCAGGGGGCTTGAAGGTCGGCTCCTCGCCGCCGCGACCGCCGGAGGGACGACCAACAGGAGGACGACCCCCGCGAGCAGCGCGAGCAGCCGCCAGTCGAGGAGGCGGTCCGTGATCCAATCGAGCACGCGCTGCTGCTCGAGGGCCCCGTAGGCGAACGGGTCACGCCAGTCGAGGAGCGCCTCCTCCCCCCCCGCGGCCCCCCCCACCTCCTGCTCCGCGGCCGTCCCGGGCGCCACGGTGGGGGCCCTTGCCGCGCTGTCGGGCGGCGTGAAATCGAAGGCGACGAACCCGCGGTCGCGGCACGGCACCTCCACCCACGCGTGGGCGTTCGAGAAGCGCGCGATGTACTTCCCGGGGCCCGTCCGCTCCGAGCACCTGAGCCCTCCGGCCACGCGCGCGGGGATGCCCATGAGCCGGAGGAAGAGGCAGGCGGTCGTCGCGTAGAGCTCGCAGTCTCCCTCGCGCTCCTCGAGGAAGGCCGCGAGCGGGTCGGCGGCGCGGTCGATCGCGGGCGGGAGGTCGAGCGTGTAGCGGAAGTCGCCGCCGTCGAAATAGCCCGCGATCGCCGCCGCCGCGGCTTCGAGGTTTCCGCGAGGGGCCGCGGGCAGGTGGGGCCTGAGGGCGCGCGCGACCGCGTCGGGGACCTGCACGAGGTGCGGGTCGCTGAGGTCCGGCTCGAGCGCCCCGACCTCGCGTGGGCGGACGGGCACCGCCGAAGCCACCGCGTACTGGAACACGGGGACCGACGACGTCACGACGCCGAGCCGGTCGGCGGCGAGCGCGCCCCCCACGGACTTGAGCCGCCGCGCGCGCGGCGGCAGGAAGAGCGTCCGCCCGTCGTAGCCGAGGACGTCGAAGGACCAGTCGATCTCCGTGTCGCCGGGCTCGAGGATGCCGCCCGGGGACAGCGCGATCGCGCTAACCCGCGGCCTCTCCCACCGGCGCGCCTCGGGCAGGTACCGCTCCCACGCCCGCGCGCGCAGGAGCAGCATCGACCGCTCGTCCGCCCTCGGGTCGTACGGCCGGCCGCGCGCGCGGATCTCCACCTGGAGCGCCACGTACGGCCGGCGCTTCATCTTCGCGAGGTCGCCGATCCGCACCTCCTCCGGGAAATCGGAGCGCGAGGCGGTGGTCCTCCCGTCGCGCCCGCGCTCGCCGGCCGCGAGCATGCGGCCGGTGAGCTTGTCGGATTCCGGCAGCGGATCGGGGCGGGGCGCCACGAGGTAGAGGAGCGTCCCGAGGAGCAGCCCCCCCATCGCGAGGTGGTGCGCGGCGAGCGTCGGGGCCATGGCCCACCAGCCGGCCGGCCGCTCGAGGCGGAACCGGACGTTGCCCGTCGGCTCGCCGCGGCGGGAGGCGATCACGGAGAGCGCCTGGCACCCCACGAGGACGTAGAGGGCCGTGATCGCGATCGGCAACGGCCCGGGCGCCACGGCGGCGCTGCCCACGACGAGGAGCAGCGTGAGCAGGATGACCAGGAAGTCGTTGAACTCCGACTCGGGGCAGAACGACCGCACGACGACGAGCGGGGCCGCCACGACGAGGAGCAGCGTGAGAAAGTCGACGGGCGGGTCCCGGAGCAGCGCCATGAACGCGAAGGGAAGGACGAGCAGGATCTGCAGGACGACGACGACGGAGGGCCGCGGCCGCTTGCCACGCGGCGCGAACCACGCCGCGTCCAGCGCGAGCACCACGAGGCACCCGAGCGGCAGGAGCGGCGCGCACGCCCCGGAGAGGAGGAGCCCGACGCAGGCCGCCGCGCCGAGGGATGCGATCGCCCGGCGCCGCCTCATCGCCTCGCGAAGAGCCTCCCGAAGGCCTTGTCCTCGACGTCCCAGACGCGCAGCTCAAGTCCCCTCGCGGCGGCCGCGTGCCTCGCCTCCTCGGCGGACCCCGCGAGCGAGACGAGGATCGCGGACGCGCCCCGCGGCAGCGGCGCCGCCTGGAGCACGGCCTCGACGCGCACGTCGCCCGGCTGGACCGCCGCGAGGATCTCGAGCGCCGCGAGGAGGCCTGCGCGCGTGCCGGTGTGGCCGGCCATGCCGGGCGCGAAGTGCACCGTCGCGCGGCGGCCGCGCTCGGCGGCGTGCGCGAGCAGCGTCGCCGCGCAGGAGACCGCGCGCTCGACGTTGCGCCGGCGGGCGACCTCGTCGGAACCCCGCACGCACGTGTCGAGCAGGACGTGGAGGTCGCCCGACTCCTCGTCGCGGAGGACGCGCCGCACGAGCATGCCGGCCCGCGCGCTCGTCCGCCAGTGGATGTGACGCGGGTTGTCGCCGGGCCGGTACTCGCGCAGGCTCTCGAACTCCTCCGCCCCGCCGCGCGACCGGCGGAGGTTCCGCGGAGACGGCGCGCGCCGCACGAGGTCGCGCTCGGACACGCGCCCGAGCCGCCCGAGCGCGGGCAGGACGACGAGCCGTGCGGGGCTCTGCGCAACGACGCGCCGCTCGAAGATCCCGAACGGGAACCGGGTCATCGCCAGCGTGTTGACGACCGTGTAGATCCCGCGCCGCTGGATCCGCCGCGGGTAGGTGACCTCGACCGCCTCCCCCGGCGGCAGGACCGGGAGCACCGGCCCGCGGACGAGCGTTTGCGCGTCCGCCACCTGGAGGGCGTCGAGGAACCCGACCGAAAGCGCCGGGCGCCACCGGGAGGCGTTCTTCACCCGCAGCCGGACGTCGAACAGCGCCCCCGCGAAGACGCGAGGCGGCAACGACCGCTCGATCGAGAGCCGGCCGACGCTCAGGTAGGTGAGGATCCCGGAGAGGACGACCGTGGCGGTGATCGCGCAGGTCGCGAAGAGGACCTGGTTGTTGCGGAGGAGGACGGCGAAGCAGCAGGCGACGACGAGGAAGGTGAGGACGATCCGGCCGCCGAGCGTCGGCTCCGGGACCGTGCCGAGCCAGTCGGGAGCCCGCCACCCGCGCGCCCGCGCCATCCCCTAGAGGATAACGCGCAGGCCGGGCTCGGGTTCGGGCAAACGGCGGTACGCTCTTCCGGTGCGCTCCCTTCTCGTCATCGGCGCCGCCGCCACGGTCTTCACCCTGTTCCTCGTGCGCAACGCGCGGAACGCGGAGGACGCCGTGCGGGCCGAGGACGAGGCGATCGAACACCTCGTCGCGCTCGCCAAGGGCCCCCGAGGCCCCCCCCATTCCGCCGGAGGCTACGGGTTCCGCTGGGCGGACGGAGGCGATCTCCCGCCGTTGCTCCTCGCGCTGCCGGACGGGATCGGCGTCTGCCTCTTCGCCGCGACCGAGAAGGGCACCGTCTACGCCCTGGAGCTCTTCGACGCGCCCCCGCCGGACGTGACGCCGCTGCGCATCCACGCCGCGCGCGAGGCCGAGGGTTTGGCCCTGCCGCCGGGCTGGCGGCGGATCCGGTAACGGGCGCCCTTACAATCGTTGGATGATCGGGGTCGTCCTCGTCGGCGCCACGGGGTCCATCGGCCGCTCGACGCTCGACGTCGTGCGCGCGCTGGGCCCGGAGGCGCGGCTCGTCGGCGCGTTCGCCGGGAGGAACGCCTCGGGCCTCGCCCCGATCGCCCGCGAGTTCCAGGCCAAGTACCTTGGCGTCGAGGACGAGGCCGCCCTGAACGAGCTGCGGGGGGGCCTCGGGGGCGCGAAGTGCGGCGGGCTCGGCCTGCTCGAGGAGGCGATCGCGGACCCGGCGACGAACGTGGTCGTGTCGGCGGCGCCCGGCGCGGCGGGGCTCCCCGCCTCGCTCGCCGCGGTGCGCCACGGGAGGCGGCTCGCGCTCGCGAACAAGGAGTCGATGGTCATGGCCGGGCCGCTCCTGCTGCGGGAGGCGGCGCGGACCGGGGCCGCGATCGTGCCCGTCGATTCGGAGCACAGCGCGATCTTCCAGGCGCTCCAGGCGGGTCGGCGCGGCGAGGTCAGGAGGGTGATCCTCACGGCTTCGGGCGGTCCCTTCCGGACCTGGTCCGCGGAGCGGATCGCGCGCGCGAAGCCTGAGGACGCGCTCCGCCACCCGACCTGGTCGATGGGGCGAAAGATCACGATCGACTCCGCGACGCTGATGAACAAGGCGCTCGAGCTGGTCGAGGCGCACTGGCTCTTCGGCCTCGATGCCGACGTGCTCGTCCACCCGCAGTCGATCGTGCACGGCATGGTCGAGTTCGTGGACGGGTCGGTGGTCGCGCAGATGGGGAAGCCGGACATGCGGCTGCCGATCCTCTATGCGCTCTCCTATCCGGAGCGGCGCGGCCCTGCGTTCGCCCCGCTCGAGTTGAAGGATTTCGCCTCGCTGACCTTCGAGCCGCCCGACCGCGCGCGGTTCCCGGGCCTCGCGCTCGGCGAGGAGGCCGTGCGCCTCGGCGGCACCGCCGGCGCGGTGCTCAACGCCGCGAACGAGGTCGCCGTGGGACGGTTCCTCGCGGGCGAGATCGCCTTCCCGGCGATCGCCGAGACCGCCGGCGCCGTGCTGCGGAACGCGGCCATCCGGCCGGACCCGAATCTGGACGATATCCAAGCGGCGGACCGCGCCGCCAGAGAGGACGCAAGGACGTGGCTCACGTGATGCTCGCAGCGCTCGACCCGATCGCGATCCTGATGACGATCGTCGGTCTCGGCGGTCTCATCTTCTTCCACGAGCTGGGCCACTTCCTCGCCTGCCGGCTCACCGGGACGCGCGTCGAGGCGTTCAGCATCGGCTTCGGCAAGGAGATCCTCGGCTGGACCCGCGGGGGGACGCGGTACCGGATCGGCGTCGTGCCGCTCGGCGGCTACGTGAAGATGGCCGCCGAGAACCCGGGCGAGCGGCGCACGGGCGCGCCCGACGAGTTCCCGAACAAGCCGTTTTCCGCGCGCCTCTTCATCATGAGCGCCGGCGTCCTGTTCAACCTGATCCTCGCCTTCGCGCTCTTCGCGTGGGCGTACGGGGTCGGCGTGCCGCTCCAGCGCGAGATCGGCGCGGTGACGCCCGGCAGCCCCGCCTGGCGCGCCGGCTTGAAGCCCGGCGACATCGTCACGCACTTCGACGGCCGCCCGGTGATGGACTTCATTGACCTGCTCACCGAGGATCTCCTCGGCGGCGGGGCTCCGGTCGTGCTGACCGTGGAGCGGCAGGGCAAGGCGCTCGAGGTCTCGTTGCCGGCGCGGGTGGGCGATGGCCCCGACCGACTCGGCGTCCATTCCGCCTTCGAGGACGCGGCCGTGGCTGTCGCGAAGGACTCGCCCATCGCACGCGCGGGCGGCCGCGAGGGCGATGTCGTGCTCGCCGTGAACGGCGAACCCCTCGGCTCCCCCGCCGCCGAGATCGAGCCGATCCTCGGGCGTCTGGCTGGGCAGGCTGGGCCGGACAGCCGCGAGCTGGAGGTCGTGTTCCGCATCCGGCGGGCCGACGGCACGATCGAGGACCTGCGGGTGCGCGTGCCTCTCGAAGAGCTGCCCCTCATCGGCATCACTCCCCATGAGGGGAACAGAATCGAGAGCGTGGTCGGATCACCCGCTCATGGGCTGCTCCTGCCGGGCGACGAGATCGTTCGCGTCAACGGGTCCCCCGTATTGGACCTTCGCCTGCTCCGGGAGGGCCTCGGTGACGAGGCGCTGACGGAGTGGGTCGTCCGGCGAGACGGCGTCGAGGTCGCGATCCCGGTGCCGCCCGGGGCGACCGTCGGCGCGCTCTGCTCCGCGATCGCGGGCCGGTTGGATCTCACACGGACCCGCATCACACCCAACCCGGACGGTCCCGCGGCCCGGGCGGGGATCCGGCCGGGGGATGTGCTTGTCGCGGTCGCGGGGAAGCCCGTCGCGACGTTCGTCGCTGCGGCGGACACGATCCGCGCCAACGGCATGAAGCCGCTGGAGATCGAGATCGAGCGCGACGGCAAGCGCGAGACCCTGACGCTGAGCCCCGGCCGCCGCAGCGCAGTTTCCGGCCCCCTCGGCTACGCGTATGCGAAGAAGAGCGCCCTCTTCCACGAACGCAACGTCTTCCGCGCGGCGGCCGCCGGCTGGCGACGGACGATGCGCCTCATCGAGACGACGGTCCGCACCGTGACGGGCCTCGTCACGAGGCGCGTGTCCACCGACAACATCGGCGGGCCGATCGCGCTCGCGACGATCACCTACAACATGTTCGACCAGGGCTGGGGGCTCTTCCTGCAGATCCTCGGCCTCATCTCGGTGAATCTCGCGATCCTGAACCTCCTCCCGATCCCGATCCTCGACGGTGGACAGATCGTCCTCCTCGTCGCCGAGAAGCTCCGGGGCAAGCCGCTCCCGGAGCGCGTGGTCGGGTACCTCCAGGTGGCGGGCCTCGTCCTGATCCTCGGCCTCATCGTCCTCGCGTTCCGGAACGACATCACCCGCATGGTCGCCGAATAGCCTCGTGCCGCTCCCGCCGCTTCTCCGTCTCGCGCGCCCCGCCCTCGCGCCGACGGCGGCGGCGGACGTCCTCGCGGGCGCGGCGTTCGCGGGAGGCGGGCCCCCTCTCCCGCTCGCGGCCGCGGCGGCCGCCTCGGTGTGCCTCTACGCGGGCGGGATGGTCCTGAACGACCTCTGCGACCTCCCGATCGACCGCAAGCGCGAGCCGGGACGACCGCTGGTCGCCGATCCGGGCCTCGTCCCGCGCGCCCGGCTGCTCGCATCCGCGCTCTTCGCGACCGGACTCGTCCTCGGCGCGGTCGCCGGCCTCTTCCTGCACACGCTCGCCGTCGCCGGGATCGCCGCCGCGTACGACCTCGGGCTGAAGCGCACCTTCCCGGCGGACGCGCTCGCGATGGGCGGCGCCCGCGCCGCGAACCTCTCGCTCGGCCTCGCGGCCGGCGGCTACGGCGCCCCCGCGCTCGCGATCTTCTACGCGGTCGGCTACCTCGTCTACATCGGGGCCGTGAGCGCCGCGAGCCGCGCCGAGGATCTCGAGCCGCGGGAGACCCGCCGCCTCGCGCTCTGCTTCGCGGGCACGGCGCTCCTTGCCGCGTACGGCCTCCTCGCCCTCGCCGCGGGGCCCTCTTCCCTCCTCCCCGCGCCCCTCCACCTCCTCGCGGTCGCGCTGGCGTTCCGCGACGGCACGCGCGCGGGCGCGAAGAAGCTCGTCTTCCGCTCCCTGCTGCTCATCTACGGCGTGCACGGCGCCGTGCTCCTGGGCGCCGGACGGACGGGCGGGATCGCCGCCGTCGCCGCGTGCGCGGCGGCGACTTTCTTCATCCTGGGGGTCGGGAGGAGCGCTTCGGAACCTTCCCCTTCTGGCGCTCCGGGTACTTCTGCTGGAGGTGGCGGAGGAGCGCCTGGTACCTCGGCTCGCGCCGGATGAACGAGAGATCCCCGTCCTCCTCCATCCACTTCCAGTCGCCGTAGTTGAACTCGAGGATCGACCGCTCGAGGTACTCGAGGGCGAGCTCCTTCAACTCCGCGCGCGGGCCCGGCTCCCGTTGCGCGCGCATCGAGAAGTTGCACGCGAGGTTGTACGCCGCGATGGCCTTGCTCGGCGAGTACTCGAGGAACTCCCGGTATCGTTCCTCGCCCCTCTCGAAGAGGCCGATCCGGATGTACGCGTAGCCGAGATCCCAGAGAGCCTGGTCGACCTCGTCGAACCGGCCGTACTCCCGGCGGCTCTCGAGCTCCCGGATGCGACTCAGCGCGGGCTCCCGGATGCCCAGGTCGTAGAGGCTGAACGCCATCGACGGGGCCAGTTCCTCGCGCTCGAACCGGAACTCGTCCTCGTCCACCTGCGCGTACTCGCGGTAGAGCCGCAGCAGCTCGTCGATCGTCGCCGCGTCCGTCTTGTCCACGACCTCGGAGAACGCGTACGCGGTCATCCCGCGCAGCTCCCCCGGCTCGAAGCGCGCCATGTCCGGGTGGATGCTCGCGTAGGGCCCGGACGCGGTCTCCCCCGAGAGCGGCCGCGCCCGATCCGCGGTGATGTCGAGGAGGATCGGGATGACGCCCGGCCCGAGCTCCTTCACGCGCGTGAACTGCCCGGTGTAGTGCCCGGTCATGCCGCTCGGCGACTTCAGCCGCGCGAGCTCCGCCTCGAGGCGCCAGCGGAGCCGCAGCTCCTCGATCGCCGCCGTCCGCGCGGGCGGGATCCCCTCCGGCAGCGCCGCGAAGAGCGACGCCTCGCCCCCCGCCGCAAGCCCGTCGAGGAGCGCGCGGAAGAGCTCCGGCTCCCCCGTCCCGGCGCGGGCCAGCGCGACGTCCGCGGCGTGGCGCGTGCCCGCGGCCCCGAGGGCCCGGACCAGCAGGCACCGCCCCCGCAGGTCGAGTCCGTCCCAGAGGGCAGCGACGCCCATGGGGTCGGTGCGCGCGAGGTCACGCGCAAGGGCCTCGGCCCCCTCCCGGGCCCCCCGGCCCGGGGAAAGCAGCCCCTCGCGGACCGCCTCGAAACGGGGTTCGGGGGCTTCCGCGTTCGCCGCTCCGAGGAGCAGGAGCGCAAGGAGGGGGGCCAGGGGGGCGCGCACGGACATCGTCAGTCTACGCCACGGACAGCGGTCGGCCGGACGCGGCCCCCTAAAGTCTCCCCCGTGGAAAGGTCGACGGGACGGATGGAAGCCATGAGCTCTCTCTTCGAGAAGATCGGTGCGGAACTGCGGCGGGGGCTCGTCCAGATCGTTGCCCTGTCGCTCCTCCGCCAACGGCTCTATGGCTACCAGATCGTCAAGATCCTCGCCGCGGCGGGGCTCGAGACGGAAGAGGGCACGCTCTACCCGCTCCTGCGGCGCCTCGAGTCGCAGGGGTTGCTCCTGTCCGAGTGGGACACGGCGGGCGCTCGGCCCCGGAAGTACTACGAGCTTTCGCGCGAGGGGCGCGACGCGCTCCCGAAGCTCGAGCTCGTGTGGCGCGACATCACAGGCGCCGTGGGCAGGATTCTCGACAGCGATTCGCCCGCGGAGTTCGCGGAGGTGGAGGTCAAATGACCGCAGCCACGGAAAAGGTCCAGCGCTGGCTGGACGAGGCCGCGACGGCCATGGGCGGAAGGCCCGAGGGGCGCCGCGATGCGCTCCTCGAGCTCGAGGCCACGATTCTCGACAAGGTGGACGAGCGGACGCGCGCGGGGCAGGTCCCCGAGGAGGCGGTGAAGGACGTGCTCGAGGCCCTCGGCGACCCGGCCGAGGTCGGCAGCACCTTCCTCCCCCCCGCCCCCCTCCTTCCGCTCGCGCAGGCGCGCCCGTACCTGCTCCACACCGCGATGGTCTTCGTCGCGCACTTCCTCGTGGTCGTCGGCGCCACCGTGGCGGAGCACCCGCTCGCGCTGGGCCCGATCCAGATCCCGCCGATCGCGAATCCGCGCAGCGTCGTCGAGCTGCTCCTCTGCGCGATCTCGACGCTCTTCTTCGACGCGGGCGCGGTCCTCTGCGCGCACGTGCTGCTGCCCCGGCTCGGCCGCATGGGGCTCCTGCGGCGCGCGGCGGTGAGCGTCCGTCCCGACGCTCGCCGGTGCACGATGAACGCGTGCTTCCTCACGCTGGTCCTCGCGGTCGCGAACTTCTTCCGCGACAACCTGCTCGCGCTCTACCTCCCGACGCCGGACGGGGTCACGCAGATCCCGTTCACCGGGCCGGGCATCGTGGACAACCTGCCGCTCCTGAACATCTGGATCGCGACGGCCATCGTGCGCGAGTTGATGTACGCGCAGCGCGGCGAACGGCGGTTCACGCTCGTGCTCGACCTCGTGTCCAACGTCTTTGGCCTCTTCTGCCTGCTGCGGATCGTGGCCACCGGACAGCTCGTGGACCTGTCGCTCGCGCAGCAGGTGCTCGGGGTCAACGCCGACGGCGTGGGCGCGCTCCTGAACACGGTCTTCGTGCTGCTCGCGCTCGTGACCTCCGCGATCCTCGCGGGACGGCTGGTCCGGCGGTCCTGGCGGCTCCGGAACGTCAGAGCGTAGGCAGGCCGCAGGCCGGACTCCGGACGGGCAGTAGGCCAAAGGCTAAAGGCAGGACTCCGGCCCCGTAGGCCTACCTGGCCTTGAGCTTCGCGAACTTCCGCTTGCCTGCGCGCAGGACCTCGCCGCCGCGCACCTTGACCGCGGCCAGCGGGTCCGGGAGCCGCTCCCCGTCGAGCGTCACCCCGCCCTGCTCGACGAGGCGGCGGGCCTCGGAGCCCGAGACCTCGAACGCCGCCCGCACGAGCCCCATGGCGGTCCACGCCGCCTTGACGTCGAGGGCGACCTCCGGGATCTCCTCGGGGAGCTCCCGGTCGCGGAACACGCGCTCGAACTCCTCGCGCTCGCCGCGGGCCACGTCCGCGCCGTAGTGGCGGGCCACCAGCGCCTCCGCCATCGCCTTCTTCGCCGCCCAGATGTCTCCCTTGATCAGCCGGTCGATCTCCGCGTCCGGGACGTCGGTCGCGAGGCGGAGGTACTTCCCGACGAGAGCGTCGGGCACGCGGGTCGCGAGCCCGAACATCTCCTTCGGCGGCGCGTCGAGGCCGATCGAGTTCCCGAGGCTCTTCGACATTTTCGCCGAGCCGTCGATCCCCTCGAGCAGCGGGTTGATGACGCACGCTTGCGACGCCATCCCCGCGGCCTTCTGCACCGCGCGGCCGATGTTGAGGTTGAACGTCTGGTCGGTCCCGCCGAGCTCGATGTCGGACTTGACCGCGACCGAATCGTAGCCCTGGAAGAGGCAGTAGAGGAACTCGTGGAGGTGGATCGGCGACCCCTCCGCGTACCGCTTCGCGAAGCTGTCGCGCTCGAGCATCTGCGCGACCGTCAGCTGCCCCGCGAGCCGCACGATCTCGGCCGGCGCGAGGCGCGCGAGCCACTCGCTGTTCCTCCGCACCTCGGCGCGCGACACGTCGAGGACCTTGCCGATCTGGGCGAGCCACGTCGCGCCGTTCGCCTCGACCTGCTCCGGCGTGAGCACCGGCCGCGTCTTGTCCTTCCCCGACGGGTCCCCGACGAGCGTCGTGAAGTCCCCGAGGATCAGGACCGCCACATGGCCCAGCTCCTGGAACCGCGAGAGGATCCGCAGCGGGATCCCGTTGCCGATCGTCACCGACGTGGACGTGAGGTCGATGCCGAACTTCACCCGCAGCGGGCGCCTGAGCGCGAAGAGGCGATCGAGGTCCTTCTCGGAAGGGAAGACGCTCTCGATGGTCCGGGCCTTCGGGCCGAACGTGTCGCGCCACGACATCGACGGGATTCTACGCGCCTAGGGCGCGGAACCTAGGGGGGCCGGGGGGGCGGCTCCGCCGACGGCCCTCTCGCTTCTCCGTGCCCGGCCGTCTACGATCTCCGGTCCACGGAGGAACCAAATGCGAAGACTTGTTGCCCTCTCTCTCCTCTCCGCCGCCGCGGTGTTCGCGGGTTGCGGGAGCACGAAGCCCGAGTCCGGAAGCGACGCCGAGAAGCTCAACACCGAGTGCAAGACGGCCATGGGGACCCTCAAGACGGAGGACCCGTCGATCGCCAAGTGGTTCGACACGGCCCACGCGTACGCTGTCTTCCCGTCGATCGGCAAGGGCGCCATCGGCATCGGCGGCGCGTACGGCCGGGGCGAGGTCTACCAGCAGGGGAAGCTCATCGGGTACACCACGCTCAAGCAGGGCACGATCGGCCTCGCGCTGGGCGGCCAGAGCTTCACCGAGGCGATCTTCTTCAAGGACCCGATCGCCCTCACGGCTTTCCAGGAGGGTAACTACGAGTTCGCGGCGAACGCCTCGGCCGTCGCGGTGAAATCGGGCGCGGGCGCCACGTCCGACTACAGCGGCGGCGTCAAGGCGTTCGTGCTCGTCAAGGGCGGGCTCATGGCCGAAGCCTCGGTCGGCGGGCAGAAGTTCGCGTACGAGTCCAAGTAGCGTTCCCTTGCAGGCGGGCGGGCCGGGGTCTACGATCCCGGCCCGCGGAATGGTTCCGCGGTACTCGCGGTCAGGGAGGTGTCATGCGTCTGTTCGGACTTTTCCTTCTCGTCGCGTTCGCGGGTTGCGGGAGCACGAAACCCGAGTCCACGGCCAACGCGGACACGCTCAACGCGGACTGCGACGCGGCCATCACGAAGTTCAAGAACCGGGACTCGACGATCGCGGGCTGGTTCGACAAGGCCCACGGCTACGCCGTCTTCCCCTCGATCGGCAAGGCCGGCCTCTTCATCGGCGGCGCCCACGGCAAGGGGCAGGTCTACGAGGCCAAGAAGCAGATCGGCTACTCGATGGTCACGCAGGGCACGATCGGCCTCCAGATCGGCGCGCAGGTCTTTGCCGAGGTCATCTTCTTCAAGGACAAGGCCGCGCTCGACGCCTTCAAGGAGGGCAACTGGGAGGCCGGGGCGCAGGCCACGGCCGTCGCCGTGAAGCAGGGCGCGTCGGCCGACGCCGACTACAGCGAGGGCGTGAAGATCTTCACCCTGATCGACGGCGGGCTGATGGCCGAGGCCGCGGTCGGCGGGCAGAAGTTCGCGTACGAGCCGAAGTAGCGCCCGGAAACGACTACCGTATTTTTGTAAGGTTCCGGCGGCGCCCCGGGGACAGAGACCCGTGGCGCCGTCGCGTTTGCGGACGTTCACCGGGCCTCTTCTTCGGGGCAACGAGAACGGCTACTTCGCGAAGCGGGGCCCCTCCCCCTGCCCCTCCCCGTCCGGCGCCGAGAAGTAGCGGTCCCGGACCCGCGACCACCACGCGCGCCACGCGTCGGCGTCGCGGCCGGGATCCGCGTGGGTCAGGTACTCGAGGCACGCGAACACGGAGAGCTCCATCGGGCCGCCCCGCAGCGCGCCGACGAGCGCGTCCACCGTCTCCTGCCGCTGCGCCGGCTTGACCAGCGCCGTGGCCGTGAGGAGGTGGAGCGGCGCGTTCCGCTCGAGCGCCTGGCGCACGCGCCCGACCGGATCGAGGGCCAAGTGCTCCCAGTTCGGCCGGAACGAGCGCAGCGTCGTCGGGCGCATCCGGATCGCCTCGTGGCGCGGGAGCCCGTTGACGTCGATCGTGGCGGCGCGCAGCTGGCCGCCGACCGTGAACGTGCGGAACCCGTCGAGCGGGCGGTCGTTCCCGGCGTCTTCCACGGCGAGCACGATCTCGGTCGTGGCTCGCGGCGGCAGGTCGAGGTCCCTGCGCAACGCGTGGTGGACCTGGCGCCGCGACTGCACCACCTGCGCGCGCACGTCGTACTCCACGCGCAGGAGGTCGAGGACGAAGAGGCTCGCGGATCCCGCCGCGGGCTCCGCGCGCACGCGCACCGTGCGCGTCCCCGGGTTCGTGAGCCGGATCCGCACGCGCACCGGCTCGCCGAACGCGATCGGGTCCCTCTCGGGCTCGACGTCGACCGAGAGCGTGGGCAGGTCGAGGACCGCCTGGTGGAACCGCCGCAGCAGGTCGTCGAGGTCCGCGAGATCCTCCCCCTCCGGGGCCTGCGCGCGGGCGTGCTGCACGCGAGCGAGGCCCGCCTCGAGCCGGCCCTCGCGGAGGTCCTCCGCCGCGGCCGCGATCTCCGTGTCGAACCACTCGGCGGGCTGCTTCGGTTTCCCCTTGGGCTTCGCGGTCGAGATCACGACCTGGTCGTGCGAGACGCCCGGCTCGGAGGTCCCGCACGCCGCGGCGAGGAGGACCGGGAAGAAGAGGAGGCGCCTCACGGGAGGCGCCTCCTTTAAGGGATCCGGTTCACCGGAGCGTCACGCTTCCGGGGGGGTGGCCGGGGGCGTCGGGGGCGCGGGGGGGGCTGCCCCCTCCTCCGCCGGCTTCTCCTCGGCCTTGGCCTTCTTGGCTTTCGCGGGCTTCTTCGCGGCCGCCGGGGCGCCCGGCCCCTTGCGCACGATCTTCGGCCCGCTGCCGTCGTCCGCGGCGATGAGCGAGAGGCCGATCTTCCGCTCCTCGGGATCGACCTTCAGGATCGTGACCTCGACCTGGTCGCCCACCTGCACGACGTCCTCGGGCGACTGGATCTTCTTCGTGGAGAGCTCCGAGACGTGGAGGAGCCCTTCGAGGTTCGCCTCGAGCTCGACGAAGACCCCGAAGTTCGTGATCTTCGTCACGGTGCCCACGACCACGTCGCCGACCTTGTAGCGCTCGGCGATCTCGGTCTTCCACGGGTCGGTCGCGAGCTGCTTCATGCCGAGCGAGATCCGCTTCTTCTCGCGATCCACGGAGAGCACGACGGCCTTGATCTTGTCGCCCTCCTTGATGAGCTCGCTCGGGTGCGTGACCTTCTTGGTCCAGCTCATGTCGGAGATGTGGAGGAGGCCGTCGATGCCCTCCTCGAGCTCGACGAAGGCGCCGTAGTTCGTGAGGTTCCGGACCTTGCCCTCGACCGCGGTCCCGGGCGGGTACTTCTCCTCGACGAGGTCCCACGGGTTCGTCTCGGCCTGCTTCATGCCGAGGCCGATCTCCTGTTTCTCCTTGTTGATCTCGAGGATGACGACCTCGACCTCGTCCCCCACCTTCACGACCTCGGAGGGGTGGTTGACGCGGCGGGTCCAGCTCATCTCGGAGACGTGGACGAGGCCCTCGAGACCGTTCTCGAGCTGGACGAAGGCGCCGTAGCTCGTGACGTTCGTGACCTTGCCCTTGACCTTGGAGCCGACCGGGTACTTGAGCTCCAGCTCGTCCCACGGCGACGGGAGGCGCTGCTTCAGGCCGAGCGCGATCCGCTCCTTCTCGCGGTCCACGCGCAGGACCATCACCTCGATCTCCTGGTCGATCGACACCGCCTCGGAGGGGTGGTTGATCCGCGTCCAGCTCATGTCGGTGATGTGCAGGAGGCCGTCGA
>Ga0187894_10003459_pt1 | contig 17662 bp, 14 predicted proteins | sample GBC1701081metaG_FD_136650 | JGI IMG/M metagenome (GOLD analysis project Ga0187894, IMG submission 136650) | White microbial mat communities from a lava cave in the Kipuka Kanohina Cave System on the Island of Hawaii, USA - GBC170108-1 metaG ...
AGAGATTGCGGATTGCGGATTGCGGATTGCGGATTGGAGACCGCAAGCTTCCGGTTTTGTCAATTTAAAGATGAACCAACACGAACAGGTAACAGATTACAGTCTGCGTTTTTTGATTCAGCGTTTGCGCGTGCCGTTCGGCTTCGTCACGGCGATCCTCTTCGTCGTCTTTTCCCAGCCGACGTGGAGATCGTTGATGATCGGCGTTCCAATCGCTCTGGGCGGCGCGCTGATCCGGGCGTGGGCTTCCGGGCATTTGCGAAAGAACGCCGAGTTGGCCGTGAGCGGTCCTTACGCTTTCACGCGCAATCCGCTCTATTTCGGTAGCTTCGTGATGGCAATTGGTTGCGCCATCAGCGGCGGAAACCTGTGGCTGGGATTATTGCTGATCGCGTTCTTCCTGATCATCTACTGGCCGGTGATGCAGGCCGAAGCCGAGCATATGAAGCGGCTGTTCGCTGACGCTTACTCAGATTGGGCGGCTGAGGCGCCGCTGTTCATTCCGCGCCTGACGCCATATCGAAACGGACAGACGCAGCGTTTCGATTGGCGGCAATATCTTCATCACCGCGAATACCGGGCGCTCGTTGGCCTGGCCATCGTCGTTGGCGTTCTGGCGCTGAAAGCCGCGAAGATTTTCTGAATCAGTACCGCGAGCGGTAGCGAGCGTGGCCGATTGATGGAGCCACGCTCGCTACCGCTCGCGGTACTGATTCCGCTCAAATATGAAAAAACGAACCATCGTCACTTCCCTGCTTGCTCTGGCCGTCCTGGTCTTGCTCGGCTCCAATCTCGCCGTCGCACGACAGTCCGGTCAGGTTCAGAGCGAAACCAAACCGAAAGCGTCGCCGACGCCGAGCTATCCGCTGGCGCCGTTGCGTCGCGATTTCAAAAACTCGTTCCCGATTCCCAATGGCGAAAAACTCGAATACGAAGTGCGGTTCTCGCGCTTCCCAATTTACGCCAACGTTGGCATCGTGACTTTTGAGAACCTGGGCGCGGTCGCCAATCCGCCAACCGCTGCCACTCAAACAACGAACGGCCAGAAAGAGTCCGAGCCTTTGATCAAAGGACTGAATGTTGGGTTTGCGCCTGCGCCTGATGAACAACTTCTGCATCTGCGCGCGACTGCTGTCTCAAAAGGCATGCTGATTGCCATCCTCGGCGTTGACGTGCGCGACCGTTTCGAGACGCTGGTTGACGTGCGCGATTTTTCAGCGCGCCTGAGTTTCAAGGAAACAAAGGAAGGCAAGAAACACACCGCCCTGTCCGCTCTCTTCGACCGCACGGAGCAGCAAGTCAAATATCTGCTCACCGATTTGAACAAGCCTGACGCGCCGCCGCGCGCCAAGCTGCTGCCACGCCAGGATGGGATGCTGAGCCTGCTTTCGGCCTTCTACTTCGTGCGGCTGCAAAAGCTGAAAGAAGGGCAGATGCTCAGCTTCCCGGTGAGCTACGACGAAGAGAATTATCAGTTCGAGATTCTGGTCGGCAAACGCGAGAAGCTCAAAACCGATTGCGGCCAAGTCAAAACCGTCCGGCTCGAACCAAAGCTCTTCGGCCCCGGACGGCTGTTCACGCGCCAGGGCGAGATGACGATGTGGGTGAGCGACGATGACAAACACGTACCGTTGCGGCTCGTCGCAAAGAGTTCAGCAGGCACGGTCACAGCGAAACTGCTCAACTTCAAAAAGAACTGCAACATCATCGAACAGGAAGACGGAAAAATGGGGAAAGCGCAAAAAGGCAAGTGAGAGGCTATGGCTGAATACACCGACATCATCTACGAAACCAAAAACAACGTCGCGTTCGTCACGCTCAACCGCCCCGACAAACGCAACGCGCTGAACGACCGGATCATCAGCGAATTGCGCGATGCGATGGTCGCCGCCGAAGCCGACGATCAAACCCGCGTCATCATCCTGCGCGGAGCGGGCAAAGATTTCTGCGCTGGGGCTGATTTGGCTCAACTGGAAAAATCGGCGCAGGCTTCGATCCTCGAAAATCTGGAAGGCGCGTCGCGGATGGCTGAACTCTTCCTGACGATGCGCAGGTTGAAGAAACCGGTCATCGCCGCAGTCCACGGTCGCGCGCTGGCTGGCGGCGCGGGATTGGCTTCGGCCTGCGACATGGTGATCGCGGCGCGTTCGGCGAGTTTTTGTTACACCGAGGTCAAGATCGGATTTGTGCCCGCCATCGTGATGTCAATCGCGCGGCGCAACCTGGGCGAAAAACGCGCCTTTGAAATCCTCGCCACCGGCAAGGTGTTTTCAGCGGAAGAGGCCGCCCAGATTGGCTTCATCAACCGCGTTTGCGACGACACGGATTTCGAAGCCGAGGTCGAAAAGTATGCGAATGAAATTGCGCAGTTGAGCGCTTCGGCGTTAATGCTGACGAAATACCTGCTCTACCAGATAGACTCGATGAACTTCGAGCAGGCGATCCGCGCCGGCGTTGATTTGAACATCATCGCGCGGCAGACGCCCGATTGTCAGAACAGCATCAGGAAGTTCTTGAGCAAAGGGTGATTGAACTTTTTCAACACAAAGGGTCGAAGGGTCAAAGGGTCAAAGGGAAGAATGGTAGAAGACATTTCTTCTCCCTTCCTCTTCCTTTGACCCTTCGACCCTTCGACCCTTTGTGTTGATGAATCTTTCCATCACCGAACATTTTTCCATGCAATCAACCAACACTGAAACCACCCCGCAATCAACAGACCTGCGCACAAATATCACGCTCATCGGCGTCGCGCTCGGCATCTTCATGGCCGCGCTCGAAGGCACGATTGTCGGCACGGCGATGCCGACGGTCGTCGCCACGCTCGGCGGCATCGAACTCTACTCCTGGGTAGCGGTCGCTTACATTTTGACTTCGACGATTACGACTCCGATCTGGGGCAAAATGGCTGATCTGGTCGGACGGCGTCCGGCTTTCTTCGGCGGGATGGGATTGTTCATCATCGGCTCGGCGCTGTCGGGCGCGGCGCATTCGATGGCGCAGTTGATCGCGTTCCGCGCGTTGCAGGGCCTGGGCGCGGGAGCGTTGTTTCCCGTCGGCATGACCATCGTCGCCGATCTGCTCCCGCTCGAAAAAAGAGCGAAGACGATTGCGCTCTTCAGCGGGATGTGGGGACTGGCCAGTCTGTTTGGCCCGCAGGCCGGAGGTTACCTGACCGAATATCTGTCGTGGCGCTGGGTCTTTTACATCAACCTGCCGTTCGGATTGATTTCGGCGGCGATAGTCTGGGCAGCTTACGCCGAACGCCACGAACGCCATCCTGAGATCAAGCTCGATTACGCGGGCACGGCGACGATCGCTGCGGCGTTGACGCTCTTGCTGCTGGTCGTCGAAAAGGGCGAAGACTTCGGCGCGACGTTCACCGTTGTCAGCCTGATCGTCTGCGCTGCCTTGACCGCGCTCTTCATCCGCATCGAGCGCCGCAGCCCGGAACCGCTCATCCCGCTCGATCTGTTTCATCACCGCGTGGTGATCGTCGCGACCGCGAATGGATTGTTCGCCGGGATGATGCTCTTCGGCTCGATGGTCTACCTGCCGCTGTTTGTCCAGGCCGTGATCGGCACGATGGCGACGCAAGCTGGAGAAGTGCTGACGCCATACATCCTGGCCTGGGTCGTCGCGGCCATCGCCGGTGGACGATTGATGCTGCGTGTGGGTTATCGGCCCATCGTGATCGGCGGGATGCTGTTGATGATCGCCGGCTCTTTCCTGCTCGCGCGAGTTGGAGTGGACACGACGCGGCTCGATCTGACGCTGGCCGTCATCCCGATCGGGATGGGCGGCGGATTGACGCTGGCCAGCTTGATGATCGGCGCGCAACATTCTGTGCCGCGCAAACGGCTGGGCGTGGTGACTTCGGCGGTGCAATTCGCGCGCAGCATCGGAGCGGCGCTCGGCGTCGGCGCGATGGGCGCGGTGATGACGTGGCGGTTGTCGCGCGAACTGGCGCGCGGCAGCGGCGAACTGGCCAATCTAGCCTCGCGCCACAGCGACATCGCCGCGCTGGTGCGCCAAACCACGCGCGCCACGCTCTCGCCCACGGCAGCAGCTTTTCTGCAACGGGCGCTGGCCACATCGCTCCGCTCGGCGTTTATCGTGGGATTGGTGGCTGTGGTGATCGCATCCGTCATCGCGCTGCTCATTCCCGGCGGGCGGGCGCACGAACTGGTCCATCCCGAACATCAACAGGATGAAATGACGCCAGCCGTGCCGGAACTCTGATCATTCGAGAGCCAAAAGAATTGTCTCTCCAAACCTCTCGGTGATACACTCTGTTGTGAAACTGTGATGAGGGGAATTTGAGATGAATAAAGATGAGGATTTAACGGAATCCACAAGAGTAAAGCTCAATTTTCGCATTCCGCCGAGGATGCCTAGCTTGTATGCCTACCACCTGATTGTGCAGGCCGGTGAGGAAGAGGTAACGCTTTCTTTCTTTGAAATTGTGCCGCCACTTGTCATCTCTGAGACGGAAGAGCAAATGGAAAGACTTCGGGAACAGGGAATTTCCGCTGATTGCATTGCTCGCATAACTATCGCAAAAAACAGGTTTCCCTCGTTTGTAGAAGCAATGCAGCAAACTTTGAATCTGATGAAGGCTGAACAACCGGAAGAAGGACAAGCCGATGCCGACAATAGCTCAAACAATTGAAAAGGTTGATAGTTTCGCAAAACTTCAGATTGGTTGGCACTTCGGCGAGGGCGCGCCCCCGACCGAGCGATTGCGCAAGAAAGCGATTGAATTTCTGCGATACGCCGAAATCTCAGGTATAGCCAGAGCAAATGCTTTCCCAGGCGTTGCCGGGCAAATTCAGGTCACGTTTTACCACGAAGATTCAATGCTGGAGTTAAACATTGAAGGCGACAGTACAGTGACTATTGCCGAAGATGAGAAGCAGGAACAGGTATACTTCAAGGAGAACGCCTCCGAAACCGATGCGCGAACAAAACTGACGGAGTTCAGCGAAAAGGTATGGAATTTCTCAGAGCCATTCATCGAAAGTATTACGATTCCGAACGAGGCAATTTTTCAAGCCAGGCATTTCAGCCCTCAAGCGATAAAGGCATCTCAGTCGTCGAAAGAAATTGCGCGATTCATACCAGCGGTACAATCTGCCAGCACCTTGCGCGATTTTATCCGAATCAAGTCGGAGACCCTGCCATTTACTGGGAAATCCCCAACGACAAAATACCGGAAGGTTGCCGGTTCGAGCAGCAGACGAGCACAACCGGTGATGATTGCCACTTCAACATCTACGGTTGGAACAGGAATCAAACGAGGAAAACGTTCATTGCTTTACAGTTGAAAGACTTCACCGTGTGCTCGCCCGATGGTGAACAGCCACTACAGAAATCAGATTTAGACTGATGCGGAGTAGGAAAAGAATTGAACATCCTGACGATTTGTCAGTCATCGAATGAAGCGCGCTATGAATACTCAAACAGTCAAACTTGATCTGGCCGCCATCCCTCCATCAATCGAGGAGCGGGATGGAACCTACTACATCACCCAATCTCCCATCACCTTCGCAGCATTGATTCTGCGCTTCCAGGAAGGATTGTCGCCGGATACCATTCACCGAGATTGCTTTCCTTCTCTGCCGCTGGCGCACATCTACAGCGCCAGCAGTGCCTGAACTCTGATCCACTCTTTCCAATGACCCTCGCGCAAGCCCGACTTTAACTTTGGGAGGTTTGAGGTTCTCGAAGGCAAATCAGTGTGTTGCGGCGCGCTGCTTGAGCCAGGCAGTCAGGTCTTTCTCGCTTTTGAATTTCAGCAGCGCCTTACCCAACTCTTCGAGTTGTTCGATGCTGAGTTCTTCGACCTGTTTACGCGTTTTGGCTGAGAGCTTACCAAGCAACTGATCGAGCTGCCCCATCACTAAGTTTCGTAGGCGTCGGAAGCCTCGCTCCGCGCCCTTCTGCAAAATGTCCTGATAGACGACTGATTCTTCCAACATATCGCTCTCCTTGAAAATTCGATAAATCAGGTTCCTATTTCAACAACTCCTGCGGATCCTGCTCCCACATCCTGATCACGTCATAGCGATGCGATGTGCGCTCATCCTCGTAACAATCCGGGATCGCTGCGCGCGCCTCTTTCAGCACGACCACCGCCTGACGGACGCGCCGACCTGACTTCTGGCGCTTGAAGCCGACGTAGTAATCGAGCATCCGCAGCGGCAACGGCACGCGACTTTTCTGCGTGGTCTGGAACTCGGCGTGCAGAATCTCTGACTCGCTGGACAGGATCACTGAGTCGGCGCGAATGGGATCGCGGCGGAGTTCAGTCTTCTCGACCTTGATCTTGCCCGACCGGAGGCCAAAGAGCCATTGGGCGAATTGCTCAGGATGCTGCTCGGCCAGCCGTTTGCAAAGATTGTCGCTCTCCGTGCGCTCCGGTGCGCTTGCCTGTTTGTTCATAGGGGGGTTGGTCTTCTTCATTCCGTTACAATTCGTTCAGCGTCTGAACTCTGATCCACTCTTTCCAATGAACGCCGCGCAATCTCCGCATTGGGCGATTTGAGTTTCTCGAAGATGGTCGCAGAATCAGATCAGCCGAATTCAGATGGCCGTCAATTTCATTTCGCCACTCGCCGCCCGCAGGAATTTTGCGGTCGTGCCAGTCGTTGATCTTCTCCTGCCGCCGCAGATTGGCGAGGTGTTCGGCCAGTTCATCCCGCATCGCCTCGTCTTTGTGCGAGTAGGAAAAGAAGACTTCGATGGCGCGTTCGGATTGGTTCGGCATATCCCGGCTGGTGATTCCTTTTGCAAGCTTGGGCAACCGGCGATGAGTCTACTCTCAGTTAAATCCGAAGGGCAACAGGTATGAAGACATGGTGGTCTTCGATAAGCAGTAAGTTCGTCGGCAAAAATAATCCGGCATAGACAGGATTAACAGGATTTTTCAGGATGATCAGGAAAACCTCTCAAGAGTGGTTCATCTGTTAATCCTGAAAAATCCTGTTAATCCTGTCTATGCTCCTTTTATTTTGCACGGCTACTTAAACCCAAAAGCGAGAGCGGGAGTGTGGGAGAGTGGGAGACATCTTTGATCCTTGTCCCCCACTCCCCCACTCTCCCACTCTCCCACTCTCCCCACCTTCACCTAATCTGAATCGTCACGCGGTTGGCCGCTACGCCATTGACCGTGACGACGACATCAACGCGGCGTAGCCCGCCTCCAGCCAATGCCGTTGGCATCTCGACATTGAGTTGATCCAGTCCCGTGAAATCGCCCTGCGCGCCCGCGTAAAGCACACGCGCCGGACGGCCATCAATCGTCACCGTGACCGATTCGGCCACGCCGTTTTCGTCGTTCGGATTGGCGGCTGGCGCGCGGCGGACGCCGGTGGCGAAGAAGACCACGATGTTCGGTCTGCCTCCGACCAGTACGTCGAATGGCTGCGATTGGTAATTCACGCCGTCAATCGTGGCCAGCGCATAAGCGTCGCCCGTGCCTGTGCTGTTGAGCGTGAAGAGCGCGGGTGCAGTCGGGACAATCTCCACCGTGCCGGCAGCGTAACTGCCCGCCGGATTGCTGACGATGATCGTCGCCGTTCCCGGTTCGACCGAAGCTGGGATGGCGAGGTTGATCTGCGTGGGCGAAACGGCGAAGAGCGGCGCCGGGACGCCATTGACCGTCACCGTCGTCCCCGCCAGTTCAAGTGGCAGGGACGCTCCCTGCGCCGCTTCCGAACGAACGGCCAGGTTCACGCCGAAGATCGAGGCGATGGAATCGGGCGCAATCGGCCCCAACCGGAAATCGGCGGAATTGACCGCCGTCAATCGGCTGGCTTCGACCACGCGGATCGTGACCTGTTTGGTTTCGCTGAGGCCGCCGTCGCCAGCGGTGAACGAGACGGTGAAAGTCCGGCCCGTGTCGCCAGCCGCCGGAGTCCAGCGAAACGCGCCGCGCACGCTGTTGTTAGTGTCGGCGGTGGTGGTGAAGTTCGCGCCCGGCGGCAAGTTGCGGGCCGTGAGCGAGAGCGGCGCGCCGGAGCCCAGGTCGTTGGCCGTGACGTTGAATTTGACCTCGACGCCAGCCACCGCGATCTGCGTCGCAGGCACGGCTAGAGCGGGCGGCACGGGGTTGAGCGGAATCGGCGAGATCAGAGTATCCGTCCTCGTCCGCTCGGTGACCGGCGAGACGAGTAACGCCCCGGTGGCGGTTGGCGACGCGCCGCCGACGACGTAGAAGAAATTACCGGCTGTTGCGCTCCCCGCGATCGCGCGCGGCAGCGTCAGGCTGAACGAGTTGTCGAGTTGAATCCAGCGGTTGTTGCGCACGTCGTAAACCTCGGTGGGAGGCACGGCGCCGGTGGTCACATCCTGACCTCCGACAATCACCCAGAGCGGGTTGCCCGCCAGATCCCGCCCCACGAAGTTCGAGGCGTTGGTGCGCGGGCGATTCATCGAGGCGATAGGCGACCACTGGCGCGTGTTGAAATCGAAGACCTCGGCGCTGCCCAGCCCGCCGACCGCGCTCAATCCGCCGGCGACGTAAAGCCGGCCTTCAATCAATGCGGTTTCATGCCCGTTGCGCAGTGTGGTCAACGAAACCAAGGTAGTCCAGGTATCGGTGGCCGGATTGTAAGCTCGCAATGCTCCTCCGCCCATGTAGTAATAGAGGCCGCGCGCTTCGTCCGCTGCCAGCGTGTAAGTAGCGGCGGTCGCCGGCACGGCGGCCACCGTCGCCCAGGTATTGGTCGCCATGTCGTAAGCGAGGTGCTGAGTGGTGAACTGGCCCGATGCGTTGCTTCCGCCCGGCACGTAAATCTTCCCTCTGAGGAAAACCGCTTCACTGTTGCTCAACGCCACGGGCATAGGCGCGATCTCGGTCCACACCGGCGTGGCGGCGGTCGAGTCCAGCCGCCGCGCCACCGGAGTCGCAAAGTCGGGAGTGGCGACATTGCGCCCGCCGAGGACGTACACGTATCGCCCGTCGCCCGCCGCGGCGAAGGAGATCAGCGAATTCAACGGCAACGAGGTTGAAGGTTCCCAGCGCCTGGAGATGGCGATATTGCTGTCGGAATAGGCCTCGGTCTCCGTGCCCTCGTCGTCCGTGACCAGGATGCGGAGACGGCCTTCGGCGCCGGCAAAGCTAGCCGGGATCGTCCAGGCGTAGGATTGCGCTGAGCCTTCGATGTTCGTGGCCAGGTCAACCAGCGTGAAACCCAGCCCTGAAGGACGCCGCAGCGAGATGCGATGGCGCGCGACCGCCCGGTTGTCCGACGAACGCCAGCGGATGTTGATCGTGCTGCCGACGAAGAACGTCTCGCCTCCGACAGGGCTGAGCACTTCCGCCACTGGCGGAGTCGGATTGATGTAGTTGAAGCCGCCGGTCAGCCTGCCCACCGCCACACCGTTTCCCGCGACGACATCAACCGTGGTTGCGGCCGGGACAGCGGGCGTAATCACGCGCAGCGTATTCGCATTGACGAAAGTCGCGGCGGCGCGCGCCGAACCAAACAACACTACCGTTTCGGGCGTGAAGTTCGCGCCGACCAGCGTCACCACCGTGCCGCCGCGGATCGAACCGAACGTCGGATAAACGCTCGTGATCGCCGGCGCGACGCTTGCGCTGCCCGTCGTGTAGTAAGTGAAGCCTTTGACCAGCGAGACCGCGCCCTGGCGGCTGCGGACACTGACTGTGACCGCGCCTGCCGCGTGCGGCGGAGCAACTGCGGTGATCACCAAACCGCTGACCACGTTCACCGCTGTGGCGGGAAGGTTGTCGAAAGTGACGGTTGTGTCGTCGGTCTCGGTGAAATTGGAGCCGAGGATCGTCACGCGCGTTCCCCCGGCGGGCGGGCCGAAAGCGGGTGTGACGCCGGTAATCACAGGCGGCGGCGCGCCGCCCGGCGGAATAATCACCGGGCTGATCGAACGGCCTTTGAGCCGGATGTCGTCAACGTACCATCCGTCGGCCACTATAAAGGCGTCGCTCAACAGCCGGAACCGGACACGCGCCCGCGCCTGACCGTCGAGTCCGGGCAAGCGGACCCGCGCGGACGTGAAATCGGCCTGCGCGCCGGTGTAAGCGGTCGCGCGCTTCCACGTCGTCCCATCGTCGGTCGAAAACTCGACGATCCCGAAGTCGAAGCTCGTCTCAAGGGCGTAACTGTGCGCGAAGTTCAAGGTCACTTCACTCAATCCCGACAGATCGAAGAGCGGCGAAGTGAGCGTCGTGTTGGTGTTGGCCGCGTAATTGCCCGCCGGGCTGTCGGTCCAACTGCGCGTGGGAGAAGCCGCGCGGGCGTTGGTCACGGCCCAGGTTCCGGTCGGGAGCCAGCCCTGGTTGCCGATCTCGACCGCGTCCTCGAAGAGCGCCTTCTCGCGCGCGAAGGCGGCGACGCTGCGGACCGTCGCCGGGTCGCTGCCGTTGTTCGCGTCGCTGTAAGTGACGACGATCTGATCGGCCGCTTCCACCGAACCCTGCAACACGCCGTCGCCGCGCCGCGCGCGGCCCGAACCTAATCTGATCGAGCCGTTGAAGCTGCCTGGTATTCCCGCTTCCTGCGCCAGCGCCCCAGACTCTTCATCGCCGGTGACTGAGCTGGTGATGACCACACGCTGCGCCGCGGGAGCGTTGCGGTCGCCGAGCGTGATGCGCATCGTTTCGTTCGTCAGGTAATTGCCTTTGTCGAGCCGAACCGTGCCGGCGTCGCTGCAATAAGGCGCGTTGTCGAGCGATTCGGTGGGCGCGCCGTCGCTCGCATCGGTCGCGCTGGCCCAAAAGCCCAGCCCGCGTTTGGCGAACGCCTGCCAGAGCAGGCACTGGTTGGCGCTGCGGTTGTTGACGCGGTCAGCCAGCAGGATGGCGTTGCGCGCGTCAACAAAGGTCGGCGAACGCGGCGTCAGCTTCAACCCGTCCACCACCAGTTGAATGCTCTGCCGCTGCCCTTCCTGATAACCGTAGCGTTGAATCAGCAACGCGCGCATTTCCAGCAACGTGTTGCACCAGATTTCGCCGAGCGCGTGCACCTGGTTGCGCAACGCGACGTCCTTGTAAGTGAGCGGGAAGACCTGCGGGTTGGTGCTATAGGGGAACCGGCGGATGCCGCGCGCCTGGTTGACGGTCACGTATTGGCCCACCGCATAAGTTCCGTTCAGATCGTCGGCCTCGCTGCGCATCAGCACCAGCCCGAACCAATCCGACCAGCCTTCGCCCATCCCGCCGGCCTGCAAACCGGACAAGCCCGAAGCGTTGAAGACCAGCCGGTTGCTCAACCCGTGCGTCAGCTCGTGGATGATCACGCCCTGGTCGAAGTCGCCATCGAGTTGCGGCGTGGCCGTCGTCCACAGATACATCTGCACGCGGCCCGGCGAGCCATCGGGCGGCGTGGAGAAGTTGGCGTTATTGGTTCCGCTCCCATCCTGCGCCTCGCCCAAGACCGCATCGGCGCCGCGCCCGCCCAGATTGAAGTTGTTTGTCTGGAAATTACCCGCCGCTTCGTTGAAACCGAACGAGTAGAGAATGTCGTGGTAGCGGTTGATCCAGTAGAAGAGGTTGACCTGGGCCGCCCGTTGATAGTCGGGCGTCGTCGGAGCCTGAGTAAAATCAATCGGGAAAGAGAAATTGCCGTCCGGCGCCGAAAGAAGCGGTTGGTCGGGCTGGTTCGGCGTTCCGTCGCGATCGAGGTAAGTGTTCGTATTGTTGCTGATCAAATTGTTCGCGGGGACGCCCGCCCACCAATCGTAGTGCTGATCGGCGACGGGGAAAATCTCCCGGCCATTGAACGGCGCGGCGCGGAACGGCAGGTCTTCGCGCGGAACCACCGGCGGATTGTTGTTGCCGGTGTAAGGCACGTTCGGGCGCGGACTGTCTTTGGTGAAGACCTGGCCGTGCGGGCGCAGCGGATTCTCGTCGTAGTTCGTGAAATTGTAACGATAGAGCAGCGAGCCGCGCTCAGCGTCCATCACCATCAAATAAACATCCGGCGTCTCGCGCATCGGCAAAATGAATTCCCAAGCCAGCCGCAACTGATCCGCCGCCAGCGGGAAGTAAACCAGCCGCGCCTCGACATCGCGTTCAAAGCCCGCTGCGGCGCTGAATTTCTGCCGCGCTTCGACGCCCGCTGGCGGCGCGCTCAGGTTGAGCGACCCGGTGATCTCGGCCTCCACGTCCTGCGCCGCCATTCGCAAAGCTTCAGCCGCCGCCATCTTTGGCTGCGTCAGATTTGCCTTGCGCGCCGCGCCGGGGATCAACTCGCCGCTGGCCGCAATGACCGCGCCGTCGCGATCCAGGTGGACGGCGAGATCGGCCTGGAAGACTTCGATGCCATTGATCTGCTGGCCGAGCGTGACGTGCGTGACGCCGTTGTGATCGGTGCGGTACCGGCGCGCGACTTTCAACCCATCCACGTCGGCGGCGCTAAGCTGGAACAGATCGGTATTGTCTTTGAGGAAGCTTCGCGCAATGGCCTCGGCGTCGGCGTTGATGGGCGGCGTGAGCGATTCCGAGAAGCTCCAGACGCGGCTGGGCGTTTGGGTGAGCGAGCTCCACTTCATCTGCAAACCGGGATGCTCGCGATGCAATTTGTATTGAACAGTGGGACGCGATTGCGTGGCGGCCAATGATTGCTGACCCGGCTCGACGGTCTGCGCTGCGTCGAATGGGGATTCGAGCGAGTTGGAATGACCAGCGCGGGCGTCGAAATTTTCCCGCGTCTCGGGCAGCCGGCGGGCGGCGCGGTTTTGCCCTCCCGGCGATTGCGCGGATCGAGCGGAAGGTCGGGCGTCAGGCGGCGACGCGACCTGGCGCTCGGCGGAAGTTGAGAGGACGAGAGACAAGGCTCCGAAGCAAACCAGAGCCACAATCAACAGAGTCTTGGGTTTCATCAGTAAGCTCCTTCGATTGGCGGCCACGACGTTTACGGGGCGCGCGGTTCCTTCTCTGAGACCTCGGGCGTCAGCCAGTTCGCCCTCGGTGGTTTCGCTTGCAGGTTGCGGATGGCTGAGTTCATTTGCTCCCCGCCAGGAGATGACTGCTTATCCCGGCTTTCGAGCGCGGGCATTATAGTCCAACTCCGCCCCGGCGCCAGAGCAAAAACGGGCAAGCCGGACGAATAAATTTCCTTGACATACCCTATGTAGCAAGCTATACAAGCAGAAAACAACATAGCAATTAACAAGGAGCAACAATGGGCAAAGGTTACCTGTCTTACTCCGTAGCCGTCATCATGCAGGCGCTCGACAACGGCTACCAGTACGGCTTCGACATCATGGACATTACGGGGCTGCCGAGCGGCACGGTCTATCCGGCGCTGCGGCGGCTGGAAGAAGCCGGTCACGTCAAATCCAAATGGGAAAAACAGGCCATCGCGCAACAGCAATCACGTCCGCCCCGCAAGTATTACGAGCTGACGCGCGAAGGCAAAGAGGCGCTGGCCGAAGCCCTCGAACGCTACCGCTTGCTGGAACAAAATCAATCGCCAGCGCCGCGCAAACCCAGACCGGCGCATGAATAAAAGCGATGGAAAGAATCCGCTGCGCCATCAACCGAATCTTCCCGCGATCCTACCTGTGGCTGATCCGCTTCATCGGCCTGATCGTGCCGCGCCGGCTGCGCGCTGGTTGGCGGCAGGAGTGGGAGGCGGAGTTACGCTACCGCGAGACGCTACTGGTTGAATGGGACAACCTCAATTGGAAAACCAAACTTGATCTGTTCCGGCGGAGCCTCGGCGCGTTTTGGGATGCGCTCTGGCTACAGCCCCAACGACTGGAGGATGAAATGTTTCAGGATTTTCGTTTTGGTTTGCGAACGATGCGGAAAAGCCCGCTGCTCACGCTCGTCGCCGTGTTGTCGCTGGCGCTGGGCATCGGCGCGAACACGGCGATCTTCGGCGTGGTCAACGCGCTGATGCTCAGGCCATTGCCTTACCGTCAGCCTGAGCGGTTGGTGAAGGTTTATCAGGCGCAACCCGATCCCGCGAAAGGGATGTTGCCGTCGATCTGGTCGTACCCGCGCTTCGAGATTTTACGTGACCAGAGCCAGAGCTTCGCGGCGGTGGCGGGCGTCGCGCAGAACGCTTACAACTTGACCGGCACAGATAACCCGGAGCGTTTGCAGGTCGAGATGGTTTCGGCCAGCTACTTCCCGCTGCTCGGCGTTGAAGCCGCCGTCGGCCGCACCTTCACTGCTGAAGAAGGTCAAACGCCGGAAGCGAATCTGACCGCGCTGCTCAGCTACGGCCTGTGGCAAAGACGTTTCGGCGGCGACCCGCAGGCGCCTGGAAAGACCATCGAGTTGGACAAACACGTGTTCACAATCGCTGGCGTGCTGCCGCCCGGCTTTCGCGGACAGAGCGGAACAGCTGAAGTCTGGACGACGATGATGGCCGCGCCGCTGTTGCGGTTCAAAAGAACGCTCGCCGCTCCGAACAACTACTGGTTTCAAGTCATCGCCCGTTTGAAAGACGGCGTCAGCCCCGCGCAGGCGCAATCCGAAATGCAATTGATCACCGCCGAGATCGAGAAGAAATATCCGGGGCCGAAACAGACGCTCGCGGGAAGCGCGAAGACTGTCACGATTGCCCCGCTGCAAGCCGCCAAACTCGATCCGGCGATCAGGAAATCATTCCTGATTTTGCTGGCGGCGGTCGGGCTGGTATTGCTGATCGCCTGCGCGAACGTGGCCAACCTGCTGATGGCGCGCGCCGTGGCCAGGCGAAAAGAGTTCGCGCTGCGGGCGGTGCTCGGCGCGGGCAGGTTGCGACTGATTCGTCAATTGTTGACGGAGAGCGCGCTGCTGGCTTTGCTGGGCGGCGCGCTCGGCGTGTTGGTCGCGCGTTGGGCGATTCTGCTACTGAAAAATTTCCGGCCCAGCGACGACGCGCAATTCTGGACTTCCTACACCAGGACCTTCGACTTCTTCACGATTAACATGGACTGGCGGGTGCTGGCTTTCAATTTCGCGCTGGCGCTGCTGACCGGAATTCTTTTCGGCCTGATTCCCGCCATTCAATCCTCATTCGCCAACGTCAACGAATCTTTGAAAGAAGGCGCGGGCGGATCGGTCGCTGGATTCCGCAATCTGCGCAAGCTTAGCGCGCGCGGTTTGTTGGTTGTCGGCGAGATCGCGCTGTCGCTGGTGCTGTTGATCGGCGCGGGATTGATGATCAAGAGCCTGGCGCGATTGCAGGCCGTCAATCTGGGGTTTTCGCCGGAGAACGTGCTGACAATGGCTGTGCCTTCGCGCGATGCGAAGCCGGAGCTTTACGACCAATTGCTCACGCGCGTGCAAAGTTTGCCGGGCGTTGAAGCGGCCAGTTTGGGCAGCACCGCGCCGCTGCTCGGTTACGCCAGCAAGACGGTAATGGACATCGAAGGCCGCACGACCGACGGCTCCATCGGCGTCGGCGTTCACAGCGTCTCGCCTGAGTTTTTCAAAACGCTGCGCATCAATTTGCTCAAGGGCCGCGTCTTTACCGAACAAGATCGCATCGGCGCGCCGCGCGTGGCTCTGATCAATCAGGCCGCCGCCGAGCGGCTCTTCCCCGGCGAGGAACCGGTCGGCAAACGCATCCGGCCTTACATTGACCCTGAGTACCAAACCGACGAGAAGTTCGTCGAGATTGTCGGCGTCGTAGCCGGCGCAAAATATGGCCGCCTGGAAGAAGTCATTGAGCCTGACATCTACCTCTCTTCACTACAACCAACCGATCCTGCGCAGACGCTGATCGTGCGGTCGAGCGTTGACCCGGCGGCGCTGGCGCCCTCGGTTCGGCGCGAAGTCCTGGCGCTCGATAAAAACGTCCCGCTCACCCAAATTCAAACGATGACCGACCGCGCGGCTGAAGTCACTTCGCGCACGCGCTTCATCGCGGTCTTGCTCAGCCTGTTCGCCGCGCTGGCCTTGCTGCTCGCAACCATGGGCATTTACAGCGTGATGGCCTACAGCATCTCCGCTCGGACGCGCGAAATGGGCATCCGCATCGCGCTCGGCGCGCAAGCGCGGGACGTGCTGCGGCTGGTGATGCGCGACGGTTTGATCCTGCTCGCAGCCGGGCTGGCTATTGGCTCGATTGCGGCTTTCGCGGCGGCGCGCGTGTTGCGCAGCCAGCTTTACGAAGTCAGTTCCAGCGATCCGGTGACATTCATCGCCGTCGCTCTGCTGTTGGCCTTCGTGGCGTGCTTGGCCTGCTACTTCCCTGCCCGCCGCGCCGCGAAGGCCGACCCTATGACAGCTTTGCGTTGTGAGTAATTTCAATAGTGGTAACGCGCCTGGAGAAAGTCTATGCGGTCTTCGCTGACCAGGTACACAAGGCGATGCTCCTGCGTCAGCCGCCGCGACCACGTATTCGGCGCGAGATATTTCAACGGCTCCGGCTTGCCGATCCCGTCAAACGGGTCGCGCATAACCGCCTCGATGAGATCGAACGCGCGCAGGGCGGCTTTGCGGTCGGTCTCCACCCAATACCGCAAGTCTTCGCGGAATTCAGGATGGAACACGGCGTCGCGTTCCTTTTTGGTCTTACTCTTTTTCATCCAGGCCGAGGTCCTGCCGCAATTTTTCCAGCGGCTGTGGCTTCGCCGTTCTGGCTTGAGCGCGGCGGAGCGCCGTCAGCAAACGTTGGGCGTTCTTCGGCGACCGCAGCAGATGCGCGGTCTCAAGCAGACCGGCCAGTTCCGAAACCGCCACCAGCGCCACATCGTCGTGGCCGCGGCGGCTGATGATGACTATCTCCCTGTCTTCGGTCACTTGTTCGAGGAGAGAGGCCAGATTTTCACGAGCGTTGCTGTAAGTCGTCCGGATCGGCATGTAATTACCTCACTTGTACAGGATTACTGTACGCAGTGAAAAGAGACGAGTCAACCGAATGTACGACCCGAAGCGTTACCTGAAGACGCATCTCTGGCTGATCAGATTGATTGGCGTGATCGTGCCGCGCCGCTTGCGCGCCGATTGGCGGCAGGAGTGGGAAGCAGAGTTGCGTTGCCGCGAGAGGTTATTGTTGGAGTGGGAACGGCTCGATTGGGGGGCCAAACTCGATCTGTTGCGCCGGAGCGTCGGCGCGTTTTGGGATGCGTTGGTATTACAACCCAGAAGATTGGAGGACGAAATGTTTCAAGATTTGCGACTGGGCCTGCGCATGCTTATCAAGCATCCTGGCTTTACTGCCATTGCCGTACTCACCTTAGCTTTAGGCATCGGGGCCAACATCACGATTTTTAGTGTGGTCAACGCGGTGCTGTTGCGCCCGCTGCCGTACCCGGAGGCGGAGCGATTGGTCGTCCTCTGGTCGGAAGCGCCTGCGCAGAATATCCGCGAGCGGGCTTCCAGCTATGCCAATGTTGCGGATTGGCGGGAGCAGAACAAATCGTTTGAAGACATCGCCGTCTCCGATCCGACTGTGGTGACTTTGACGGGCGGGACTGAGCCGGAACAGGTCATGAGTATACGCGCCTCGGCGAACCTTTTTCCGCTCTTGGGCGTGGCGCCGATGCTGGGCCGCACTTTCACGGCTGACGAAGAGCGACAGAAGGTCCGAGTCGTGGTCTTGAGCCACGGCTTATGGCAGCGCCGGTTTGGCGCATCGCCAAACATCCTGGGTCAAACGCTCGAAATTGACGGCGTGAGTTCGCAGGTGATCGGCGTGATGCCGGAGCGCTTTGCCTCCGATAAAGAAACTCGCATCTG
>Ga0187894_10003460_pt1 | contig 17654 bp, 13 predicted proteins | sample GBC1701081metaG_FD_136650 | JGI IMG/M metagenome (GOLD analysis project Ga0187894, IMG submission 136650) | White microbial mat communities from a lava cave in the Kipuka Kanohina Cave System on the Island of Hawaii, USA - GBC170108-1 metaG ...
CAAGGGCGCGGGTTCGAGAAAGGGGTTGCCGATGACGGCGCCCAGTTCCTGCCAAACCTGATCGTATTCGTTCTCGGCCATAATCAAATCGAGTTCCGCGCGTTCGGCTTCGATCCTGATCTGCGCGGCGTCGGGCCGGTCGGCCTGCCCGACGTTGTATAACTCGGCCGTGATCTTGACCGCCTCACGCGCGAGCTTGGCCAGTTGAGTGCGGACTTCGACGAGTTCCTGTGCGCCTAAAGCCCGATAAAAGAGCATTCGCACCCCGTTAAGAACGCGCTGCTTTTGTGCGACGGCTCCCTGTTCGGACTGGATCTTCTCCTGCGCGAAGATGCGACGGCTCTTGCCGAGCTTCCCGCCCAGCGGGATAGTCTGCTCAATAAAGCCAAAGTGTTCGCTCTTTTCACCGAAGGCGCGAAATGCGAATTCTTCGCCCGCGTATCCGACAATTGGGTTGGGTAACAGCCCAGCCTGCACACGCCGTCCTTCGGCGGCGCGGATCGCTGCCTCCGCCTGCGCAAGCGTCGGGTTACCTTGCAAAGCCATCCGCTCAAGGTCTTCAAGTCTCAGCGCGGAATCGGCAGCCGTTGCTTGCTGATCATTACTGACGCGCTCGTCGCGCGACGGAGATTTCGGTTGTTGGTGTTGTTGGTGTTGTTGATGCTCCTGTTGCGTTTTCGTTGCGGCGTTGGCCGCAGGCTGTGACGCAAACCCGGCAAGCAGCAATGCGAAAGAGATAAACGTGGTTGCGGCGGCGTTCCTTCCGAGAGAGAACACTGCGCGCGGTTTGCCATTGTGCATGGCTTGATCCTCCAGTTTGTCCGATAGAATGAATGTTTATGGTTTCCGGCAGGCGTATTACGGCCTTCCGGCGGGTAGACTTCACCCTCTTCCTGCAGTTCGGACAAAATGAAAGATTAAATGCGTAGGATTGACCGTTGTGGTCGTCTTGGAGGCGCCCTGAAAGGAATAGTCTCCGCCGCGCTACCGATCATGTGGTCAAGTGAGAAACCCGTGAAGACAATAGGCGCGATCACATCCGGCTGCGAAAACTGATACAGCCAATCCGCCGCGGCCACCTTTACCGGCGGAAGCGAACTGATAGTGTCGTGAGTATTGCAGTCGTGTGAGCCATTTGGCTGTTGCGGCTCAGACTGTGAACCTTGTGCGCCTTGTGCAGAGGATTCGTGATGATGGCAATGCCCGTCCTCTTTGTTCTGAACGGGCCGCTCGACTTTCGCCTGGTCGGAACAGGCCGCGAAAGCGCAGGCGATGTTGCACACCTGTGAGTACAGCAATCCCACACTGAGGATCGTTGTGACTATGACAGTTAATGTTTTACCCGCTGCGCGCATAGCGGATGCATTCTAGCAATGACAATTTGTTCAGGCAAACAGATTTGTGGCGATCAGCGCAAACTACCACTTATACCCCCTGGCGGTACATCAATTTTCTTATAGCGTCTTCACTCGATTTCTTATAGCGTCTTCACCCGATCTGTTTTTCCGGTTGCTTCAACGATCCCAATGTGCGAATTACATCCCACCATCACCTTCCAGGGGTTAATCAGTCGCTCTCACCTTATGTTTTGCTGAAATTAACGCGCGGTTTGGCCGTATTGAAGCGCACGAAGCAGTTAATGCGAGGGGGCGAGAGACACTGCTGCGAGCGAAAGAGATTGCCGAAGATGCGGGGTTCGAGACGCTCTATGCGCTGACCGACAGCCTGTGGATCAAGAAAGAAGGCGTGAGCGAAGAAGAGCTGTTGCGACTCTGCGAAACGATTTCATGCTAAACCGGAATCAAGATGAGCCTCGGCTGAGCATTCGTACTGCGCGACAGCCTTGAAAAATCCAAGCGAGCAGTTAACAACGTAAGTTTGACTGAAAAGTAGGTTTGCAATGCTTATGCAGTTTGTAAGCGCAAACGGGTTGTTGACTGCGCTCCCTCCAATTATCTATGAACGATTGGCGCCAAGCCTTCAAAAAGTCCGCCTCGAAGCGGGCAGTATTCTTTTTGATGTCGGCGCTCCGATTGATTACACCTGGTTTATCACCAGCGGGATTGTCTCGTTACTTTGTGTCACAGAAGATGGCGACTCTGTTGAAGCCGCGATGGTCGGGCATGACAGTGTGATCGGGTTTCCCGGAATCGTGAGAAAAAACGAGACTGCATTCCGTGCTCAGGTGCAGGTTGCAGGTGAAGCGCTTCGGGTTAGCGCGAGGGCTTTGAGAGCGGTGATCAGGCAGGGAGGCGAGCTTTATGAACCGCTGCTCGATCATACGCATACTCTGAGTGAACAGATTGCGCAGGCGGCAGTTTGCAACCAGTTTCATACGACAGATCAAAGGCTGGCCCGTTGGCTACTCCTCGCGCAAGACAGGACGCGCTATGGCGCCTTCAATCTCACACACGAGGCGATTGCGCAGATATTGGGTGTTTCGCGCAGCGGCGTCAGCTCGGCGGCAGGACTACTACAAACGAAGGGGTTGATCCGTTATGCGCGCGGCCGGATCACCCTTCTCAACCTCAAGGGACTCGAAGTCTCTTCTTGTGAATGCTACCGAATCCTCAGTCGAACGGTAAATTCCTTGCTCCCGCCTGATAATGGGTCAGCGACTGACAGAGTCACTCCCTGACAGACTTGCCGCAAAGATAGGTGTAGTCTCTCACCGTCAAAAAAAAATCATTGTAGAAATAATCATCCGATCTCGCTTCCAACTCCCACCCCGCGAGCCGAGGTTTCACCCTATCTACATTTACACATACTTACTTCGCTGTTTTCTCGATTGTTGTATCGTCGGAGGATTCGGCTTTATGGCGCCAAACTGTCATCAGTCAGAAACCGCTCTGCGCTCGATCTCCTTCCGCCCGCTGCTCAAGCTGGCTCGTGGCGCAAGCATCCAAGACGTCCTGGACGGCCTAGAAGAGATTGCGGCACAGAGAGGAGTCGTTCTACACAGCATTAAGTTTACAAACTCAGGGCTGAATCGCGAACTCAAACTTCCAGGCGCCGGCGCTGGCGCCGGGAGGGTTTGTGAACTCGACATCGGCGTCGAGGGTGGACAAACCCATCTCATAGTGAGATTCCGTGAACCAATGAACGGCGCGGTTATATGCGAGCTTGAATACGCCGCTCATCTGGCCGCGCATCGCATTGAGCTCCTGGCCGGAAGGGCGTTGCGTACTGAAGGGGCAGGGACCGGAAGTGTAGACCGCTCGCCAGTGATAGATGGACTCATCGGCGAATCCGAGATGATACGTGAAGTCAGGCAAGATATCGTGATTGCCGCAAGCCTCGACTTGAGCGTCCTCATCATCGGTGAGCCGGGCACCGGCAAAGAACTCGTCGCGCACGGCATACACAATTCCGGCAGCCGGGCAAAGAAGCCGTTCGTTGCCGTCAATTGCGCGGCAATCAATCCCAATTTGATTGAGAGTGAATTGTTCGGACACGAGAAAGGAGCGTTCACCGGAGCCTACGCTCGCAAGATCGGCCGGTTTGAGAAAGCGAACGGGGGAACGTTATTTCTCGATGAGATCGGCGATCTACCCACGCCGAGCCAGGCAATCCTTTTGCGCGTACTGCAGGAACACGAGTTCGAGCGAGTCGGAGGGACACAGGCGATCAAGACAGATATACGCCTGATTGCCGCAACCAATCATGATCTCCGTCGTGAGGTTGATGAAAGGCGCTTTCGCCGCGACCTGTATGATCGCCTGTGCGGATATCCTATCCGGACGCCGTCTCTCAAAGAACGTCCGACAGATATACCCGTTCTTATCCGATACTATTTTCCCTTCATTGAATTCCAGGAAGAAGCCATGGAACTACTCTGTCGCTACGCTTGGCCGGGGAATGTGCGCGAGTTGATATTAATGGTTGAGCGCCTGGCAGCTAAAGCTGGCAACAGCCGGATCATCACGATAGACCATGTGCGCCGTGAAATGGATGTTGAGCAGAAGCCTGTGTTCGCGCCAGGTAAAACTGAGTGCTTACCCGCGCTGCGCGAGGGTGAAACGCTCAGAGAATACGTTTGCCGAGTAGTGCTGACGATTTATGAGATAGAGCGGACCCGTTTGGGAAGTCATTCGGCGGCGGCTTATCGGCTGGGAATGCACCGCAACACGCTCTACGGTTGGTTAGAGTGGGCACGGCGACATGTTACAAAGTGAGTGATCAAATGTTTGATCATCAATCCCGTCCATATAGTCTGATCGGATCGCCAACCTTATCGCTTCCCAAAATGCAAGCGGACGGCACTGCGTGCCCAGGCTAATGGTCAATCGGTCACGACCAATAGCTCTCATCCGGGTAATTCAGGTCCAACTTTCATTCATCACAACAGGGGGGCACATGTCCGCAAATGTAATTCCTTTCGCTCAGAATCATGAGATGCGTGTGGGAATCATAGTTCCCAATGGCAATCATCGCGCACAGGCCGCCGCCGAACGTACCAATCGAGACGCCAAGGAGATAGAGCGTCTCCCCTTCGATCTCTCCGTGATTGAAGAGGAGGGCGTCTTTGTGAACGTCGACGCCACAGGCTTCGGCATTCTTGACCGCAGGCTCGATTGGCAGGCGCTTGGCGTCGAGCTTCCCAAAGATACCGATGTGGCATTCAGACCTCCCCGCTGCGGCCTGCTGCCCAATCGCTACCGCAGGCCTTTGATCACGCCAATGTCTCAAGCTCATGCGGCCCTTCACAAGTACAGCTATCACTTTCGACTGACCGAGACGCTCTTCGAATCACCGGCGTACAGGTGGATCCCATGGCAAGCGTTCACCAAGTTCGAGGAGGCCTTCAACAGGGCTTGCGACAATCTGAACCGGGCGAGGCAGAACGCGCTCGACAATTACGATGCGATCCGTGATGAGGTGCTCGTGACATTCAGGCGAGTGGCGGCCGATTCCGCGCAGCGACTCGAAGCCACCAGCGCGACCGTGCCGGTAGACTTCGAGGATCGACTGACCAACAGCGTGCTCGACGCTTTCCCTACCGAAGACGAACTGCGCCAAAAGCTCACGCTACGCTTCCAGGTTGGTGTGATCCTGTTGGGGAGCGAGATGCTGCGCGAACAGCGGGTGGCCGCCGAAGAGCGCCGGCGCCTCGAACAGATCGAAGCGGGGAACAGGATCGAGCGAATGCGTGTGAGCGTCGAAGAGAGATCAGTGCAACAACAAATGTGGGCCGAAGATGAGAGCCTTCGCCTCAAGCTCAAAGCCGAAGATGAGGACCGTAGGCGCGAGGCCGAGGTGAAGGAACGCATTCGCCAAATGAAGGTCGAAGCCGCGCGCGAGAAGCTTCAAGAGACACTCAGCCCCTTACAGGAAGGCGCGGCTCAATTGCGCGCGCAGATCTACGAATCAGCCGTGGCGATGCGGGAGGCGATGCAGAAACACGATTTCCTTCCGGGCGCGACGGCGAAGAAGGCGCGCAACCTGGCGCACTGGTTCCGTCTGATGAACTTCCAGTCGGATGCGGAATTGGAGCAGCTCCTCAACGACCTCGAACAATTGGCCGCCAAACCCACGGGAAAAGGCAAGCGGCGAGCAAGCAACACCGCGGTCAAAGAGGCGCTGGATGAGATCGTTCAGCTCTGCTACCGCGATGCTCACGAATTGACTCAGCCCAACCGACTGGCTGCGCTCGAACTGTAACCAGCACATTTTCAGATGAGGAATAACCATGTCACAGGAATCGCTTGAAGGGATCGTCGCCGGGCTTGACGTCTTGATCCGGGCCCGCTATCCGCTGATCGCCGTCAATACGCCGGAAGAGGGGCGCTTTCATCGCATCGTTCGCGCGGTCGCTCAACTGAAGTGTCACCGGGAGAAGGACAAGGGGCTCTTTCTCTGGAGCCGCATCACAGGACTGCGCCAGGTCCTGGGCCCGGAACTGAAGGGCAAGGATGAAGTTTTGATTCCCGACACGCAGGATGCGGCAAGCGTCCTTGAATACATTGCCCAGCAAAAAAAAGGCATCTTCGTCCTGTGCGATTACAGTCCGTACTTTGTCCCATACGGCCAGGAAGAGCCGCAACTGGTCCGGCGCCTGCGCGAACTGGCATGGGAGATCAAGGGACGACACATCAATGTGCTCTTTGTCGAGAGGAACTTCCCCGACATTTCGGCGCTGGAGAAAGAGATCAAAGTCATCGATCTGCCGCTGCCCGATGAGCGGGAGGTGATCGCGATGCTCGATACGCAGATTCAGTGCCTGAAAGACGGCGGCGTGCGCGTCGAGGTGGATGAACGTTTGCGGGAGCAACTCGTCCAGGCGCTGCTCGGCCTCACTGTGACCGACATCGAGAACGTCCTCGCCAAGGCGATAATCAGCGGTTCGGGGCTGACGGCTGATGCGCTGCCCGTCATCCTCGATGAAAAGAAGTCGGTCATCAAAGGCACGGGCGCCCTCACCTACACCCACGCCGAACCGGCGGATCATCTTGGCGGTTATCACAACTTACGGTGGATTCTGACCGAGGCCGCGGCGACGTTCACGCCGGCGGCGCGCGCGTATGGCGTCGAGCCGATGAAGGGATTGCTGATGGTCGGTCTGCCAGGCTGCGGCAAGGACCTGACGAAGAAGATTGCCTCATCAGTGCTGGGCAAATCGCTGCTCGACCTCGATTTCGGCAGCGTCATGGGCGAGGGGGGCGGCGTGATCGGTTCGTCGGCAATCACGATCAAACGGGCGCTCTCAATCGCTACCACGCTCAAAGGCATTCTCGGTATCAGCGAGTTCGAGAAGGCGGTGGGCGGTCTCGAATCCTCGTCCCGGACCGACGGCGGAGAGACGGCGCGCACCATTGCCTATCTGCTCAACTGGATGCAAGAACAGAGCGATGTCTTCGTGATCGGCACGGCCAATGACGTGCGAGGCCTCGCTGCGGAGCAAACCCGGCAGGGGCGTTTCTCGCACATCGTCTTCGTTGATCTGCCGACACTCGATGACCGGCGCGAGATCTTCGCCGTGCATCTGCGCAAACGGAATCGCTCGCCGGAAGCGTTCGACCTCGACGAGCTGGCCGAAGTGACTGAAGGTTACTCCGGCGCCGAGATCGAAGCAGCGGTCAAAGCCGGATTGCTGCGAGCGTTTATGGATGGGGAACGGGAGGTGACGACCGCCGACGTCGTCGATCGCGCCAGGCAGATTCAACCAACGAGCGTCATCAAACGCGAACAGGTCGAATCATTGCGCAACTGGGCGAAGGATCACATGGCGGTGAATGCCGGCGGCATCGGCGTCACGCCATTCAGCGAGCGAATGAACGGCGCACGGGCGCTGGAGATGTGATAACTGGCCACAGGTGAACGCGGAAAAACGCAGATCGGCGTCACTCTACGTTCGTCTGCGGCTTTATCTATTTGAGGATGAACAATGAGCAAGTACATGGCTTTTCCGGAAGTCGTCTTCAAGGATCGCGATCTTCTCATCGGCGCCCTCGAAGAGATCGGCTGCAAAGATATCCGCCAAGGGAAGGATCTCGAGATGGGGCGGTATTACTCCGAGCAACTGGAGCAGAAGGCCGAGATCGTCATTCCGCGCGGCACGATCGGCAACCATTATGGCGACATCGGCTTTGCGCGGACTGAGAGCGGCGATTACCGTCCTGTGATGGACGATCTCGATCGCAGCCGTGCGCTCAGCGGACAATTCATCCCGAAGCTTCGCGCCGCCTACAACGAACGCGTCGTCGCCAAGGTGGCAACGAAACTACGCGGGACAGTCCATCGCACCGTCGAGGGCGGCGTGGTGAAGATCAAAGTGCGGTACTGAAAAAGGAGTGAAGCTATGCCCGAAATCAATTTCACGATTGACCCGCAGACCGGCGAGATGGAGATGAAAGTGGAAGGTGTCCAGGGACCGCAGTGCGCCGACATCGCAAAGATCGTCACGGAATTGCTCGGCGTGCCGGAACACGAAGAGAACACGAAAGAATTTTACGCGCGGCCGAGCGTAAAACCGCAGGTTCAAAACAAGAAGAAAGTGTGAGGCCGATGAAGGAGACGACGTGGATCATCGATGCGCAATCCGGCGAACTGACGGTTGAGGGATTGCAACAATCGGAGTTGGTTCAACTGGCCGCCGATCTTTTGCCGCGCGGGAAACAGGTCAATTGCGCGCGCCCGATCAATATCGAGCCACTGAGAGGTTCTTCCAAGCGCATTGCCCAAGAAGGGCCTACGGTCAGAGTCTTTCGCATCTATCACAACTCGGTGGTCGAAGGGCCGGGCAGACGAAGCGTTGTGCAATTTTCTGGCTGCGAAAAACGATGTCCCGGATGTTTTGCCGTGGAAACTTGGTCGTTGGACGGCGGCGTCGAGATGACCATCAGTGAGGTCGTCGAAGCGGTGCTCAATCCGGAAGGCGCGCCGCGTGATGGTGTGACTGTGCTTGGCGGTGAGCCGTTTCTTCAGCCTGAAGGTTTACTCGCGCTCGTGACGGCACTGAAAGCACGCGGTCAGCACATCACGCTCTATTCGGGCTACACGCTGGAAGAACTGCATTCACGCCCTGATGTGGTCATCACCCGGACACTTGACCTTGCCGACATTCTGATCGACGGGCCTTTCGTCAAAGAGCTCTCAGACAAAGCTGGCGAATGGCGCGGCTCGACCAATCAACGCATCATCTACAGCCCTTCGAACCGTCGATCGGCCAGTTGTGCAGAGTAAATAAAGTCGTGGCAGAGTAAATAAAGTCGTGACTGAGTAAATAAAGTCGTGACTGCCGGTCGCCTCAGAGACCCGCCGTGCGGCGTCGATCAAGCGCATCGGGTGGGTCTTTTCTCGCTGAAAAACATCTTGGCAATCGTCGAAGAGGGCGTCCGCAGTCTCCGTTTCCTCGCTCCTAACAACCTTCACACGTGGAGGACACGATATGCGTAACGTCGTCATGATCTCGGATCATTCTCAAGCCCAAAATCTGTTTGCACCGGCAGGGCAAGAAAGGGAAGGCCTGAAAATTCAGATTCACCGGGACGCCTTCCTCGCGGAACTCGAACTCCTGGCTGAGGTTGTGGAGCCGAAGAACAGGCTGCTGGCCTACAGCCATTTGCGAATGGAAGCCGCGGGAGATCGAGTGATTCTCCAGGCTGCCGGGTTCAAGAACGCCCTGCAATGCGAGGCCGAGGCGCTAGTGCTGGAAGAAGGCGTTCTCTGTCTGCCGGCGAGAAAGCTCCGTGAGATACTCAGGCAATTGCCCAGTGAAATGCTCACTCTCAACGGCGATGGCAGCATTGCCGCGCTCCAATGGGGTAACAGCCGATTTAAGATCAATGCCCTATCGCCGGATGAGTTCCCGGAGGTTCCGGCGAACGACGATTTCGATCTCGTAATCCCGAGAGAAATCTTGCTGGCAATGATTCGCTCGACGCTCTTTGCCGCCGGCAAAGACGATGGTACGGCGCACTATGCGCTCAATGGCGCGCGATTGATCATTGGGTCAGAGGGGGCGCGGATGATTGCGACCGACGGTCACCGGTTGAGCTATATGCGAAGAGCGGATGTGAGGTCGGATCAAACGATCGATGCGCTCATTCCGCGCGATGCCTTGAGCGCAATCCCCAAATTGATCGGGGCTTTCGAGGGCGAGGTGAAGATCGGCCTTGATGAGAACCGCATCTATTTCCGTACGGGGGCCCGACGACTATCATGTTTGCTGCTCACGGGCCAATACCCGAATTGTGAGTCGCTGCTCTCGCAGACCTTCGATCAGGAATTGAAAATCGACGCCGCTCGATTCAAGGAGGCCATTGCCCGCATGTCGATCTTTGGCGCAAGTAACAGCTCACAGATGTTTGGCCTGATCAAATTCCATTTTGCGCAGGACATTTGCGAGATGCTGAGCGCTGATCACAACGGCGGCGAGGGGCAGGAAGAGATTACGCTTCTCTCTGTCGGTCCCGAGCAGGAGATCACCCTCAGCTTCAATGGGCGTTACCTTCAAGATTTTGCGCGCACGGTGTCAGGCTCTGCATTGGTCCTGAAATACAACGATGAGAACTCATCGGTTGAATTCAGTCTGGCCGATACGAATAATGAGAAGTACATTTTGATGCCGTGCCGCTGAGGAGGAGCGAGATGATCTACGACGATAATGATGATGAATATGGTGGGTCTGGCAACTGTGAAACGACTGACTACGACGACCTGAGCGAGATCGAACTTCAGGAGATGGAAGAAGAACTTGTGCGGGAGTTGCGGGAGGAAGGCTTTCTGCGACCGAGACTCGTTAAGCCCGGACATCGCGCTACTGAGACCGATTTGCCGGATAATCCCCAGTCTGACTCGCTGGACACCTTTTGAGATCAAGTGCCTTTTGTGAATTCTACTTTTCATTGGACTTTAGCCGTGCAGTAGATCAAATACTGGCACATAGAATTCACCTGTTTCTGCGGCTTTTCTCGCCTTTCTGGTAATAGCGTCTACTAAGGATATTTCACCAGATAAGATAAAGTATAAATCCTGACCTGTCATGCCGATGATATTTGTGGCGCGTCCACGAGCAAATGCGGCGATTCCATCATCGGTAAAACCGCTGATGCTCACTAATAAGCCACGGCTCCATTTTGATTTACTTTCAACTTTTTCTCTGAAGATAAGCAGAGCGTCTTGTGAAATTTGCTTTAAATGCCATTTGGCCTCAAGCAAGTAAACGTGACTGTTGAGTTCAAAGCTGCCATCTATTTGCTCACCGACCAATCGAAAAGAACTTCGCGGTTCTAAACTATACGCTTCAAACAAGTCTTTCAAAAAAACTTCAAACTCAAAACCACGCCTGCGTTCATCAAGGCTGTTGAGCGCCACCAACTTTCTTGTTAGTTCTTTTAGGGTTTCTGGATTTATCAAATGTTGCGTATTGCTCTTGGGTTTGCTGGATTTGAAGTAAACGTGAATGCCATCTACTGTTAAGCCTTCTCTTTCGCAAAGCATCTGCAGCTTTTCCCTTGGTTCATTTGAGGGATACTGTTGAGCAAGAGCATATCCCAAAACTACTAGAAACTTATTCGCATCGCCTTCATGCCGCCAATTGAGTGAAGCATAGTATTCTTCGACCAGTGTTCGACGTTGCCCACTTATCATGCGGTCTGGAGGGATCTTCCCACGCGTGACTCCCGCCATCGTAAAAATGTCATTTATTTGGCGTAAGACGAAGAATTGGCTACAGAAGTCACGGAAGTCTGTTCTCAATAGTGGCGAAACATATTCCATAAAAATTCGCGGACTGCTCAATACCTGTAATTGTAGCTGATTGGCATTGACTCGGCAGTATAGCCAATCTGTGTTGACAGGTCACGGCCAAGCCGAGTCAACATTTCAACTGTTGTATCGAGTTCGGCGAGGATGTGTTTGTCAGAGTGCCCGTCTGTATTGGGTTTGAGCGTTTCGGCATCTGTCGAAATCGCACTGTAATGTTGACTTGCCGAAACGCCGCGGCGCCATCACCAATCATCACAGAATCTTCAGCGTCCCGGCCACAAATCGCCCACGCCTCCACGAGCTGAAAAGAAGCGAGCTGTCGGCAAAGCAGGCAACGCTAGGATATCCGATCCGGATTTCCTTCATTTCGCTCGTGGAGGGTGTTCATCGTGTCAATTTCTCCTGCCGCCGACTTTCGCTTTGACCCTGAAGAAGACTTATCGAAGCTGGGCCGGGCCGCATCACGCTTCAAACATAACCTCGCCGCCATCGCGCTGCTCAAACAACAGGAAGCCGAATCGCGCGAGCCCGGCAGTCTGACTGTTGATGAGCAGCAGACGCTCGCCATGTATACAGGCTGGGGCGATTCCGAGGTCTTGGAATACGCTTTTCCGAATGGCGCCTATTCCTACTCCCGTCCCACCCAGGAACTGGAAGCGCTTCTCACGCCGGAGGAGGTCAAGAGTCTCCTGGCCAGCTCGCTCAACGCCCACTACACGAGCCTGCCCATCATTCGCGCGATCTATACGGCGCTCGATCATTTCGGACTCTTCCCGCAACCCGAAGGACGCATGCTTGAGATTGGCGAAGGGCAGTCGGTATCGGTTGCCTCGACCCGTCGCTCGCAGATCCGCATCCTGGAGCCAGCCGCCGGCGTCGGCCATTTCCTTGGCGCGATGCCGCCCGCGCTCAAATCGAATTCCGAACGCGTCGCCGTCGAGATCGATTCGCTCACCGGTAGAATCTTGCAGCGGCTCTATCCGCAGACGCGCGTCTTCATTCAGCCGTTTGAAGAGACGCAGCTCCCGCAGGACTACTTTGATCTCGTGGTTTCGAACATCCCCTTCGGCAATTACGGAGTAGCCGACGCGAGCGTCCGAGAGAGTTTTCTCAAAGCCTCGATTCACGACTACTTCTTCGCCCGATCGCTGCGATTGGCAAAGTCCGGCGGCATCATCGCGTTTATCACTTCCCGGTACACGCTCGACAAGAAGTTACCGAAGGTCCGGCAGTATCTGGCCGCGCACGCCGAGCTACTTGCTGCAGCCCGCCTGCCGCGCAGCGCGTTCCGCGCGAATGCCGGCACGGAAGTCATCACCGATGTGCTGATCCTCCGCAAACGCGCGCAGCCTTTGAGAGATCAAATGCCGGACTGGGTTGAAGTCGGCGACATCACGCTTTGTGATGAAGACGGCGACGAACATGAGATCAAGATCAACAATCTCTATATTGCGCGCCCGGAACTGATGCTCGGCCGGCCATCCGCCGGTCGCGGGATGTATGAAGCCGAGGAGTTTCTGCTGAAGAACGATGGCCGTGATCTGGCCGAGAGCCTGGCGAATGCGCTCACTGGGCAGCTTCCCGCTGATGGCTATCGCGCATTCTCTGTGATAGCTCAGGCTGATATACCCGAGACACCATCCGACCGTGAGGAGTTTCTGGCTGCCGCGAATTTCGATGCGCATTCGGAGCGCGATCGCGCCTGCGCGGGTGGACTGCTTGAAATCTACGTCGCGGCCAAAGAGGTCATCCGGCTACAGCTCCATGATACTTCGGACGAGGAGTTACGAGAGAAGCAGCAGGAATTGTCGGTACTGTATGACCGATTCAGGATGCGCTTCGGTCCGATCGATAGGAACCTCAAGAAGCTCAGCCCACACAGTCCCGTGGTTCCGTTCCTCAAGGCGCTGGAGATTCCGACGGGCAGGAACGGCTATCAGCGTGCGCCGCTTTTCAGTGAGCGAACGATCCGTCCGGTTCGCTCCAGATCAGAGAGGTGTGAACCGAAAGAGGCCTTACTGATATCGCTCAATGACAAAGGCCGCGTCGATCCGGACTACATCGCCAGGCTTTGCCGGCAGCCGGTCGCTGACGTCCTTGTGGCCCTTGAGGGTTTGGTCTTTGAGACGCCAAGCAGCGAGTTTGTTACAGCCGAGGAGTATCTGTCGGGAGATGTTCGGCAGAAGCTGCGAGAAGCGACGGCAGCAGCTCAATTCAACCCGATGTTTGAAAAGAACGTCGAGGCGCTCCGAGCCGTGCAGCCCGCCGATCTCGGGCGCGATGAGATCATCGTGCGGCTGGGATCGGCCTGGATTCCCGAAAAGATCGTCACCGACTTCATCGCATCGCTCGTCTGTTCATTCAGCGGAACGGTCCGCTACATTCCTGCGCTCGCTGTCTGGAAGATCGAGAACGTCAGCGCCTGGTCCCGTTCTTCGGTGGAGGCGACCCAAGTCTGGGGCACTTCACGGGCGAACGTCTTCGACCTGATCGAAGATATTCTCAACCTGAGAACCACGACCATAACTGATGAGGTCATAGGCCCTGACGGCGCCCCGCGCCGCGTCGTCAATGACAACGAGACGATCGCCGCGCAGGCGAAGCAGCTTGAGATCAAGCAAAAATTTGTTTCCTGGGTTTGGCAAGAAGAAGGTCGAGCGGCCACGCTTATTGGCATCTACAACGAGCGCTTCAACGCCTTTCGCAAACGCGAATATGACGGCAGCCATCTCACGTTACCGGGAATGAACTCCGAGATCACGCTCTACTCCCATCAGAACAATGCGATCTGGCGCATCATGACCAACAAGGCGACGCTCCTTGCGCACTGCGTTGGCGCCGGAAAAACATTTTCAATGATCGCCGCGGCGATGGAGCTGAAGCGATTGGGCATCTGCCACAAATCGCTTATCGTCGTTCCCAATCATCTGCCGGCGCAATGGGCGGCGGAGGCGATCCGGCTCTATCCGAACATCCGGCTGCTTGCGCCCAGCAAAGAGCATCTCACCGCATCACAGCGAGGAGAACTGCTCAGCCGCATCGCCACTTCGGATTTTGACGCTATCGTGATCCCCCAGACAGCTTTCAAAATGCTGCCGCTTAATCCCGAAAAGGTACGGGATTACATTGAGCGCGAGATCGACACGCTTTCGGAATACTTGGAAGACTTCGATTCTTCGCGAGAGAAGAGTCGTCGCAGTGTGAAAGAGATTCAGCGCGCGATCAAACGGCTGAGAGTGAGGCTCGATAGCGCTAACCAGCAGATCAAGCGCATCTCCGGCGAGACGATCACGTGGGATGAACTGGGCATCGACTCGCTCTTCATTGATGAATTCCACTGCTATAAGAATTTGTATTGTCCGACCAAGATGACACGGGTCGCGGGCCTGCCCAACGTCGATTCGCAGCGGGCCTTCGATTGTTTCATGAAAGTGCGTTCGGTACTGGAAAGTGGCGGCCGTGTGGTCTGCGCGACGGCCACGCCGGTGAGCAACACGATCGCCGAGGTCTACGTGTGTCAGAAGTATCTCCAGCTTGAGACCCTGCAGGAACTGGGGCTCGATCATTTCGATGCGTGGGTGCAGCAGTTCGCCGAAACCACACAGTCGCTGGAGATGACGCCGGACGGGGCGTCATTTCGCATGAACGTGCGCTTCAACCGCTTCACCAATATCCCGGAACTCTCCAAGCTCTGGCAGCAGGCGCTCGACGTCAAATCGGCGGCTGAATTGAATCTGCCTCGCCCGAAGCTGAAGGGCGGAAGACCGGAGATCATCAGCGTTCCGGCCAGCGATGAATTGAAGGAATATGTGCGGGACCTCGCCAAACGCGTCGAAGCGATCAAGGCGCGCCGCGTCTCCCCGCACCTCGATAATATGTTGAAGGTGACGAGCGACGGACGGAAAGCGGCGCTTGATATTCGCCTCGTCAGGCCCGATGCGCCGCGACCGGCTCAATCAAAGGTGATGGCAGTCGTGGAGAACATCGTAAAGATCTATCACGAAACACGGGATACTCTTGGCGTGCAATTGTGCTTCGTCGACCTGGGGACTCCAAAGGGTAAAAAATGATGGCTGAACTTACTGCCATGGACATCATCGGCAATGCCATTTGATATTTCAACCAACATTACCAATGACTGATTGCGGAGAGGTTGAGTATGGTCAGGTATGAAATCCTATCCGAAAACGAAGAGTTGAGTGTTCGTATTTATGATGCGCCGGCCTGTGGCTGGCGCATTCTATTTGTGGAAAGAGACGGTTCGATTACCAAATATGTGCGTAGAGATCACGCCCTGGCCGGCATTGAAATTTATGACCACCCAGACAAGACCAGCCTATTCGAAGCGGAAATTGAGGTTTATCTCGACGCGGCTCGAACGGGAAAGGCGTTAGGTGAATGCGGCCTACCATCGCTAGTCCGTTTTGAAGACATGGGCCATTACACTTATGCAACTTTTACTCTGCCAGAAGATTTCATTAGGCAATCCGAGCTGAAGATTATCGGTTACAAGCGAGAAGAGGCGATACACAGTGCGGGCTGGGGAGCAAACCAACTACAGCGTTTTTGACTCGCAGGCTCAGTCCCTAAAACGCCCCAGACGAAAACACCGGCGGTTAGCAAGGCCGGCGCTGCATTCACTTCACGCAATAAGCAACGAGGGTCTTATGTCTGAAGAGTTCGGGTTGGAAGAAGAGGTCTGTCGCGACTTCGAGACTGAACAGGAACGGCTCGATCGACAAGGTATTTACGGCGAGATCAAGCGCGAGCTGATCAAACGCGGCATTCCCGCCGAGGAGATCGCCTTTATTCACGACTTCGACACACCGGCCAAAAAGGCCAGGGCGTTCGCTGATGCCAATGCCGGAAAGATTCGCGTGATGATCGCCAGCACGGAGAAGGCAGGCACCGGCGTAAATATGCAGGAACGCCTGTGTGCGTTATATAGCGTAGACCCCCCATGGCGCCCGGCGGATTTGGAGCAACGCGAAGGCAGGATCTTGCGCCAGGGAAATCGCTTCCCTGAGGTCAGGATTTTCAACTGCGTTACTGAAAATTCCTTCGACTCGTACATGTGGCAGACCCTTGAGAACAAAGCCCGTTTCATCAGCCAGATCATGGCGGGCGACGTGACTGCGCGCATATCAGAGGATGTAGACGATATGGTGATGACCGCGGCGCAGGTCAAGGCTATCGCCAGCGGCAATCCGCGCATTCTCGAACGTGTCTCCCTCGAAATCGAACTCTCGCGCCTGTCGCGTCTCTATACGGTCTGGCGCAACAGCCGGCGGCATCTGAAGTGGGAAATGGAATCGCTACCGCAACGCGTCCGCGAGGCCGATCTGCGCGTAGCTTGCCACGAGCAGGCCGTTTCGGTTCGCGATCAGCACAATTCCGCTGGCGGGAGCTTCACCATCGAACTCCGGCGATCCCTCAACAGCGATCAATGGGCCGCCTTCCATCAGCGCCAGGAGGCAGCCGAGCATCTCGAACGGCTCCGCCAGAAGGTCAGATTGAGCGAGAGCTCGGCAATTTTCTGTCTCGGTTTGTCTCGCGGCTTTCAGATCCTCGCGCAAAGAGAGCTCAATCGCGAAGAGGCGATCTTCACGCCAGTCGAAGGCTATCTCTCTCTGCCAGAAGGGAAGCTTCATTACGCATTCAATTTCGGCGACTCGTCCCAGGGGGCAATTCAATCCATTGAGGCTCAACTGCGGAATCTCGACGCGCATCTCGAACGCGCCCGGAAGTCGCATGCCGAACTCCGGCACAAACAGGAGCAGGTCGAGCGGGAGTTGGCGCGCGGCTGGGAGTATGCGCCCCGGTACGCAGAGATTCAGGCCGAATTCGAGCGCGTTAACCGTCTGCTCAAAGAGGACGGTTCAGAGATCGACGAGAAGCAGGAGTTTGCCGTTCTTGATCAAGAGGCGCTCCAATGCTGCGAGAGGGACGAGCCTGGCAACGAGGAAGCCAGGGGAGTTTCCGTGGTCGATGGTTCCGCCGCCGGTACTCCCGAAATTCCCGCCGCTGTAAATGCGGCGCAGCCTTCTGTCATTACTGAGAAGGAAACACCGCCGACTCCCATCATTGTTGAAGAGCCGCCGCCCGCCCATCCACTCATCACACTTGATGATCTACGGCGTCAGTTGGCGCAGACATCGAAGCGGCGTTCATCAGCCGCTCCCTCGGCTACTTCGGCGACTCCTCAGTCAGAGCAGATGAGCCTCTGGTAGGGTGCAGAAAGAGAGCGGGCAGCAGATCGCGCATCGGCGGCCGAGCGCCACGCAATGTGATGCCCGCCCGGCTCCGTTCTAACATCAAACCAGGGAGGTGTAGCCGTGAAATAAAGTCGTGAACTGGACTGCCGCTAAATTATTGATTTTGCGTAGCTGGTCGACCGGCGAATGCGCGATAAAGTCGTGAACTGGAAGCCTGAATCGCGAACTCTG
>Ga0187894_10003461_pt1 | contig 17654 bp, 22 predicted proteins | sample GBC1701081metaG_FD_136650 | JGI IMG/M metagenome (GOLD analysis project Ga0187894, IMG submission 136650) | White microbial mat communities from a lava cave in the Kipuka Kanohina Cave System on the Island of Hawaii, USA - GBC170108-1 metaG ...
GAGCGCAAGGAAGTGTTCGTCACCAAGGGCACGCGCGTGCGGGCGAGCTGGCTCAAGGCAAAGACCAATCCGCCGGCCTCGCTCGCGGGCATGCAGCTCAAGTTTGACGCGGAGTGGGTGGAGATCGAGGGCGTGGTCACTGACATCCGAGGCGACCATCCCACACACCCCACCCGCGTCGGGTTCATTGTGCGACAGGACGACGGGGTGGAGGTCGTCGTCAGGAGAGAGTGGATCAGGGCGGTGCTGGGAGGCTCGGAATGAGCGGGAGAACCTGCGGACGGTGCACCGCGTGCTGCACCGTGCTGAGCGTGGAGGAGATCGGCAAGCTCCACGGCGTGCCGTGTCACCACGTCTCGCGCGACGGTTGCTCGATCTACGGGTCCAGGCCTGGCGCATGTCGAGGGTTCGCATGCCTGTGGCTTCTCGGGTTCGGCGTGGAGCGGCATCGACCGGATCGCAGCGGCGTGCTCCTGGAGGCTCAGCATTCTCTCCTCGGGGAGACCGTGGTCGTGAGGGAGCTGGCGCCCAGGTCCCTCCAGAGGGACAAGGGAGCACACCTCATGCGCGAGCTGCGTCGGAGCGGCCTCGGCCTGTACGTCAAGCACCACGACGGCCGCGTGAGCATCGAGGGCCCCCAGGATTTCGTGAACCGGGGGGCGGAGATCGCCGCCGAGAACGGCGTGGGGCAGGACCGACTCCATCTCCGCGTCCTCGACTGAGACTCGTCCTATCTCTCCCCGCTCCCGGACGCCCGCTGGCGTACAAGCGACAGATGATCGGCCCCGCGACGACGTTCGCGCCTGCACGCCAGTTCCGGGACCCGGACGCGCAGATGTTGGCGGAGCTGTGCCTCGATCTCCAGCAGGCCGCCACGGATATCGTGGGGCGCGGCCGTGGTCCCGGCCTGGACCGTACCTGTCAGTTCCTCGTCGTCGCACGTGACGGGGCGAGGGCCCGTCTTCTGAGGGGCCTCCTGGACTATGTCCATCGCGAGGTACGATGTGAGCTGCCCGTCGACCCTCTATCCCGGCGCGTGCAGTTCTGGATCAGCGGTGGAGACAGCCAGCCTCTCCGCGGACGCGCGTGGTACTCGTGGGGCGTGTTCTGCGATCCCGCGTTGACGGGTCTGACGCCCCCGTACTCTCTCGTGCGCAGCATCGAGCGACTCGCGGAAGATGTCTGGGCGGCGCGAGACAGATCAGGGGCGGACGTGCTGCATCTGACCGACGAGGGAGCAAGGGCTCTCCTGGAGCGCAGCACGTGTCCCATTACCTGCAGGCGCTCCGTGACGGTGCCCTCGGTGACGTATCCCGCTTGGCACGGCATCGATGAGATACGTCTCGGCATGCGTCTGAGGAGGGCGTTTGAGCTGTGACCCGTGACCGCGGAGAACCTGTCATCGCGGACGCCCAGGTTCGCCTGATGGCCCTCAAGCGCCTGCGTGCCCGGGCCGACCGGGTCAATGAGAGGTGCAACCTCGGCGAGCTGCTGTACGAGTACGGCTACGCCGTGGTCCCAGATCCGTACCGAGAACAACCGTTCTCGTGCGGTCTCCACGGAGCCGACAGGAAGCCCTCGGCCCGCTACTACCCGTCGACGAACTCGACGTGGTGCTGGGTGTGCAGGAAGAAGCGCGATCCGATAGCTTACGTCATGGAGATGGAGGGGGTCGGTTTCCGCGACGCCGTCGACCACCTTGAACGTCGCCTGGGGCTGGAGCCGCTTCCGTGGACTCAGGACGAGGACTGTCCGGTCGACGTGCGAGATGAGATCGACGAGATCGCGCGGAACTCGGCCAGCTACGAGCAGGAGCACGACAGGACAGTCCACCTCCTCGACGGACTGTCGCTGGACAGGGACCTCGACGCGAACACGATGCTGGCGTTTTGGGAGGTACTGGACCGTGTAGACTACGGCGTGAGCAAGGAATCGTGGGGGGAATCGAAGGGCGTTCAGGCTCTCGTACGCCTGCGCGAGAAAGTCCTTAAACGCGTGAGGGAGAAGTCGTGAATCTGACGCTCTTGCACAGAACAGGATTCGGAGGGGCTAATCCGTCGTGCACGGTCTGTGGAGATCGTCTCCGAGGACAGCGCAAGTGCAAGTGCGAAAATCCCCAGTGGCATGTCCGTGGTAACCCGTGCACACGTGAGACCAAAACCCAACACCTCCAGCAGATGGAGGCGTGGCACCGCTCGTGGCTCTCAGGCTGTCATCGCGTCCTGCGACGCGATGGAATCCTTCGGGCATTCGGAGGTACCCGCACGTTCCACCGTCTGGTGAAGGCCATGCGTTCCGTCGGGTTCGTCGAAGTCCAAATACGGGCCTGGACATACTCGACGGGCTTTCCCAAATCCCTGAACATCGCCAAGGCCGTCGACAAGTTGAAGGGTTGCGACCGCGCCAGGGAACGACAGATCCAGGCGTACCTCCGCCAACGGAGAGAGGCTCTCGGGCTGTCCAGAGCCGAGGTGGATCGCCTGGTTTTCGGCGGGACGACACGTTACTCGTGGGTGGAGGGCCGGGGAGGCGAGAGGGCCGAGGAGGTCTACCTGCCGACGCCCGAGGAATGGGTCCGTCTCAAGGAAGTGCTGCACCTCGACGACGTCCACGACGACTACGTCGCCTCGGCTGTCCCGTCGCGCGCGATGCGGTCACGAGCGGACGGAGGGAAGGCCGATCTCGTCGCTACCGAAGAGGGAGACTGGGGCTACCAGAAGACGGGCGAGCGATGGGACGGCACGCGTCGGATCACCGCGCCCTCGTCGGGTCTCGCGAAGACTTGGCAGGGATACGGGACCGCGCTCAAGCCAGCCTGGGAGCCAGTGGTCGTCGGGAGGAAACCGTGATCGATGGCCTGCGCTACGCCTCGATAGCCGATCCAGACAGGGCGACGAGACTCCTGGTCATGTACCCCGCGCCGCTGCCCGGCGAGCCGTGGGGAGTCTTGGCACCCCTGCGTGGTACCTCGTGGGGGGACCAGATTCCCGAGGTCACCGGCGAGGCCCTGTCCCACGCGCTCCACGGGCATCCGAAGCCCCTGCGCGAGCAGGTGGGGAATCCGCCGCTCGCGAGGGCTAGGAGGCTCCCTGTGGTCGAGAGCATGTGCATCGAGCGCCAGGCCCGCACATGCGCGGCAGCGAGCCCGGCATGCCATCCCGGCTCGGGCTCGATGCCCGAGTGCTACTCGGCACCCGCACGTCGCGAGGACCTTCGGCTCGCGGCCAGTGCCGTGGCCAGGGCCTGGGCCGAGGGGCGCCACGTCTTCGTCGTGGTCGGGCCAGAGTTCGTCGTGACGTAGCGGGTAGAAAGAACAGAGATGAACTTCCTGGAAGAACTCGAGCAGGCGACGAGACCCGACGTCCCGCCGAAGCCGTGGTTCTCCTCCGTTCACATGGAGCTCGTCACCGACGAGACGCTCGACCGGGTCATCGACGAGTGCATCGCGTCCGGTCTCTACGCCATCGACGTCGAGACGTCCGGCAAGGACTCGCGCGTGTTCGACGGCCGTACCAAGGACAGGATCGCCGGCGTGGGCCTGAGCCCCGACGGCCAGCGCGGCTACTACATCCCCGTCTTCCACGCGCCGAACGAGGACATCTGCATCTCGGTCCCGCGCTTCCACCAGGCGATGCTCAGGCTCGTCCAGTCGAAGGCCGTCGCGATCTTCCACGGCGGCAAGTTTGATCATGAGTTCCTGCAGTTCTCCGGGGGCGAGCCCCTCGGGGAGTGGGACGACGCCGCGCAGTGGGAGGACACGTACATCCTGGCCTACCTGCGCGACTCCCGGTCGCGCGAGCTCGGTCTCAAGAAGCTGTCCCCCGAGATGCTGGACATGGACATGATCGAGCTGGAGGAGCTGTTCCCGGCCGAGGTCAAGACGAGGGACTTCACGACGCTCGACATCACGTGGTCTCCGGCGCTCTGGTACGCGACGAGCGACGTCATCTGCACGTGGCGGCTCTTCCCCAAGCTCAGGGAGGAGGTCCTGGAGAAAACGATCCGCGAGTCGAAGGGCCAGCGCGCGGTCTACCAGCTGGAGAAGATGTGCGTCCCGGCCACGCGCTGGATGGAGCGGTGCCGCGTCCACGTGGACGAGAAGAAGGTCGCCGAGCTGATGACCCTCGGGCAGAGGGAGATGTTCGACTGCCTCCGCGATATCTACGACTTCTGCAATGACGCGCTGGGCCGCAACGTCGAGCCGGCGTGGTTCCGCATCCTCCGCCGGAAGTTCGTGGCAGATGATCCCTCCAACAACCTCAACCAGCAGATCGAGGACTGTCGCGGGGAAGCCAAGAGGATGGCGGGGGCCTCGCTGCGTCCCGAGGACGAGGAGATCGCCGACAGACTCGACTCGCGGGGCCACTTCGTTTCGATCAAGAAGCACGTGGAGCTGAAGATCGACGGGAAGAACGAGGTGTTCGACGACTTCCCGGAGCGCTACGACGTGCTCAGCAGGCCTCAGCTCGGACCCCTGTTCTGCGAGCTGCAGATCCCCGGGTTGCGTCGCACCGGGAAGTCCGAGCAGATCCAGACGACACAGGACATCATCGACAAGCTGGAGAGCGACCACGGGAAGAAGTACCCTTTCCTGCCGAAGATCCGGCGCCTGGGCGAGCTGACGAAGGCGCTCGGGACGTACCTCGTCTCGCTGCACGGCGACCGCGGACCGGACAGCACGATCAAGGTCAACTACAAGCAGCAGGGAACGGACACGGGGCGGTTCACGACGCCAGGGTCGGAAAACCCGGCGATGGACGGGGGCACGAAGTTCCCGATGCACGGGACGCCGGCCACGTACGACAAGAGCCGCCCGCAGTGTCTCCTGCGGATCCGCGAAGCCATCACGGCGAGGCCCGGCAAGGTGCTGGTGTCCTGCGACTTTAGTGGAGTGGAACTCAGGATCGCCACGATTCTCTCCCGCGAGCCGAAGTGGATGAGGGAGTTTTTCCGGTGCAGCACGTGCGGGCAGGAGTTCGACGCAGGCGACGGAACGTACACGCCCGAGCCGCCGCCCCCGTTCTGCCCGAAGTGCGGTGACGACCGCATCGGCGACCTGCACACGTTGACCGCCATCACGTTCTTCGGCGAGGAGGCGGTCGGCGGAAAGCAGTGGAAACAGCAGAGGAATGAAGCCAAGTGCGTCCACCCCGACACCCTCGTCTTCACCGATGAGGGCCCGCGGACGCTGAGGGCTGCCTTCCAGTTCGGGCCTAGAGACACCTTCCGAGAGGCTCGCGGACAGGTCTGGACGGGCCAGTCGTTCGCCAAGACCGTCCACACCTACAACGGGGGACCCAAGCGTCTCTACCACGTTGTCTCGCACCGTGGGATCGTCACGTGCTCTGCGAACCACAAGTTCCTGACTGCGGACGGCCGTCTGGTCTCGGTATCCAGGGGCCTCAAGGTGGGCACCGACTTGGCCGTCTCTGCTCACCCGATTTGTCGCAGCCGTGGTTGGCCCACGATCACGTATCGCTGCGCCGAGGACGTACCCCCTGTCAGCTTCAAGGCTACGGCTGATCTCGCGTACTTCTGCGGACTGTACGTAGGCGACGGGATCAAGGGAGGGACTCGGTCAGTCGCGATCTCTCACGGGGCAGTCGGCAAGATCGACAAGACGGGGGTGCCGTACAGGGAGTGGCAGAAGCTGCTCGTCGCCACGTGTGAAGCGCTGGGATTCAGGCCAGTCGCAAGGAAAGCTCACGTTTACCTCGGGTGGCGCAGTGTCATGCGCTACTTCAAGGCGCTGCATCTCTTCGACGGCGACCGTCGTCGCCTGAGGATCCCCGACTGGATCTTGGCCGCTGGTCGCAAGGCGCTGTTCTCTTTCATGGGAGGATTGATCGACAGCGACGGGAGCGTAGATCTTCGCGATCACCGGATCGAGATCACCTCTAAGGATGCCGTGTTCGTCGGACAGATCGCTGCAGCCCTCGACACGATGGGATTTTCCCCTCGGGTCGAGCCGATGTGGAACAAGACGTACCGACGCTACTACTATCGCATCGTGATCAAGGCTTCCCAGGCCCGGAAACTGCTCCCGTACATGAAGCATCGCGGCAAGCGGTCGCGGATCAGGTCCGCCATGGCGCCCAATCGACGTGACGAGAACACGGTGCTGGCCATCATCTCCGCTGGCAAGCAACCCTGTGTCGATCTGGCCATTGCCACGCGAGACCACATCTACTGGACGAACGGCGTCCTGACCCACAACACTTCCAACTTCGCCCTGGCTTACGGTGGCGGGCCAGCAGCCATCGAGCGGGCCATCGGGTGCAGCAACGACGAGGCTGCTCGTCATCACAGGGCGTTCAACCAGACGTACTCCACGCTCAGGTCGTGGTGGGACTACATCAAGAAGTTCGGAGCGAAGCACGGGTTCGTCGAGACGGCGTTCGGCCGTCGCTATCCTCTGCCCGACATCCAGCTCCCCGTCACGCAGCGCGAGGTCCACAAGTTCCTCACGGATCAGTACGAGAAGAAGCTGGCAGACGGCAAGAAGGCGAGCCCACCCGACGAGGCCGACGTCAAGCAGCAGATGTCTCTCCACCGCAAGTTCCGCGGCAAGGCCGAGCGGAACGCGACCAACGGACCCATCCAGGGACTGTCGGCGGACATCACCAAGCTCGCCATGGGAGCGATCTATCGCGAGTGCAAGAAGCGAGGATGGTTCGACAAGGTCTACATGACCATCACCATCCACGACGAGCTGGTCTTCGAGATTGACGAGGACATCCTCGCGGAGGCCATCGAGAGGGTCCGCGAGCTGATGGCCAGGAGCAAGGCCATCCTCAACATGAAGTGGCCGGTGCCCCTCACGACCGACTGCGAGATCGGCTACGACTGGACCGTGCCGTGGAACGTGAACGTGTTCAGGGCCGGTCGCGTTCGCTCGGACGGGATCGAGGTCGACGCCAAGGGACAACCGACCGGCAAGCTCTGGCCGGACAACCTCGTCCGCATCTTCGCGGCCGCGTACGGGACAGCCGACGCGCCCCGCCCCGCGACGGAGGCGTCACCCGCGCACTCTTCGGCGCCCGAGCGGGCCCCCGACGCGCCAGAGGCGGCGCTCCCGGAGACCCCTCTCAGGGAGGCCCAGAGCCAGCAAGACGAGTCGGCGGCCGGAGACCGACAGGTGGTGGAGACGACGCCCCGGCCCGTCACGGCCGATCCTGCGCTTCCGGCGGGACAACCCTACGAGTACCGGGTCAGGCGTCTGAGCGTCAGGGTCGCGCACGATCTCGCGCGCGTGATCGTAGAGTGTCGGTGGTCGGGCTCTCATCCCCTGCAGGTCGTTGGACCTGCAGGGGAGAGCCTGCTCTGGGAAGGTGCCGAGGAGATCCTCGTCGACCCTCATCACTTCGAGGTCCTCGCGAGGCACTACGGACTCTAGCCCGGGAAAGGAACGAGCGGTGCTCAAGCCCATCGAAGTCGAATACCGTGGACGCAAGATCTCTCTCGAGTGCACCCACAAGAAGGAGTTCCCGCCTCCGCAGATGTACGGGAACACGCCGGACGACATCGACACGATGTGGCGTCAAGGCTCCATCGACCAGAACCTGTACCAGCACCTCGTCACGTGGCGGGACAAGTGCGGGATCATGGTTATGGGGCCGAAGTGTCTGGACTGTCCTCTCGCACTCAAGAGGAATCCACGGCCCGGACGTCCGAGCGTGGTCGAGACCGAGCCGTGGCTGGCCGCCAAGAACCGCATCCACTGGGAGGACATGGAGAAGAACAAGACTCCGGTCGAGGAGGACGTCAGGCACGATGCCGGTCGCCCGCCGCAGCCCGTAGGGGTCGAGGCGGAGAGGGCCGTCCTCGGCGACGTCGAGAGGCCGCACGTCCCCGAGCCGGGCGCCGGCGCTCGCCAGAGCAGCGATGACGTGGCGGACCAGATCTCCTCCGCGGGAGACGAGTCCGAGACGGCGAACCAGGGCGAGCACGACGACATCATCGACGCCCTGGCAGACGACTAGATGGCACCGAAGCGCCCGCCGCTCGACACAGACCGACTCGTCGGAGTTCGCCCGAGAGATCGGAAGGACCTGTTCGCGGGGTGCAACGAGCCTGGCAAGCCCTGGTTTCACCCGGACGCGTCCGTGTTCATGCGGACGTTCTGCCGCATCTGCAGGAACGTCGACTGCGTGCGTGCCAAGGGAGCTGTCAGCCCATGGCTGACGAGGATGCAGGAGCAGGTCGACTATCTGATCAACAATCCCCAGTTCTCGGAGCTGGACACGCCCGAGCACAGGACTCTCGCACAGATGGCCTTCGACGCCCTCAATGCCAAGGCCGAGCGTCTCGAGATCGCCGCGCGACGCCAGGACTGGGAGATCCCGGAGATTCCCAGCGACGGAGTGGCCGCGGTCGCGTCACCCTCGGTCACCGAGGACTTCGACGAGGCCGTCAAGGAACTCGCCAGGGCGAAGGGACGACCCGAACCCGACCTGCCTCGGCCGAATCCTGACACCGCTCCTGCCCACTTCGTGGAGGCGGAGGAGATCGAGTACGAGACCCAGTATCCTTCCTCGGAGGGAGAGAAGACGTACCGCGTTGCGCTGACGAAGAGCGGAGCATGGTCCTGCGAGTGCGACGGCTTCCGGCACCGAGGACGATGTCGTCACCTCGAGACCGTCCGGTCGTGGTACGAGGAGCAGCTCCGCAAGGCAGAGGAGACGGAGGCGAGGGCCAGGCCGAGTCCGTCGCCCACGTCCACGCCAAGTGGTCCCAGGACGCCGCGGCCGTACAACACTCCGATGCCGTCAGGGGGAGTCATGGTCGGGGGAGAGCCCGCGCCGCCCGCTCGATCTCCTCGGCCGGCTCCGCGAGATCCTCCAGACCCGTGGGCACCCAAGCAGGACAACGTGATCCAGCCGGGAGCGACCGTCACCCTGCGAGGAGGTCGCAAGCCGTGAAGGTCGTCACCGTCGCGCGCAAGCCCCTGGGGGAGTCGACCGTCGCCGCGAACGTGGTCGCGTGGGACACCGGCGCGTTCAACGTGGACGGGATCAGGATCGGCACCTCTGCCGACGTTTCGTCCGTCAACGCCGTCCGGAAGAGGGACTACCCGCAGAGCTACGACGGGCACGGGCACGGGTGGGGAAGGTCGAGAGGCGGCCTCGCAGGAGACGTCGTACGCTGGACTCCGACGACCGGCAGATGGCCGGCCAACGTCGTCGTGCAGCATCTCCCTGGCTGCCTCCGCGCGGGGGAGAAGAGCGTGCGGTCGAGCGGCCACTATCCCGCATCGCGGACGTCCGGGTCGGACGTCGCGGGGGCGTCCGGCCACGTCGGACAGTCGGGGCTGGCCGAGCGCCACATGGACGGGGAGGTCGTCGAGCAGTGGCGCTGCGAGCCGGGCTGTCCCGTGCCCGTCCTCGACGAACACAGCGGCATATCGAGATCTGCGGGAGGCCGAGTGGCCAACATCTCGAGGGGGCAGAGAGTGTACGGCGGAGGCAAGGGGCTTGGCGTCGACCTTCCGCCAGAGGATGTCCGAGGAGATCCGGGATACGGAGACGTCGGGGGAGCGTCGAGGTTCTTCAAGCAGGTCGGAGGCGAAGAGTGAGCGACGAGGAGCGAGACTTCCTGGCCGCCGTGGAGGCGTTCGGCCAGGGGATCCTGGGCAAGTGCCCTGAGATCGTCGACGTGCTGCGCGAGGTCCGAGAGGGGACGGCGACGGTGGAAGATGCCGTGCGCCGCGTGTGGAGCCTCGGTGCCGCGAACCAGGAGCTGGCCAGCCGCATGGAGGCGGCGCTGCTATCGGTGTTCGGGATACGGCCCATGTCGACCGACCTCGCGCACTTTCCCGACCGGCGCTCGCTCCTGGACAGGTGGGGATTCTCGGACGAGGATCTCGTCTTCCGTCCCTTCAAGGACCGTCCGGGATACGCGATGCTCCACCCCCTGCTCATGGGGATGATCGTGGAGCTGCTCCAGTTCGACGGAGACGTGCCTGAGCTGCGGACCGGGCGTCTTCCCGAGAAGGGTCGCGCGGCTGTCCCGGTGAAGACGACGTCGAGAGACCCGGTCGTCGTCGGGGCGATGCTTCGCAGGGCCAGCCAGGAGGTCACGGAGCAGCTCCGGATCGCCCAGGCCGAGCACGACGAGAACGTGGCGAGGATGCTGGTGGCCGTCGGAGACGACAGGGCTCGCGAGACGGGCCTCGTTCGACAGGAGATCGAGAGAGGCGCGAGCGTCGACGGATACGAGCCCGGCCGCGTCGTTGCCCCGCGTGATGTCGAGACGCCCACCGCGGCCGAGCTGTCGGCCATGACGTTCTCGGAGCGTCAGGATCTCGCTCACCTGACCCTCACGAGCACGCAGGGACGCAGATCGGTGGCCCCCGTGATCGAGGACATGGTCCTGGCAAGGCTCCACGAGGCCGGCTTCACAGGCACGAGAACGGGGAGGTCGGACGGCGATGCCATCGCCGTAGCCGAGTGGAGCGTGTTGATCGACGGCGGCAGAACGGAACGCAACCCGAACTTCAACTTCGTGGACGTCGCGGCGAAGGCCCTGGCTTCCAAGCTGTGTCGAGAGATCGCCGGTCAAGCCGGCAGGCTCACGCGCATGGTCCTGCACGTCTCCCCGATCAACACCGTCTCGGAGCGAGTGGTCGGGTGGCGCGCCTCCCTTCTGGAATGACCTCGCGCGACAGAGTATAACTGCGGCCTTGGAACGATTCCTCGCATACATGCCTGACCTGCGCGGCGCCGTGGCCGAGGCGTACCGCGAGGGGACGTGGATCGTGGTCGTGGTTCCCGAGAAGGACACGGCCGCGCTCGTCAGGATCCTCCGCGGCCTGGTGCCGGACGGCTCGCAGTGCGGGGGACGGACCGTGCTCCTCCCCGACGGCGGGCGCATCTCCCTGGTGTCCGTACACGACGACGAGTTCGACGCGCACGGCTGTCGGGCGATCCTGGTCGGCTGCGAGGACCGGACGGCTCCCGACGAGACCATCGCGATCCACAAGTGGAAGGGGTCCTCTGTCATGGCTCGAGGGAGCGGGTGATGGCCGTTTCCAGGAAGATGTGGGTCTTCCTCGTCGCAGGCGGCGAGTCGTTCGCGGTGCAGACTCGAGGCAACCCGGCGATGAGGCACGATGGCTCGCGCAGCCTGCTGCGATGCCTGTGTACGGACGTCGAGGCATCTGTACTGGAAGAGACGATGCGACGCCACGGGGCCACCGTGAGCCGGAGCTGTCCCGACGAAAGCGCCGAGCAGAGGAGCGAGCGCGAGCATGTCCTGTCTCTCCTCGGAGACGGGCGCCCGTTTCCATGTACACGGTGTCCAGAGTGCGCGTGGTTCGATCCGCATGTCGAGGGGCTCTGCGGGGCTGGCCTCGCCGGTGCTCCCGGTTGGACAGCGGATGCCATCGCCAGCGCCAAGCGGATCGGGCGACACCACGAGGACTTCAAGAGCTGTCCACTGCAACCCAAGGATGCCCAGCTTGCAAGCGAAGCATGAGATGCGCCTGACAGATGCCATGGCCGGGCTCCGCGAGCTGGACGCGGAGTCCATCAGCCTGATCGTGACCGATCCTCCCTACTCGTCGCTCGAGAAGTGGAGGAACATGGGCACGACCACGCGTCTAGCGAAGTCCAAGCAGTCGAGCAACGAGTGGTTCCCTACCGTCCCGAACAGCTACTTCGGTCCGTTCTTCGCCGAGTGTTACCGGGTCCTGGCTCGGGACTCGCACATGTACGTCATGTGCGACGAGGAGACCGCGGATGCGCTCAAGCCGATGATCCGCGACGCGGGCTTCGGACTGCGCAAGTCCGTCATCTGGCACAAGGTCGGGAAGATCGAGCCGGTGACGTGTCCCCGCTGCGGGACTCTCGTGACGGAGCGCCATGCCCCGGGCGCACCTGGGATGGGCTACCCGTACCGCTCGTCCTACGAGTTCGTCCTGCTCGCGGAGAAGGGGAAGAGATCGCCGCCGGAGGACAAGTCCGTCCGGAACTTCCAGGATGTCGTCGATGTCCAGTGGATCAAGGGAGGCGACGCCTACCCGACCGAGAAGCCGGTCCGGCTCAACGAGATCCTGATCGCGCAGTCCAGCCTGCCGGGAGACCTCGTGGTCGATCCGTTCTCCGGGAGCGGATCGTGCGGAGAGGCCGCGTTCAACCTCGGCAGGAGCTTCCTCGGGTTCGACGTCAAGCAGGAGGCGCTGGACTACTTCGAGCACCGACGACAGGGATGGCGCTACGAGGACGGAGCCGAGGCACCGCCCGTCACCGGAGGGATCTTCGACCTGCTCGGGGAGTGACGGTGGTGGTGGTATCCACAGGCAACGGTAGCCGTGCCGAGTCGCGACCGTGTCTGGATCCCCGTCGATGACGCGTCGGTCTTCCGTCGTGGAGACGTGGTTCTCCTGCAGACGGAGCAAGGCACGGCTCGCTGCGAGGTCCTCGCGGGCGGCAGACGGGAGATCCTGGTGCGCAGGATGACGTGGTGGCGGCTGTTCCTGCGACGATGGCGAGGCAGGCTTCGCCGATGGTGGACGCGACCTCATGCCCACAGGTGACGGAGGTGCCCTCGCAGGTATGGCCTCGCGGCCATCGAGCGGCCCGTCTCGTGGTCCGTCACGGTGTCGCGCTGGAGGGCCACCGTCCGGACCTTGTCGCCGCGCATGCCGCTCCCTAGCTGTGCCCGTCGACTAGCGTTCCTGGTTCCGACGGCGCGCTCGTCCGCTGCCGCCTTGATCCTGGCTCTCAGCAGCTGCATGGCCGTCTGCCGGTTGACGTGCTGGCTCCGACCCCCGTCGACGCGGATCGAGGTGTTGGTGGGCAGGTGCCTGAGCACCACGCAGGTGTCCGTCTTGTTCCTGTGCTGGCCGCCCTTGCCGCTGCCTCGGGTGAAGGACTCCTCGACATCGCGGGGATCGATCACGACCTCGTGCTCGGACGGCATGTCGAGCACGGCGACCGTCACGGTGCTCGTGTGCACTCGACCGCGCTTCTCGGTGGGGGGCACTCGCTGCCACCTGTGCCCGCCTGGCTCGTGGCAGAAGGAGTCCCGCGCACCGCGGCCGGTCACGCGGAACAGGAGGAGTCCGGGCCGCGCGTCGATCAGCTCGTGGTCAAAGGCGCTCCAGCTGCATGAAGCGCTCGTAGACCTTGAACTGCTCGATCACGAGCAGCTTGGCATCCTCGCCGCCTTCTCCACTTCTGATTTCGACGACTACCGTTTCCATTGGATTGACTCCTTCAGATCCTGAATTTTCGGCACGCCCAGCCACCCCATCCGGGAGACATCTGAAAGTGCGCAGAAAGACGATTTTGTGTCCATCCTTGAGCCCGAAGGCTTCGTAGCTCGTGTTCGACTTCGGAAATCTTCGAGGGGGCTCGGGGCTTGATGTCGATCTTGCCTGTGAAGCAGGGAGGACAGTAGGGGCCGATCAGGGCAGCCAGTTGAGCACGGTCGCGCTGCCGGTATATACCGATCGTGAATTGTCCCGGCCGTCGCTCTCGTTGGGTAGTAGCCCATCCGTACAGTGTTTTAATTCGGGAACGCAGCCGCGCAACATCCTCTTCGGCGAAGCCGTCGGTGTGAAAAAGCATTCCGTATCCCTCGTTCACCGTCGCTCCGTCTCCCCAGTACCAATGAGCCAAGGCACGCGGAGAAAGTCGCACATCGCTAGGCACGTGTTTGCCTCCGTCGGGGTACCAGCGGACCCGCTGTTCCGTGAAGGGCCTGTACTTGCGGGTGCGGAGGGTTGCGGACCTTTTGCTTTTCACGGTACGTCCGTGAAGGAGACCAACACGGGGCTTTCGGTATCCGCGGCTTACGGAAATTCCGATGCGGAAAAACTCTTGCTCCACGCTGTCAAGCCACGGTTCGTGCCGTACCGTTTGTTCAAGTCCTAAGCGGCCTTCGCTGGTTCCGTCTACCTCGATCCACGCATCTCCCAAGAGAAGGCCGTCCACGAGTTCTAGGAACGCCTCCGTAACTTGGAATGTCTTCCTGGTGCGCAGCGCAGTCGCCTCAACCGCGTCCCGCGTTGTTATCCCCATAGAAACAAGTCGGCGGTGTATGGAACCCCGGCTTGTCCCGAACTGCCGTGCCAGTTGGGCTTCCGATTGTCCGTCCTTGTAGAGACGCAGGATCTCGCGGTCGGGGAGCGCTTTGCGTGGTCGTCCCGTGTGTCCTCCTTTTGCTGCCCGTAATTTACTCTCCTTCGCGTTCGGGTGCAAATTCTGGACGCTTCTGAGAGCCCGCTCGGATTTGAACCGAGAACCTAGGGGTTAAAAGTCCCTCGCTCTGACCGTTGAGCTACGAGCCCGGGAGGCGAGCTAGCCAGCTACGCTATGCCCGCCCTTGAATTGCCAAGGATAGGGTGCGTTTGAGCCTGTGGTGCGCGACTGCCATGACAGTCACTCCTTGATCAGGCATCGCTCGATGGCGCGTCGACGCGCCTCGACGAGGTGGACGTCGATGCCTTGCTCGGCACCGAACCGTGCGATCACGGTCGAGATGCCGGTCTGCGGGTCGAAGTGCAGGTCGAGCCCGTCGTAGGAACCGAAGGTATCGGCGCCGGAGTGGTTCGGGAAAAGGGGGCATGACGTTCCTGGTGTCCTGGTGAGCCCGGTTGGGATTGAACCAACGACTTGCGGATTAAGAATCCGCCGCTCTGCCAACTGAGCTACGGGCCCGTGTCCCCTCATGGGGATCGGAGAGCACGGTGGGACTCAAACCCACGAGGGACTTGCGTCCGGCGGATTAAGAGTCCGCTGCACCAACCAGACTGTGCGACCGGCCCGAGATGTGCCTGCGAAGCCCGGCGCGGACGTAGGCTCGTCCACGGCGGGCTAACGCTTGCGCTTCTCGATCCGTTTCTCGACCTCGGCGAGACGGCGCAGGAGGTCGCCCCTGGTGCTGAGCACCTGGTCGACGGCCTCCCGGATGCGGGTCTCGCGGATCATGGGGGTCTTTTAGCCGCTCTCGGGGGTCGTGTCAAGCGGGTTTCCCCAGTCGCACTCGTGCGTCTCCAGGCAAGCGGGAGAACAGGCACGCGTGTGGCAGTGTTCGCACTGCTCGGGCCAGCTCGTCTCGATGCTCGTCTGCCCGCACACGGGACAGTCCTTGAGCCTGTCGTCGACCATCCAGGTCACCACGACGGGAGTGCCAGACCTCTGGAACTCCTCGCGATGAGATCCGTCGTGCCCGGGTGGGAGCTGGCAGCGCATGGTCGCGTGGTTGTCGCCGTAGTCGTCTCCGATGTGGAGCTGCGCGTTGCACTGCCCGTCGATGTCCTTCGGTGGCCCGTACATGACGCCTCTACCCGTCCGAGCCCTCGTCGAGCAAGACCTGTTCGCGAAGGTCCGCCAAGCGTTCCTGGATCGTGAGGGAGGGGCCGTTGCTGTTCCGCAGGCGTCTCGGGTTGCCGCACATCCAGCAGGAGCACACGCTGAAGTTGTCGGCCCGGTAACGGGCACAACGCTCGACCCAGTCGAGGTCGATGCCTTCAGGGCCATGGCTCAGGTGCCAGCCTTGAAACTTCAGGATGCGGACACATCGACGTCGAACGCGCTCGCGGTGGTGACGTCGCAGGGCTCTCTTGGACATGACGACCTCTCGGCCCGCCCGGTCCAGAGAGCGCCATGCTCCCGGCCGGGCTAGGGCGTGCAGGTCGGATCGTTCGGTTCGGGATCCTCCGGGAACGGACACTCTGTGTGGAGAACGATCTTCATCACCGGGCAGGCGTCGTCCTCGTCGTAGATCACCGTGTGCCAGGCGAGCTCGACCATCTCCGCCGGGAAGTCCTGTCCTTGTTCGGACACGAGGACAGCATACCACGCCGCCGAGCAGGCCGAAACCTGGTCCCTCAGGGGCAGAGGGTGACTGCGAAGGTCGTCCCGGGATCGCAGTCGTGCGATCCGCCCTGATCATCGTAGGAGAAGGCGTACGCCGTCGGACACGCCGCGTGCACGAGCTTCACGTACTCGGTCGAGTCCACTGAGCCCGCGTTGCACTGCTCCGGCGTCACGGGGCTGGGACAGCACAGCGCCTGGCCCGTGGGATCGCTCTCCGTCTTCCCGTCGCCCAGGGGCGCAGGCCACGTCCACTTCTTGCACGGGGCGAAGCACTGCACGACGGACGAGCCCTCCTTGATCTGGAGGTCTCCGACTTCCTGCGTCTCGCTGGCAGGACACTTCGCGAGATCCATAGAGCAGCTCGTGGGCGTGCATCGTCCGCCGGACGTCGAGGGCACGATGCTGGCGGCCAGCGAGAACCCATCCACGAGGCTCACGTCGTAGAACGGCCGCTTCGTCCCGCCCTCGGGGCCGAAGAAGAACTCGATCTTGGTGTCGGCGGGAGGCTGGCAGCCCTGCGACGGGCACGGAGGGAGAGCTTGGCCGGTCGAGCATGCCTGTCCCTGCGAGTCGCACCCAGTCTTCGGCCAGAAACGGCCCGCCCAGCCTTCGGCCGGCATGCTGTAGCCGTGGCTGCCGCCCTTCGAGGCCAGTTTCACCACCCCATCAGGGAGATCGGAAGACCCCGCGTTCGGCTGCGACGCCACCCAGACGTCGACCGGGCAGTTGTTCGTGATCGTCACCTGTGGCGGAGCGGAGGGAGAGGGCGCAGGGTCGTCTCCATGCTCAGAGGGCACCTCGCGAGCGGTCTGTGGGTTGCAGGCGAGGACGACGAGGACGAAGACGGTGTGGTGCCGCATGCGATGGCCGCGAGATAGGACGATCAATGGTGCCCAGGGGATGGAGTCGAACCACCGTCGCATCCGGTTTTACTCGGACCGCTCTACCGGCTGAGCTACCTGGGCGGGCATCTCTTGTACGCCGAGGTCGGCGTCCATCGTCCTCTCCGGGAAAACCTCTCGCGAGGCCGCCATAAGTTTGGTGACGTGGCACAGGCGCGCGAGGCGGTTGCTCGCCCATAGCCGGCGGGCAGCGCCCGTGATCGGAAGCCGTCCCACGCGGAGATCAGGTCCACGGTCGCGGAGAGGAGCAGAATCCCCAGTCCGCGATTCGTCAGGTCCTCGCGCACGCCGTCCAGGAGGCTGACGTGGAGGCAGACGCCTCGCTTGCCTATGTCTCGCCCGAAGATCCGCACCTGTCTCCGCCGTCGAATAGACGGATACGCGGGAGGATCGACGGTGGGAACCGGCGGCGGACGATGTCCTCGACCTCAGACCTCTTGAACTTGAGGGACCTGTGGACGAGGACGAGGAAGTCGCCCTCAAACTTCTCGCAGTGGGCGATCATGTCGTCGACGTGGGTGTGGCCGAACTCGCGGCACGCCTCGACGGAGGATCGTTCGCTGTCCCAGTACGTGACCTCGTGCGTGAGCACGCGCGCCTTCCTGGCCTGCTCATTCTCCAGGAGGAAGTCGATGGTCGTGTCTCCCGGGATCACCACCACCGTGAGGGTGGCGTCGGACGTGACCTGCACTCCCTCCCTTCGGAGGCGGCCGATCTCCTTCCCGTCCACCCCGTGGAACTCCGGGAGGAGCTTCCTGACCGTCTGCTCGACAGCCCATCCGCAGCTGGGCACTCGATGGAACGTCCGCATCGCTCTCGCGGCGATGCCGTGGCCGAGATCGACGAGGTCCCCCGGTCGGCACGGGTGAACCACGGCTGCCTCGGACGAGTCCCTGTCTCCGCCTATGCGACCCAGCGCGTCCAGGGC
>Ga0187894_10003462_pt1 | contig 17651 bp, 16 predicted proteins | sample GBC1701081metaG_FD_136650 | JGI IMG/M metagenome (GOLD analysis project Ga0187894, IMG submission 136650) | White microbial mat communities from a lava cave in the Kipuka Kanohina Cave System on the Island of Hawaii, USA - GBC170108-1 metaG ...
GGTCTGGTTGACCCAGAAGGCCGCTTCGGATCGGTGGCCGGGGTGGCCGACGGAGAGCGCATCCGGATGCTTGCCGTTCGAGCCATTCGTGGTGTGGCGGTTGTCCCGGTCGTGCCCGTTGCCGTTTCCGTCGGTCCCGTCACGGGGCGTTTTTCCGCCGCTGCCGGCGAGATGGCGGACGTTGGCGGGAATGACGAGCCGGCCGCGGGCCACTTCGTCGCGGATGAACTCGGGCGTGACGCACTCGCGCTGCGCGACGCGGACCATTTCCGGCGTGAGGATGCCACGGCGGGCGGATTCATACTGAGTCATTTTCGGTCTCCAACGGTTTGCATTCACGGCCGCGGAATCGGCGCCGCGTCAATTGTGGCGGGCGGTGAGAGTGGGGAAACAGGCGGGTGATCGGTCCGTCGCTTCCCTACGCAGCCGGCCCGACGCGGAATTCCGCGACCGCTGCCTGACGCTGATCAGGTTCAAAGGGTCCGACAGGCCGATCGCGCCTGCGTCTCATGCCTGCCGCGGCAGGCCGCCCCTAGCAATCGGAAGAATGGTAGTGCGAAGCAGGTCGCGCGACAACGGGGGTGCCGCGCTCATCCGGGAGACGGGTACTCGATCTGAACCATCGGTTCCGCCGTCCGTTATCTCCTGCTCTCTCCCGGTGGCACACTGCAGCTCATCCGGCTCCGGCGCGGTTACGGCGCATCCAGAAACGCGACGAGTTCGCGGTTGAACGTTTCCGGCGCTTCCATGTTGACGATGTGTCCCGCCCCGGGAATCACGATCCGGCGGGCGCCGGGAACCTCCGCCTCGATCTTCGTCGCGATGCGCTGCATGTCGGGAACGTCGCGGTCTCCGACGATCACCAGCGTTCGGGCGCGGATTTCGCGCAGCCGCGCCGCCGCGGGCGGATCGAGATCGCATTCGAGCAGCGGGTTGGCCAGCCAGCAGGAGACGTTTTCGCGCGACAGGAAACGGATTCGATCGCGGCAGTGCGGGTTGTCCCGCGCCGCCCGCATCATTCCGGCGTTGAGCCACAGCTCCGCGACGCGATCCGCGTTTCCGTCGCGCGCGGCGGCGAGGATCGGCGGCATCTCTTTCCACGCGTCGGCCGACCAGTCAAATCCGCCCATGCCCGGCGCGACGAGCACCAGCCGCCGCACGCGCTGCGGCCGCATCAGCGACAGGTCTGTGGCGGCCTGGCCGCCGAGCGACAGACCCACGACGTCCGCCGACGTCACGCCCAGCTCATCCATCAGCGCGTCGACATCCCGCCAGTGGGCGAAGGGGGTGGTGGGCCAGCCCGTCCGGCCGTAGCCGCGCAGGTCGCAGCGAATGACGCGGTGCGTGGGGCTGAGCAGTGCCACCTGCTCGTCCCAGATGCGGCGATCCATCTGCCCGCCATGCAGCAGGATGACCGGCGGTCCCTTGCCGGTCGCCTCAAAGTAGACGCCGCTCCTGCTGCGCCGCTCCACGTCATCCCGGATCGTGATGCTGCGGGAGCAGCCCGGGCCGATGATGAGCATCGCGGCGACCACGGAAGTCAGCAGAGCCATGAACAAACAACGCATGCACGGGGTCTCCGCCGGTTACGGCAGCAGGATGTACCCGACTTCGTCATCCCCGCCCACGCGGAAGGCGACCATCGCGTTGCTCGTCACGACCTCCGTTCCCGGCAGGCCGTCAGGAGACTGGTTGCGGAAATCGTCGATCGTCGGGACCACTTCGAACGCGCCGCCCTCCTCGCTCACCTGGAGGAATTCGGCGACCGCCGGATTGCCGCCGCCGGCGATAAAGCGGAACCGCCCATCCTTCGTCGCGGCCAGCGAGAGGCCGTAGCCGATCAGGCCATCCTCGCGGTCGTCGCCGATCAGCACGTCCGTTTCATGCAGGTCGGTCAGTTCGATCGAGCCGTTCACCGTGCCCCACGCCGTGCGCGTCTGGTCGTTGGTGATGTCGTCACCGTCGTCCTGCCGCGCGAAGTAGGCGAAATTCCCGCCGCGCATCAGCAGGTCGAGGTTCGCCGCCGGCTGCTCGTCCAGCTCGGTGGTCGTCTGGTCGTCCAGGTTGGCGATCATCGCCAGCCGCCGGCCGTCGGGGTTGAGGTCGCGCGACAGGTAGATGAGGAAGCCGTTGTCGTATTGAAAGAGCGGGCTGCCGACCGCGCCGCCCATTCCGCCGACGTCAAACTCTTCCGGCGCGTTGTCCGGATGATCCATGTCATACCGATAGAACACGTCGGCTTTCAGCGCGACCACCTCGCGCCGATCGGCATCGAACCCCAGCACGACGCGCTCGCTGACGATATTCGGCAGGTCCTGCGTGAAGCTCGTGATCACCGGCGAGTCCTGCGAGAAGTCGATGAACTTCAACTCGTGGCCATCGGCCACGCGGGCCGGGTCCGCCAGCACCGCCATGAAATCGTCGTCCGCGTAAAACTCCAGGTCGCTCGCCGCCCCGGCCGGCAGCACCAGGTCATCCTCGTCGACCTCGATCGTGGTCTGGTCCGTCGTGTGATGGAAGATCACGGAACCGTCGAGGAATCGCGCGGCGATCCAGCCGTTGGCGACGTTGAAGCCGCGCACCTGCAGCGTGCCGCCGCCGTCGTTGGCAGGGTGCGTCGCCGAGCCCTGCGCCGGAATCACATATTCGATTCCCCCGTTCTGCCCCGTGCCGACGGCGACCACGTGATCGTCCACGCGCACGTCGCCCACGCCGTCGATGAAGAGGCCGGTCAGCACGACGCTGTTTCCGCCCAGCGGTCCGCCGCCGCCGCCGCCGGTCGTGCAGGCCGCGACCAGCAGCAGGCCGCAGGTCACGCAGGCGATGGAGAGGGCGACCCAGAAAGTCCGAGACCGCGTCGATCGAAGGATATTGTCGCTCACGATGCTTACGTCCCTTTCAGGTTGATTCGGTGCAGAGGAACCCGCTTCTGATCCGGTGTCGCAGTGCCGCGCGGTCTTCAGCCGGTGACCACTGTTCATCCGAGGGCGGAGAATATAACGGGAAACGGGGAAATGCGATCAAACCGGCATGAATTGTTCTTGTGTGGCACGGCCGCCCTCGGCTGTGCAAACTTCAGCAAGATCCACAGGTACCCTCATCCCGAACTGCCTGCGGTCGCCGCGGCGCAATAGGCTTCGAGATCGGGAGGAGACCGGTCGAGCACGAGCCGGACATAGGCTTCGCGCTCGGCCGCGATGAGTTGAAGGTCCCACACGCAGATTGACTCGTCGCCTCGCGCCGGCCGCCAGTCGGCGCTGCCGTCGCGCGGCCGGACCCAGATGCGCATCGGCAACTCATTTTCGCGGTCCCACCAGCAGAGCACGAGGTAATGCCAGCCTCGTCCCTGATGGCAGATCACAAACCCCGCGCCCGCCCGTTCGCGGGTCACCGCCGGCGTCGGCAGGGCGGGACCGACGAAGGATTCAATCGCGCGGTCATAGAGCGCTGCGTCCAGCGCCGCCGCGGCGTCGGACGCGCCGGGCGGCCGGTAGATCACCGAATAGACCTTCAACCGCCAATCGCCCAGCCGCCGCAGGCCGCGAAACTCGATCGGCCGCGGTTGATAGCGCTCGCGGATTTCAAACACGCGGATCCTCTCCTTGAGTGTCGTGATTCGGGTGCCGTACTTGGGGGTGCCACCGCTTCAAGCAGTGCCGGCCGCCGGTGATACCGTGAGTCACACCCTCCGGCGCACCGCACGCCTACGACGCGAAGGCCGCGTCCCCGCTTCCGGCCGACTGACGCACGTAGGAGACAATGAAGAGCAGCAGCGCCAGGGCGGCGAAGAGCAGCGGCGGCGGAAACTGAAACGCCAGGCAGATTCCCCCCAGCAGCGCGACAAAGAGCATGTTGATCACGGTCAGTCGGCGCAGCCGGCCCGCGGCGGCGGCACATCGCCACGTCGCGAGGTTGAGGATGGCGACGTAAAGGAGCAGCACCGAATAGCTGCTGTTGAGAATCATCACAGTGCCGAATCCCGTCGCATGAAAGGGTCCGAGGTCCAGCTTGAAGGCGCGCAGCGCCTCGTCAACGCGAGCCTTCGGCGTGCCCGGCTCCGATTTGCCATACAGGCTGTCATAGATGGCGAGCACATGGACGGAGCCGAAGAGGAGGAGCACGATGGTGGCGGCCAGGAACCAGCCGCCGCCCCGAACACGGGAGGACATGGCGGAATCTCCGCGCGACGATCACGGCCGCTCGCTTTCGGCCGCGTTCACCGGGCGACACACACTACCGCGCCGATGAACCGGCGGGAAACAAAAGTCCCCCCTCTCCCGGCGGGAGAGGGGCAGGGGGGTGAGGGCGTTCTGTTTCTCAACGCCCTTTGGTCCCCCTTCCCGCCCGTAAAGGGGCAGGGCACCCTGCCTCCCTGACTTCAACGTGATAAGGGCTTCTTCCCGCGCGGTTCGCCGCAGTACATGCAGCGATCGAACCGCTTAGCCGAGGTTCGTCCGCATTTGGCGCAAGCGTCCGGCGCCGTGTGTACGCGCCCGTCCAGCTTGCCGTCCCGCATGTCGATCTCGTTGATCCGGGCCACCAAGTCATCGTCCGTCAATCCGAGCTTTTCGCTCGCGAGTGTCCAGATCGCCTCGCACAGCATCAGCGACTGATCCGCCCAGCGGGTGATTGCCTCGATTCGGTACTGCGCATCGCGCGCCGTGGCGCGAGCATCCTGCGCGGCATGGAGAGAGACGCTCAGATCGCGATAGAATCCGCCCCACATGATCATGCGTTGAACTCCTTGCAGATTTCGAATCGCATTGCCGCCTTCACGCGCCGCGTCGCTGCTTCCAGAGCCGCTTGAGCAGTTGAATCTGCCCGGCGTGGTAGAGGTCATGCGCGATGATGCCGGTGATGACTTCGAGGTTGGTCACCTTCGCGCCGGGCGGAATCTCGTTCAGTCGGTTCGCCGGCAGCTTCGCGAGATGGTCCCGCAGGTCGCGGTGACAGGTGTCCAGCAGCCGCACATATTGCCGCCATTGCGGCTCCGTCAAAGGCTCCGCCAGTTTGATCCAGTTGCTCCCCTTCAGCGGGAACGCACCGCGCGGCGCGGCCGTCAGGCGTCGCTGCACCGTGTATTTCCAATAAGCGGCATGCACCGTGTGGTCGGCAATGCTGCGGCGGCCGGAGCCGGGCCGCCACGCGGCCTGTGCAGCGCGGATGCCGCGGATGGAGCCGCGCAGATTGGCGCCGTGCCAGGACTTGCGCTCATAGGCGCGGTCGAGGGTGAAAAGCAGCAGTTCGATTTCGGGAGATGATGTCGATCGCCGCATGGGATCTGCCTCTGGGTTCGGCTCTTCCGAATCAGGTTAACGGATTCTCCGCCTCAGGCTCCCGGCCGCGTGCGCAGAACCAGGTCCAGTCCGGGCGTCGCCGCGCCGATCCGGCGCAGCATATTGAGCATCTGCGCGCGATGGAGCGTGCCGTGGCATCCGAGTTGCAGCATCGAGTCGCCGAGGGTGAAGGTGAATTCGCGGCCGGGGGCGGCGCGGGCGGTCACCTTGCGCTCCAGGTCGCGGTCCGAGAGTCCGGCGAGCAGATCGTTGCGCTGTCGCGACAGTTGTTCAAAACGCCGGCGAATGTCGGCGCGGGTTTGCCCTTCCTGAAGCGTCGGAAACGCGTCCGGCGGCGAGCCGCGCCAGTTCTCCCACCACCAGAACTCGGCGTCCGCGATGTGAATCATCGTCCGCCGCAGGCTGCCCAGTCCCATTTCGAAGGCCCGATCGAGCGCCGCATCGTCGAGCGGTTCGATGGCCTTGAAGAGGCGGGCCATCGCCCAGTCGCCGCAGGCGGAATAATCGGCGATGAGGTCGCGGGAGCGCTCGTGTGGCGGCTCATGGTTGCGCGGGATTCGATAGAAGATGTAGTCGATCTTCAGCGGCTGCACGCCGCAGTGGCGCAGCATGTTGACGATCTGCGCCCGGTGATGCACGCCATGGTTATAGACATGCAGCAGGATGTCGCAGAGCCGATCGCTGAATTGCTCGCCGCGCGTGTTGAGATAGGCATGTTGCGTTTGAAGCGACTCGTCGCATTGCTTGGCGAGCCAGCCGTTTCGTTCGGCGTGCAGCGCTTCAAGAACCTTCAGCAGTTCGCCGGGCGCTTTCGGCACTTCGGCGAACTGAATCGGTGCCGGCGATGGGGCGGCGATTCGTTCCATCCACGCCTTCTCCGCCTGGGCCAGATGTTGAATCGTCTTCCGAAGCGAGCCGAGCCCCATCTCGACTGGGCGATCGAGCAAGGCGTCTTTCAGCGGCTCGGCGGCGTTGCAGACCTGTTCCATGGCCCAGCGGTGGTGGTCGAAGAGAATCGCGAGTGTGCTCGGACGATTCACGGAGAGGGCTCCCCTATTTCAGGATGTGACCTGCAACAGCGGTCAGAACATTGCTCGACCGCGCATGATAGTCGGGGCGGGGTGCTTCAAATCGGTCACCGCCGCCCCCAATGTGCATGAGCGAATTCTCACAAGAGGAGGTGGGATTACCCGTACTGTTTCCTAAGCGGACGTGCGAGACCGGCGTAACATTTTGACTGGATACGGTTTGTCATAAGTCGTTGCGTCCGGCGGGAATACCTGAACAGTGGTGGTTTTTGGCACTTGAACCGTTTAGACGTTTTCGTTAACTTCGCGATAGATCGGCCAATCACTGGCCAGCCGCTTCGGATTTACGCGTTCCCCCCCAACGCGTTCCGGACGCTGGCCTTTTTTATGCGCTCCGTCGCGCCGCATCGCACACGTCTGGACCGACTGCCCGTCGATACACTTCCGAAACGAATGGACCTGCGAATTCCCTGTGTGTGTGGAAACGGCATCCAGTGTGATCGGCTGGACCTGATCGTCGCGCTGCCCTGCCCCGTCTGCGGGCGCGAAATCGACGTGGAGTATCTCGACACGGAGCGCAAGCGGCGTCGTCTGACGCTGACCGTGGTGGAAGGTCCGCAGATGAGCGGCCAGCGCTTCGTCGTTCCGATCGGCGAGGACCTGCTGATCGGATCGACCGGCCAGCGCTGGCTGCGACTGGTGGATGGGGCGGTCGACGGCGTCCATTGCCGACTGCACGCCACGGCGCAGGGAGTCATGCTGCTCGAGGATCTGAAGAGTTCGACCGGCTCCTGGATCGGCGCGGCGCGAATCGTCACCGGCGAGATCGCTCCGGGGCAGCAATTGCGGATCGGACAATACAGCCTGCGGCTGGATCGGGAGGAAGTGGAGCGGCCGCGCATCGCCAACCAGTTGCGTGCCCACCGCATCCAGGATGAGCAGGAGGAGCAGGCGCCGCGTTTGTCGCGCGTGGCGGCGCCGGGATTCTCGCGCTGGATCATCTCGCAGCGGTTCAATCTGGCCCGCGGTCTGACGAGCACATTCGGCTGGCTGGCGGCATGGCTGCATTTCCGCATTTCCTCGCCGCACTGGGGACTTGATCCCGCCTATTCGGCGTCGATCTGCATCGCGGGAGGGGTGGCGCTCACTTGGATCGCGGGGCGGATGTCGATGGTGCGGCAGGGCTGGAATCTTGCCGGCGCGATCGTTCCGGGGTTTCTCGCGATCATTGATACGGCGCTGCTGCTGCTCGCGCCGACGCTGGCCGGCGGCGCGGTCTGCTGGTTCAACGCGGTGATGTGCGGACGACATCCGCCGAGCGCCGGGCAGGCGGTCGCCGCCTTCTGCGTCAACATCCTGACGCTGATTGGTCTGCTGCTGGCGGCGATGCTGCAATCCGGGGGTTGACGGCGACGCAAAAAAATGCGGCCGCCTCTGGCTTCGCCTTGCCTCGGCAAGACCTGGCGAAACCCGGGCGGCCGCGTGTCCGCCGATCGTGCTTTGCGCCCGATCGGCAAACTGGGTGGTGTGGGAGCCTGTGTTCTTCTGTTATTCGTCCTCGTCCGGATCCTGCTCGGCCTTTTCTGTCGAGCGGGACTTCATTTCAACATAACGGCGGTAGAGCGCCGGCTTTTCTCGCTTCAATTCTTCTTCGTTCTTGTACTGCTGAGACAGCTCGTCGCCCCCCTTGCGGGTGGTCACCTGGATGGAGCCGTCCGGCTTCGTCTCGAACCGGACGCCGCCGCCGGCCCGATTGCTCCAGCGGAAGCCCTGTCCGTCGCGGCCGCGGGCCATGAAGCCCTGCTGCTCGGCCTGTCGCATGGCTTCCTCGGCCTGCTTCATCGCTTCGCCGAACTGCAACTGGACCTGGTCTGGGTCGGCGGGATCGCCGAAGCTCCAGGTTCCCCCGTCATTGCCGTTGCCGGTGCGAAACGCGATCACGTTGCGCCGCATGAGGCGCGCCGCCTCCGGGTCGCCTTCGCGGAGCGCCTTCATGGTCTTGTATTCGGACGTCGTGGTCACACCCTTGTCGTCGGTGCGCTTCACGGTGATCTTGCCGTTGTTGACCCGTTTTATTTCGATTTTTTCGCCGTCGTCATTGTTGCGGATGATCGAAACGTTGCCCTGCTCGACCGTTCCGTCGCCGGCCTTCCCCGCGAATTGCGGCATCAGCCCCTTCAGTTTGAGCAGGCTGTCCGAATCGGGCTCCACGAATCGGCCATTCTTGTCGAGGGTCCACATGCGCGGCGGCATCGTCTCGACGCGCGTCTCGCTTGCATCGGGAAGTTCATATTTGTAGCGGACGCCGTCGGGCCGGTTCGGCCGGGTCTCGAGTGTGATCTGCATCGTCTGCTCGGATCCGCCGCGCACCACACGGGCGGAGATCGCCTGGCCGCTCTTCAGCTTGCCGACCACGTCGCGCAGCGGCTTGTCGGATTCGTCGAGCTTCACTCCGTTCAGTTCGATCAGCACGTCATACTGCTGAAGGCCGGCCTTGGCCGCGGGGGAATCTTCGGCGACGTTCAGAATCAGCGTGCCGCCGCTGTTTTTCAGGTGCGCCGCGAGCGCCTTCGGAACAGGTCCGGCCTGCACGCCGATCCATGCGCCGCGGGCGGGCGGCGCCGCCTCGCCCTGATCCTCGTCGTCGTCGTTGTCGGCGTCCTGATCGTCGCGATCCCGGTCGCGGTTGCGATCGCGTGGAGCGGCGACGACCCAGCGTCCCGTCGCGGCGCGGCCGCGACTGCGCGATCGGGCGGTCGGCTGTTCGACCGGCGCCACCGCATACGCCGCCGCGGCCGCTCGGACGGCTGCGGACGGGGCAACGCGGATTTCGTCGCTCATTTCCTTGTGGCAGACGAAGCGGAAGTTCCCGTCGTGAACGGCGGCGACGCGAACGGGACTATCCACCGCGGCCAGTTGAGCGAGCGACTGCTTGAGCAATCCGCCCGAGCCGAGCGCCCAGGCGCTGAGTAGCCATCCGATGAGATTCGCGGTCATGTCTGAGACTCCTTCCTGAAGAGTGTCGTTCGGGTCGCTCCTCGCGCCGGATGTGGCGCGACGCGGAGCGATCATCAGTTGTCGTACCGCGCGGGCCGTGTGTGCGACGCGCGTTGATCGACCTGCACCAGGTACCAGCGCTGCGTGGCCGGGTCGAACACGGTCACCCAGTTGTGCTGAACGTTGATCGTGTCGCGGTAGGGCTGAAGATGCCGGGCCACGTCGCGCGCGGAGAGCGTCTCGTCGGCGACGAATTGCGTCCGGTTTCCGCGATCAGTCGCCATGGCGCCGGCGTTCGGACCGGCGACCTGGATCGGCGTGCCGGGCGCAAGGATTCGATCGGCCCCGGGCCGATAGGGAAAGACGAAGAAGGCCACCGCGGCCGCGGCAGCCATCACGCCGAGTCCGCTCGCCCATTGAAGCAGCGTCCGCCCGGCGCGGGAGCTATTCTGAGTGCGCCGCGGCGCGACGATCACCGTGCGCAGGGCTTCGCGCACGGCCGCGTCATTCGCGGCGTACTCCTCGAGCAGCGCCCGCGCGGCGGGGTTGCGGGTCAATTCGCCCGCGAACGCCGCCCGCTCCGCCGCCGACATCTCGCCGTCGAGATATCGTGAAATGCGGCGTTCGGTGTTCTCGTCGATCATTTCAAACGAACTCATTTCCATCTCACCTGTCGCCGGCCGGTTCCTATCGTTCGGCCGGCCCCCACAATTCGGCGGCCGCGAGGCCTGGCCGCCCATCTCTGTATGACGACGCCGAGGCGTCGCGCCCGTCATAATCCTTCGTCACGCGTCTGCCGATTCCCCCTTGAGCGATTCCCGGAGCAGGCGGCGCGCCCGCACCAGTCGCGTCTCGATCGTGTCGAGCGGCAGACCGAGAATCTCGCCGATCTCGGCGTAACACCATTCTTCCAGATGCCTCAGGATGAAGGGTTCGCGATAGATCGCCGGCAGCGCCTGAACGGCGGAGAGAATTCGCCCCAATCGCTCTGATTGAACCGCCGCCGCGGATGGCGCGGGATGTTCGGCGGGCGGATCGAAGTCCTCGGCCAGCGGTCTGCCAAACGCGCGGAAGCGCGCGTCCGCTTTGCCGCAGTCGATCGCCGCGTTGCGCGCCAGTCGATAGAGCCAGCTCTTCCACTTCGTGCGATCGACGAGCGTGCCGATCTGCTGCCAGACCTGCGTCCAGACTTGCTGAGCGACATCTTCCACGAGGCCGCTGCGGCCCAAGGTGGCATAGACCACGCCGCGAACCCAGCGGTCGTGGCGGCGCACCAGCGCATCCCAAGCCGTGCGATCGCCGCTCTGCGCAGCCTCGATCAGGGCCGGATCATGCTCGTCCGACGCGCTCGCCATGAGGGCGCTCATAACCAGTAGACGAATCAACCGCCAACCGGCCTGTCAGATAGTTGCAGGGGCGGAGACAAATGGCAGCGCGCGGACCGTGCCTCACGGCACCGAGACATTCGTATCTCGTTGCAATCAAATCTCTTACGCCGCTCGTGCGGAGGGTAGGCCGAGCCGAATCCGCGCGGAGGCCGGTGGATCGAGAACCCGGCCGGGCAGGCCGGCTGTCGCGCACCCGATTCGCGGCGGCGCCCGCTTTTCATGGATGTCGGCGCGAAGGAGCTACGTTCCCGTAATAGCGCCCGCTATGAAGTTCGAAATGATCGCCGTCGCCAATCCGTAGATGCCGGAGATGGCCTGATTGAATGGGAGTGTGACGCTGGAGAAACCGATCCGGATCAGCGTCAATTGCGCCTCGGTTGTGCAACTGTTCAATTGGAAACAGATGCCGACGCTCATGGCCGCCAGCCACCAGCCGCGCTTGCGATACAGACGCCGCATCATGCCAGAATCTCCGGGGTTGTCGGGGCAGGACGGCCTCATCATACCCCGCCTGCGGCCCCCGCCAACCCCGCTTTCGGTAGAAAATCGGGCCGGCCCATTGACCGGCGCGGGGGATTTCGCGCAAGCTCCCCCGACCTCAGGAAAGCCGAACATGTCCCAGGAACGACTCGTCATTCCGACTCAGGAAAAGGACTGCCGCACGCTGGCCCAGCTGGTCGGCGACGCGCTGGGGATCTCGAACTTTGACCCATTTGAACGCATCGGCCGGCTCGGATGGGAGCACATGCGACTCGTTCGCCGCGATGGAATGATCGCCGGCGGTTTCGGTCTCATCCCGATGGGCCAGTGGTTCGGCGGCCAGAGCGTCCCGACCGGCGGCGTCTCGCTGGTGGGAGTCGCGCCGCGCTTTCGCGGACGAGGCATCGGGCAGGCCATGATGATCGCGGCGCTGCGCGAGCTGAGACAGTCAGGCGTCCCGCTGGCATCGCTCTATCCCGCGACGCAGACGCTCTATCGGCGCTGTGGTTACGAGATCGCGGGCGGACGGCATGAGATTCGCCTGTCGCTGAAAGACCTTCCGCCGGGAAAACATGACTTCGACGTCCGCCCGCTGGAACCGCGCGACGCCGCGACGCTGGCCGATCTCTACAACCACCGCGCTTGCCGGAGCAGCGGCCACATCGACCGTAGCGCCTTCATGTGGCGGCGGGTGCGAGAGCCGCGCGACGGCATATCGGGCGGTACGCTGCTCTATCGCGGCGAACGGCCTCTGGCTTATCTCTTCGCCCGGCAGAAGGCGCACGATCACGGATTCGACCTGATGGTGACTGACTGCGTCTGCTGCGATGCCGACGGCGGCCACGCGCTGCTCACCTTCTTCGGCGATCACCGGTCGATGGGGCATGAGGCCTTCTGGTTCGGTATCCCCGGCGATCCGCTGCTGACGCTGCTGCCGGAACAGCGTTTCCGGGCGCAACTCTTCATGCACTGGATGATCCGCATCACCGACGTAGCCGGAGCGCTGGCGGCGCGCGGTTATCCCGACGGGCTGAAGGCGCAACTGGCGCTGGAAGTGCGCGACCCGCAATTGCCGGAGAACCAGGGGCGATACGAGCTGGAAATCGTTGACGGCCGCGCCATCGTTCACGCTCCGGACGGCACGATCGTGGATGGCGGCCTCTATGTCGCGGCGCGCGGACCGGAGCTTCGGGCCGAATCGGCGCGGCGTGCCGCGATCTGGGCGGTCAACGACGCGCAAACCGCGAAGACGATGGAGCAGAAGGCGCTCGCCGCGGCGGAGCGCGCCGCGCAGCCGGCGCGCCGCAAGAAGAAGGATGACGAGGAGGTCCGCCCGGCGCCGTCGCAACTGACGAACGCGCCGGCCGAGTTGCGGCGCGAAGCGATCGCGGCGGGCAAACGTCTTCCGGCGACGCGCACGCCGAACGATCCCGCGCGGGCTGCGGGCGGCACGATGCGCCTGGACATACGCGGGCTGGCGGCGATCTACAGCGGCTATCTTTCGCCGTGGGAAGCGATTACGGCCGGCCTCGTGGAGCCGCCGCGCCACACCGCGGACGAACAGACGCTCTCCCTGGCAGCATCGCTCTTCGCCGGCCCGACCCCCTGGCTGCCGGACATGTTTTAGGCGCTGAATCGCCGCGCCGAGGCAGCGCTCCCCACCGCTATGATTCCGCCGTACCACCGACAGTCCCCGGATTTACAGAGGAGCCAGGAGATGTCGCAACCTCTCGCGGGCAAAGTCGCCCTCGTCACCGGTGCTTCCCGAGGAATCGGAGCTGCCATCGCCGCGCGCCTCGCGCGCGACGGCGCAGCCGTGGCCATCACCTATTTCAACTCCAAAGCGCGCGCGGATGAAGTCGTGCAGACCATCCACAAGGCGGGCGGAAAAGGGATCGCACTCCGGGCCGACAGCGCCGATGCGTCGGATGTCGCGAAAGCCGTGAATGAAACGGTCAAGTCTCTTGGCAGACTCGACATTCTCGTGAGCAACGCAGGCATCGCCCTTGTGCATCCGATCGAGGAATTCTCGCTCGCGGATTTCGACCGACTCATGGCGATTAACGTCCGCGCGGTGTTCGTCGCCTCAAAGGAAGCCGCGCGCCACATGCGCGAGGGGGGGCGGATTATCACGATCGGCAGCGTGAACGCGGACCGGATGCCCTTCGCGGGCGGCAGTGTTTATGCGATGAGCAAGGCGGCGGTCGCCGGTTTCACGCGCGGGCTGGCGCGCGACCTGGGATCGCGCGGCATCACGGTGAATGCGGTGCAGCCCGGACCGGTTGATACCGAGATGAATCCGGATGATGGTTCCTTCGCGGCGATGCTGAAGGGATTGATGGCGCTGCCACGATACGGCAAGGGAGAGGAGGTTGCCGGGATGGTGGCCTATCTCGCCGGGCCGGAGGCGAGCTTTGTCACCGGCGCCTGCCTGACGATCGACGGCGGCTTCGGGGCGTAATGGAACCGGCGCGTACCGGCTTGCGCGACGTATTCGGAAAAACTCCGATCGCCTGGACAAGGGTTTTCGGCAGGGGTGGATTCTGTGTGGCGCAGCCGCCCTCGGCTGTGCGAACTCCGGAAACCTCCACCGGCACGGGTCTTTCCCGGTGATTTGTTTTCAAAAACGGCGGTAAGATGTGCTCCAGCGGCGGCGGCCTCCAGGCACATCATGGCCGGTCGCGGTACGCAGACTCCTGGTCCTCGCAGACTGCGGAGACAAAACGCATGTCCCCGATTCGCGCGATGGTCGTATGTGCGGCGGTGGGAGCAGTGACGGCCGGCATGAACTGCAGGACCGGCATCTGCCCGGAAGAGACGCCCATCTACGATCCGTTGACCGGCGAATGTGTCGCCGACGATGCCGACACCTCTGACGACGGAGACGGCGGCGTCATCATTGTCGGCGGGCCGACCGCGCCTCCCGGACCGGGCACCGGCGGACTTCCGACCGAGCCTGAGACCGACACCTCCATGGGTGAGAATTCCGATCCCGAAGCAATCAATCTGCTCATCTACGCCTGAACGGGCGCTGGCACGCCACCGACAACGGGCGACTCAGTTGCATCAAGCACGCCGGGATGAACATGACCTCGACCCTGATCGTGCAGCGGGAATGCGGCTATGACGAGGGGGACTCTGAAGTCACTGAGACTACCTTCAGTGACCTTGTAGGAACCATCGAAGGCAACATCATCTCGGGGGATACGATCGTCTGCCGTACCGGCGACAACGCCGGACTCGATTCGTCGCCCATGGTGCTGGAGATCAGCGCGGATGGGAAAACCCTTTCCGGTGAATACATCTTTGATGGGGATATTCGCCCCTTCTCGCTGGTGCGCCTGACCGTCGGGGAGTGCAAGGGCGGGAATGAGCTGCTCAGCGAAGAGATGGACCAGGAATTTATGAATATGCGGGCGCGGGTTCCGGACCCTTCATCGGCTGAGGGGATCGGCGGAGGCCGGTAGGCTCGCATCGCCGTAGGCGATCAAATCGGAAGAATCGCTGCTCGCACCGTTGCAATTCGCCGGTGCGGCGCTACGACGCTTTTTCCAGCGGCGTCGGTGTTTCCGCCGCGGCCGCATCGCTGATCGCCTTCTTCAGCCAGGTATTCAGCTTGGCGTTCTTCTTGGCCAGTTCCGCAAGCGTGTTTTCGCTGCGCCCACCGTTCCGGGCGACGGCCGGATCGAGTCGAATCAGCTTGCCAGAGGCGGCCGGACGGGGCGTTGTCGTGCGCGTACGGGTACGGCGCGCGGCGGACGCGACGGTTCGACTCTCCATTTCTTCGCGCGACCGGCCGATTCCGTCGCGTCTCAGACCAGCCCCGATGCGGGAGAGTTCCGCGGCATCGTCCGAGAGGTCCGCCCGGCCGCGCAGCGATTCGATCCGCCCGTCCATTCCGTGGTAGAGCTTGCGGAGCACGGCGACCAGTTGCCCCACGCGTTCCGACTGCCCGGCCAGTTCTTCCAGCCGCATCTGGGCCGCTTCGTTCTGTCCCGCGAGCGATTCGGCGTTGCGCTCGGCGGCAACCTGGACCTGCACCAGTCGCGCGACCGCCGTCTCCAGCGATTTCGACATGGTGCGCAGTTCGTGTGAGCGCTGCTCCGCCTCGCTCAGGATGTCGCGCGGCAGCGACAGAATCTGCTGCGACTGCTCCTGCGCGATCTGCGCTGTCTGCAGCAGTCGCTCCGTCGTCTGGTGAGCCGTGTGCGCCTCGGCCTGCGCCGATTCCGTCGCGGCGCGGGCGGCGATCAGATCGCCCTCGACCTGTTCGCGCGCCTCGGTCAGTTCACGGCGGATGTCCGCGGAAGAGATTTCGGTGCGGCGCACCAGTTCGGCGGCCTGCTCTCGGAATCGCTCGGCGTTCTGCTGAGCTTGGGCGAGAAGGACGCGGGCTTCGTCGCCGATCCGATCGGCTCCAATCTGAACGCGTTCGAGCAGTTGCTCGCCCTGCTGGCGCAGCTTCGTCGCGCCGGCCTGCGCGTCGGCCAGCAGCCGCGCGGCGCCCTGCCGCACGTCCGCAACCGCCTCGTCGATGCGCCCGGCGAGCAGCTCCAGCCCCTTCTGCCGCGTCTCCGCCTCGCGGCGGATTTCGTCGCGCAGCATCCCCAGCTCGGCCGCGGAGGATTCAGCGGTCCGCTGGATCGATTCGGCCGATTTCCGCGTTTCCTCCGCCGTGCGCCGTCCGGCCGCGCGAACGTCGTCGCAGGCCGCCGCTCCCTGCCGCGAGAGCTCGATCATCGCTCCGCGCATTTGCGACTGGGCATGCCGCGAACGATCGCCGACGTAATGAACGGCGGACTCGGCCCGGGTCAGCGCTTCAAGAATGCGCTGTTGCAGCGTGTCGGTCCGCTCCTGCAGGCCGCCTTGAATCGTTCCCGCCTCGCGCTGGAGCGATTCGGCCTGTTCGGCGGCGCGACGTACCACGTCGCCGACGCGGCGCGCGGTTTGTTCGAGCGTGGCGTCGCAGTGGCGTTTCACTTCTTCGAGTTCGCCGCGAGCGGACTGGACCGTTTGCGACGCGCCGTCGGACAATTCGCGCAGAACGCGCTGGGCCCGCTGCGCCGCCGCATCGCCGAGCGTCTGGTATTCCTGGAGATCGCCGCGGATGCGCGTGCGATCGACGTCGAGCTGCTGGCGTAGTGCGGTTGCCTCGGTCTGGGCGGCCCGCACCAGTTGATCGAGCCGCTCGCCGACGGCGTCCATCGCGGCGCCGGTGTCGGTGACGCGGACTTCGGCGGCCGAGAGCATGTCGCCGGCGCGCTCGCGAAGCTGCTGAATCACCTGTTCCACGCGGCCAACGGCGGACTCGACGTTCTGCTGAGCGGTTCGTCCGGAGGAGAGCGCGCGGCTGACGATGAGTTCCGTCTCGCGGCCGACCTGGGCCATGTCCGCCTCGACCGACTTCTGGAACCCCTCCACGCGACGGGCATGATCGTCAAAGGCTTCGCGCAGTTCGGCAGCGACAAGCTCGACCCGCGCCTGCGCCTCGCGTGCCACGTCGGACTGCCGCTGCCGCAGCGATTCCTGCGCCTGCTCGCCCTGCTCCGTCGCGGCGCGAGCGGCGTCGACCGATCGCAGCATGCGTGCCTCGATTTCCGACGCGGCGGCCGCGCCACGGCCGACCAGATCGGCCAGCTCGCCGCGCAGGCCGTCCACCGCGCGCCGCGCGATCTGGAAGAGCTGCGTCGGATCGCTCGAAGGGTCGGCCGCGGGATCGACGGTGAAATCGGCCGCCGCCGCGACGGGGGCGACGATCGCCGCGGCCGCGGCGCGGAGGTCGGTGACCGCCTGCATCCGGGCTTCATCCAGTCCGGCCGCCGCCGCCACCATCATGCCGTCGATCCGCGTGCGCAGGCCGCGAAGCGTGTCGGAGAGATCCGCCTCGATGCGCCGCTGCGCGCCGCGCTGCTCGATGAGCGAGCTTTGCGCGTCGGCCTGGATCGCGGCGGTCATCCGCTGGAATTCCTCGCGCGCGGTCTCGCGAACCTGCTCCACGTCGCGGAGGAGCGGCGCGCGGCCGGACTGGAATTCCTCGCAGAGACTCTGAATTTGCTCGACCCGGCGGCGGGCGTCGGCCTGAGTCTGTTCGAGCTGTTCGCGCTGTATGCGCATCTGCTCGCGCTGTTCGGCGGCGAGCCGCTCGTTGTCGCGGAACATCTGCTCCATGCGCTCCACGGCCGAGCGGGCCGCGACGTCGGACTCCTGCGTCACGATCGTCTGGCGCGACTGCACATCGCGCACGAGCAGTTCGGCAGCCTGCCGCGCCTCGGTCAGCATGGCCGTTGTCCGGGCTGAGACGTCGGACATCAGCGTGCGGAACGCGGTTGCTTCCGCGTCGGCGGCTTCGCGGAGCTGCGCGAAGGTCGTTCGCGTGCTCTCCATTTCGGCGCGGGCGGTCTCGACGGACCGGGCGAACTCCGCCTGCGTGGCGGCGACGTCCGATTCGGCCCTGGCAATCA
>Ga0187894_10003463_pt1 | contig 17651 bp, 17 predicted proteins | sample GBC1701081metaG_FD_136650 | JGI IMG/M metagenome (GOLD analysis project Ga0187894, IMG submission 136650) | White microbial mat communities from a lava cave in the Kipuka Kanohina Cave System on the Island of Hawaii, USA - GBC170108-1 metaG ...
CAGCCGATTGATTCAGAGGCTTAAACCGCCGTTTGAAAGCACGGCGGCTGTGCAACGCCCTACATCTCCCTCTAAATCCCAAAGCGGATGATAGAGGGAGTCTTGGGCTAATTCAAGATAAATTCAGAATTTAAGGTTCAAAGTTTGTGGTTTATTCATCGAACTTTGAACCTTAAACTTTATTACATTCCTATTCCTTTCAAATGATAGCGTTCGGTGTCGTAATGTTTTTCAACGTCCACCGTGTTTATCGTTCCGAGCACGGATGTAATTTCCACCAATGAAAGTTCACACGCCGGGGCAACGCCTTTTGCAGAAACCATTTTCCCGAAATCACCATTTGCAACAGCTTCTGCGGCGCGTGCGCCAAACATCATTCCCATAATCCTATCAATCGGTGATGGCTGTCCGCCGCGTTGCGGGTGTCCCAACATAACCGAACGCGCATCGTAAGCTGTTTCAGCCATTATTTTCTTTGCCAAAACTTCACCGATACCACCAAGTTTCGCGTGACCGAAAGCATCATGCTGGTCGTCAATCGTTACTAATTCCCCGTCTTCTGCAAAAGCACCTTCAGCCACTACAATCACGGAATAACGCGGTTTGCCCGTTCCCCTTGTCCAAGTTTTAAGGTCGCCAAGTCGTTCGTTAAGATGGTTAAAAATTTTCTCATAACGGAAAGGGTGTTCGGGAATAAGTATCAAATCTGCCTGTCCCGCGACACCTGACCAAAGGGCAAGATGCCCCGCGTGTCTTCCCATCACCTCAACAACCTGAACCCAACCGTGTGAACCCGCAGGTGTTCGTGAACGCTCGATTATTTCTGTCACGTTCCTGAGCGCAGTATCGAAACCCACTGTGTAATCAGTTCCGGGTAAATCTTTATCAATGGTTTTTGGGATGCCGACCACATTTGCGCCCTTTTGCGAAAGCTTTGCGCCTACGCCTAAGGTATCTTCGCCACCGCAGGCAACAATCGCATCAAGACCTAGTTTTTCAATGTTCTCAATCGCCTCATTTGAACGGTCAATCTTTTCCCCGCGTTCGTTTGAGATACGGAACGGATTTGTACGCGATGAACCTATATTTGTCCCGCCGTCTCTGTCCCAACGCCGCACTTTGTATTTATCGAGCGGCAATGTTTCGGCAATAGGGTTTAATAATCCCCGCCAACCGTCGTAAATCCCCACGACTTCTATTTCAAACTCTGAGGCGCGATATACCAAGCCTTTTACGGCTGGATTCAAGCCGGGCGCGTCGCCTCCACCCGTTAGAACTCCGATTCGTTTCACTTGCGTCATCAATCACCCTTTCAATTATCAACAAAAAATAAATCCTTCTTTGTTTGCCAGTCGAACAATGAAAGTTTCTCAGTTATCAGAAAAGAGTCAAGCCATTGAGCATCAACTTTCTATTAAATGTTTTTTGCGCCTTATAAGTTTTGAAGATTAGAGGACATTTTGAACTTGGGATTTATCAACCAGCCTTGCGTTGACAATGATTGATTCTCTTTGTTAGCTTGCCGCATCTTTTGAATTTACTGTTAATGTCGCAGATGTTTTCTGCGTCTTTGATTTTATTGATGCAAGCTTTCCTACAATTAAAATTTCAAACGCGCCTTTTTGCCATTCTTGTAATAACGATAGTTTCGCTTTCGTTATTTGGATGCGGAGTTAAAGATAAAGTAAACGCTCCAACCCTTTTGGCTCCCGTAAAAGATGCCAACACCGAACAGCTTGTTGCAGAAGTAAATCGTATCGCCGAGCTAAAATCTATTCGCGGTAAGGTTGATATTATTTTTGAAGATACTTCATTCGCACAACTAGGCTTATCGGAAAAATACAGAAGGGCTGACGGCACAGTCGTTGTTCAGCGTCCTGAAAAAATCAACCTTAAAATCCAAGCCCCTTTTATCGGTACCAATATCGCTGAAATGACATCGGACGGCGAACATTTTCGTGTGGCAGTCTTGCAGGGCGACCAAAAATATCGCCGCTTTCTAAAAGGCACAAACAACGCAGAATATCCTGCTGTGAAAACAGATGAGAGCAAAGACAATCAGAAGAAAAAAGATGAGCAAACAGTAAGTGTTTTATCAAATGTGCGCCCGCAGCATTTCACGGACGCACTTCTTTTGAAACCTATAAAACCGCGAACGGAAACCGGTTTTGTTTATTCTCAATCGGAAATTTATCTGGACGAACAGGACACACGAATCAATAGAAAGAAAAAAGATGGGCGTGTTATGCGTGCCTACTATTTGCTTGATGAATTAAAGACGAAAGATGACGGAACGCTTAAAGTTGTAAGGCGTTTCTGGTTTGATAGAGTTGATATTGTTCGGCTTGCGCGTGTTCAAAACTATAACAAAAAAGGCGAAATAGTTTCTGATGTCGTTTATGGTCCGCAGGTGAGTTTTGGCGAAAATGCGATAAAGCTACCTATTGAAATTTCGGTGATTCGTCTAAAAGAAAATTATAAACTCAGCTTTAAGTTTCAAACCCCCGAAGCAGTTTCGCTAAACGACGATTATCCAATTGAGGCATTTTTGCTTGAAAACAGATGGAATTTACCCGAAGTTGATTTGGACAAGAGAAGCGAGTAATCGTTTTGAGTCCCGTCTTCAGACGGCTGTACTTAATAGTGATTGCACCTGCCGCCTGAAGGCGGTACTCAAAACTATGGAAAGCTTAATCGTAGCAAATATAAGACAGCGTCCCCTGCGTTCATTGATAAGCGCGGCTGGCGTTGCGCTTGGTGTTGCGCTTGTAATGTTGTTTACAGGACTTTCGCGCGGTATGTCCAACGATTTGGCAAAGCGTTCCTCAAATGTTCAGGCTGAAATCATGTTTACCAAAAAAGGTTCTATGGGTCTGACAAGCTCAAGCCTGAATCTCGATGTTGAGTATGCCAAGTTACTTAAAGAGATTGAAGGCGTTCAAGAGGCTCTGCCTGTTGCACTTTACATTTCGCAAGGCAAACGTGGTTTTGGTTTTATGCAGATTGAAGGCGTTGATTGGAATGCATACTCAAAACTCAATAACATACAACTTACTTCTGGAAGAGAACCGAAAGAACATAATGAAGTTGTCATTGATGCCACAAAAGCCCGCGATGATTCTCTGCAAGTCGGAAGTGAATTAGAACTGTTTGGCGGAAAGAAATATAAGGTTGTCGGCGTTTATGCTCCAGAATCGAGAGCGCGTGTAAAGATGACATTGGGAGCAATGCAGGAAATCATGGAATCGCCAAGCAAATGCACTTATATTTTGGTTAAATGCAAAGACGGAGTTACGCAAGAAATCGTAGCCAGGCGCATTGAAGAAAAACTACCCGGTAACAAAATTCAGTTTACAAAAGAGGTCTTTACCGGAATTGAAAAACAGATTCCTGCATTAAATACATTCTTGCGCGTGCTTGTCGGTCTTGGTGCAATTGTAAGTGCGTTGGTCGTGATGCTTGCCATGTACACAACCATTACAGAGAGAACGAGAGAGATTGGAATTTTGAAAGCTTTAGGCGCGTCACGCGGTTTTATTATCAGCGAAATTGTCAAAGAGGCACTTTTGATAAGCACAATCGGTCTCGTCTCAGGTTTTGTAATTTCATATATTTCAAGCATCTTCATACATAGTGCTTACGGATTGCTGTTCGATTTCAGCTTAGGCTGGACAATCACAGCCGCGTTGATAGGATTGCTGGGCGGTTCAGTCGGCGCACTTTATCCGGCGGTTCGTGCCGCTAATTTAGACCCCGTAAATGCCCTCGCTTACGATTGACACATTTTCACGAATAGACGAACAAAACAACTAAAGTTATTATATCGCTCAAGTTGTACCTTTCATCATGCGAACAATCTTAAATGCTGAAAACCTGACGAAAACATACCGCGTCGGTAAGGTTGATGTTCACGCTCTGCGCGGCGTGTCGCTCGAAGTCCAAGAAGGTGATTTCGTCGCAATAATGGGACCTTCGGGTTGTGGTAAATCAACAATGTTACATCTGCTCGGCGGGCTTTTGACTCCGACAAGCGGAAAAATAGCCATTGACGGCGAAGAATTAACTACTGCAACAGACGCACAACGAACGGACATTCGCCGACGTAAAATCGGGTTTGTTTTTCAGAGATTTAATCTTTTTCCAACGCTTACAGCTGAAGGCAATCTGCGTCTTGCCGAACGTATTCAAAGCAGCAACGGTAAAGGTGACAATGCCGAACTGAGACGCGAACTTTTACGAATGCTAAGGCTGGAAGACAAGATGCACCACAAACCGCTTGAACTTTCAGGCGGTGAACAACAGCGCGTGGCTCTGGCAAGAGCGGTTGTAACAAAACCCGCAATAGTTTTAGCGGACGAACCAACCGGAAACTTAGATACCGAAAATTCTGCAATTGTTTTGAATATGTTCCAAGAATTAAATTATCGTTTCGGGCAAACAATCATAATGATTACTCACAACCCTGAAGCCGCCGCAATGTGTCGCAGAATTATCTATATGCGGGACGGTCACATAGTTGAACAGACAAAAGGAGCGTTAGCATAAAGTATGTGGAACGGAATAAAAGCAATAATTCTTTGGACATATAGCCGTACAACCTGGCAGTACGATGTTCTTTGCGTTCTGATTTTAGCTTTTATTTTTCTGACACCGCCGGGTTGGTTTGATACCAACGAAGGGCGCGTCCGACACTATCTACAGGGGCAACCTGCTACGACAAAAGTGATTCTCACTTCTGACCAGCTTTCCCCCGAATCAAGTAAAGAAGAGATTGAAAAACGAGTTCGTGACTTAACACAAACCCCTAATGTTCAAGTCATAGCGACCCGTCCTATTCAAGACCAAAGCGGCAAAACCGTCGCTTTTGAGGTTGACATAAGATAATCGCAAACTATAATTCAATGGATTTTTTTAGACTTACTAAGAGAATCCTGATTCTTTATTAGACTTGAAACTTTTTAACTAAATACTTTTAATAAAGCCGCAGTTGCAAAAACCCCGATGTTTTTATATTCGGCAGTTGCAGTCGGCAATTTTCAAAGGAGTGTCCATGAATAATTTTGTTAAGTCAGCGATGGCTTTGGTGTTGTTGTTTGCCGTTATACTGGTGAGTGTTCCCCGCACAGCAAACGCGCAAAACGCCGGTGTCATCAGCGCGGTCTTGAACAAGATGGAAAGCAATTATAAAGATTTGAAATCCCTTCGTTCATCAATCAGCATGGAGAAATGGGACAATCAAATCAAAAAAGCGGATAAGGTTGGCGGCTGGGTTCTGTATCTTCCGGCGAAAGGTAAGAATGCAAATTTTCGCGTTGATTGGACAACACCGATACGCGAAACTTTATCGGTTGTTGACGGTCAATACATGTTATGTCGTTATCGTTTGAATACATGCTATCAAGGAAAAAACAAAGACGGCATGAAGCAAAATAGCGCACTGACATTTTTGAATATGTCCAGCACACAATTGAAATCAAGCTTTGATTTCAAAGATGCTTATAACGAAACCCTCTGGGGCGGCGTTGCGACCACACATTTTACTTTGTCGCCAAAAACAAATACCAGCTACAAATACGCGGAAGTTTGGGTTGACGGAAACGGAATGCCGGTTCAAAGCAAAGTTGTTGAAAATAACGGCGACGCGACGACGATTCGTTTAATGAATGTTGAGCGAAATATACCGCTCAGTGTTGACCAGTTAAAATTGAAAGTTGACGGTAACGTCAAAATCGTTAAGAGCTAACGATTAAAATTGATTCCCTTTTCAAGTACGGGGGTTCTGGTTTTAAGCCAGAACCCTTTAATTGTAAAAGTTTTGAGTACCGTCTTTATGCAAAAGACGTACTTTGCCGGAACTGCTTTATATTTAGTTCTAATATTTATTTTAGTTTGAGATTTCCCCAGGTTACGTTATTTCATAATAAAGTAGGAAATATTATTTCAGCTCAATTTTGAGCAAGCTATCTTTGTAAACGATGAGGACTAAGACTTCATATCTAAAAAGAAAAGTGCGCGAGTTTAAGATGCTCGGTCGTGGTTTGGCATCAACCAATCACGTTGTTTTGGCGCACATAATCCCAATGCGCCGTTGTAATCTGGCTTGCACATACTGCAACGAGTACGACAAGGTTTCCGAACCTGTTGCACTCGAAACGATGAAAGCCAGACTTGATAAACTCGCCGGTTTAGGCACATCAATAATTACGATTTCCGGCGGCGAACCTCTGATGCACCCCGACATCTACGAAATTATCAGCCACATAAGAAAGCGCGGAATGATTGCCGGCTTAATTTCAAATGGTTATTACTTTTCGCCCGAACGCATACAGAAATTAAACGAGGCGGGTCTGGAATATCTGCAAATCAGCATTGATAACGTACAGCCCGATGAAGTCTCGAAAAAGAGTTTGAGAAACCTTGATAAGAAACTTCAAAATTTAGCCGAGTACGCAGATTTTCACGTCAACATCAATTCGGTTTTAGGTGGCGGCATTAAATATCCCGAAGATGCTTTAACGGTTGCAAAACGTGCAACCGAACTTGGCTTTTCGACAACGATTGGTGTCATTCACGATGACATGGGTTTACTCAAACCGCTAACAGATAAAGAGAAACAGATTTTCCACGAAGTTAAAAAACTCGGTAATAAAAACCACGCCCGCCTTAATTGGTTTCAAGATACAATTGCCGAAGGTAAAGAATATAACTGGCGTTGCCGTGCAGGTGCGCGTTATCTTTACATCTGCGAAGACGGACTTGTTCATTGGTGTTCACAGCAACGCGGTTATCCCGGCATCCCGCTTTTGGAATATACAATGGACGATTTCAAACGCGAATATAACCGCGAAAAATGGTGCGCCCCGACCTGTACGATTCAATGCGTTCATCAAGTCGGCATCTTGGATAACTGGCGCGACCCGCAAACAAGCATGAGCGACACAAGCAAGATAAATAAAAAAACTGTCGAACAAATCTTGAACGCAGAATAAGAAATAGCATAGACTCCAATCCACAAACTCGACGGATTAAAGTCTATGCTATTTTTGTCTTCAAGGAGTTAAAACTATGAAACGGCATTTCCTTCAACCTTTTCTCATTAGTTGTTTGATTTTCTGCACATACAATTTCACACTAGCTCAACAACCAACACAAACGACAAATCAAGATTTCACTGTTAAGCTTTTAGTTTCTGTGACAGATGAGAAAGGGCAGGCAGTAAATGGTCTCACAAAAGAGAATTTCAGCATTGTTGAAAATAAAGAACTGTTAGAAATTGTTTCTGCTGAAATAATAGCTGAACCTGCGAGCATTTTGATCCTTTACGACGGATCCAGTTCAATGACAAGTTTATACAATTTTACTGACATCTTCCGTTTGGAATTACTCAAATTTATCGAGGCTAATCTTCAATCACATGAGTTTCTTATCACAGGATTTAGCAGTTCTATCGTTCAACTATCTGATTGGTCAAACAATAAAGATGTGCTTGAAAATGGTCTTGAAAAACTTGATTCCATTCAGGATTCCGTTAAACAACAAAAATCCGTGAAAGACAAAAGAACTACTGCGCTTTATGATGCTTGTTTATTTGCACTTGAAAAACTTGAATCTTCTTCCAATAAACAAAAAATCATTTTACTTGTTACTGACTTGGGTGATGACAATACCTCAAAAAATAAGTTTGAGACGTTGCGTAAAAAACTAACAAAATCAGATGTCACAATGTATATTGTTTCTCTACCTCACATGAATTTTGGTTTTGGGGCTACAGCACAATCAAACTTAGATGAGATGGCAAAATTAACTGGTGGGAAAGCATTTTTTATTGTCACAAATGAATTCGATTCAGTATTTCAAAATGGTCTAAAAAGGGAAATACCAAAAAGCTTTGAAAGTATGGGCTCATTAATTAACAATCGCTACTTGCTTTCTTTCAAACCTTTGAACTATGTAAATGATGGCAAATGGCACAAAATTGAAGCTAAGTTAAATAAACCCAAAGGGCTAAAAAGGAGATTTGAACTTGGTTATCGCAAAGGCTATTTTGCTTCTATAAAATGAAAATAACTCCTGATACCAAAGCACAGACATTAAAAAATACAATCAGTTCTTACCCTCAACGTATTATTTGTCTGACAGAAGAAACAACCGAAACGCTTTATTTGCTTGGCGAGCAAGACCGAATTGTCGGCATCAGCGGCTACACAGTTCGTCCACCCGAAGCGCGGCGGGACAAGCCGAAAGTCTCTGCTTTTATCAACGCAAAGTTTGACAAGATTATGTCGCTCGAACCTGATTTGGTTCTTGCGTTTTCGGATTTACAGGCTGATATTGCGGCTGAATTGATAAAACGCGGCGTTAACGTGATGACCTTTAATCAACGCAGTGTTACAGAGATTTTTCAGATGATTCTTTGTCTTTCCCGCATTGTCGGTGTAGAAGAAAAAGGTCTCGTGCTTGTCGAAAAATTACAGAACGAACTTGATGCTATTCGACTATCAGCATCGCGATTTCCAACCAGAAAAAGTGTCTTGTTTGAAGAATGGTTCGACCCGATTATTTCAGGCATTCGTTGGGTTGAAGAGTTGATTGAAATTGCAGGCGGCGAGTGTGTGTTTCCTGAGCTAAGAGAATATCAAGCGGCAAAAGACCGCATTGTTTCTTACGAAGAAATCATTAAACGCAGTCCCGAAGTGATAATCGGTTCGTGGTGCGGGCGACAGGTAAAGAAAGATAAAATTCGCGAACGGGTTGGCTTTGATAAAGTTTCAGCCGTCATTGATAATCACATTTACGAAGTCAAATCAACATATATTTTGCAACCTGGTCCGGCATCGTTGACCGAAGGCGTCAGGCAAATTCATAAAATACTTGCACACGTTCACGGGTTGTGTGTTGATGCGAAGATAGCTCCACAAGAAAAAATTGATAAGGACTTAGTTTAAGTGATTTTCCGGGAACGCCCGCATCTTGCGGGCAATGAGCGCGAAGTGCGAAAAAGCTTTCTAAATTTAACAGTTACCCAACATGACACAATCTAAAAAATTCATTTTATTTTTAATCATAGCCATCATTTTAGCCATCGGTTTGATTGAGATTTTACGTCGTCAAAATAATCCAAAACCATCTGACACATCTTCGACACAAAACAAGGATTCTTTCCCGCGTGAAATCAAAGATTCAAACGGCGATAAATTAACTATAAAAGAAAAACCGCAACGCATTGTTTCGCAAACATTGGGAACGGATGAAATTCTTTTGGCTATTTGTGAACCGCAAAGAATCGCTGCTTTAAGCGCGATAGTTGATGATGCAAAATACAGTCCCGTTACCGAAGAAGCTAAACAAATCAAGGGTCGCGTTGGTGGTGGCGGTGCCGAGCAAATTCTTCAACTAAAACCCGATTTGGTATTTGTTGCAAGCTATTCACGCGCTGAATTGGTTGAGTTGTTAAAAGCCGCAAAAGCTCCTGTTTTCCGCTTCGCCAATTTCGTAAAAATCGAAGACATTAAAACAAATATACGCATAGTCGGGACTTCGATTGGCGAAGAAGAAAAAGCTGAAAAGCTTGTTGCTCAAATGGAAGACGAATTGAACAAAATAAAATCCGGTCTTCCAAAGGACGCACCAAATCCGCGTGTTATTTCTTACGGCTTATCTGGCGGAGGGACGGCAGGGAAAGAGACTCTTTTTGATGATGTGCTGAATTTTCTGGGAGCTAAAAATGTCGCCAAGGAAAACGGAGTTGACGATTATACCAACATTAGTGCGGAACAACTGACAAAGTGGAATCCTGATGTGATTGTCGCAAGCACCGGCAACAATGATTTTGAAACCGTTAAGAAAAATTATCTGGATAACCCGGCGGTAGCCGCAACAAACGCAGGCAAAAACAAACGCATCATTGTTATCCCGTCTTCGTTTTTTTTGAGCGTCACGCACAATCAGGTGAAGGCTATTAAACAACTTGCACAAGAACTTTATCAAAAATAGTATCAAGTTTTGAGTCCCGCCTTCAGGCGGCTTCTTCTTAAACGAAAGCCGCCTGAAGGCGGGACTCAAAACCCGTCCTGCGCTTCGATTATGAGATTCAAGCCCAACACGTTTTTGATATTCGCGCTTCTTATTGTTCTGCTCGTCTTTGCAATTATCGCAGGTATAAGTTTTGGGAGCGCGAATATTCCGCCTTCGATTGTTTCTCGCGTTCTTTTATCAAAAGTATTGCCAGATGGTTGGATAAATATCAGCGATATTAACGAAACGGATTTCGTAGTTATCTGGTTAATTCGCACGCCGCGTGTTCTGGTTGCGGCTTTTGTTGGTGCCGGTTTAGCGATTGCGGGAGCACAGATGCAAGGACTTTTTAAGAATCCGCTTGCGTCGCCCGATATTGTCGGAACAAGCGCGGGCGGTTCGTTTGGTGCTGTTCTGGCTATCGCTCTGGGGTTTGCATCGCGTTCGATTTTTTATCTTCCTTTGTTTGCATTTATCGGCTCGCTCGGCTCACTTTTTATCGTCTATCAAATCGCAACACAACGCGGGCGGACACCAACGGCTACGCTGCTTTTGACCGGCATAGCCTTGTCTTCTTTGATTGGCGCGGCTACGTCGCTTGTTATCTCTTTGAAGTTTTACAGCTATGAAGTAGCCGTTCAGATTTTGTTCTGGATGATGGGCGGACTCGATAGCAGAACATGGATTCATGTATTTATGATTGCGCCGTTTGTCATAATAGGTTCTGTTATAGCAGGTGTTTTTCTACGAGAGTTGGATTTGATGTTGCTTGGCGAAGAAGCTGCTGAATCCTTGGGCGTAGAAATCGAAACAACAAAGCGGATAATTTTAACAGGAGCGGCTTTGATAACAGGCGCGGCTGTTGCCGTTAGCGGTATCATTGGTTTCGTGGGGCTTGTTGTTCCGCACATTGTACGGCTTTTACTTGGACCGTCTCACAAACGTCTTATTCCTGCTAGTGCATTTGTCGGCGCGACTTTTTTAATCATGGCTGATTTAATTGCGCGGACATTGATAAAACCCGAAGAGATTCGTTTGGGAATCATAACAGCATCAATCGGCGCACCATTCTTTTTATATTTACTTTTGAAACATAAGAAAGAATCTATAACACTTTAATAAAACTCTGTGTTCTCTGCGTCTCTGCGTGAACTCTATTTATTAAACAAAATTTCACTCATAGACGCAGAGAACACAGAATAAGAATAAGGTTTTCCTTGTGAGTGAAATTGTTTTGGAAAATGTCGGCTATGAAATCGAAGGGCGTTGGCTTGTTCGCAATGTAAATGTCTCTTTGAAAGCAGGAAATTTTATTTCGCTTATCGGTCCGAATGGTTCGGGAAAGACAACGCTTCTTCGTCTAATGACAGGTTTGCTCACGCCGGGCGAGGGTGAAGTAAAATTAAACAACAAACAACTTAATGAATACACACGCAGAGAAATTGCTCAAAACATCACATTTGTCCCGCAAGACACACATATTGATTTTGCTTTTACAGTAAAAGAAGTCGTCACGATGGGTCGCCATCCGCATTTGGGAAAATTCGGACGCGAAACTGCGAAAGACAGAGAAGCAGTAAATGAAGCACTAGAACGCGCCGACGTTGCCGATTTATCAAACAGGTATGCCACAGAATTATCAGGCGGCGAACGTCAGCGCGTCATTATCGCACGAAGCCTGGCAACCGAAGCAGATGTTTTATTGCTCGATGAACCGACAGCAAATTTAGATATTGCACACGCGATTGATGTTCTTGAACTTTGCAGAAAACTTGCGAATGAAGGGAAAACCGTATGCATCGCACTGCATGACATTAACGCTTCGGCACGCTATTCAAACGAAGTTATTTTGATGAACAAAGGTGAAATAATCTCGCAAGGTTTGACCGAAAATGTTTTGAAAGAAGACACGCTAAACGAAGTTTTTCAGGTTTGCTCTGACCGCACACAATCAGCCGATGGCAAGCCTATTTTTACTTTTTATCGTGCAAGCAAAATGTAATAAAAAATTGCTTTATCAAAACCCGTCCGCTGTGCTAGTATGCAAATCTGCTTGAGGGAAAACAGTCTGCCACGCTCGTGACTGATTCTTTCGATAGTTGAGCCAACATCGTAAAAACGGGAGACCGACGCCTTTTGCTTGTCTAGCTCCTTCTAGGTTAAGGACGCACCGTAGCTGAGGCTTATACAAGGTCACCCACCTGTTTATCAGGTTCAATTACGGCTTCGGCACGGCGCGGCGGATTTCCCTCTAGCTTTCTGTAACTGACAAGTGACAAGTGATAAGTGACAAGAATGCTTTTCAAAATTCCTGTCGTTTTTCTCTTCTTACTTGTCATATTTTTTTGCCCGAAATGAGTTTTTCGAGATGAAAATTTTAATCCTTGCTGATGTTGTTGCACGCCCCGGACGCATCGCCGTTATTGAACGCATACAGGATTTGCGTGAGCAATATGAAATAGATTTTGCTGTGATGAATGCCGAAAATGTTTCTGGCGGTTTTTCAATAACTCCGCCAAATGCCGAAGAACTTTTTCGTCTTGGGATTGATGCAATGACATCGGGCAATCATATCTTTGATAAAAGCGAAGTCGTTGATTACATACAAAAACAGCCGCGTCTTTTGCGCCCCGCAAACTATCCGCCGAATACGCCCGGCAAAGGGCTATTCATCGGTCAAACGAAAAACGGAATTAAAGTAGCTGTTATTAATCTGATGGGAAGGGTTTTCATGCCTCCTTGCGATGACCCGTTTCGTGTTGTTGACGAACTGTTAAAGACAGTTCCCGATGATGTAAAAGTGCGTCTGGTTGATATGCACTCGGAAGCCACGTCTGAAAAAAGTGCAATGGGTTGGTTTCTGGATGGTCGCGTTTCTTCTGTGACGGGTTCACACACTCACGTTCAAACCGCAGACGAAAGAATTTTGCCTGATGGTACTGCATACATAACAGATATTGGAATGACCGGAAGCTATAACGGCGTTATAGGCATGAACAAAGACGATGTGATAACCCGCTTTATGAATGTTCCGGCGAAACGTGCTGACCACTCAAAAGGCGATACACGAATCTGTGCCGTTGTGATTGATGTTGATGAGGAAACGGGAAAATCAAAAACTATCGAAAGAATAAACTTGTCTCATATCTCTTAAAGTCCAAAGCATAAGGACAAAACCAAGCTCAGGACTTTGGATTTGAGACTTGAAACTTTAGACTTTTAATCCGGTGCGCGGTCTGTCGGAACAAGTTGTTGGTCTTCCGTAAAGTGAATTGCGTCTTCTGTAATGTGTGCCAAGAGCATCTGTTTGTAGGGTTCTGGAAACGAACGAACGCGCCTTTCGGCATTGGTTATAACGTGCATTGTCTCGCCTTCTGCGATGACCTCGCTTGTTTCAGCGTGTACGATTTCATAACCGAATCTGAGACTTCTCTTTCTGAGTTCGGTGACACAAGTGCGTACAATCAGTTCATCATCGTAGTAGGCTGAAGATTTATAACGGCAATAGCTTTCAGCAACGACAAGAAAGGCGTCGTCATTTTCCTCCATATCACGATAAGCAAAACCTCTTGCGCGACAGTATTCTGTTCGTCCGATTTCAAACCAAACCAAATAGTTTGCGTGATAAACAACGCCCATTTTATCCGTTTCGGCATAACGGACACGGATGCGTGTTTCCTGCCAATCTGTTTCGTCCAAATAGTCTTCGCTCATTAGAAAAAAAAACTTGTTTACTACCAAGCCCGATTTTTTATAGGATGGATACAGCCGCCTTTATAAGCGGGGTATTAACAATATGTCAAAACAACTTTTGAAGAGTGCGCTTACTCTGTTAGTTGCGTTTTCGGTTGTCACCCTTTCCGCCCTACATCCGACACAGGCACAAAAAACAGAAAAATCGAAACAACATTTCAGCAGAACATCAAGTGTTATGAGATTAACAGACGAGATGTTCAAAGAAACAAGCAAGATTCGTGAACTGCCAATCCTGCGTTCAATCAAGAGCGGAACAAAGAGCCGCACCGATATTGAACGCATGGTTACGCTTGAATCAAAGAGCGAAGATAAGCTTGAAGAGATTCGCCGACAAGAAGTAATTTTGAAACGGCTCGGACTAGCTCCAAAGGATTTTGATTATCGCTCACTGATGATTAAATCTTCGGGTGCAAGCATTGCGGGATATTATCTACCTTCAACAAAATCGTTCTATCTGGCAGATTGGATTCCGATTGAAGGTCAAAAGCCGGTAATGGCACACGAACTGACACACGCACTTCAAGATCAACATTTCGATTTATCCCGATTTGAAAAAATTCCAAAGAGCGAATCCGATTATCGTTTAGCGTTCAAATCATTGATTGAAGGCGATGCGATGGCAGTGATGACAGTTTATCGTTTGCGAAACCCACAGATGGATATGAAGTATGAAATGGCAATGAGAAAGGCTATGGGTACGCCCGATTACGAGCTATCAAATAAAATTCCGCATGGTCTGAGCGAAACGAGTTATTTTCCGTACAAACAGGGCGGTGAATGGGTTGGAAGGCTTTACAACAGAGGTGGTTGGAATGCTATTACTTCTGCATTCAAAAATCCCCCGCAATCAACAGAACAGATTCTTCATTTAGAGAAATATCTTAGAAATGAAGCACCTGTGAAAATCGAACTGCCGGACCTTTCATCAATGCTTGGTCCGGATTGGAAACAGATTGAATATAATGTAAACGGCGAATGGGGCTACTACCAGATTCTTATTGATTTTCTTAGCGGCACTGAAGAAACAGAGCGTGCGGCGGCAGGTTGGGGTGGCGATAGATTCACAGCCTACGAAAACAGCAAACACAATGTTCTGTTTGCGGCAATGACCGCTTGGGACTCTGATAAAGACGCGAAAGAGTTTTATAACGCTTATTCAAAACGAACTGATAAACTCTATGGCGCGACTTTGCGCGTTGACGGAATTTTGCCTAATACTTTGGAAGCTATCTACTGGCAAACAAACACTGGCAAGGTAATTTTGTTTAGAAACGCCTCAAAAGTTTTAATACTTGAAGGTGTGCCTGATTCTGCAAATGCACAACTGCTTATTCAAAAGATGTGGACAGGCAAGTAAAACAAAAGTAAAAAGTAAAAAGTAAAAAGGCAAAAGTGATTTGATCACTTTTGCCTTTTTACTTTTTACTTTTTACTTTTCACTTTTCACTTTTCACCTCTTTGTCTAGCAACTTTGTCGTGTGTTATTTTTCGGTTAGATAAAAGTTCTACTTAAATTTTGCAATTATCTCCAATAGGCTCTTATGCCCAATTCAACACGAATTATTCCTTTAGTAAAACAACCGAACGCGAAAGAAAAGCTCTCGCGTATGAGCGAATTGTCAGAAGATTTACAACGCCTTGAATCAAAACTACGTCGGGGCGGAGGTCCCGATAAAGTTGATAAACAACACAAGCAAGGAAAGCTCACGGCACGCGAAAGAATCGAACTTCTTTTTGATAAAGGTTCTTATTCGCAAGAGATAGGTCTGTTTGTCGCCTTCGACCAATACAAAGGACAAGCACCTGCAGCCGGCGTCGTAACAAGCATGGGGCGTGTAAGCGGACGCGAATGCGTTGTTATTGCCAACGATGCAACAGTAAAAGCGGGTTCGTGGTGGCCCGAAACTATCAAGAAAATTTTGCGCGCACAGGAAATCGCAATGCGTTCGCGTGTTCCGATTATTTACCTTGTTGATTCGGCGGGCGTGAACCTGCCGTATCAAGGCGGCGTCTTTCCGGGTCAATACGGTGCGGCACGGATTTTTTATTACAACTCAATCATGCGTCGTTATTTGAAAGTTCCGCAAATCTCTGCCGTTATGGGACCGTGTGTTGCGGGCGGGGCTTATCTTCCGGCACTTTCGGATTTTATCATCATGGTTGAAAACACTTCGTTTATGGGATTGGGCGGAGCAAATCTTGTGAAAGGCGCAACTGGACAGTCGGTTGATAATGAAACTTTAGGTGGTGCGTTAACACACAATGCGATAAGCGGCGTTGCTCATTACCGCGTGAAATCAGACGAAGAATGTATTACAAGAATCCGCGAGTTTGTTTCCGAACTTCCTGACAAAGAAACAACAAGAGTTTCAATTACCGAAAGCCAAAAGCCCGCACGCCCTGAAAGTGATTTGAATGAAATTCTGCCTGATGACCACCGTTTGCCTTACGATATGCGCGAAGTCTTAAATTGCATTCTGGATGAAGGACACTTGGACGAATTTCAAGCTGATTACGCGCAAGAGATGATAACGGGACACGGACGTATTCGCGGCATTCAGGTCGGTATCATTGCAAATCATCGCGGCATGATTCGCCAACAAGGAAAACCGCCTCGTTTTGGCGGAATCGTTTACACGGAATCAGCCGAAAAGGTAGCTTACTTTATTGAGACATGTAATCGTCATCAAACGCCTTTGCTTTTTATTCAAGACGTTTCGGGTTTTATGATTGGTGTCGAAGCCGAACATTCAGGCATCATTCGTGCGGGTGCAAGATTTGTCGAAGCGATGGCTACGGCGGCTGTTCCAAAGATAGTTTTAACAATTAATCACGCATCAGGTGCAGGCTATTATGCTATGGCTGGTCAAGGGTTTGACCCCGATTTTATTTTCAGTTTTCCTACGGGAAGGATGGGTGTAATGGAAGGCGATTCGGCTGTTCAGGCTATATTCGGAACACAATTGGACAAACTCAAAAAAGAAGGTAAACAACCGGATGAAATGTTGAAAGCCGAAATGGAAAAAGTGCGCGAAACTTACGAACGCGACCTTTCGGCAACTTATGCCGCCGCACGAGGTTTTGTTGATGCCGTAATTGTTCCCGAAGACACGCGCAACGCTTTAGAATTGGCAATGAAAGTATGTCTTAATTTCAGCGGCGCACACCTGGGCGCGTTTGTGTTAGGTCAAGTTCATTAAGGTAAGCAATGGAAAGACTAATGGTGAAAAAGACACAAGTGCGTGTTTTGTTACTTTTTATCCTTTTACTTATTATTTTGCCCGCAGGTTGCTTATCCCAAACAAAAACCTACTTTCTAAAACACAGTTTAATTTTTCCGCCAGACGGCGAACTGCCAAAGATTTATCCAAACAATATTATTTTCGCTAAGAATTGTCAGAATTTTGACCATTACGGAAGCCACATTATCAGAAGAGGGGAAAAGGTCACTGTCACCAAAATCGAACAGAGGAAACTCTTCGCAAAAGTGTCATTTACATTTTTAGGAGAGCAATATGAAATTTTGTTAAGTAATAAGTCCCAAAGAACTTTCAACTCATCATTGTCGCTCATATTCTCACGCAAAGAAGTTGAAGAATATAATGAAAAAGCTTTTGACAGATACAAAACTAAGAAAGATGTCATTCAATGTGAAGGCTACCCGATAACATTTTGTAAAGAGAACGGAATTGAAAAGCTTTTTTACATCATGGAGTTTGCCGCAGGTCATGGCAGCGGTTTTGATGGCTGGTGGGGGGAATTGACGCTCTCCATCTAAACCTAATCGGTTATAGATGTAGATTCTAAAGACACGCTTTGTGCAGCCACATACGTTATGTCTTTACGGGTTTGCCCAGCCCGTTTCAAGATTACTTGAGCAG
>Ga0187894_10003464_pt1 | contig 17651 bp, 10 predicted proteins | sample GBC1701081metaG_FD_136650 | JGI IMG/M metagenome (GOLD analysis project Ga0187894, IMG submission 136650) | White microbial mat communities from a lava cave in the Kipuka Kanohina Cave System on the Island of Hawaii, USA - GBC170108-1 metaG ...
CCTGATTCTGCTGGCGAATTCGGCATTAGCCATTAACCATTGGTCATTGGCCATTATTGGTCAGAGTCGGAGTCATTTTTACCTGACCAATAATGGCCAATGACCAATGGTTAATGGCTAATGCCGAATTCGCCAGCAGAATCATCCCTGTTATGAAGCAAGGCAGGCAGGGATGCCTGCCCTCCCAGGGCTTGCGCTCCCAGGGCTTGCTCCCAAGGCCTGTCCGCAACGGCGCACGACGCCTGCGCCGCCGTCCAGTTCAATCTCATCTCCCGTTTGCAACCACTCGGTCACGCCCGCAACCGAGACCACGGCCGGAAGGCCCAGCTCGCGCGCCACAATCGCCGAATGCGAAAGCAGGCTGCCATGTTCGACCACGAGGCCGGCGGCGGAGGGGAAGAGCATAATCCAGCCGGGATCGGTACGCTCGGCGACCAGTATCTCGCCCGCGTGAATGACGGCGTTGCGCGGATCGCGCACGACACGCGCCCGCCCGCGCACGACGCCCGGACAACAACCCAGGCCTCGTCGCTCTTCACCCGCTCTTTCGTTATGGCCGCTTGTTTGGCTGGTCTTCCCGCTTTGAAATGTGTTCGCGTGATGAACGGCGCCGCGCGTCGAGAAGCGGTCCGCCGGAGCTTCCATACCGGCGTGCCTGGCGTACTCGGCCTGGCGCACGGCCACGAGGGATTTCAAATCGGCCGTGGTCGCGGCGCCCTCGATGAAACCCAGAACCTCTTCGACTTCGAGGTAGAAGATGTCGCGCGGCGCCGCAAGCAAACCGAGCGCGTGGAAGCGGCGGCCGAGTTCGAGAAATATCCGGCGCACGCGACCGAACAGCCGCGTGCGTTCAAAACGCAGGTTCTCGCGTTCGCGCACACGGGCGCGAACGCCGCCGAGTATCCACGAGAAGATCGCGCGACGCAGCGGGCGGCCTTTGAATGCGGCGCGCACCTTCTCTTCAGCCGCGCGACGCGCGTTGTTTACAGGCTTATCAACATCGGGTAATGACCGGCGCCCCGCCAGATGGCCGATCGAACGCAATAACGGCAATGGATCATCGCGGAGTGTCGCGCTCTCCAGCTTCAGTTCATCCGGACAGCGGTCGCCGAACCTGGCAAGGTAATCTTCACAACCCGTTTGAAAGCCCGCGACTCGCGGCATTGCGCGCAATATCTCATCCAATGATCCGGCGCGCAGCAGCTTCACGAACCCGTCGTCCGCGGCGGCCAACCGCGCCATCGCGCGCACGCGGCGAGCCGGCTCGGCGCTGATGACGCCGCCCCCGCCACACAGCAGAGCGTTGTGCAGGCCGCTGTCATCAAACCACCGTTCGGACAAACGCCGGAGCAGCCCCATGAAGATCATCGCAAAGAAGTCGTTTACGAGAGGCGCATCCCATCGCGTCAACAATCGCCCTTCGAGCTCGCGGTAATGCGCGGCCAGTTCATCGGGCCGCCTCTCTTCGATTGCGGGCCGCGGCTCGCCTAGCGCTTCATCGAGTCGGTGATAGAAAGCCTCGATGCGGCTCCGCAGCAGGAAGTGATTGGCGAGCAGACCGCCAAGTGTTATGAGCAGATGCGCGCCGTCTTTGAGTTTTGTTCGTAGTCCCGGCTTCAGCCGGAATGCGCGTTCGTCAAAGCTTCCGCCTGAAGGCGGGATTACGAACTCGAACTCGTCGGGCAAGCTCTCTTTGACGCCCATCATCTGTTCCATAAACCGCCGGTTGATTTTGAAGCCGGGCAGCAGCGCCAGGACGCGATACCAGTTGAGCAGGTTGTAGTAGATGCGCCCGCGCACGAGTCCGAGCATGCGGCGAAATGTCTGGCCGTGCGCCTCGATCTTCGCTTCGGGCACGCGCATCAGACGGCAGAATTGGCGATAGACCTCTTCGTATGCGCGGCGGGCGAATGAGAATGTGAGCGGCAAGGACAGGCCGCCGTAACTTTCAGCGATGTTGCTGTTGTCCCACAGATTGATCGCGCCGTCGGGATCAACCATATTCGCCAACGCTGTGATGGGCCGCGATTGCAACAGGTAGAGCCGCCCGTCCTCAATCGCCCACTCGATGTCCTGTGGGCAGCCGAAATGTCTTTCGGCCAGCCGCGCCAAATGAGCGACCTCTCGCGCTTCACGGTCGGTCAGCGCGGGAAGGTTGGCTTCGTCCGCGGGCACGGCGACGCTCCTTAACGCGCCGTCGTTGAAGCGATGAGCCTGCCGCTTGATCGCAATATCGCGTTGAATGATTTGACCCGCGCGATTGACGTGGTAAGTGTCCGCGTCGCATTCGCCCGCGACGAGCGATGAACCGAGGCCGTAAACGGCGGCGACCACGGCCACGCCGCGGCGACCAGTGACCGGATCGGCGCTGAATGCGACGCCCGCGCGGTCGGCGTTGACCATCCGCTGAATCAGCACGGCGGGCGGATTTGGAAGGAGGCTGAGGTTGTGTGTTTGCCGATAGCCGTGGACGCGCTCGCTCGAAGCCGACCGCCACACGGCGGCGACTTTATCCGCCACGTCTTCCGCGCTGACGAACAGGAAGCTCTCGAACTGGCCGGCGAATGAATGCCCGCAGCCGTCTTCGTCAATCGCCGAAGAGCGCACCGCGACGCGCTCGCCATTCGGGCACAGCGCGGCCAACGCTCGCGCGATCTCGCTCTTCGCTTCATCGCCCGCTTGCAACCCGGCGATCACCGCCTGGATGGTCACGTTGTCGTCATTGGCCGCAAGCGACTGCAATTCATCGCGGAGGCTCGCTTCAAAAGCGCCCGGCGCGAGCGCGAACCATTCGGGGACCGGCGCCTGCGCGCGGCCGAGTGAAGCCAGCGCCGCGGCTTTGCCGCCCAGCCGCTGGCGATCCGAAATGTCGGCGTCAATCACGTATCTCATTTCCCGCTCCTTCATTTGATTCTCAAAAACAGCGGCGCCGCGCCCAGGCTCAGGTAGACAAGCAAAGCCCACACGCCCGACATCAATTCAATAAGCCGGGCGCGTTCGGCCGTAGGCTGGCGCAAGAAACGCAGGGCAATCACGGACGCAGCGCAGAGCGCCGCGGCCAGCAATATCGAGGCCGGCGCGGCGAAATTGATTTCGTGGGCGGCGAAGACCGCGCAGACGGCGGTCAAACCGAGCGCGCCAAGCCACGCCATCGCGGCGTTGCGCCGCCCCCACATCGCCGTGTAAGTCGGCACGCCGTGTTCTTCGTCTTGCGGCGCCCGCGTCTTGCGTCCGATCTCGATGGCCAGGCCGGCGCCGAAACTGACTGCCAGAAACCAGCCCAACCCTGTTGGCGGCGAGGCGCCGGTCGTCGCCCAATCGCAGGCCGTCGCGTAAAAATCAATCAGCGGCATAATCAGCATGTGCGTCCACAGGTAAGTGATGGGCCGCGCTTTGAGCCACTCGCGGGCGAAGAACTCTTTGCTCATCAGACCGAGGTAGAGCCATACCAGCGCCAGCCACAATCCCAGCGCCGGCGCGAGCGCGAGCGCCAGCCCCAGTTGGATTGAGGCGCCGAGCGACCCGGCCGCTCCCAATTCGCGCAAAGTGACGAGGCCGCGCGGCACGGGGCGATAAGGGCGGTAGCGCGCATCCTCTTCCGAATCCTTGAACTCATCGGCGATGCGAAGCTGCAGAAAGAAGATGAATGAAGTGATGAAGGCCGCGACGATTGCGCCTGGCTTTGGGAAGAGGCTCGCGCCGCGCAGCAAGGCCGAATAACTGACGGCGGAGAAGCTGAAGGCCGCGATCAACGCGCCGTGGGCGAATACGGGGAAACGCTCGCGCTGATACGTCCACCATCGGCGATGCGCCGGCGATTTGCGCGCTTTGATCATACCGTGAGCAATCACGCCTATCCTCTGGTTGTTGTGGTTGAAGCGAAAGTCTTTGCCGATAACCGGCCTGATCGAAACAGTTCTCAATCAAGGGTTCACAGCATAGTGATGAAGGCGGGCGCCTGCCGCCGGCAGTGTGTCGCTTTTTCAAGTGTCACACTGGCGCCGAGAGTTTGAAGTAGGCCAGTGGTGTAGAATTTGGCTAGGGTTAAACAACAAACAAAGGAGACTGCGCATGCCGAACGAAGACAACACTCAGCATTTGTCAAACTCGAACAGCCAGATAATAGAAGCGCGTCACCCGGCTCGAACAGAAGCCAACAGAATCAGCCACCTGACACAATGAGGGGGATTCGCTTTCGTGTAGTAAGTGTGGTTTTCATAGCGCTCTGTAGGCCGTAATGATCACTTCTAAGCTACGCGGGCGACAGGAAGCTCGACCATCCGGGTGTAACGTTCCGGCTTGGCGGCGATCCTATCCATCAATTCCACCGTTTTCAGATCGTAAAGTTCCTCGCCGCAGTTCAGGCAGTAGGTCGCCGGGATGTTTTCAATCAGCACGCCTTTGTAAAGGCGATCACGTCGCACTTCTATCATCTCGACCTTCTTGCACCGCCCACATTTTGACTTTCGGCTCTGGTTTCGTTTCTTACTCATAGTCAGTAATTCGCAGTCGGAAAATCGTGATAACCACTACGTTTCGAGATTCATCCCATCGGGCAACAACCGCCACTTCATCGTCCGCTAGCGTGTCCCCATAGATCACGTACTTCACTTCCCCATAAAGTTCATCGTACTGATCTTTGATGATCTCGCCGGTCAGAATACAGTTGATGGCATCCTTCGGCGACAGATTGTCCTTCGATAATTCATCGAGCGCGTGCGGAACAAATCGCACCCGCCCGGCGCGCGCGGCTTTCCGCATCTCACGCAAGATTTTGTCATATATCAAAGCGATCTCCTATCGGGATCAACACGATCAGCCGCCTGAAACAATGAGGGGAAGCCATTACACGGCTCCCCCTCATCAATTCGATCCAGCGTCAATCTAGAACAATTAGAAATTGAACCGCGCGCCGAACTGCAACTGGCGCGGATCGAACGCGGAGGTAAACCCGAGCGGGTCGGTCGTGCGCAAGCCGCGTCTGCCGCGCAGGTTGTAGTTGGTCAGCGGCGCGGCGCCAGTGACCGTGCACGGGATGAAGTTCGCGCCATCCGAGGTCGTGCAGGCCGCGCCGAGCACGTTGTTGACGCCCAGGAAATTGGTCCGGTTGAAGAGATTGAACGCCTCGAAGGTGAGTTCGAGGAAACGCCTGTCATTGGCGAATAAACGCCGCCCGACTCGCAGGTCGAAGCTGTAGAACGGCTCGCCCCTGCCGGTATAACGCCCGGCTTGACCGGGGCGGTCGCTCTGCGAACGCCCGTCGGCGTTGGCGTCAATGCCCAGCAGCAGGTTGAACGGACGCCCGCTCTGCGCAACGAAGATCGGCGCGAGCACCCAGTTCTTCAACACCACGTTCTCAGCCGAGCTTTGGAAGACGCCGCTCAACACAAGGCGGTGTCGTTGGTCGAAAGCCGAGACCGAACGATCCAGCCGCAGGTTGAGTGGATTCTGCGCCGACCAGTCGCTGTTGAAATCAACCACCTCGTCAATTGATTTGGCCAGCGTGTAATGCGCGTTGAGGCTGAAGTTGTTCGCAAAACGCCGCTGCGCCTGCACGGTGAAGCCGTGGTAGAACGAGTTGGCCGTCTGCTCGTAGACGTTGTCCTGCAACCTGAGCGGGTTACTCATATCGGTCGTCTGCCCGGCGGCGGGAAAACGAACGAAGGTCGGGCCGCCGAGCGGGTTGAGCAGGTTGACCGGCCCGCTGATCTTGATCTGGTTTATGTCGCGGTTGCGCGACAGATGGATCCCGCGCGCGTAGAGATAGGTCAGCTCGATCGAAACGCCTCCGCCCAGATCGCGTTGAACGCCGAAACTCGATTGATAGGTTGTCGGGTTGCGGTAGTTCGGGCCTAAACGGAAACGCACTTCGAGCGGAAGGTTCGGCGCCGCTCTGATATTGAGCGGCGACGCCGCTACATCAGCCAGCGTGATGGTGCGCGCGCCGATCACGCCACGACCTAATGCCGGCTGATTCCCTACCTGCGGATAACCCAACGTCTGGTAAACGGCGAACGACGACGGCAATCCCAGCGCGCCGGAGGTAGCCGTCGCCAGCACGATATAGATCGTTCGCGGATCGTCCGTCGCGGCCAGTTGCGTCGTCACGTTGGTGATCGCCGAATTGAGGAAGCCGACGAAGACGCCCGCGCCGCCTCGAATAGCCGTCTTGCCGTCCCCCCACGGGTCCCACGAAAAACCGGCGCGCGGCTGAAAATCTTTCTTGTAAGTCGGAATCGCCAGCGGCTCATCGTGAATCGCGTAGCGCAGGCCGTAGTTCAAAGTGAGGTTCTGCCGCGCCTTCCACGCGTCCTGCGCGTAGAGCGCATAGCGGTTGGGATTTTGCTCGATGCGCGAGCCTGTGCCCGGCGCGACGAAGCCCTGCTGGTAGACGATCGGCAGGTTGAGGTTGAAAGACTGCAAGGCCGTCATCGGAGCTTCAAAAACATCGGCGATGCCGTTGCCGTTGCCGTCGCGGTAGGGCGAATTGGGCGCGGCGAGCACAAACTGGTTGATCGGGCTGGCCGCCTGCGCCGCCGCGTTCGCGCCGAGCAGATTGGCCAGCGGAATCGCCGCGCCGAAATTGAAGCGCCCGCCGAAGAAGGTCTCATTGGTTGTCGTCAGCGGGTGGAAGAACAATGAGCCGCCGAATTTGAGCGTGTGGTCGCCGACGATCTTCGAGAAGTTGTCGTAAATGTCGTAATGCCGCTCGATGCTGCGCGACGGCAGGAAGATTTGCCGCCCGAATTCGCCGAAGCCCGCGATGTTCAGCTCCGGCCCAATCGGATCATTGACCAGAAAGGCCGAGCGCGTGTGTGTAAATTGCAGCTTCAGCTCGTTGAACGCCGTCGAGCCGAACTGGTAGTTGTGCGACGCCACAATGCCTCCGTTGAAGACGTCGAACGTGCGCCCGCGCGAGACGGCGATGAGCGAGCCGGCGGCCTGATTCTCGAAGACTCCATCGGTGATGTTGAAACGAATGTAGCCGCTCGATCGGTCGCTGAAGTTGTGATCGAGCCGCGCCGAGAACTGCGTCTGACCTTCGTCGAAGGGGAATTGTCCCGTCGCGTCAGTGAAGAGCTTGACAGTGCGCGCGTAGCTGGTCGTCGTCAACGCGCCGCGCAATTGCGCCGCGCCCGCTTTCAAGGCGTCAGGCGCCGGGCTCGCGGCAATGAAATCGAAGAGCGCCGCCTGCCCGCGGACCGTCGCGTTCTGCGAAGCGGTCGTCACTTGAAAGAGCGTCGGATCGGTCAGCAAATTGATGAACGAGGACTTCTCCTGGCTGAACCGCTCGACCGAGGTGAAGAAGAAAGTCTTGTCCGATTTTATGCGACCGCCGATCGAGCCGCCGTACTGCTGACGGTTGAACGCCGATTTGCCATTCGGGTTGAAATCGAAGGCGTTGCGCGCGTCGAACTTCTCGTTGCGGAACATCCCGAACGCGCTGCCGTGAAGACTGTTACCGCCCGATTTCGAGATGATGTTGACCACGCCTCCGCTGGCGCCGCCGAATTCGGCGCTGTAGCTGTTGCGCACGACCTGGAACTCCTGCACCGCCTCCTGACTGATCGTCGCCTGCACGCCGCCCGAAGCGCCGATGGTCTCGGCGCCGTCCACTGCGACCTGGTTGCCGCGCCCGTTGTTGCCCCCGAACGACAATCCCGATTGCGGCGTCTGCGCGACACGGTAATCCTGCGCGTCGGTGATGTTTTCAGAGCTGGTCACGCCGGGCGTCAGCAGCGCGTAATCCAGAAAGCTGCGGCGGTTGATCGGCAGGTTGGTGATCTGTTTCGCGCTCACCGTCGAAGCCTGCTCGGTCCGATTGATTTCAACCACCTCGGCGCCCCCGACCACATCAACTTGAACCTCGACCTTTCCCGCCGCGAGCCTGACGGGGATGTTGGCCTGCTGACCCACGGTCAGTTCGAGCCTGGTTGTGCTCGCCCCAAACCCTTGCGCCTCGACTTTCAGGTCGTAAGAGCTGGGCAACAGGCTAAGGAAGACGTAATTGCCTTCGCCATCGCTCGTCCCCGTGCGCGACGCGCCTTTGACGGCGTCGGTGAGCGTGAGCTTTGCGTTCGGTATCGCGGCGCCGTTGGCGTCGGTTATCTGGCCGCGCAGCTCCGCCGTGGAACTGGAGGCTTGAGCGAAAGCGGCCGTGTTGCTCGCGATCATCACTGTAAGAGATGCGAGCGCGATCATCATCGTCAATCCGATCGTGTGTCTCATAAGAGGTATCTCCTTTACTGGCGGCGCAAGACGGGCCGTTCGATTGACGGCGCCGCCCGCAACCCGTTAATTGACGGACTTGCTTCGTTGGGGAGAGAAATTACTGATTTTGCCCCAGCAACAGGCGGTTCGGCGCTATTGGCAGCGTGCGGCGACGGCAAGGGAGCGGCTTATTTCGGAAGTATCCGCTTGCTTACGCGCGCGGTACTGTTGTGGATCCGCTTGCCGGCGCGCGCGGCGACACTGTGAACAGCAAAGCCAGCGAAGAAGGTTTTTTATTGGGAGTCTCCGAACCGCTTTATTTTTTTATGACGCGAGAAATCTTAGTTATCGAGGGCGAGAAAGGCAAATGCCATCCAAATGCCATCAGGCGCGCTCTTTCATAAACAGCGCGGGTATGGTTTTAAGAATAATCTTCAGGTCGAGCCAAGGCGACCAGTTTTCGATGTAATAAATATCCAGTTGCACCATCTGCTGGAACGACAGGCGGTAACGCCCGCTGACCTGCCACAAACCGGTCAATCCCGGTTTCACGTCCAACCGTTTGCGGTGCCAGGTTTCATAACATTCAACCTCATACGGGATCGGCGGGCGCGGGCCAACCAGCGACATCTCGCCTTTGAAGACGTTGAAGATTTGCGGCAGTTCGTCGAGGCTCAAGCGGCGAAGTAGAGCGCCCACGCGCGTGAGCCTGCTGCCGTTGATGAATTTGTAGTTTGGTTCCTTTTCGGTGCCGAGGTTCGTGTCGCCCTGACTTTTGATCACTCGCGCCATGTAATCGCGATGCGCGCCATCTATTTCGACATCGTCGAGCATCGAGCGGAATTTGTAGATTTGGAAGATGTGGCCGTCCATCCCCACGCGCTCCTGCCGGTATAGAGCGGGGCCGCGCGATTCCAGCTTGATGGCAATCGCGATGACCAGCCACAGTGGCGCGGTGAAAAGCAGGATCAAGGAGCTGACGATCAGATCAACGCCGCGTTTGAAGATCCGCGCCGAACTCGAGAGCGGCTCCTCGAAAAGGCGTACCATCGGCACCACGCCCAGTTGCTCGACATAGGTTTTGCGCGGGATGCAGTTGAACAGATTGGGCACGACACGAAACGTCACGCGGTATCCCCGTCCGCATTTGACCATCGTGTCAAAGAGCAGTTGCGGGCGGATTTCGGGATCGGTGATCAGGACTTCACGGATTCCGTGCTGGCGGATGAAGCGGTGCATCTCGTCGTAACGGCCCAGCGTCGGCCAGGCTTTCAGCGCCTTGCTTTTCGGCGGTTTGCCGTCAGCCGTCACAAATCCGGTGACCGACCGGCCGAGTCTCGGGTCGTCCGCGATCTCGTTGACGCACATTTCGGCGACGCCGTTCGACCCGACAATCAGGATCGGAATAACGTTGATGTGGCGGCGGCGGTAAAACGTCTGCAGGCTGCGAAGAGCCGCGCGGTGGCCGGTGAAGACAATCAAACCCAGCACGTAATAAAGAATGAAGACCAGGCGCGAATACGAGAAGGCCGCGTAAGCGAATCCGCCACGGTAGAAAAACGCGATCACCGTCACCAACATCGCGCCGATCGAAACCGCCTTGAAGACGTTGATGAAATCCTCGCTGAACGAGAATTCGCCGCGAACGCGATACAGACCGCGATACCAGAATGTGGCGATATGGATCAGCGGCACAAAATAGATCACGCTCAGGTACGGGTCGAAGCTCGGGTGAAAAGCGTAAGGCGGCGCGAGCGACAGAAAGCCGAGATCTTTTTGAGCCGCGATGAAGATCGTCTTTTCGGGATGCCTGAGCCAGTAAGCCAGGATGAACAATAAGGCCGCAAGCGCCCCATCGAAGATTACGAGTCCCGCGGTGATGATTTTGATCGCGTGCTCGCTCAACGGCCACATCAGTACGCGACGGCGTGGCGGCGCCGCAAGGCGAGCATCAGATTGTTTTGTTGTAAAGGTTTCGCTATCCGAATGCGTTAAAGATGACATCCTTCACCGACCTGCTGGTCCTTGAACTTGTGAGGGGGAAAGGCGGCGCAATCTTACGTTATGAAACGCGCGACTGTAAACACCTGATCAATGGTTTTCAGGGCTTGCGGCAGCCCTTGAGAAAAACACCCCGGCGCTGTTCTACTATCGCCGCCAGCAAATCTAACCGTCCGGGGGCGACACGGGCGGCGCCACAAGAGATCACGGTTCGACAATTGGAATATAAACATGCGACGCGCGTTCAAAATCATCACTGCCTCGATCTTCCTTCCGGCTCTGATTCTGCTCTTCAGAAATCACGCGGCCGACGCCGCGCAATCCAAAGTTGATTTCGCGCGTGACATCCAGCCCGTCTTCAGCGCGCATTGCGAGCGCTGCCACGGGGCCCGCTCAGCGATGGCGCAGTTGCGGCTCGACGACAGGCAGTCATTGCTGAGACTCGTTATTCCAGGCAATGGCAAAAGCTCGCGGCTATTGCATCGTATCCTCGGCGAAGGCGGCGAGGCGCGAATGCCGATGGGCGCGGATCCTTTGAAGCCGGGACAAATCGCGCTGATTCGCAAATGGATTGATGAAGGGGCCGAATGGCCTGAAAGCGATGGGGCGACGGGGCGACTCACGCGAGGGGCGAAAGAACCCGAACCGCCAAAGCATTGGGCGTTCGTGACGCCCGGGCGACCTACGCTGCCTGAAGTCAAAAACAGAGTTTGGATCAAAACTCCGATTGACCGGTTCATCCTGGCCCGTTTGGAAAAAGAAGGGTTGCCGCCTTCGCCGGAAGCCGCCCGCATGACGCTGCTGCGCCGTTTGAGCCTCGATCTGATCGGCCTTCCGCCTACAATCGCCGAGGTTGACGCCTTTTTGAACGACAAAAGCTCTGACGCTTACCGGAAGCAGGTCGAGCGATTACTCGCCAGCCCGCATTATGGCGAACGCTGGGGGCGTCACTGGCTCGACGCCGCGCGTTACGCCGACTCCGACGGATATGAAAAAGACAAATCGCGCCGCGTCTGGTTTTACCGCGACTGGGTGATCAACTCGTTAAACAGTGACATGCCCTACGACCGGTTCATCATCGAACAGATCGCCGGTGACCTGCTGCCCAAGCGCACGCAGGATCAGATCGTGGCCACGGGCTTTCTGCGCAACTCTATGATCAACGAAGAGGGAGGCGTTGATCCGGAACAGTTCCGAATGGAGGCGATGTTCGACCGGATGGACGCTATCGGCAAAAGCGTCCTTGGTCTGACCATTCAATGCGCCCAATGCCACAACCATAAATACGACCCGCTGCGCCAGGAAGAGTACTACAGGATGTTCGCGTTCCTGAACAATTCCCACGAATCGAACATCGCCGTCTACACGCCCGCCGAGCAGATGAAGCTCGCTGAAATCTTCCGCCGTATCCGCGAAATCGAGGCCGAACTGCAACACAAAAATCCCGATTGGCAAAAACGCATGTCCGAATGGGAAGAGGGCGTGAGGAATGACCAGCCTGAGTGGAAAATCATCCAGCCGGAGGTTGACGAGATTTCGACCGATGGACAGCGATACCTGCCGATGGAGGACGGCTCGTTCCTGGCCGCCGGTTACGCGCCCGTCAAACACCGCGTGATGATGCGGCTGAAAACAGATGTTCGGAACATTACCGCGTTCAGGCTCGAACTGTTGAACGATCCAAATCTACCGCTCAACGGCCCTGGCCGTTCGATCAAAGGCTCGTGCGCGTTGACCGAATTCGAGGTTGAAGCCGCGCCCGCGAGCGATCCGAAGAAGGTCACGAAGATCAAGATCGCCCGCGCGACGGCGGACATCAATCCGCCGGAGCAGGAGCTAGAACCGATCTTCGACGACAAGACCGGCAGGCGCCGAGTTACTGGCCCAATTCAGTTCGCGATTGATGGCAAGAACGATACGGCCTGGAGCATTGACGCCGGCCCCGGATTGCGCAATCAGCCGCGCAAGGCCGTTTTCGTCTTGCCAGCGCCGATTGCGAATGAAAGCGGCGCGGTTCTGACGTTTTATCTCGGCCAGGGACACGGCGGGTGGAACAACAACGACAACCAGCAAAACAGCCTGGGGCGTTTGCGGCTTTCGATGACGACCGCGCCCGACGCCGTGGCCGATCCGCTGCCGGCCTCCGTGCGCGAGATTCTTTCGATCCCGCGCGAAGCGCGATCGCCGGCTCAGGTTCAAGCCGTCTTCAGTTACTGGCGCGCGACCGTTCCCGAATTCGGCGAAGCGAATAGACAGATCACCGAGTTGTGGGGGCAGCACCCGGAAGGCTCTTCGCAATTGGTCTTGAACGAACGCGGCGTGGCGCGAGAAACGCATCTGCTCAAACGCGGCGACTTTCTCAAACCGGACAAAGCTGTTCTTCCCGGCGTTCCCGTGTTTCTGCATTCGCCGCCCGCCGACGCCCCGCCCAATCGTTTGACGTTTGCGAAATGGCTGGTTGATCGCAAATCGCCGACGACGGCGCGCGCCGTGGTCAATCGCATCTGGCAATCCTATTTCGGCGCCGGGTTGGTTGCGACGCCTGAAGATTTCGGCAAACAAAGCGAAGCGCCGTCACATCCGGAGTTGCTTGATTGGCTCGCGGTCGAGCTGATGGAGAACGGCTGGAGCTTGAAACACATCCACCGGTTGATCGTCAACTCGACAACATTCAGGCAAACGTCACGCGTCACGCCTGAGTCGCTTCAGCGCGACCCTTTCAACCGGTTGCTGGCGCGAGGCCCGCGATTCCGGGTCGAAGCCGAGATCGTGCGCGACATCGCGCTGCGGGTGAGCGGATTGCTCAACCCGAAGATCGGAGGCCCCAGTGTCTATCCGCCCGCGCCCGCATTCCTCTTCGACCGCCCGTTCAGTTTCGGCCCGAAAGTCTGGAACGAAGAGAAGGGTGAGGATCGCTACCGCCGCGCGATCTACACGTTCCGCTTCCGTTCCGTGCCTTATCCGATGCTTCAGGTCTTCGACGCGCCGACCGGCGACTTCTCCTGCGTCCGCCGCGCGCGTTCAAACTCGCCGTTGCAGGCGCTGGTGACGTTGAACGAGCCTTTGTTCATCGAAGCCGCGCGCGCATTGGCCCTGAAGACTTTGAAAGAAGGCGGGACGAACGACGAGCAGCGATTGAACTACATGTTTCGACGCGCGCTCTCAAGGCTGCCCGCGCGTCAGGAGTCGGTGGAACTGCTCGGATTGCTCAATCGGCAAAGAGACCGCTTTATCGCCGGCGAATTGAACCCGTGGAATTTTGTGACAGACAATCCTGACAAGCCGTTCCCGCTGCCCAAAGGCGCGCGGATGCCAGTCAGAATGGAGGATGCGGCGGCGTGGACCGTGGTGGCGCGCGCGCTGCTCAACCTAGACGAAACAATTACGAAAGAGTAGAGCCTGAACCCGGTCGTGTTTGAGTAGCGCCATCGTGTATCATCTCCTGGCGTCAGATCAATCCAGGTTAGAGGTAAAAGCTATGACTCCAACTGCAACTGACTATCTTGAAGCAATCGCTCATCTGCCGGTCGGCGGGAAGCTGTATTTCGAAGACGTAAGTTGGGATGAATACGAAGAATTGCTTGAAGAGCTTGAAGGAAAGCGCCACGTGCGAATCAGCTACGACAATGGGAGGATGGAAATCATGACTCTTTCGCCGGAACATGAAGCGCCCTCCAGGCTATTCGGTCATTTCGTCCAGATTTTGACCGAAGAGCTTGACCTGGAATATCTCTCAATCGGCTCGACCACACTCAGGAGGAAAAGCCGTTTGCAGGGGAAAGAGCCTGATGACTGTTACTACATCGGCGATCTGACCAGAATATTCGGTAAGAAGCGGCTGGATATCGATTTTGACCCGCCGCCCGATCTGGCCATCGAGGTTGATGTGACCAGTTCCACAGTTGACAAAATGGCGATCTACGGTGGTCTTGGCGTACCCGAGGTCTGGCGCTATGACAACTATCAGGTCGAGTTTCATCACCTCGCCGGAAAACATTATAAGCAGGTTGCGACTAGCGCGCTTTTTCCCTTCCTACCGCCCTCTGTCATAACAGAACACTTGAGCGTAGGAACCACACAGGGCGTCAATACAATGCGTCGCGCCTTCCGCGAATGGGTGCGCGATCACAAGCCGTAATTCTGAGGTTACCGTATCTGCGAATAACTTGTCGGGCGCAGAAACGCCGCGTGAATGTTCGACACGGCCTCTGGGTCAGTCCATCCCGGCTTGTTTCTCACCCTCGCCCAATCAGGATTTGCCCTGAACGTATCCCACGCCTTTTCACGCGCGGCCATGTTGTCGAATCCGACCAGGTAGGTCAGATGCGGCAACCGCGCGCCCGTGATCGCTTCGCCGAAGAAGACTGGGGCGAACCCGCAGTCGCGGAAGATCTTGATTTCTTCCTGATCGAACATCTCGATCTTGTTGCGCAGGCTGAAGGCGCTGCGCGATTCGTAGGCGCGAAGTTCGAAGACGCGCGGCGGGCGCTTCTCATCGGTTGGCGGGATTTCGATCTTCTGATGCGAATCGAAGGCTTTGAGCAGCGCCGACTCGTAACGCGTATAAGGCATTTCATTCGCCGCCTCGAACGCCTGCCACCCCTTAACGAACTCCTTGTCGCCGCGCATCGCCTCCATCGCCGACTGCATATCGGCCAGCGATTTGTAGTCAATCACGACGACGAGCGATGGGCTGCGCAAGCCTGAAATCACGTTGAAACACCCAATAGGCCCGACGCCCCGCCGCTGCATCGCCGGCATAAAGTGATTCTGGAAGAACTCCTGAATACGAGCGGGTTGGATGTCGTTGCGTAACTCGTAAATTCGCAGTTCGTAAAAGTGATTGCTTTCGGCTGCGGCTACAGGAACATTCGCCGCGCTCGCGACGCTGGCGGCCAAGCCTGTTTTCAAAACGTCTCGACGATTCATTTGGGTTCCTCGATTTGAGATTCAGGATTTGATATTGGATAGAAGGAAAATCAGAGAGAGTGATCAACCTCAGTTGGCTTCGCGCCCACGCCGAACCACCGTCGTTTCGCGGTCACAACCACGCGCTTGTCGGTCGCCAGCCGCTTTTCGGCCCATCGCGCCAGCCGTACGAACGGCAAGCCCATCAAAAAGTAGATCGCCGCGGTCAGAACGCCCACGCCGATGTAATCGTAATAGGTCGAAGCCAGTTGGCCGTAAACCTTGGTCAGTTCGACCATCGTGATCACGGACACGATGGACGAATCTTTGAACAGCGCGATGAAATCGTTCGTCACCGGCGGGATCACCAGCCGCACCGCCTGCGGCACGATCACGTGGCGCAACGATTGCGCGCGCGTCATCCCCAACGACAACGCCGCTTCCATCTGCCCGCGCGGAATCGCCTCGATACCGGCGCGATAGTTCTCGGCCTCGTAGGCCGCGTAATTCAGTCCCAGGCCAACCACGGCGGCGAGGAGCGGCGAGAGTTTTATGCCGATGTTCGGCAACCCGTAAAAGATCAGGTAAAGCTGGATCAGCAACGGCGTGCCGCGAAACAGCTCGACATAGCCTCGCGCCAGCCACGAAGCGGGGCGCGGCGCGTAAAGATAGATCAACGCCACCGCGAGACCGGTCACAATCGCGACGGCCATCCCCAACACCGAAATCAGCAACGTCATCGGCGCGCCCACCAGCAATAGCGACGGCAGATACCTTTTGTAACGCTCCAACCTCTCGCGCCACGTCAGCTTCCGCGTGATGTTCTGCGTGAACTCTTCGTAGACCTGCCCCGGTTGCGAGACTGAAGAGAGTTTGGCGAAGAGCTGATCCGTCTCGTCATTCCAGATGCCCCATTTCTCGTAAATCCGCCGCATCTCGCCCGATTTGATCAACGCCAGCAAAGCCTCGTTCACCTGTTTCAACAGAGCCTCGTCTTCCTTGCGCGCGGCAATGCCGTATTCCATTCGCTCGATGCTCGGCCCGACAAATTTCAACTTCGGATTCGGCTTGCTGTAATAAACGGCAATCGGCCAATCCATCAACACCGCCTGCAAGCGTCCGAGGGCCAGGTCGTCGTAGGCGTTGTTCTGATTCTCGTACGACCGGATCTCCATCCGGCTTCCCTGCTCCAGATTGGCGCGTTCGAGGATGCGCTGCGCGAGCGAGGCCTTCAGCGTGCCGACGACTTTGCCCTTCAGGTCGGCGAGCGAGTTGATCGAATTTTCGCCGACGCGCACGCTGAGCTGTTCGCCGCAGGCGTAGTATGGGATCGAAAAATTGACCTGCTGTTTGCGGTCGTCGGTGATCTCGATTCCGTTGACCGCCAGGTCGTAATTGCCTCGCTGCAGCCCCGGGATCAGACCGTCCCACTGGTTCTGCACGAAGACCGATTTGCGGTTGAGATGTTTGCCGACCGCATTCATCAGGTCAATCTCGAAGCCTATGATCTCGCGCGGATTTTTCGGATTGGGCAGCAGGTATGGCGCGCCGCCTTCCGCGTCGCCGCCCCAGCGGAGTTGTTGGTCGCCGCTCCGGGCTTTGATGGGCAACGCCGAACAAAGCAGGATAAAGAATAGAAGCGCGCGTGGTAGCAGCCCAACCGTTAGGTTTGTCACTACCCAAATTTTCTTCGATCTTTGAATCCCCCCAACGGCAGTTGGGGGATCGTTAAAGTCCAGCCTACACGACCAAGCAATTTTTTTCTCGAATCCCCCCAACGGCAGTTGGGGGATTGTTACGGTAGGGCTGCCGCCACGAGCGATTTCAATCATCACAGATACCTTTGCAGGAAAGCCCGCGTGCGTTCATCGCGCGGCGAGCTGAAGATCACATCCGGCGAACCGCTTTCGATCAACTCGCCGCCGGCGAGCATCAGGATTTTGTCGGCCACTTCGCGGGCAAATCTCATCTCGTGCGTCACGACAACCTGAGTCATCCCCTCGTCGTCCAGTTTTCGCATGATGCCGAGCACCTCTCCGACCAGACTCGGATCGAGCGCCGAAGTCGGCTCGTCGTAGAGCATCACCTTCGGCTCCATCGCCAACGCCCGCGCAATCGCCGCCCGCTGCTGCTGTCCTCCCGACAACTGCGAGGGGTAATAATCCAACCGGTCGCTCAAACCGACCTTCGCCAACAACTCGCGGGCTGTGGACTCCGCCTTCCGGCGATCGATCTTCTTGACCACGGTCGGCGCGAGCATCGCGTTTTCCAGCGCGGTCAGGTGAGGAAAGAGATTGAAGCTTTGAAAGACCATCCCAACATCTTCGCGCAAACACCGGAGCCGGGCGCTGAAATCTCGATGCGAGAGACCGTTGCTTCGATCCAGCGTGATCTCGCCGATGCGCACGCGCCCGCTGTCGAAAAGCTCAAGCCCGTTCAGGCAACGCAGCAAGGTTGATTTGCCGCAGCCCGACGGGCCGATGATGGCGGTCAGCTCGGATACTTCGACATCGAAGCTGACGCCGCGTAGC
>Ga0187894_10003465_pt1 | contig 17650 bp, 16 predicted proteins | sample GBC1701081metaG_FD_136650 | JGI IMG/M metagenome (GOLD analysis project Ga0187894, IMG submission 136650) | White microbial mat communities from a lava cave in the Kipuka Kanohina Cave System on the Island of Hawaii, USA - GBC170108-1 metaG ...
AGTCCACGGCAGGACGGGAAAGGCAATCCGCGTGCCGAGCAGGAGCGAGAGGAAAAGCGTGTGACGGCGTAGAAGAGCGACCGTCCGGCCGCCGCAAAGTGTCCTGTGAGCGGACAAATGGCCCGCGTTACACCGGACGAGGAGTCAACAGTCTTGCGTCCACCATGGGGGATTTGCGGACCCGGGGAACCATCCCTACAATACGCGGTCTTGTCTGGGGCCTTCGCCCCGCACCGTGACGGCCGTTCAGGCCCCGGGAATCTTCACCGAACACTGATGATCCAGGTTGAAAACCTCAGCAAGGCCTATCCCGGCGCCACCGCCGTGGACCGGCTGTCCTTCTCGATCGAGAAGGGCGAGATCGTCGGCTTCCTGGGTCCCAACGGCGCCGGCAAGACGACGACGATGCGGATCCTGACGGCGTTCATCCGCCCCTCCTCGGGCCGCGCGAGCGTCGCCGGGTTCGATGTCGAGACGGCGCCGCTCGACGTGCGGCGCAACGTCGGCTATCTGCCCGAGAATGTCCCGCTCTACGGCGAAATGCGCGTGCGGGAGATGCTCGCGTGGCGCGCCTCGCTCAAGGGCGTGCCGCGCAACAAGGTCGCGGGGCGCGTCGACACCGTCGTCGGGCTCTGCGGCCTGGGCGACGTGCGCGACCGCATCGTGGAGCAGCTCTCCAAGGGCTACCGCCAGCGGCTGGGGCTCGCCGAGTCGATGGTTCACGACCCGCCGCTGCTCATCCTCGACGAGCCGACGGTCGGCCTCGACCCGCATCAGATCCGGCAGGTGCGCTCGCTCATCACCGAGCTGGGCCGGCAGCACACGATCATCCTGTCCTCGCACATCCTCCCCGAGGTCGAGCAGGTCTGCAGCCGCATCGTCATCATCAGCAAGGGGCGCATCGTCGCGTCGGATACGCCCGAGGATCTGCGCCGCTCGCTGGCCGGCGGCTCGTCGCTGACGGTCGCGATGCGGGGCCCCGCCGGCGCTCCGCCGCTCACGGAAGACGCATTCCGCGCGGCGCTCGCCGGTCTTCCCGGTCTTTCGGGCTCGCCGGCGGTCGAGCCGGACGAGGGGGGCGCGCTGCGGGCGCATCTCTCTCTCGAGCGCGGCGCCGATCCCCGGGAAGAGGTGTTCCGCCTCGCCGTGGCGCGCGGGTGGGTGCTGGTCGAGCTGTCCCGCCGCGCGATGACCCTCGAGGAGATTTTCGTGAACGTGACGACGCGCGAGGCGGCGTCCGAAGCGGCGGCGCCCGAGCCGGCGGCGCCGGCCGGCGGGGGAGCCTAGGGTGCGCACGATCCTGCAGATCTGCCGGCGCGAGCTGAAATACTTCTTCGTCTCTCCGCGCGGCTATCTCGTGATGACCGCGTTTCTCTTCCTGCAGGGCTGGATCTTCGTTCTCATCGTGTCCGCGCTCTCGAACCGCCAGCAGCCGGCGCCGGTCGGCTCGATCATGCAGGTCTTTCTGGGCCAGAACATCTTCTTCTGGATCTTCCTGCTCCTGGTGCTGCCGATCACCACGATGGGGCTCGTCGCCGAGGAGCGGCGATCGGGCACGATCGAGCTGCTGCTGACGGCGCCGGTGACCGAAGGGCAGGTCATCCTCGGCAAGTTCCTTGGCGCCTACCTCTTCTATGTGATCCTCTGGGTGCCCACGTTCCTGTATCCGGCCCTGCTCGCCCGCGCCACGACGATCGATCCCTGGCCGCTGGTGTCGGGGTATCTCTACCTGTTCGCCGTCGGGGCGCCGTTCGTCGCCCTCGGCGTGCTGGCCTCGGCGCTGTCGCGCAATCAGATCACCGCGGCGATCCTCACCTCGACGCTGATCTTCCTGGTGTTCGCCCTGCCGGTGTTCCTGCAGTCCAAGGTTCAGTCCGACGCCATGAGATCGTCGCTCGTCTACATCAATCTCTGGGACCCGGCGGGGGACTTCGGCCGCGGCATCGTGGACACCCGCCTCCTCGTCTACACCATGACCGCCGCCGTGCTGCTGCTGATCGCGGCCGCACGGACCCTCGAATTGAAGAAGGCGCGCTGATGGCTCCCTCGCGCAAGGTCCAGCTCGGCGCCTCCGCGGGGGCGACCCTGATCGCGGCCGCAGCGATCTTCCTGCTGCTGAACTACCTCTCGGCGCGGCACTTCCGGCGGTGGGACTGGACGGCGACGTCGATCTATTCGATCTCGGACAAGACGAAGCAGGTGCTCGACGACGCCGGCGCGAAGGGCAAGACGGTGGCGGTCACGAGCCTCGTCGCTCCCGCAGACCCGCTCTACGAGAGCGTCCGCACGCTCCTCGACAGCTACGCCGCCCACAGCACGCACCTGACGGTGGACTACCTCGATCCCGCCGCGGAGCCGGTCAAGACCCAGGCGCTGCTGAAGCAGCACAACATCCAGAGCGAGACGCAGCTTCGCACCGTGTTCTTCGAGTCCGAGGGGCGCAGCAAGCAGGTCGACATCAGCGAGGTCGTCGAATACGACTACGAAGGGGCCGAAGAGGGCCTTCCGCCGCGCGTGAAGGCGTTCAAGGGGGAGCAGGCGTTCACCGGCGCGATCCTCTCGGTCACGCAGGACACTCAGTCGGCGATCTGCTTCCTGAAGGGCCACCAGGCCGCCACGGAGCAGCCGGCGGACCACAGCGCGTCGAAGCTGGCCGAGGTCCTGAAGACCCAGAACTACCGGATCGAGGACTGGGACGCGCTGGGTCTCCAGCCGATCCCCTCCGACTGCTCCGTGCTGGTGATCGCCGGGCCCAGAGAAATGATGGTCGAACAGGAAGTGGGCCAGATCCAGAGCTACCTGCGCGGTGGCGGCCGGCTCCTGGCGATGCTCGATCCGGTCTTCACGCCGCAGACGACGGTCGCCCCGACCGGCCTGGAGCAGATGCTCCAGGAATACGGCGTGACCGTCGGCACCGACCTCGTACTCGACCAGAGACCCGCCGGCGTGATCCTCCTGGGCGCCGGGCTCGAGACGCTCGTGCTGCGCGACATGCCGCCGCATGCGGTGACGAAGGCGCTGAGCGGCGGCGCCGCCGTGATGATGCCGATTACCCGCTCGGTGTCGCCGGCCGCGACGGCGCCCGCTGGCTATGAGGTGACGTCGATCCTCAAAACGAGCGCTGACGGCTGGGGGGAGACCGATCTCCACTCGATTCTCGCGAACGACGTCGCTCCCGATCCGACCGACCTCAAGGGTCCGGTGAGCGTCGGCGTCGCCGTCCGGGCGAAGGCGCCGGCGGCCCCCGCCGCGGATGCCGACGGCACCGCCGCCGCGGCGTCCGCTGCCCCCGCCGGAGGCTCGGGAACGCGGATGGTCGTCATGGGCGACAGCGACTTCGCCTCGGACAGCGACCTGGAGCGCCTCTCGAACATCGACCTGGCGCTCAACTCGATCCAGTGGCTCGCCGACCGCGAGGCGCTGATCGGCATCGAGCCCCGTCAGCCGGAGCAGGTTGTGCTGACGCTCGATCCGGGCCAGGCGGCGCTGCTCAAGTGGCTCGTGCTGCTGGGCCTTCCCGGGCTGTCGGCGCTCTGCGGGCTCGGCGTCTGGCTCGCGCGCCGCTCCTGACGCAGGAGAACTGCCCCCGATGAAGTGGCGCTCGACGATCGCGCTCCTGGTCGCGGCCCTGGGTCTCGCGGCCTACGTCTTCTTCTGGGACTCCGGGCAGAAGGGGACCGTCGAAGCGGAGCGGGACAAGCACCGCCTCTTCGACTTCGAAGCGTCCGCGATCCAATGGATCGAAATGGACCACGATGGCACCACGCTGCGCATCGAGCGGCGCTCGCAGGGGGAAGGCGACGCCACGGTGTCTTCGTGGATGCTCGCAAAGCCGATCTCGGACCGGGCCGACGGCTCGCTCGCGGACGGTCTGGCGGACCGGATCGCCCGTCTCGAGTCCACGCGCACGCTGGGCGGCGCGGATGCTGCCGGAGCGGCGCCACCGGCGGACGCCGACGCGGGGCTGGCGCCACCCGTCTTCACGGTGCGGTTCGACGCCGGGAAGGGCCCGGTGACCCTGGACGTCGGCAAAGCGGTTCCCGCCTCCGATGCGGTGTATCTGCGCGTCTCCGGCCGCCAGGGTCTGGAGGTCGCCCGGAACTCTCTGCACGAGGAGGTGCAGCGGCCCGCCGACGAGTGGCGCGACCACGCGCTATTCGCGGTCTCCACGCTCGACCTCGGGGAGGTGGAGCTCAGCCGGCCCGCGGGCACGCTCCGGTTCAAACGGGAGGGAGAGGTCTGGCGGGTCGCCGCTCCGTTCCAGGACGACGGCGACGGCTCGAAGATCCAGAGCCTGCTGTTCAACCTGACCGGCCTGCACGCAGCCTCGTTTGCGGCCGGCTCCGACCCCGCCGGCATGGCCGCGCTGGCGACGCCCACGTATCGCGCGGTGCTGCGCAAGCGCGACGGCTCGTCCGCGGGAGAGATCGCGTTCGGCGGGGCGGTGGCGGCCAGCACGACGCGGATCTGGGCGCGCTCCGCCGGCCGCGACGCACTGCTGCAGGTCGACAACCAGGCGGTCGAGCCGCTGGACGCCCCCGCAGAAAGCTATCGCTCTCTCGCCGCGTTCACGATGAACGAGTTCGACATCGAGACGATCTCACTCGAGCGCGCCGGCGCCTCGCTCGTCTTCCGCTACAAGGACACCGGCTGGAAGGTCGACACGCCCGCGGATCTTTCGCCGGTCGCCGACTCGGTCGAGGCGGCCGTGCGCGAAGCCGCGGGGCTCCGCACCGATGCCGTGCTCGAATCCACCGCGGGCCTCGCCCGCTACGGTCTGGAGCCCCCCGCGGCGACGATCACCCTGACCGCCCGCGCCGCCGCCGACGGCACCGTGGGCCGCACCGAAGCGCTCCGGCTCGGCTCCACCGCGTCCGCCGGCCGGATCTACGCGGCGCGCGACGGGCGCCCCGTCATTCTCACGGTGCCCGACACGATCCTCGAGCGATTCGACCGTGCCGCGTACTCGACGCCGCCGGCGGAGGCGACGCCGGGGGCCGAAATGCAGGGCTCCGTCGGGCAGTAGCCGCTGTCGGAGCGGCGAGCCGAGCGTGCCCGGGGACTCGCCTCCCCGGCCCGGCCTGCCACCCGCGGGGAAGAAACGGAAGCGGCTACTGTCCGGAGACGGGAGTGGCAGGAACGACGGGCATGCTGCCGGGCGCCGCGACGGGCACGCCGCCCGGGGGCGCGGCAGGTGCCGCGACATCGACGCGGGCCGACGCCGCGAGCGTGTTGATCTCGTCGGACATCAGGCGCTGGAACTTCATTTCGGTCGTCCTCTGGATGATCTGCGTCTTGACTTCGTCGAACGGCGCGATCCCGGCGGGCATGTGCTCCAGCACCTGAACGATGTGATAGCCGGCCGGCGTCTCGATGATGCCCGAGATCGCCATCGGCTGAAGTGCGAACACCGCCTCGTCGAACGAGGCGACCATGGCACCGCGGGGGAAGACGCCAAGCTCCCCGCCGTAGGCTGCGGTCGTGTCGGTGGAGTACTGCCGGGCCACCTGCGCGAAGTCCACGCCGGCCTGAAGCTGCGCGAGCGCCTCTTCGATCTTGCCGCGCTCGACCGCCATCGCCTGGGCCGTGGCGCCGCGGGGGACTTTGCGCAGGATGTGCCGCGCGTGAACCCGCTCGGGCCTGTTGAAGACCCTGGGATCGTGGTCGTACATCGCCTTCGCCTCGGCGTCGCTCGTCGCGATCTCGCTGGCGTGCTGGTTCCGGATCTGATCCGTGAGCGTCGCGACCAGGTAGCGGGCCTGAATCTCCGAGCGCAGCGAGGCCGGCGTGTAGCCCGACCTGGCGAGACTGGCGTCGAAGGCGTCGGCACTCGGCGCGTGAGCGCGCAGCGCATCGAATTGCTCGTCGATCGTCTTCGGATCGGGGGCGATGCCGCGCGCGACGGCGCTCTGCCGCAGCAGCTCCGAGGCGAGCATGCTGTTGAGCACGGTCCCCATGAGCCGGCCCTGCTCCTCGGGGGGCACGACCATCCCTTCGGAGGTCGCCCGCTTCCAGGACGACGCGAGAACGCGGTTGAATTCCGTGCCGCGGATCTCGGTGCCATTCACCCTCGCGAGGACCATGTCGTCGGGCACGCGCGGAGGTCCCGAATTCCTGGGAAGACCGCCAGGCAGCGTGCCGTTGGCGCTCGGGGCGCCGACGGTGAGACTGCTGCCGCCGGGACCTTCGGTGTGCGTCCCGGTGGACGCAACGAGGTCCGACCCGTCGGGAACGCTCGCAGCGGCAGAGGCGGGCGCCGGTGCGGGAAGGGGCGCGCTCGCCAGGCCCGCCGCGGGGGCCGGCTGTGCTGCGGGGTCGCCGGTGGCTCCGTCTGCAGCCGCGCCGGCGGTGCCGTCGGCCTGCCGAGAGCAGGCCGATCCCGCGAGCAAAGCCGTCAGGAGGATCCACCGCGGAAAAGGAAGAATCCTGTATTCCATGCGGGAATGCCACTGTACAGTCGCTTCCGCGAGGCGTCAAACGCCCGTATGGACCGGGGGCCCCAATCTCGTCAGAATGTTCGGCGAGACCTCTTCGTGATCCCCCTCCGCGACTCGATCCGCTCCAGGACCGCCCCGTTCGTGACCGTCTTCATCATCGCGGCGAATGTCCTCGTGTTCGTGCGCGAGGCGGCGCTGGGGCCCGCCGCGGAGGCGTTTCTATACCAGTGGGGATTCGTCCCGGCGCGGTTTTTCGACGCGCTGCACGGAGGCGCGCCGCTCGCCGCGGGCATCGTGCCGCTGTTCTCGTCGATCTTTCTCCACGGCGGCGTGATGCACCTGGCCGGCAACATGTGGTTCCTCTGGATCTTCGGCGACAACGTGGAGGACCGGCTGGGTCACGCCGCGTTCGCGTTCTTCTATCTCGCGTGCGGTGTCCTGGCCGGACTGGCGCATGCGTTCGCGGCGCCCTCGGCGGCGCTCCCCGCCGTCGGGGCCTCGGGCGCGATCGCCGGAGTGCTCGGCGCCTACTTCGTCTTCCATCCCACGGGCCGTGTTCTCACACTGATCCCGCTCTTCGTCTTCTTCACGACGGCGGAGATCCCGGCGGCGTTTTTCCTCATTGTCTGGTTCGCGTTCCAGGCGCTGTCCGGGGCGGTGGAGTGGAGCGCCGGCCCCGGCGCCGCGGGGGAAACCGGCGGCGTCGCCTGGTGGGCGCACGTCGGCGGCTTTCTCGCCGGTGCGGCGATCGCCTTCTTCGTGAGCCGATTCAGCCGCCCGCGGGCGGTCGGATGGAGTCCCAGGTGAATACTCTGCGACGCTGTGTCGAGGCCGCTTCGATCTTCCTGCTGGCTCTGCCGGCGGCCGGCGCGCCGCGTGAAACACATGCTCCGCAGCCGGTGCACCTCGTCTTCGATGCGGCGATGGTCCCGCCGGCCGAGGCGAAGCCGGCGTCCCCCGACGGGAAGAAGCCGCAGTCGGGCGAGCCGGAGCGCGGCCACGAGATCTGGGGCCAGAAGCGGCAGAACATCGATCCGGTCGCGCTCTCCGTGGTGAATATCGCCGCGGAGGACTCCGCGAGCGTTGCGACCGTCGCCTTCACCGTCGAGCTGTCGCTGCTGGGGGCGGCTGAGCGGCGAGGTCTGGTGCGCGAGGCGATCGGGCGGGACCTCGATCCGTTCGACGCGCTCGCATCCCGCGGGTTGCCGTTCATGACCATCCTGGCGGCCGTTCACAACATTGGCACCGACCCGCTGACCTTCAATCCTCAGAATATCCTCGTGGTCACCGACCGCCCCGAGCTGTTCGCGCCGCTCGACGCGACGCGCGCCTACGAGGCCCTGCGCGAGGCCGGGTTCACCCCCGAGGACCTGCTTCCCGATCTCCAGAAGGTGATCTTCGACGGCTCGCCCAATCTCGCGCCGGATCAGGAGATCTCGCGGATTCTTGCCTACCCGCTGCCGCGGCCGCCGGTGCGAAAGGCCAGGATGGATTTCTCCTTCTTCGCCGTGGGCCCGGCGTCGTTCTCGTTCGCGGTGCCGATGCGCCCGCTCCCGCCGGAGCCCGCGCCGCCGCCGGCCAAACCGTGAGCGCTCGTCTTCTCGACGGACGGGCCGTCGCGGCGGAGATCCGCGGCGAGGCGGCCCGCGAGACGGCCGCCTTCCGCGAGCGCACCGGCGTCACACCTCGGCTCGTGATGATCCTGGCCGGGGAGGATCCCGCCTCCGTCGTCTACACGCGCAACAAGGCGAAGGCGGCCGAAGAGTCCGGGATCGGCGCCGATCTCATCACGCTTCCCGTCAGCGTGACCGCGGCGGCGCTGCGCTCGCAGATCGCATCGCTCAACGCCGATCCCGGCGTTCACGGGATCCTGGTGCAGCTTCCGCTGCCCTCCGAGATCGACGCGGCGGTCGTCACGGAGGCGATCGATCCGGTCAAGGACGTGGACGGGGTGCATCCGGTCAACGCGGGCCGCCTCGCCGCGGGCCGGCCGGGATTCGTTCCGTGCACGCCTGCCGGCATCATGGAGCTGCTGCGCCGCAGCGGGATTCCGGTCGCGGGGCGCGAGGCGATCGTTCTCGGCCGCAGCGCCATCGTCGGACGGCCGATGGCGGCGCTGCTCACGGCGGCGGACGCCACCGTGACGGTCGCGCACTCGAAGACTCAGGATCTCGAGTCGGTGACGCGGCGCGGAGAGATTCTCGTCGCGGCGATCGGAAGGGCCGCGGCGATCGGGAAGCGGCACATCCGCCCCGGGGCGACGGTCGTCGACGTCGGGATCAACAGGTGCACGAGCGCCGCGGATGCGGCGGTCTATTTCCCGGGCCAGCCCGAGCGGCTCGACGAGATCCGGCGCCGCGGACACACTCTCGTCGGCGACGTGCATCCGGCCGAAGGGGCCGAAGCGGCCGGCGCGATCACACCGGTGCCGGGCGGCATCGGTCCGCTGACGATCGCGATGCTGCTCCTCAACACGTTGAAGGCGGCGCGCGGTCTGGCGGGGGAGAGAGTGTGAACGGACCGGCCGGGTCCCAGGCCCTCCAGGTCACCGGAGCCCGCAAGAAATACGGCGTCACCGAGGCGCTGCGCGGCGTGGATCTCACGCTGCACCGCGGCGAATGGCTGGCCCTGCTCGGCCCGAACGGCGCCGGCAAGACCACCCTGATCCGCGCGATCGCCGGCCGCGTCCGGCTGGATGCCGGCGCTATCACACTGCTCGGGGAACCGCTCGACGCCGCCGGGGGCAGCGGCGCCCGCGCGAAGCTGGGCGTCGTTCCGCAGGACCTCGCTCTCTACCCGAAGCTGACCGCGCGGGAGAACCTCGAGGTCTTCGGTTCGCTGCTCGGGCTCGCCGGCACGACGCTGCGCGAGCGCGTGCGCTGGGGGCTCGATTTCACCGCCCTCGCCGAGCGCGCCGCCGAGCGGGTCGAAGGGTTCTCGGGGGGCATGAAGCGCCGGCTCAACATCGCCGCCGGTGTGCTGCACAGGCCCGAGGTCGTGCTGCTCGACGAGCCGACCGTCGGCGTGGATCCGCAGAGCCGGCAGCGCATCTACGAAATGCTCGAAGGGCTGCGCGAGAGCGGCGCCTCGCTGCTGATGACGACGCATCAGCTCGACGAGGTCGAGTCGCTCTCCGGCCGGATCGTCATCGTGGACCACGGGCTGGTGATCGCCGACGGGTCGGTCCCGGAGCTGATCGCGAAGACGCTGGGCGGCGGCCGCGTCGTCACCGCCCGTCTGCATGGCCCGCTCCAGGCGGCCGCCGCGGCGGCGCTCGGCGGGGAGGCGGGCGCGGGCACGCTGAGCACGCGGCTTCAGGATCTCGGCGCCGAGCTGCCGGTCTGGCTCAGCAGGGTTGCATCGGGGGGTGGGCGGATCGCCGAGCTGACGGTGGAGGCGCCCTCGCTCCACGCGGTGTTCCTCCACCTCACCGGAAGGGAGCTGCGCGAATGACCGGCACGATCGTCCGCATCGGCTGGATCAACCTGCGCCGGGACCGGACGGCGCTGCTGCTGACGTTCCTGCTGCCGATCGCCTTCTTCTCGATCTTTGCCATGATCTTCGGCGGATCGAGCGGCGGCGGAACCGGCCGCGTAGAGATCGCGATCTGCGATCTGGACGGCAGCGACGGCTCCCGGCGCCTGGCGGCGGCGCTCGCCGCGGATCCCGGCCTGCGCGCGACGACCGAGACCGGCGACCCGCCGGCGCCGCTGACCCGTGAGAGCGCCCGCATGCTGGTCGCGAACGGCGATCTGCCGGTCGCGGTCGTGATCCCGAAGGGGTTCGGCGACTCGATGGGGCAGTTCGCATTCGGCGGCGGCGGGTCGGGGGCGCCGGAGTCCGCGCGCGTGGAGCTGCTCGCCGACTCGTCGGACCCGGTGGCGCCGCAGCTCGTATTCGGCCTGCTGCAGAGGGCCGGGATGAACGCCGCGCCCGATCTTCTGGCGCGCAGCGGACTGTCGCTGTTCGAGAAGTACGCCGGCGGATTCACACCGCAGCAGAAGGAGGCGGTGGACCGGATCCTCCCCGAGCTGCGCGGCCAGGCGGCGGCCCCGAACGGGGGCGCGGCGGCGGGCAACGGCAAGACCGCCGACGCCGGCACCAGCTCCGGCATCGTGCCGGCGACGATCGTGGATGTCCTGGGGGAGTCGAAGAAGTCCGGGATCATCGCGTTCTACGCCGCGGGAACCGGCGTGATGTTCCTGCTGTTCTCGATGTCGGCGATGAGCGGCACGCTGCTCGATGACCAGGAGTCGGGCGCCCTCGAGCGATTGCTCACGACACCGCTCGGAATGACGCGCCTGCTCCTGGGCAAGTGGATCTTCATGGTGGCGGTCGGCTCGGCGCAGCTTCTGGTGATGTTCGTCTTCGGCGCCGTGGTGTTCGGTCTCGAGTTGAAGCAGCACCTCTCGGGGTTCGCCATCATGACCCTGGCGACCGCCGCCGCCGCGGCCGGGCTGGGACTCGTTCTGGCCACCGTCTCGCGCACGCGGGCCCAGCAGTCCGGCATGGCGACGATCGTGATCCTGATGATGTCGGCGGTCGGGGGCAGCATGTTTCCGCGATTCCTGATGTCCGGGACCATGCAGAAGATCGGCCTGTTCACCTTCAACGCCTGGGCGCTGGACGGATTCCAGAAGATCTTCTGGTACGAGCAGCCGCTGTCGGCGATCGTGCCGCAGGTGTGCGTGCTGGTTGTGCTCGCCGCCGCATTCCTGGCGGTGGCGCGGAGATTCGCCCGGCGGTGGGAGGCGGTCTGAGCGCCGTTCGGCCCCTGCTCGTGGGGGTGACGGGGGGGATCGGCTCCGGAAAGTCCACCGTGGACCGGATGCTGGCTGCGCGCGGCGCGGCGGTCATCGACGCCGACGCCGTGGTACACGAGCTCCTGGGCGGCGATCCCGACACGATCGCGGCGGTCATCGAAGCGTTCGGGCCCGGTGTGTCGGCCGCCGGCGGAGGGATCGACCGCAGGGCCCTGGGCGTCATCGTCTTCGGCGACGCGGCGGCGCGCGCGCGTCTGGAGGGCATCGTGCATCCGCGCGTGACGATGCGGATCCGCGAGCGCATCACGGGTCTCGCAGCCGGGCCGATACCGCCGGATCTGATCGTCGTGGATGCGGCGCTCATGGTCGAGACGGGAACCTGGCGCGACTACGACCGTGTCGTCGTGGTGACGGCGCCCGAGACGCTGCGGCGCGGGCGGCTGGTCCGGCGGGGCGGCCTCACCGAGGCCCAGGCGGCTGCGCGCATCGCCGCACAGGCGCCCGAGAGCGTGAGGCTCGACGCGGCCGACTACGTCATCAGGAACGACGGCACCGAAGCGGCGCTCGAGGCCGAGGTGGCGCACGTGCACGCGCGTCTCCTTGAAGACTTCGCCGCCGCAGGCCGCCCGCGTCGCGCGCGGTGAGCGGCCCGCCGGAGCCGCTGGAGCGATACGCGGCGGCGACGCTGCGTCTGGCGCAGGCGGCCGGCGCAAAGCCGGCAAGCCTCGAGATGGCGGTCGCCGCGCTCGACCGGTCGCGGCCGCTGCTCCCGGAAGCGAATCCGGTGTGGCTTCCGGCCGGGGCGGGCCCCGAGACGGTGCGTATTGCCGCGCGGCTGCTTCACGAGCGGGGCGGGGGCCGTGCGTTGTGCCATCTGCCCGAAGGAGCCCCGGCGATGAGACAGGCTCTCGAGAATCAGGGGTTCGACGTGCAGGCGCTCGCGGTGATCGCACGAGGGCCGGGCGCGCCGGCCGAGGTGCCGGCCGGGTTCGCTCTGCGGCCCGTTGACTCCGACCGGGACCGCATGGCCTGGGAGCAGATCCTCGTCGAGGACCTGGCGGAGCTCGAGGAGCCGGCGTCGCGCGCCGCGCACACGCTCGAATGGCTGGGCGCAGCCGGCGGCCGGCTCTGGCTCGGCGTGCAGGGAGAGGCCCCGGCGGTGGCGGCCGCGCTCGCGCCGGCGGGGGACAGCGGGTTCGTGCCCGTGCTCGTGGAGCGGCCCGTCATGCGGCGCCGCGGCCTGGGGCTCGGCGCGCTCACGGCGCTGGGTTCCGCGGCTCCACCGGGGGCGGAGGGGCCGCTGATCGCCGCGATCCCATGGGAGGAAAGAGAACAGACGGGAGGCTTGCGCGGAGCGGTGCCAGGCGGAAGAATCCTGCGCTTCGCGCTGGAGGCCGCCCCGTGACAGAACCGTTCTTCCCCGAATCCCAGGTCCGGCAGATCCTCGAAGCGCTCCTCTCCACGGGCGCGGAGTTCGCCGAGCTGTACGCAGAGGAGCGGACTCCCACGATCCTCACCCGCGAGGACGGGCGTCTCGAGGAAGCGTCTTCCGGAACCGACCGGGGGGTCGGACTGCGCATCTCCGCCGGCGACACCGAGCACTACGCGAGCGGAAACGGAACTTCGCTTCAGGGCGCTCTCGCGCTGGCGCGGGCGCTGGCTGCGTCCCTCGACGGCGCCCCCGCGACGGCGCTGCGGCCGTTCGTGCCGCAGCAGGCGCCGGTGCGCAGCATCGTGAAGGTCCCGCCGTCGTCGCTGCCGCTGGCGCAGCGCGCCGAGGTGCTGCGGCGCGCCGACGGGGCCACGCGGGCCGCCGACGCGCGCATCGCGCAGGTGACCGCGACCTGGCTCGACACGGTGCGCCGGGTGCAGATCGCGAACAGCGAAGGGATCAACGAGTCCGACGCCGTCACCTATCTGACGCTCGCGGTGAACGCCGTCGCGAAATCGGGCAACGAGATCCGCTCGGCCTACGAGGTCGTGTCGGAGACCTCCGGGTTCGAGCTGCTCTCGGGGGACCGGCCCGAACAGGTTGGCCGCGAGGCGGCCCGGGTCGCCCTGCTGCAGCTCGACGCGATGCCGGCGCCGTCGGGGACCTTCCCGGTCGTCGTCTCGTCGAGCGCCGGCGGCACGATGATCCACGAAGCCTGCGGGCACGGCTTCGAGGCCGACTTCATCGAGAAGGGGCTGTCGATCTACGCGGGCCGCATGGGGGAGCAGGTCGCCTCGCCGCTCGTGACGGTGGTGGACGACGGCACGCTGGCGCAGAAGCGCGGTACCAACCGCGTGGACGACGAAGGCGCCCCGACCAGCCGCGTGCTCCTCATCGAGAACGGCGTCCTGAAGAGCTACCTGCACTCGCGGCGCACCGCGGTCCGCATGAAGGCCGCGCGAACGGGCAACGGCCGGCGCGAGTCGTTCCGCTACATGCCGATCCCGCGCATGCGCAACACCATGGTGCTCCCCGGCAAGACGCCGCCCGGGGAGATCATCGCCTCGGTGAAGGACGGAATCCTGATCGCCGACATGGGCGGCGGCGAGGTGGACATCGTCAGCGGCAACTTCATGTTCCACTGCCCGGAGGCCTATCGCATCCGGGACGGCCGCATTGCGGAGGCGCTGCGCGACGTCACGCTGACGGGCCGCGGGCCGGACATCCTGTCCTCCATCGACATGGTCGGCAGCGACCACGGGTTCAACGTCGGCACCTGCGGCAAGGACGGCCAGTCGGCGCCGGTCGCCGACGCGCAGCCGACGCTGCGGATCCCCGCCATCGTCGTCGGCGGCACCGGCGGCGCGGGCGGCACGGAGGAGGCCGCATGACTCCGCGCGAAGCGCTCGACAGGGCGCTCCTCGAAATCCGCCGGGCCGGGTTCGAGGGAGAGGTCTTCGTGGAGGACGGGCGCTCGACCAAGGTCGCCGTCTCCGGCGGCCGCGTCGAGTCGCTGGAGGAGCGAAGGGATCGCGGCGCGGGCGTGCGCGTGTATCGCGACGGAAGGCTCGGCTTCTCCTTCACCGGGGAGCTCTCCGGCGCCGGCATCGCCGCCGCGGTCGGCCGCGCCGTCGAAATCGCGGCCCTCGTGGAGCCGGATCCGGCGAACCGCCCGATCGAGGACGCGGGATCTCCGGTGGACGGCCTGGTCATGACCGATCCCGCGCTCGCGGACGTGCCGACAGCCCGAAAGATCGCCCTGTCCCGCGCCGCCGAACAGTCCGCGCACGCCGCCGACCGGCGGGTGAGCGGTGTGCGCGAGGCGGCCTGGCAGGACTCGATCTCGGTGGGCTGGATCGCGAACACACGCGGCCTCATGCGCGAGTCCGCGCAGAGCCGGGCAGTGCTCGCCATCGAGCTGGCGGCGACCGAGAACGGACAGTCCCAGGTCGGCTGGGATGGGGACTGGCGCACCGGAGAGAAGGGCCTGGACCCGGCGGCGATCGGCTCCGAGGCGGCGCGCAAGGCCTGCATCAAGCTGGGCGCGGAGCCGCCGGCCAGCGGCCGGACCACGGTCGTGCTCTCTCCCGAAGTGACGGCGTCGCTCTTCGGCGAGCTGTCGAGTCTCTTCTTCATGGATGCCGTGATCCGCGGACGCACGATTCTCGCCGGCAAGGACAACCAGCAGATCGGAAGCGGCGCGATCACTCTGGTGGACGACGGGCGGCACCCCGCCGGGTACGCCACGGCGCCCGTCGACGGCGAGGGGGTGGCTACGCGCGAAACGGTGCTGGTCGAGCGCGGCGTGCTGCGAGGCTTCCTTCAGGACGGCTGGTCCGCGGCAAAGAGCGGCCGCCCGCTGACCGGCAACGCGCAGCGCGGCGGCTACGCGATGCGGCCCTCCATCGGCCGCTCGAATCTGTACCTGAAGCCGACCGGTGGCAGCGCGGCGGATCTTCTCGCCCGGGCGGGGGACGGAGTCTTCATCATGGAAGTGATGGGCCTCCACACCGTGAACGCCGTGACAGGCGACTTCTCGATCGGGGCGACCGGGGTCGCCATCGAGTCCGGGCGGCTCGCGCGCCCGCTCGACCGCATGGCGATCGCGGGCAACGTCCTCGATCTGCTCGGCGCCGTCGAGGCGGTCGCCGACGACCTGCGGTTCCTGCTCTTCGGCGGCGGGGCGACGGTGCTGCTGCGCGACCTGGCGGTCAGCGGGCGCTGACGGCGGGAAACAACCGCAGGCTGTTCTCCGACAGGATCGCCCGCTTCGCGTCGTCCGACAGCGGCAGCTCCAGAAACGCGTCGATGCTCGCCTTCAGGTCCTTCACGCCGGGGCTCGGCCAGTCGGTGCCCCACACCGCCTTCGCGCTGATCTCCTCGAGACGCGGGAAGTAATCCAGCAGCCGCGCCGGAGGCATCCCCGAGACCTCGAGGTGCACGTTCGGGTGGCGGCGCAGAAGAAAGAAGGCCGCCTCGGACATGAACGGCCGCCCGCCGTGGCTCATCAGAATGGTGAGCTTCGGAAAATCGATCGCCACGTCGTCGACTTCCATCGGGTGGCCCCACTTCGAGCGCGCGCCGGGGAAGACGCTCGTTCCCGTGTGGATCATCACCGGCAGGCCGCGCTCCTCGCACCGCCTGTAGATCGCGCCGAGCGCGTCGAGCCCGTCCACGTAGGCGTTCGCGGGAAAGAGCTGATGCGGCGGATGGATCTTGATCGCGCGGATCCCCATGGCGATCAGCCGGTCCACGTCCCCGGCAGGGTCCTTCGTGAAGCGCGGGTGCACGCCGCCGAACGGCAGGATGCGCTCCGGCGCCGCCTCGGCGTAGCGCGCGGCGAACTCGTTCGTGCTGTCGTCGAAGCCCATGAGGTCGGGGCTCGGATAATTGATGATCGCCGCCCGCGCGAGACCGGACTCGTCGAGGAGCTGCACGAACGCCCGCGGGTCGTCCATGAGCGCCATCAGCCGCTCCCAGTGGGCTTCCTTGCCGCGGCGCATCGCCGCCGCGACCGCGGGCTTCAGCTGCCGCCACGGCTGGATGTGAACGTGAAGGTCGGTGACCCAGCCGGTCATCGGCGGACGATCCTGCCCCCCTGCATCACGAACGAGACCTTCTCGGTCGCGCGGATGTCCGCCGTCGGGTCGCCCGGCACCGCCACGAGGTCGGCTGCGAACCCGGCCGCGACGGAGCCGATCTCCCTGTCGAGGCCCAGGAGCGCTGCGGCGGAGCTCGTCGCGGCGCGCAGCGCGGCGGCCGGAGTCATGCCGTGCTCGACGAGCAGGGCGAATTCCTTCGCGTTCGATCCGTGCGGCCCGACACCGGCGTCAGTGCCGAAGGCGATCTTCACGCCCCCCCGGATCGCGCGGCGCACGGCGTCGGACCGCGACGCGACCGCCGCCTTCGCCTTCGCCGCGATCTCCGGCGGATAGCTGCGCGGCTCGGCGCGCCCGGCGACGTACTCTCCGGCGAGCAGCGTCGGCACGAGATACGTGCCGTGCTCGACCATCATCCGCACCGCTTCGTCGTCGAGGAACGAGCCGTGCTCGATCGAGTCCACGCCGGCGCGGATGGCGATCCTGGCGCCGGCGGCGCCGTGCGCGTGCGAGGCGACCTTGCGGCCCAGGCGGTGGGCCTCGTCGACGATCGCGTCCATCTCGGCCTGGGTGAGCTGCGCGGCGTCCACCGAGTCTGCGAGCGAGAGCACCCCGCCGGTGGCGCAGGTCTTGATGACGTCGGCCCCGTACTTGATCTGGTAGCGCACCGCGTCGCGGAAGGCGTCGGGACCCGAGGCGATGCCCTTTTCGATTCCGGGCTCGTCGCCCAGCCGCCCGGGCGGATAGCCGGTTTCGTCGCAGTGCCCGCCGCGGGCGCCGAGCGCGTTGCCCGCCGCCAGGATCCGCGGGCCGACGATGTCTCCCGCGGTGATCACGTTGCGCAGCGCGATGTCGACGAACTCGCCGGCGCCCACATCGCGGATGGTCGTGAAGCCGGCCTCCAGCGTGCGCCGGGCGTACACGGTGGCCCGCAGGGCCTTCTCGGGCGTGCTTCGCCGCAGGGACGAGACCTCGTCCTGAGCCCAGTTCGCGCTGCCCTGTCCAGTGATGTGGGTGTGGCAGTCGATGAATCCCGGCAGGAGCGTCGCGTCACCCAGATCCACCACCTCCGCCCCCGCCGGGATCGCGAGCCGGGAGCCGGCGGCGGTGATCTTCGGCCCGGTGACGATCACGACGGCATCCTCGACCAGCGTATCGGAGCGTCCGTCGAACATCCGGGCCGCCTTCAGGGCGATGGGCTTCGGGGACGCCGCCGGGGCGGAGGGGGAGGCCGGCTCGGCGGCCAGTGCCGCGGTAGCCACCGCCCCTGCGGCAAGGATGGCCGCCCATGGTGGGCGCGAGATTGTTGGAAATCGAGCAGCGTCCCGGACATCGCGCCGGCCTGGTGTTTTCATTCGCGGGAACCCCTTTCGAGCCCTTCTCAAGCGTCTGAATCGGACGATTTCAGCACGATGTACG
>Ga0187894_10003466_pt1 | contig 17649 bp, 15 predicted proteins | sample GBC1701081metaG_FD_136650 | JGI IMG/M metagenome (GOLD analysis project Ga0187894, IMG submission 136650) | White microbial mat communities from a lava cave in the Kipuka Kanohina Cave System on the Island of Hawaii, USA - GBC170108-1 metaG ...
CGCAACGCGGCGTTCAGCGCGTTTCTGGTGGGCCAGCAGGCCGCCGGGCTGATGCGCGAGAACGAGCCGAACGCCAACGGTGCGCGCGGTACGATCATCTTCACCAACGCCAGTGCCGCACTGAAGGGCTTTCCGTCGAGCGGTGCTTTCGCCATGGCCTGCCACGCCAAGTCCGGCCTCGCCCAAAGCATGGCGCGGGAACTGATGCCGCAGGGCATCCACGTCGCCAACGTGCCGATCGACGCCGCGATCGGCTGGACGCAGGAGGACGGCACCCGCGCGCACCGCCGGGCAGGAACGACCGTCGACGACAACATGGCCGACCCCGACCGCATCGCGGAGACCTATCTGCAGCTGCATCGCCAGCACCGGTCGACCTGGGCGTTCGAAGTCGTGCTGCGGCCGTGGATCGAGAAGTGGTGAGACTGTCGTAAGGCCTTTGTCGTCGATCGCCATGACGGCAACGATCACGTCCGGCCAGAGCGGCGCGACGACGACACGTGGGATGCCGGATGATCGCAGATTACGCCGCGCGTCTGGCGGACGCCGCCAGGGCGGCGGCCATCAGGAAGAACGCTGACGCCAGCCAGAAGATGCCGTCGATGGCGACCCAGTCGACGATGACACCGCCGACCGCCGCGCCCAACGCGATCGAGATATTGAAGATGGCCGACCACAGGGACGTGGCGGCCTCGGCCGTGTCGGGCGCCGACTTCATGATCCAGTTCTGGAGACTGACCGACACGCCACCCCAGAACACGCCCCACAGGGCGAGCACGGCGATGCCGCCGATCGGCGTGCGCCCCAGCAGCGCGAACGTCACCATGATCGCCATCAGCGCGATGTTGATGACCAGCAGCGTGCGCGTCGCATTCCGCCCGGCAAAGACACCAGCGATGAAATTGCCGAATAATCCCGCCGCGCCGTAGCCCAGCAGCAGCGGCCCGATCAGGCCGACGTCGATTCCGGAGAGTGTCTGCAGCGCCGGGCTGATGAAGGTGTAGGCGCCGAACTGCCCCACCACCATCAGGAACGTGGCGATGAGGCCGCCGCGCACGCCCGCGATGTGCCATTGCGCCCGCAGCTGGCGCACGCTCACCGGCCGCGTCGGCGGCAACGCCGGCAGAAACAGCGACAGCGCCAGGAACACGACCAGGCTGAGCCCGGCCACCGCGGCGAACGCGACGCGCCAGCCGCCGAGTTCTCCCAGCAATGTCCCTGCCGGTATGCCCAGGATGGACGCCGCCCCAATGCCACCGAAGATCATCGCGGTCGCACGCGGTACGGACGCCGGCGGCACCAGCCGCATCGACAGCCCGCCGGCGATCGACCAGAAACCGCCGATGCAGATGCCGACCACAAAGCGCGACGCCAGCAGGATCGTAAAGCTTGGCGCCAGAAACGACACGACGTTGGCCACCACCAGCAGCGCCACCAGGCCCGCCAGCAGCTTGCGGCGATCGAGGCTGCCGGCAGCCAGGGGCACCAGGAATGACGCGAACGCCGCGACCACGCCTGGCAACGTCACCATGAGGCCGGCCTGCCCTTCGCTGATGCCGAACGAGCCGCTGACCAATGTCAGCAGCCCCACGGGCAGCATCTCCGCTGTTACCAGGGTGAAGATTCCCACCGCCGCCGCGGCGACGGCGAGCCAGGCTCTGGGCGTCGTGCGCGGATTGTCGCCGGCACCGACGGACGAAGGACAACTCAAACTCTGGTCCATGCGCGCCGCTTCCTTCGCCTTTAGATCGGAGAGCACCGAGATGGGGACTCCCGCGCCGCCGCTGGAGGCATTGATACGGCAGGGAGGCTATACGACATTGCATGGTCTGGCGACGCGAGGGCTGAAGCGCGCGGTAGCCGGCATAGCCGGCGACCTGCCCGCAGCAACACTGCTGACACCACGCTGTCAGTATCTATGAAATCTACTGTGACCTGGAGGAGTAACCGGCTGGAGACGTCGTCGTGAACAAGCAGACATTCCGCGTAGAACCTTTGTCGACTTATATCGAGGCGCGCGGAGTCCCAGTGTCCCCCGTCGTCCGGCACGGGCGAGCGCGTATCGATAGAGAGGCAAACGGAAATCGTTCTCGATCAGATGAAATTGTGTTTGGCAGCCGCCGGCACATCACTCGTCATCAAGTGTCACGTGTATTGCAATGACCTGGCTCACTTTCAAACGATCAATTGTGTTGCCGGCGTTGAACCAGTTGCGCGGTGTTCGTCAGAGCTCGCTGATCGATCGGATGTGGAACAGAGTTCAAGGAAAATGCCTGAGAAGCCATTCGCTGGGCGGCATCGAGGTTCACTCAAGACTGATATGTCGTTTCCGGATCACCTCGCTCCACCGTTGTGCCTCAAAGCGCACAAGCGCGGAATAATCGTCACTCGTACCCGCCAGGGGTACGGCACCTTGGGCCACGAGGCTGGCGATCGTCGACTCTTCCCGTGCGAGCCTGGTGATCTCCGCCGATAGCTTGTCGATGACGGATTTGGGCGTTGCTGCCGGAGCCAGGATGCCGGCCCAGGAGTCGACGACAAGGTCGGGAATGCCGACCTCGGCCATCGTCGGGACATCAGGCAAAGCGGACGCCCGCTGCGCGCTGGCCATGGCCAACGCACGAATCCTTCCGCTCTGAATATACGGCAGGACGTTCGGCAGGTTCACAAACATCAAGTCGATCTGGCCCGCCAGCAGATCAGTCGTCGCCGGCCCCGCCCCCTTGAAGGGCACATGTTCGAAGTCGGTGTTCGTCTTGTCCTGAAACAGCTCACCGACCATCTGGTTGACACTGCCATTGCCCGCAGAGCCCATGAACAGCTTCTTCGGGTTCGATTTGGAATAGGCAATGAGCTCCCTGACATTCTTCGCGGGCACCTTGGTCGAGACCACGAGCACGTTGGGAACGGCTGCAAACAAGGCCACCTGAGCGAAAGCCTTGTTCGCATCGTAGGGCAGGTTCTTGTACAGCAGCGGATGAAACGATTGGTGGCTCGATGACGCGAGTAAAAGCGTGTACCCGTCGGGGGCTGCCTTGGCGACCAGATCCGCTCCCAGCGTGCCGCCCGCGCCAGGCTTGTTGTCAACGATGACCTGCTGACCCAGGGTCTCGGACAGGCGTTGGGCGAGAATTCGCCCGATCAGGTTCACAGTACCTCCCGGGGCGAACGGAACGATCAGGCGGATCGGCTTCTCCGGATAGGGGGCCGCAGACGCGCCGGCAGCACCGCAGACGGCGGATAGAGCTGCCAGGAGCGCCATCGCAAGGATCTTCATGGGTCAGGACCTCTGGCAGTGGAGGATGTGTCAGTGACGCGCGACGGCTTCGATGTCGCGTTTCATCTGTTGGCGCACGGCTTCGAACTCCTGTCTCGTCGACGTGACGCAGGCCATCGCCTTCCCGAGGTGCTCGCGTTGCCTCTCGACGGCGAGCGCCACGTCCGACGGTGCGGGGCCGCCGTTGCGCCGCATACTCACGTTCTCGACGGGGTCGAGGTACTCGCGCAGCTTCGCTTGGGGCCACTTGATCGGTGTTCCGAGCACATCCACCGCCGCGCGATCGAGCATGTCGCTCGTCAGGTCATTCGCCGATTTGCCTGAATCCATCGTAAGTCGCACCAGGCCGCCTACCACGTGGTGGGCGTCACGAAAGGACAGCCCGCCTTCAGCCACGAGGCCATCAGCCAGGTCCGTTGCCGCCGAGAAATCGGACCGCACGCACTGCAGCATATGCTGGCGCCGCGGCTCCGCTGTGCTCACGATCAGTTCGAACAGCGAGAGGCACCGGAGCGTCTCTTCGGCGCATTCCCAGAAGCTGCGCATGCTCTCACGGCTGCCGTCGCCGGTGTGCGTGAAGTGGGTGCCCTTCACCACCATCAGGGCGGTCGTCAGCAGTCCAATGACATGGCCGCTCTTGCCCTTGAGATACTCGAGCACAGCAGGATTCTTCTTCTGGGGCATGATGATGCTCGACGTGCTCGCCACCCGATCGGGAAACGACACGAGGCCAAACTCGGGCGTGCACCAGACATGGAAATCCTGCGCCACCCGCCCCCACGTGAGCGCAACAATGGCCATCGCGGACATGACCTCCCAGGCAAAATCCCGCGAGGCCACCGCGTCCAGCGTATTGTGAACGAGCGATGTGAAGCCGAGCCCCACGGCGGTCACACGCCTGTCGATGGGAAAGCGCGTACCTGCCAACGCGCCCGCTCCCAGCGGCAGGGCGTCGAGGCGAGGCAGAGCACCCTGAAGGCGATCCATGTCGCGACCCAGCGCTTCCGCCACGCCGCTCAGATAGAAGCCGAATGTGATGGGCTGCGCGGGTTGCAGATGCGTGTAACCCGGCATGACGACATCTCTGTATTGGCTCGCTCCATCGAGCGCCACTTGCCGCACACGACCAATCCCCTCGATCACGTCGAGGACGATGGTCCGCGCGCGCAGACGGTCGATCGTTGCGGCAATGTCGTTCCGGCTACGCGCCATGTGCAGCCGACCACCGACATCGCGTCCGGTGATCGCCATCAACCTGGCTTCGTAGTTGAAGTAAGGGTCCTCTTTCGCGGGATCGAGCTCCACCGCCGCCGGGCCTTCGGCCTCCATCTGCAGCAAGCCCTCGGCCAACGTCTTGGCGACCTCGGGTGAAACCAGACCGGCTTTGTGCAGCATCAGCAAGTGCGCCTGATTCACGTCAGTGAGACAAGCGAACTGCTTTATGAAGTCGCGCGCCAGGCGCGGACCGTAGATGTGCTCGCAAATCTCCGCTGCAAGCGGCTCCTTGAGCCGGCGACTGACTTTCGATTCCATCGCTTCGAGTCCCGTTTTGCCTGCCGAGGAATATCGAAAGAGCCGGCATTGGGGTCAAATGCCAGTTTCCAGGCAGGTCATACGTATTTGATATGGCAGTCGTGGAGGCCTTACGATGCACTCATGAACTTCAAGCAAATCGAGACTTTTCGCGCCGTCATGCTCACGGGATCAATGACCGTGGCGGCCCAACAACTTCATACGTCTCAACCGAACGTTAGTCGCGCCATCGGCAAACTTGAGACCGAACTCGGCTTCGATCTCTTCGATCGTTCTGCCGGACGCGTGGTTGCGACCAAGGGTGGAAAGGCGCTTTTCAAGGAGGTGGAGCGTGCCTTCGTCGGGCTGGATAGCCTCACCGAATCAGCGCGCGCCATTCGGGAGTTCGGCGTGGGAACGCTTCGCGTTGCCGCGGCGGCCGCGATCTCGACGAGCGTCCTGCCCTTGGCGATTCAGATGTTCAGTGAAAAGTACCCATTGGTCCGGATCGTTGTCGACACCAGCGAGTCACCCAACATCGCCAACTGGGTGGCCACGCAGCATTGCGACATCGGGTTCGTGTCCTATGTGGCCGACAAGCCCGGCGTGGTGGCATCGCTGATTCATACCGAGAGCGCGGTCTGTGTCGTGCCTGCGGGCCACCCACTTGCACGCAGGAGGCGCGTCGTACCGCAAGACCTGATTGGCGAGCGGTTCATTTCGCTCCCCAGCGGAAGTTTGTCCCGACGCGCCATCGATGCCGCGTTTCCCGAGGAAGGTCGGATCATGGCGATCGAGACGCCTTTTGCGGTAACAATCTGCAGGATGGTCAGTGAAGGGCTCGGCTTGAGCCTGGTGAATGCCATGGTCAGTCGCACCATGAAGCTTCCGGGAATCGTGTCCATCCCCTTCAAGCCGGACGTTACTTTCAAGAGCTACTTGCTGAGAGCGCAGCTGGCGCCGCGCGACACGCACACGAATTTCTTCGTTGCTTGCATGCGCACGGCCTTCAGGTCCGTCTGACCCCAACGCTCCACTCCAGTCTTGCGCCCACTCATCCCGCAACGCCGATGTCGCAGGCTCGAACGATCTTCGGAAGATAGCCCTGGCAGAAATCCAGATAGGTCCTGACGATGGTGGAGGGGTGGCGGTGGGGCGGATAGAGCAGATGGATGGGCCATTCGGGCAACGGGGATTGCCGCAGCAATGGCACCAGGCGCTTCTCGCGGATGGGCGCCGCCGCCAGGAAGGGCGGCAGTTCCGTCACGACGTCGCCAGCAAGCGCACGCCGGCACAGGAGATGATAATCGTTGGTGGACAGGACCGCTTTGGGCTCGACGATATGTCCGCCCAATTCCCAGCGGGCTGACACATCGACGCGCGACGCCCACACGGCGCAGGGGAAGCGATGAAGGTCGGCCGGCCCGCTCGGCAGGCCGAGGCATTTCACCAACCGCGGACTGGCGACCAGAACGTTGCGGAAGGACAGGACGTGTCGCGCCACCATGCCCTCGTGAACGATCGCACCGACGCGAAGAGCGACGTCGATGCCGTCCTCGATCAGGTCCATGCGACGCTCGGTTGAGTAGAGGTAGACCTCGATATCGGGGTAGCGGCGCTGGAAGGCGGCCAGCAGGTCCCACCACGGCTCGAACGTCTGCGGCAGCGACAGGCGCAGGCGCCCCTTCAGGCGCGCCTGGTCGCTCACCACGGCCTGCTCGGCCTCCAACAGCGCCTCGATGCCGCGGCTGGCGTGCTCGTACAACCTCGCGCCGGCGTCGGTCAGTCTCGTGCCGCGCGCCGAGCGGGCCAGCAGCTGCACCTTGAGCTGCCGTTCCAGGTCCCGGATGCGGCGGCTCAGCGTCGGCAGCGGGATGGCGAGACGGGCCGCCGCCGCCGACAGGCTGCCCGCCTGGACGACCGCGACAAACATGCGGCTGGCATTCAGATCCATGCGGCACACACTACCATATTTGATAGGTGCGTTATCATTGGTGCACCTTACATTCCATATTTGATGGGTCTACATCCTGCGCAAGGGACGACGTGCAGCTGGAAAGCAGGATGAAAAAGACCAGCAGGAGGATCTTGGCGGCCATGTCACTGGTGATGACGAGCTCTATCGCGTCGGCGCAAACCTCACCCGCCGTGCCCGTCACCGTCGAGACCTACAGCCGCGCCCAGACCGACGTGAACTTCGCCGGCGTGGTGAAGGCCGGCGGCTTCGGACAGTTCCGGCATGGCCGCGACCTGGCCGCGCCGGCGCAGCAGGGCATCGTCCGGGGCAATCGCGACACCTTGTATTCCTTCGCGATCATCGACCTCGATGCCGGGCCGGTGACGATCACGCTGCCGGATCCGGGCACGCGCTTCATGGGGATGCAGGTCATCAACCAGAACCAGTACACCCCGGCCGCCTATGGCGACGCAGGCCCGCACACCCTGACCCGGCAGGCGGTCGGCACGCGCTACGCCATGGTCGTCGTCCGCTTCCTGACCGACTTCTCGCGCCAGGACGACGTAGCGCAGGTCCACGCCCTGCAGGATGCGGTCACGCTGCGCCAGGACCGCCGCGGCACCTTCGAAATCCCCGCATGGGACCAGGCATGCCTCGCGACGATCCAGGCGGCGCTACAGCAACTCGGCACCACGGTGTCCGACACGCGGCGCATGTTCGGCGCCAACGCACATGAGGTCGACCCGGTCAGGCATCTGATCGGCAGCGCCCTGCTGTGGGGCGGCTATCCGGCGAAGGACGCGCTCTACCTTCCGATCACGCCGGCCCGCAACGACGGCAGCACGGTCCACCAGCTGGCGGTCGGGGATGTGCCGGTGGACGGCTTCTGGTCGCTGACCGTCTACAACAGCCGGGGCTACCTGCAGCCGAACCCGGACAACGTCTACGCGGTGAACAGCCTCACCGCCAAGACGGGCCCGGACGGCCGGGTCACCATCCAGTTCGGTGGCTGCGACGGCCGGATCCAGAACTGCCTGCCGATCACGCCGGGCTGGAACTACACCGTGCGTCTCTTCCGCCCGCGGCCAGAGATCCTCAAGGGCACGTGGACATTTCCATTGGCACAACCCGCGCGATGAAACGGCGGCCCTGCTCGTGATGTGCGTCTGCTTCCACTCCTGCGGGCGAGACCACCTTAGGCGGCGCTACCTTTTTCGAGAAAGGCTGCAAGCTTCTCCAGCGAAGCACGGCAGCCAGCCTCGTTGTCTTCCGGCCGGATGCCGGGTGGGATGTTGTCGCAGCGAATCGTGATCTCGGTGCCGGTGCCAGCTGATGCCAGCATGGTGCACATGATCATCTCGCCCGCGAACGACGGATCCGCGGAGTCGAAATAAACCGACCACACGATTCGCGTCCCGGGGATCAGCGCCACAATGCGCGCCTGGAACGTGTCGGTGTCTTCCGACGTTTTGCCCCGCGCTGATTTATCGCCTTCCGGATAAATCAGCGACATCCGGATGGTCCCGCCTTCTTGTCCGTTGAAGGCATGGACCACGCCGCGCATGGAACCCGGCGGCAGCCACGCGACCAGCGCGTTCGGGTCCATAAACGCGCGATAGACCGCCTCGCTTGACGCATGGATAACCCTTGAGACCACTGTGCTCCACATGTCGGGCAGGATAGCAGGTGGCCGCGTTCGTCGTCTTGCAAGACCCGGCTTACGCCACCGCAGGGAGCGGACTTGCCGGGTGGTCTTGCTGTGACGTCACAGGCGCTTCGGCATTGATGGCCGGCAGATACAGCAGGAACGTCGTGCCCTCGCCCACGGCGCTGCGCAAGGTCAGGAAGCCGCCCGACTGGTGCACGAAGCCGTAGACCATGGCCAGCCCCAGCCCGGTGCCTTTGCCTTCGCCCTTGGTCGTGAAGAACGGCTCGAAGATGTGCGCCTGCACGTCGGGCGTCATGCCGGTGCCGGTGTCGCGCACCGCGATCTCCACCCAGTCGCCCACGCGCAATTCGGGTTGCGCCTCGACATCCTCGGCGGTGAAGGTGCGCGGGCCGGCCGTGACGTGCAGCTCGCCGCCTTCGGGCATGGCATCGCGTGCATTGACCGCCAGGTTCAGGATGGCCGTCTCGAAGCCGCTGCGGTCGAGTCGGCAGCTCGGCAGGTCGTCGCCGATATCCAGCAACAGCTTGATGCGGCCCGGGAGCGCACTGGAGATCAGGCCCGCGAGATCCTGCAGCAGCGTACCCACTGCCAGTTCGCGCGGCTCCAGCGACCGGCGCCGGGCAAACATCATCAGCCGCGACACCACGTCGGCACCGCGCGCACCGGCCGCCAGCGCCGCTGCTATTTTCTTCTGAAACGGCGAGTCCGGCGGCAGTTCGTCGGCGATGCCCTCCAGCTTCGCCATGATAACCGCGAGCACGTTGTTGAAGTCGTGGGCAATGCCGCCGGTGAGCTGTCCGATGGCTTCAAGTTTTTGACTCTGGCGCAAGGTCGCCTCGGCCTGCGCCAGACGCGCTTCGGCGCGACGCTGCCGGGTGACATCCTTGGCGATCACCAGGCGGGCCGGCTTGCGATTGAACATGAGCGATCCCGAGACGATCGCATTGTCGATGATCATGCCATCCTTGGTGATCTGCGGCCACACGCCGCGATCGCGCATGTCGAGCTGCGCGTCGGTACTGGTCACCAGCTGCATCAACCGGGCGCGGTCCTCAGCGGGATGCAGATCGAAGATCTTCAGTTGCCGGAATTCTTCGCTGCTGTAGCCGTACGCCGCCCGCGCCGCCGCGTTCGCCTCGATGATCTGGAAAGTTTCGCGATCATGCACCCACATCGCGTTGGGATTCTTCTCGAACAAGTAGCGGAAGCTCGCCTCGCTTTGCCGCAAGCGCTGGAATATCACGGTGGCGATCGCCGTCAGCAGCACCAGGGCGGCGGCGGCGGTCACGATGCTGGCGAACGTACCCTGCTGGAGGCCCCTCACGCCGCGCATCAGGTCTTTCGCGGCAAAGCAATAGGTCGAGGCCATGGCCGTGTAGTGCATGGCAGTAACCGCGAAGCCCAGGATCAGGGCGCCAGCTACATGCCGCGCGGCGATCATGCGATCCGAGGTCACACGACCGAACCAGAACCGCACCTGCAGCGCGATGACGGCGAACACCACGGCGGCGACGATGGAGGCCGCGAACATCGTCGGGTCATAGCGGACCAGTGCCTGCATCCGCAGCGCGGCCATGCCGGTGTAGTGCATGGTCCCGATGCCGGCACCCATCAACACGCCGCCGATCAGCAACCGACGCACACTCACCGCCGGCCGCGCCACGATATGCAACGCGATACCGGCTGCCAGGATGGCCGGCACGACCGAGAGGGCCGTGATCAGCGGGTCATACGACACCGGGATCGGCAGCACGTGCGCCAGCATGGCCACGAAGTGCATGGACCAGATGCCGCCGCCCATCACGATGGCGCCACCGACAAGCCAGCGCAGGCGCAGGAGCGAGCCGCGCAGTTCGATGATGCGGTCGGCAAATTGCAAGAACGTGAAGCTGGCGAGCGCCGCGATCGCATAGGACACCGCGACCAGCCAGTAGTTGTAGGCCTCCGGCAGGGCCTGCGCCGGATCACGTCCGATGGTGAAGAACGTCGCGAGATCCATCACTCGGAAATCAAACGCCGCAAAACCAAGACAAACAGCAGCCCAGTGGTCACGCGGCGATTGACGTCATTTAACGATTGTCAAAAATAAATCCGAGGCGCGCAATACCACTACGCCAGCGCAACGCCTGAAGCATATGTCGGGAACAATTTACACGTTCCGAGCACAGCGGACAACGAGAACTGATCCAAATCGGATTCTTCTAGGTAGGTCCTGAAAATTTCACGCCCGGCTTCAAGTCATGTCAGCGCCCCATCACCGGCAACGCCGACGACGACCGACGTATGACTCTTGGAGCTAATCAACCCCTAGGTTGACGCGGCGCCTGGTTACGCCGTGCCAGGATGGGTGCCGGTCAATCTGGGGAGAGGCGACATGAGGTGCATCGGCGGGCTGACGGCTGCATTGTTCGCGATCCATATCGGGACCCTCGCCCATGGCGCCTGCCCGCCCCAAGGACCGATCGACGCGCATCTGGCGGCGGGAAGAGTCGTGTTCACGGGCAAGGTTGTCGAGATTGGTACCATCCACGCCGGCGGATTCGTGCCGTCCGCCGTTTTCGCTGTCTCGGAAGATTTCACGAAACGCTTGCCCAGGACCGTTACCGTCCATGTGAGACGGCGCGAAGATTTCCGCAGCTTCGACCTCGGCAAGACCTACACGGTTGTCGCCACGCCGCAGGGCGATGGTTCGCTGATCCAGTACTGCCAATAGTGCCAACCGCGCAGTCGGTCGCGGGAATTCGTCTTTTGAACCGCGCGCGTCCACGCACGCGGTCCAAGAACATATCACAGCCCCAGATAGCGCTCCCACACGATGCGGTCGGCGGTCAGTTCGGCCGAGGTGCCGGTCCAGGCCACGCGGCCACGGTCCAGGATGGTGTGTCGATCCGCGATATCGGCCAGCCGCTCGACATGCTTGTCGATGGCGAGGATGGCAAGACCGCTCGCACGCAGGCGCTGCAAGGCGCGCCAGATCTCCTCGCGTAATAACGGCGCCAATCCCTCGGTCGCCTCATCGAGGATCAGCAAGGCGGGATTGGTCAGTAGCGCCCGGCCGATCGCCAGCATCTGCTGCTCGCCGCCGGACAGCTGTGATCCGAGGTTGCCCAGACGCGCGGACAAGGGCGGAAACAGGTTCAGCACGCGCTCCAGCGTCCACGGGTCGGTGACCGCGCGCCGGTTGGCGGCGAACGCCACCAGATTCTCGCGCACCGTGAGATTGGGAAAGATCCGGCGCCCCTCCGGCACCAGGCCCAGCCCGGCGCGGCTGATCCAGTCGGCGCTGCGATGACCCACCGGCTCGCCGGCGAAGCGGATCATGCCGTCGATCGGCCGCAGCAGGCCGGCAATGCAGCGCACCGTCGTGGTCTTGCCCATGCCGTTGCGCCCCAGCAAGGTCGTGGCCTCACCCGCCTCGATGTGCAGGTCGACACCGAACAGCACCCGGCCGGCACCGTAGCCGGCCGACAGATTGTCGATCTCCAGCACGCGGCTCACGCGGCGCTCTCGCCCAGATAGGCGCGCCGCACGTCGGGATGCGCGCGGATCTCCTGAGGCGCACCGGTGGCGATCACGCGGCCATAGACCAGGACGGAAATACGGTCGGCCAGCCGGAACACGGCGTCCATGTCGTGCTCGACCAGCAGGATACTGGTTCGACCCTTGAAGCCACGCAACAGCTCGATGACACGAGTCGACTCGTCCGGACCCAGTCCGGCCAGCGGTTCGTCCAGCAGCAGAAGGCGCGCGCCGGTGGCGACCGTGAGACCGATCTCGAGCCGCCGCCGCTCGCCGTGGGAAAGAGCGCCGGCGACGATATCCGATCGGGCGCCGAGCCCCACGTCGTCCAGAACCTGCCGTGCGTCCTCGAACAATGCTGCCTGCGCCACCACCGGCCGCCAGATGGCACAGCGCGCAGGTCTGCGCGCCTGGATGGCAAGCGCGACGTTCTCCAGCACGGTGAAGGCCGGGAAGATGCTGCTGATCTGAAACGACCGCGCCAGGCCCAGCGTCACGCGGCGATGCGTGGGCACGCCGCCGATCGCGATACCGTCCAGCACGATCCGGCCCGCATCGGCACGCTCGGCGCCTGACACGAGCTGGATGAAGGTCGTCTTGCCGGCGCCGTTGGGGCCGATCAACGCATGCAGCTCGCCGGACGCGATGGTCAGGCTGGCGTCGTCGACCGCCGTCACGCCGCCAAAGCGCTTGCGCAGACCGCTCACCTGCAGGCCGGGCGGCGCCGTCATCGCGCGACCTGTCGCCAGAGACCGGCGAGGCCCGCCGGGGCGAACAGCACGACGGCCAGCAGGACCAGGCCGATGCCCAGCGCCGTGTGCGTCGTGACGTCGGAGAAGAGCTCCTGGGCCAGCAGCAACACCGCCGCGCCCAATACGCCACCGAGGAACCGGCCGGCGCCGCCAAGGATCACCATGACCATCAAGGTTCCCGACTGCGTCCAGTGCAGCAGGCTGGGACTGACCTGCTGATTGAGATCGGCGAGCAGGCCGCCGCCAAGACCGGCCGCGGCGCCAGCGATCACGAAGCCGGCCAGCTGGATGCGAAAGACCGGAAAGCCGATGGCCTCCATTCGCGTGTCGTTGTCGCGGATCGCCTGCAGGGCGCGGCCCAGCGGCGCGTTGAGCAGCCGGCGCAGGCCCGCCATCAGCAGCAGCACGGCGCCGAGCACGGCGTAGTAGAATGTCATGTCGGACCGCGGATCGAGTCCGAACCCGTAACCGGCGCGGTGCGGCAAGTTCAAGCCATCGTCGCCGCCCAGCGCGCGCAGCGAGACCACGACGTAGTAGGCCATCTGCGCGAACGCGAGCGTGATCATGATGAAGTAGACGCCGCGAGTCCGCAGGGCGACGACACCGATCATGGCCGCCAGCATTCCGCCGGCGAGCGCCGCCGCCGGCCATGTCAGCCAGGCGAGATCAACGCCGGCGCGCACCAGCACCGCTGCGGTGTAAGCGCCGGCACCGATGAAACAGGCGTGTCCCAGGCTCACCATGCCGCCATAACCGATCAGCAGATTGAGGCTGCTGGCGATCAGGGCATAGATCAGCACGCGGCTGGCGAGCACGATATAGAACGGCTGGTCCACGGCCGTCAGCACGATGGGCAGCAGCACCAGCGCTGCGACCAGCAGCAGGGTCGGCAGCGGGCGCAACCCGATATACAGCGTGCTAGCCACGCGCGGGGAACAGGCCGCGTGGCCGGAAATAGAGAACAGCCGCCATCAGCACATAGATCAGAATCGAGGCCAGGGCCGGTCCCGCTTCCGACGCCACGGCCGGCGGCGCGAGCGCGCGAAAGAGGGCAGGCAACAAGGTGCGGCCAATGGTGTCGAGGACGCCGACGAGGAGCGCCCCGACCAGCGCACCGCGCACCGAGCCGATGCCGCCGATCACGATGATGACGAAGGCCGAGATCAGGATGTTCTCGCCCATGCCGACCTGGACCGCCAGCAGCGGCCCCAGCAGCGCGCCCGCCACGGCGCAGAGCGCAGCGCCGGCGCCGAACGCGGCGGTGAACAGCCACGCCGTGTTGACGCCCATGGCGCTTGCCATCTCGCGATCCGATGCTCCTGCCCGCAGCCACATGCCCACGCGGGTGTGAACCACGACGACGTAGAGCAACCCCGCGGCGGCCAGTCCGACCCCGATCACGACCAGGCGGTAGGCTGGATAGCGCAAGCCGGGCGCCAGCTCGACCGGGCCGGACAGGGCCGCCGGCATGTTGAGCGCCATCGGCTGCGCGCCCCAGATGATCCGTACCAGCTCGTTGGCAATTAGAATCAGCGCAAACGTGGCCAGCACCTGGTGCAGATGCGAGCGTCTGTAGAGCGGACGCAGGATCGTGAGCTCGAGCGCCATGCCGATCACGGCCGTGCCGACCACGGCGGCGGCGATGGCAGCCACGAAGGAACCGCTGGCCTCGGCGACGGTGGCCGCGAGGTAGGCGCCGATCATGTAGAGCGAGCCGTGCGCCAGATTGATCATGTCCATGATGCCGAACACCAGCGTCAACCCGGCGGCCAGCAGGAACAGCATCAACCCCAGCTGCAGGCCGTTCAGCGCCTGCTCGACGATCAGCGCCAGCGGCATGGGTGTCCGCCGGGAGCACGCATTTGTCGTCCTGAGCGAAGCGAAGGACCTGTTGAGCCGTTGAAACGCACGGAACCCGCGATGGCGCACGTGCGCCCGTAGGTTCCTCTCGTGCGATGCGAGGGCATAACAGGTCCTTCGCTTCGCTCAGGACGACAGAACTGCGCTACCCTCATTTCATCTTGCAGCGCGCGGCGAAGGGATCGGCATAGTCGCTGTAGACCTTGCCGATGGTCTTATTGGTGATACGGCCGGTGCTGTCCTTGACCACCTCGCGCAGGTAGTAGTCCTGGATTGGGTAGTTGTTGGTGTTGAAGCGGAACTTGCCGCGCGGCGAGTCGAACCTAGCGGCCTGCAGCGCCTTCAGGAACGCGGCCTTATCCTCGATCTTGCCGCCGACGTCGCGGACGGCGGCGGCAATCAGCTGGGCCGCATCGTAACCCTGCTGGGCATACATGGTGGGCAGCCGGCCATAGGCCTTCTGGAAGTCGGCGACAAACTTGCGGTTGGCCGCATTGTCGAGATCGTGCGCCCATTGCGCGGTGTTGAGGATCCCCACCATCGGCTCGCCGACGGACTTGATCGTGTCTTCGTCGGCGGAGAAGCCCGGCGTGTAGAGCTTGGCATCCTGCTGCGCGCCGGCACTGACATACTGCTTGATGAAATTAGTGCCCATGCCGCCGGGCAGGAAGAAGAACACCGCATCCGGCTTGGCCGCGCGCAAGGTGGCGATCTCCGCTGCGTAGTCAAGCTGGCCCAGCTTGGTGTAGACTTCGCTCGCAATCGTGCCCTTGTAGGTGCGCTTGAAGCCGTTCAGCGTCTCGCGGCCGCCAGGATAGTTCGGCGCAATCAGGTAGACGTTCCTGAGGTTGCGGTCGTTCATCACCTGGCCCATGGCGGCCGCGGTATCCTCGTTCTGCCACGACACGACGAAGAAATTCGGATCGCACTTCTCGGCCGCGTAATCCTCGGGTCCGGTATTGGGGCTGACATAGACGGTATTGGAGGTCAGGATGGCCGGCATCACCGGCAGCAGCACGTTGGAGAACACCATGCCGGTGATGACGTCGACACGATCGCGCTTGGTGAAGCGCTCGACGACCTGCCGCGCGGTATCGGGAGTCTGCTGGTCATCGACGACGGCGATCTCCGCCGCAAGGCCACCGAGTTTGCCGCCGTCGCCCTTGGCGACGAGCTCGAAACCGTCGCGAATATCCACGCCCAGCGCCGCCCCCGGCCCGGACAACGTGCTCATGAAGCCGACCTTGATCTTGTCGGCGGCCTGCGCTGCCGACGCCAGCGCCAGCACGGCGATGCCGGCCAGCAGCGACGTTGCCCCTTTCATGCGTGCCCTCCCCGATCGCTAGACCCACGCCTGCAGCACGTACTCGTACAGCCCCTGCGCATTCACCATGTCGACACGTTGCAGCTTGATGCGGTAGCCGTCCGGGTCGCGCACCAGATGATGGACGTAGGAGCCGGCGAAATGCCGGGTCGCGTCGTTGCGGAATTCCATCATGTGGAAGCGCGAGCGCACGACGAGTTCGCCGGTTGCCGCATCGGTCTTCTCGATGCGGACATTCGAGACGACGTGGTTGATGCCCCACTCGGTCTTCTGCGACCAGGCGCGCGGGTGCCCAATCCGACGCATGCGCACCGTCATCAGGTCGCGGTCCTCGTAGAAGATCGACGGCACGCCGTCGCCGGTGGTCTGCGACGGATCGGCCGGCATCCAGTAGATGCCGTCGGCAGCGAACAGATCGATGAAGCCTTGCCAGTCGCCGGTGTCGAGGCACTCGGCCTGGCGATAGAGAAACTGCTCGACGCTGCGCTGCGAGTCACCGTTCATGGCGGCCATCACCGCGCCCCCATGTAGTCGACCCAGGCACGGAACTGGTTGCGCATGGGCGCTTCGCTGGTGCCGATGCACGACGTCACCACGCCGTCCGCCTCCAGATCCTGGCCGGCGTTGCGATGGAAGCTCACCCACTCGCCGCCGTCGGACGCCAGGCCCTGGTGGATCTTCCAGAAGTTCCACAGATCGTCGGCGTTGATCAGGGTGGCGGGCGAGTTGACGAGGTTGTAGTAGCCCAGCGCGCGGCGATACATCGCCTCCGGCGCGCCCTTCAGGCGGAAATGCCAGATCTCGGTCAGGGTCTTGTCGACCCCCAGGGGCCGCACGGCGCGCAGCTGCTGCAGCGGCGATTGCACCGACAGGCCGGGATAGAGCAGCACGTGGTGAATATTGACGCCGAGAATCTCCTCCATGCGCTTCTCGCCGTAGGCCCTCGTCATCGCCTCTTCGTAGGCCAGGGTATCGGGATCCCTCGGTCGCAGCCCCATGTACCCGGTCAGGATGCAATGGCCGTGCGGGTAGTTCAGGGTCTGGAACTGGTCCCACTTGGCGACCGGCGTCGTGTAGAAGGCCGACATGTAGTGATAGGACAGCGGGGCCTGGCCGCCACGCTTCTTCATCTCCTCCTCGACGTCGAACGCAGCCTTGCCGGTCGATTCGTGCGTCACCGCCGGGTGCAGCGCATCGAGCTGGTTCTCGAGGAAGATCTTCCAGTTGGAATTCTGGATCACGCGGAAGCAGGTGGGGACGACCTCGACCTCGCCTGACGGCGCGCGGTCGCACATGTCGTCGAAGGCGATCTTGGCGTCGCCCAGCCATTCCTGCAGCGACGGCCCCTCGGCGCTGAGATTGGCGAACACGAAGCCGCGGTAGGATTCGACGCGCGCCGCCCGCTTCATATCGCGCAAATGGCAGTCCGCGCCGCCCGGCGCCAGCCGCGTGCCGTCGTAGCCTTTCGACAGCGGCACCGTCCGGCACGTACCGTCGGTGTCGAACTGCCAGGCGTGGTAGGAACAGGTGATCGGTCCGCCGGCATTGCCGCTGCGGTTGCCGAACAGCATGGCGCCACGATGCGGGCAGCGATTGTGCAGGACATGGACGGTGCCGTCGCGATGGCGGATCATGATCATCGGCTGGCGCCCGACCTGCACCGTCCAGTAGTCGCCGGGACTCTTCACCTGGCTTTCGTGGCCGACATAGGTCCACACGCGGTGAAAAATCCGATCCATCTCCTGCTCGAATATGCCGGGATCGGTGTAGACGTGCCGA
>Ga0187894_10003467_pt1 | contig 17647 bp, 15 predicted proteins | sample GBC1701081metaG_FD_136650 | JGI IMG/M metagenome (GOLD analysis project Ga0187894, IMG submission 136650) | White microbial mat communities from a lava cave in the Kipuka Kanohina Cave System on the Island of Hawaii, USA - GBC170108-1 metaG ...
CGCGACCTTAGAGTGAGCTATGCGCGCAGAAGTGAAGCCAAAACCCGAACTGCCCGGGCACGCCGTTCTGCGCGTTCACGATTTGGATGCGGCGCCCAGCGGCCTGACGATCTGTATCGAGCGTCGTCAGGGGCCCGAAAAGTACCTCTCGGACGGCGGCTGGCAACGGTCCGAGTCCTGGCTGGCGCCCGAGCGGGTTGAACCGTTCGCCGGCGGTATCGACTTCCATGTCGGCCCGATCGTCTGCGACATGGTGGCCGGCCTGACCGTGCGGTTGTCCGTCCGTGAGCCGGGAGTCGGCAATGTCGGCGCCACGGTCGTGGCCTGGCCGACCATGCAGACATCCGGCGCCTACGACCCCGACCGCATGATTACCGGCGATACACCTGCCGGCACCGATCGCGGGTTTGCGACGGGTTCCGCCCCCACCGCCGTGGTGCGCCTGCCCGAGCCGCTACCGCCGCCGCCGGCACCGGAGCCGCCGCCGCCCTTCATCGTCGCTGAGCCGCCGCCACCGTTCCAACCCGCAGCGGAACCGCCGCCGCTCTTTCAACCGGCCGAGCCACCACCGCTCTTCCCCTTCCCGCAGGAGCCGCCGCCGCCCTTTGACCCTGGCCCGCCACCGCCGGGCCCCGGGCTGCGGCCGCCGGATCCGATGGATCGGATCGGCCCGGACGCCACGAAACCGAAGAGTTCGGCTGGCTTGTGGATCGGATTGGCGGTCGTTCTGCTGCTGCTGCTGGGCGGCATCGGTGCCGGCGGGTACTGGTGGTTTGTCATCCGTCCAGCGGACATCGAGGCCGCCAACAAGAACAAGCCGAAGACGCCGGAGACGATCGAAAAGCCCGAGCGTGTACTGGCGACGGAGTTCCTGGATACCAAGCCCAGCGCCGAGGCGATGGTCGACAAGTGTCGCGCCCTGCGCCAGGACGGCAAGCAGATCGCCGCTTTCCTGGTGTGCCGCGCCGCTGCCGATTCGGGCGATCCCGTGGGTGCGGCGGAATATGCCGGCTACTTCGACCCGGTCAATCGCGCGCCCAACTCGCCGATCGACTCCGACGCGGTGCAGGCGGCGCAATGGTACGAGAAAGCGGCGAAGGTCGAACTGCCGCTTGCCATGCGTCGGCTGGGCCAACTCTACGCCAAGGGTGCCAACAACTTCCCGGCCGACAAGACCAAGGCGTGCGATTGGTTGAAGAAGGCAGGGGACAAGGGGGACGCCGAGGCGAAGAAGTCGCTTGGCGAACTACAATGCACATAGGAGCCGACCATGATCGCAATCGCGCGACGTTGGGCGACAGCAGTCGCAGCGATCGCGGCCGTCTGTGTGCTGGAGGCAACCGCCGTCGCACAACAGCCGCCAGCGGGATCGCGTGCGCCATTGTTGATGGAAGGCAAAAAGACGCTGTTCCAGCGCGTGCTGAGCCGTCCGGACGCGCGGCCCTTCGACAAGCCGGGCGGCGCCGCCGGCAACGTCATTCCGCCGATGAGCGCGTTCTATGTCTACACGCGCCAGACGACCGGCGGCACGGAGTGGCTCGAAGTCAGCGGCGGCACTGACGGCAAGACCATCGGCTGGTTGAAAGCCGAGGATACCGTCGCGTGGCGCCAGACACTGACGCTCGCCTTCACCAACCCCGCCGGCCGCGAGCGCGCAATGTTCTTTCGCGAGCGCGACAAGCTGCAGGGTGTCCTGGAAGCCAATGACCGCGCGGCGCAGGCCAAGAAGCTGCGCGACGCCGTCATTGCCGGCGGTAACCTGCCCAGCGGTTTCCCGGTGATCTCGATCGAGCCCAGCACGCACATCGACATCGCCAAGCAATTCTACCTGCTGCCGATCCTGGAAGCCGGCGAAGCCTATCTGCAGAACAACATCAAGGTACGGATGCTGAAAGTGGCGTCCGTCACGCTGCAGAAGGAGGGTGACGACCCCCTGAAGCCCAAGGTGCGGCAGAACCTCTACGACTCGCTGAAGAACTTCAAGCTGGGTGTCGTCTTCGTGGTCGATACCACGACCTCGATGCAGCCCTATCTCGACAAGGCGCGCGAGGCCGCCAAACGGTTCTATGACCAGATCGAACGCGCCGGGCTGAAAGCGAGCTACGGCCTCGTCGCCTTCCGCAACAACACCACCGTGACGCCGGGCCTGGAATACCTGACCAAGGTTTTCGTGCAGCCTAAGGACGCTCCGGACAGCAAAACCTTCTTTGACAAGCTGAAGGAGCTGAAGGCGACGACGGTTTCCAGCCACGCCTTCACCGAGGACTCCATCGCCGGCGTCAAGGCGGCCATCGACGAGATCGACTGGACGGGCTTCGACGGTCGCATCGTGATCATGATCACCGACGCCGGACCACTGCAGAGCAGCGACCCCACGGCATCGACCGGCCTTGACGTCAACCGCATCCGCGAACTGGCCGAGACCAAGCAGATCCACCTGATGGCGGTGCATCTGCGCACGACGGCCGGCAAGAACGACCACGCCTCGGCCGAGGGGCAGTACACGGCACTGACCGAAGGCAAGAACCTGCCGCGCGCGCTCTACTATCCCGTCGAAGCCGGCAGCGTGGCCGAGTTCGGCAAGAACATGGAGAGCATCGCCGAGGGCGCCACGCAACTGATGCGCATGTTCGCCGCCGGCCGCATGCAGGAACAGCAACCGCCGCCCGCGGCCAGCCGCGTGCAGCGCGACTTCCAGCTCATCGGCCATGCCATGGCGCTGGCCTATCTGGGCAGCCAGAACCAGACCCAGGCCCCCAAGATGTTCGAGGCCTGGGCGACCGACCGCGACATCGACACCCCGACATCGACCGCCTTGGAGGTCCGCGTCCTGCTGACCAAGAACCAGCTGAGCGACCTGCAGCAGACCATCAAGCGCATCATCGATGCCGGCAAGCGCGGCCAGCTGACGCCGGCGGGCTTCTTCGACGAGCTGCGCAGCGCCGCGGCCGCCATGAGCCGCGATCCGTCGCGCATCGGCCGGCGCGGCACGGAGAAGCTGGGCGAACTGGGGCTGATGGGCGAATACCTCGACGATCTGCCCTATCGCAGCAAGATCATGGGCATCGACCAGCAGACCTGGACGACCTGGTCCATCGCCGAGCAGCAGGCTTTGATCAACGAGCTTGAGGCAAAGGCGCGGCTGTACGAGCGGTTCCACAACGATGCCGCGCTCTGGGTCCAGCTCGGCGGCGCGAGCAGCAACCCGGGCGATGCCGTATATCCCATCCCGCTCGACGCCCTGCCCTGAGGCCGCCCACTCTCCATGGAAGACACCGGCTCCCTGCTGTCCCTGCGCGGTATCACCAAGCAGCGGCTGGCGCCTGGCGCACGCTTCGAGCTGCACATCGACGAACTCGACATCGCGGCGGGCGAGCGCGTGGCGCTGGTCGGCGAGAGCGGCAGCGGCAAGAGCACGCTGCTCGATCTCGTCGCCCTGGCGTCGCGTCCGGACTCGGCCGACACGTTCACGTTTCAAGCCGACACGGGCGCCGCCGACGTCGCGGGCCTCTGGCGCGATGACGCATCGGACGCCCTGGCAGTCCTGCGGGCACAGCGTGTCGGCTACGTGCCGCAAACCGGCGGCCTGTTCGCGTTTCTGAGCGTGTTCGACAACATCGATCTGCCGCGCCGCCTGCTCTCGCTGCCCAACGACGGCACCGTCGAGCGCCTGGCCGAACGGCTGGGCGTTGCCGACCAGCTGCGCAAAAAACCGGCGACGCTGTCGGTGGGCCAGCGCCAGCGCGTCGCCATCGCGCGGGCGCTCGCGCATGGCCCCTCGATCGTGCTCGCCGACGAGCCGACCGCCTCCGTCGACCCCGCCACCGCCGACATCGTCACTGACCTGCTGCTGGAGCAGACGAAGGAGCACGGTGCGGCACTCCTGCTGGCCTCGCACGACTGGGCCCGCGTCGAGCGGTTGGGCCTGCCGCGGATCGCGCCTGACATCGCACGCGAGCGCACATCAGAGGGTGTCGTGGTGCGATCGACTTTCGCCCGGCTGTCATGAATCGCAAGCCCGTCCCGCGCGACCTCGGCCGCATCGTCGCGCTCGCCTTGGCCGATGCCCGCCATGAATGGCGGGCGACGCTCTGCCTGGTGCTGGCGCTGGCTGCCGTGCTGGCACCCCTGCTGGTACTGTTCGGTCTGCGCTTCGGCGTCGTGCAGACCTTGACCGAGCGACTCGCCGGCGACCCGCGCAACCTCGAGATCGTGCCCATCGGCGCCGGCCGTTTCGACAAGGCATGGTTCGACGCCGTGAAGCAGTGGCCCGAGGTCGCGTTCGTCATCCCACGCACCCGCGCCATTGCCGCCAGCATGGATCTGCTGAAACCGGGTGGGCCGATTGTCAATGTCGAGATGATTCCGACGGCACCGGGCGATCCCGTGCTTAAGGACCACCTGCCCTATCCGTCATGCACGGCCGGGCCCGACGAGGATCCGCGGATCGTGTGCGCGGGCGAGGTGCATCCGCGGATGCAAGCCGGGCGATCGGACCCGACGGATCTGGCGCCGGCGCGGGCACGCGACATCTCGGTCGTGCTCTCCGCCTCAGCCGCGCGCAAAGCTGGCGGCGTCGCAGCGCGTGACGTCATTGCCGGTGTCGTCGGTCGGTCGGTTGACGGCCGCCAGGATAATGTCCGCATCACCGTGCGCGTGATCGCGGTCCTCCCCGAAGCGGCCTACATCCGCGACGCCGTCTTCGTGCCGCTCGAGCTGCTCGACGCCACCGAATCGTTCCGCGACGGTTTCGCCGAACCCGCGCTAGGGGCCGAGGGCAACACGCGGCCCGAGGGCGAACGGCTCTATGCCGGTTTCCGCCTGTATGGCCGCACCATCTACGACATTCCCCGGTTGCGCGACCGGCTGCTGGCCGAGAAGACCGAGGTCTCGACGCGGGCGGCCGAGGTCGAGCAGCTGATGTCGCTGGACCGCAATCTGGGCCTGCTGTTCTGGTTGATCGCCGGCATCGGCACGGCCGGTTTCCTGCTGTCGCTGGGCGTCAGCCTGTGGGGTGCGGTCGAACGCAAGCGACGGGACCTCGCCATCTTGCGGCTGCTGGGCTTTCGCTCGCGTGCCACCGTGGCCTTTCCGGTGGTTCAGGCGGCCGCCGTCGCGGTGTTGGGCGCGGCGCTGGCGATGGGTGTGTTTGCCATTGTCGCCGGCGTGATCAACAGCCACTTCGCCGGCAGCCTGGGTGTCGGCGAGACCGCCTGCCGCCTGTTGCCGGTCCACGTGGCGATCGCCATCGGCACGACCCTGATCTGCGCCCTGGCCGCCTCGGCCCTGGCGGGCGGGCGCGTCGCGCGGATCGACCCGTCCGAGGGCTTGCGCGAGGTGTGACGGGGGTGTTTGTGGTCGATAGCGAATTCCAGTATAGGGGCGCGCTTCCGCCGGCCAGTGCCACGCGGTGAGGATGTCATGGGTCACAATCGGCGCATATCGGTGATCGGGCTGGGCTATGTCGGGTTGCCGGTGGCCGCCGCGTTCGCGCGTTCCGGCGTGCCGACCGTCGGCTTCGATATTTCGGCCACCCGTGTGGCCGAACTGAAGGCCGGCCATGACCGCACCCATGAAGTCGCGGCGACGGACCTCGCGCTGCCCGACCTGTCTTTCACCACCGATCCGGCCGACCTGAAGAGCGCCGACTTCCATATCGTCACGGTGCCGACGCCGACCGACGCCTCGAACCGGCCCGACCTGTCGCCTCTGCACAAGGCTTCGGAAACCGTCGGCCGGCACCTGAAGAAGGGCGACATTGTCGTCTATGAATCGACGGTCTATCCGGGCGTGACGGAGAGCGAGTGCGTGCCGATCCTGGAACGCGAATCCGGCCTGGCCTGGCGATCGGATTTCAGCGTTGCCTACTCACCTGAACGCATCAATCCGGGTGATCGGCAGCGCCGCTTCGAGACCATTCTGAAGGTCGTTTCGGCCGACACGCCGGCGACGCTGGATATCGTCGATGCGGTCTACCGCAGCGTGGTCACGGCCGGCACGTACCGTGCCGCATCGATCAAGGTCGCCGAGGCGGCCAAGGCGGTCGAGAACACCCAGCGCGACCTCAACATCGCGTTGATCAACGAGCTGGCGCTGATCTTCGACCGGCTCGAGATCGATACCCGCGACGTGCTGAAGGCGGCGGGGACGAAGTGGAACTTCCTGCCGTTCCGGCCTGGCCTGGTCGGCGGCCATTGCATCGGTGTCGATCCGTTCTACCTCACGCATGTCGCCGAGTCGGTCGGCTACAATTCGCGCGTGATCCTGGCCGGCCGGCGAGTCAACGACGGCATGGGCCTTTATGTCGCCAATCGTGTCGTGCGCAACCTGATGCGCCGCGGCTGGAATGGACACCCGGTCGTGACTGTCCTGGGCTTCACGTTCAAGGAGAACGTGCCGGATGTCCGCAACACACGGGTCGCCGACATCGTTCGCGAGCTGCGCAACTTCGGCATCCTGGCTCAAGTGCATGACCCGGAAGCCGATCCCGACGAAGTGCGTCGTGTGTATGGGTTCGAGCTGAAGGCACTGGATGCCCTCGCTCCGGCCGACGCCGTCGTGCTTGCGGTGGCCCACAAGCCCTATGTCGATGCCGGCTGGGGATTGGTGCGGCGTCTCCTCAAGAATGAGAGCGGCTTCGTGGCCGATGTTCAGGGCATGCTTGACCGCAGCGCGCGGCCGGCAGACATCACGCTCTGGCGTCTGTGACGGTGGCCTCTGTCGTCCGACGCGTCGGCGCCGGATCGCTCACTTGATGGCGACGAAGCCCTCAAAGCAGATGAACTTCATGATGGTCATGATGTCCTGGAAGCCGGCGCGCTTCAGCATGTCAACGTTCCCCTGTGTCGAGAACGGCTCCATGATGCCCTTCAGGCTGCGCGCCTTGGAGACGATCTCCTCGGCGTCATAACCCTGCTTCAGCTTGTAGTCATAGGAATACATCGCCGTCACGATGTCCTGGAAACGCGCATCCGGCCCGCGCACCTTCTCGAACAGGATGAGGGCACCACCCCACTGCAGGGCCTTGTAGATCCGGTCGATCAGCTCCTGCCGGCGACTCGGTCTGACGAACTGGACCGTGTAATAGGCGACAACGAGGTCACAGGGCTGAAGATCGATCTGGCTTGCGTCGTCCGTGACGAAGCTGACGTTCCTCAACCCAAGTTGCGCCCGCTTTTTCTCTGCCTTCGCGACCATGTCAGGTTCGATATCGACGCCGATGTATCGCGCCGTGGGCTTACACGACTGGTGCCGGGCGAGCGCCAAGGTCAGGCTGCCGGTCGAACAACCGAGGTCGTACACGAGCGAGTCCGATTTGATGAAGAAGTCAGACAGGCCGCAAACAAGGCCATGTCCTTCGCCGTACAGCGGCACCGACTTGCCGACGTGGGCGTCAAAGGTCTCGGCGACTGTGCCGCCAAACGACCAGTTTGCGTTGTCCGCACTGATACCGTCTCCCACTGAGCCTATTTTCGCCATAACTTCCTTCACCTTTACTTTGTCTTGGCTTCCCCGCGATCACTCTGCCCAAAGTAATCGCACATACAGATCGAGACGATTTATGCACAATGATGGTATCTAAAGATTTTGCATGCACGCATAGTCAACACGCGCGGATCGGAATTCTTTCAACGAAATCCTGGCGATCAGCAGCGCTCGGCACAGGTATCCGAACGATATCGCGAGATCGCGAGCAATGTGTGCCCCACTCCGTTTCCATTTGGATACTTGTCGCCTTACTTGGACGAGCCATACCCTGATCTATGCAATACGATGCGCCTGTTGGTTGTATCCCTGCGCTATATTGTGAGCATGCCTGCCATGCAGACACCGGTCCCATCGCGCTTCAACCTGGCGCGGTTGGTGCTACAAAGCTGACGCTTTCGTACGCAGACTGGTTCGACGCACCCGGACGGATCAACTTTGCAGGGATGTCGCGCGCTTCCTTTGCGTATGCTGTATAGCTGGATCAGGTGAACCAACGTGAACGACGCAGTTGTCATGGTACGCACTTTCGAGAAGGACACCGGCGTTCGTCTCCCCGTCTCGGACGACTTCCTTCTTCCTTTCCTGTCGCCCACGTCGCCGGGCAGCCACTACTGGGAAGGACCGCCCGCCGGCGCCGCCCTCGATCGCCAACGCGGCCGCGTCCTGCTTCAGCTTCATCAGATTTTGGACCTGCTGCAGCGCTCGGGGGTCGACCTGGCCGGCAAGTCGCTGCTCGACATCGGCACGGGCAACGGCATGATCCCCCGCCTGATCCTCGAGTTTTCGGGGCTCAGCAAGGCCGTCGGTGTCGATCCCTACCTTGACGGCGAACACCGGAGCAGCTGGCAGCCGCATGATCGCGATGCCCTGTTTCGCCAACTTGCCGACTATATCGCCAGCGAATCACCGGGTGAGCTGGATTTCAGCCGATATGGCCACCTGACCGGCTTCGAGCACTTCACGCTGCGACCGGGCCGCGTCGCCTATACGCGCGGCGGCGCCAAGCAATTCCGCTTCGCCCAGTTCGGCGCACACGATCTCGCACGTCTGAACGAAACGTTCGACATCCTGTACTGCAAGGCGATCGATCACATCAGTGACTGGGACGGCATCTTCCGCGCCGCGCGCGCGGTGACGCACGACGGATCGCTGTTCGTCATCAAGCACTTTTCATTCTTCGCCTATCTCGGTCCCCATCGCTACGCGACGACCAACATTCCTTGGGGGCATCTGCTCCTCAGTGACGACGAATACCGGCGCTTCGCCGCCGAATTCCACGGCCATCGCGCCGAGGATATGTGTCGCTTCTACTTTTCGGGCCTCTGCTACCCGCGCAACACGATGCATCAGCTCACGGAAATCGCGCGGCGAAACGGCTTCGTGCTGCAGGTATCGATCAACGAGCCGATGCGGCATGCCCATCGCATTCAGGACTTCATCGGTCTCATTCCCGATTTCTGGACGCTGGTCCATGAGAACCATCCGTCGGTCACGGCCGACGAGATGCTGTCAGGCCGATATCATTTCGCTTTTCGCCGCATCGCTTGACGACGCGCTAGCCGTCAGCGCGCAGCGGCAGATCGTTGGTGTCGAGGCGGGGTAACAGCAACGGATCGTGGCGGCCGACCTCGGCCACCGCGACCTCGGTCGTGAGGCCGGCGACACACCCGCGCTGCCGCAACCGCTCCAGCAGCGACGGATTCTGACCGCCATACGGGTAACACATGATCCAGTTCCGGGTCGGCGCGCCGACGCTTTCCAGGAATCCCAGGGACAGATCAAGCTCGCGGTCCTGCTCGTCGCCCGTCAGCGTGTCGAGCCAGCGGTGACTGTAGCTGTGCGAGCCGACATACATGCCGTTGTCGACCATCTCCGTGATCTCGTTCGACCGCAGATAGAAGGCATCCGACAGGGCCGCCTCATCGTGGCCGGACAATTTGCGAAACAGCCAGTCGACGGCTGCCGCGCGCGCAGCGTCGGGCAGGCCCTTCTGCAACACGCGCTTGACGAACACGATCTCGGCCGGATCGAACCGCGACGCCTTGGCGTAGGTCGCCTTGTAGGAGTCGACGGGCTGAAGCGCGAATGCTGCCGCATTCATCTCGAGCCAGTCGCACAGCTGCCGGGCAACCTCGGTCGGTCCGGCCGGCGACGTCAAGGTGAAGTGGATCTTGTGGACATCAAGCACGTTGGGCTCGGCAACCGGCCGGGCGGGTGGAAAGAAGAATCCCGAGAGACCGCGTTCGCGCAACGCCTTGAAGACCACCGAGTAGTGAATGCGATAACCGTCGTCGAACGTGAGCATGCAGGCATTGGCCGGCAGCGCGTAGCGCCCTTTCACGGCTTCGAGGAACTGCTCCGGCGTGATGATCGCGAAGTGTCGCTCAAGGTAGTCGAGCTGTCCCTGGAACTCATCATAGGTGCGGCCGACCAGCTTCGTGAACCCCTGACCGGCGGGTTCATGAACATAGTGATACATGATGATGGTCAGCGGCCCGCTCATCGTCGTCATCCCTACGACGGCTTGCGCACGTCAAGGACGAACGTCGTGCATTGCGGCAGCAGGCGGTGGTCCGACCGGCGCTCACGATAGACAACCTCGGAGAGCTCGGCGTGAAGCTGCGGCCAATCCTTGGCAACGGCCGGCGGCAGCGCATGATAATGCGCGCCGTAAACGGACGCAGGCGCAAATCCATGGCCGCGCAGCAGACGTGACAGCTCACCCGGCGTATATTGATACCGCACCGACACGGTCACGCCGGTTTCGGGATGGCGTTCCGGCTGAGGGTAGGACTTGGCGATCTTTTCCGCAGCCGCGATGGCGCCGGCGCCGTCCGCCGCCGTACCAATCGCTTCGGCCTCAAGCGTCAGTCCATCGAGCACACCGAGCTTGCGCTCCATATCGGTGAAGGCGTTGAGCGAGAAGGCATTGAACAGCCGGTTGCGCGAGCCGACCACGAAGGCCCCACCGGGGGCCAGCAGTTTGAAGGCCCGTCGGCTCAGGTCAACGAGCTGGTCAGCCGAGATGTATTCGATCAAACCCTGGGCGCTGATCAGATCGTACGCTTCGCCCTGGGGATCGAAGTCGAACACGGAGACATGTTGAAACCGCGCGCGTTCGAGACCGGCCTCGACACGCGATGCCTCGCAGATGCGGATCATATCGGCCGCGAAGTCGATGCCGACGGCATCCACGCCACCGCGCGCGATATCGAGCACCAGGTCGCCGGTGCCGCAGCCGATATCCAGCACGCGTTGCGGTGCCGGCAGCGATTTCAGAACGTCCATCGCAATACCATTGCGCTGGGCAATGATGTTGACACGCGCCGGCATCGTACCCGATCCCTTGCGCTTCCAATCCTCGGCGAACCGGTCGAAATAGTGCTGCGTTTCCGCTTGCTGTCCGCGCTCCATCTGCCCCTACCTCGCCTGGCTGATCCGGAAGATGTTGTCATCGACGGGCTCGGCGCGCACGTGCTGAAACCGTCCGAGAATACCACCGTAGGCATCGATCCGTTCCTGCACCCGGGGCAGATCGATGTCGGGAAAGCGATGGCGCGTGTAGGCAGCATTCGACTTGTGCTGCGGCCGGCTGGCATTGCGCCGCTTCTGCAGCCGGCGCCATTCGGCCGTTGCGTGGCCGACAAGACGGGTCCCAAGACCCGGCTGCGCCGGGCCATAGTGGCTGCCTTCGACGCTCTCGACAACGTCGGCCACGCGCTCTACCGCCAGCTTGCCGTCGGTCGCCGCGAGATACCGCTGGAGGATCGAGCGACGGTGCTCGGCCTGCGCAGCGTCGATAACAAAGCGGTCTTCCAGGATGGCATCGACGGCGGCGAGCAGGCTGGCCTCGTCGAAGACCTCGTGGCTCAGGCTGTTGGGCAACGTGAGGTCGTACGTGTCCGAAACGGCCGGGCGGTACGCGATGGGCCGCCCGCCAAGAATATAAGCCTCGATGCCGGTCGTGCAGCCATTGTGGATGACGGTCTGCGACGCCAGGAGCCAGGAGATGACGTTGCCCTCGTGCATCACCTGAACGTTGGGGGCGCCCTGTGCCGCCTGCCGCCACGTCTCGTGGTTCTCGGAGGGATGTGGCCGCACAACGATGGTGGTGTTGGGATGGCGCGCCGCCAGAACCGGGATGAGCTTCTGAAACGCCCAGAAAATACTGTACCGGTGATGGGCCAGACGCGTCGCCCAGTCCGCCCCTTCCGGCGGCGGATCGGGCCGCTCGGGCGCCTTCATCGACGTCAGATTGGGGAAGAAATGGTTCAGGGTGCCGAAGTTGGTGTTGATCAGAATGAAACGCCCGAACCGTTGCTTCAGGGCCTCGACATCCGCCGCGAAGAACGGGCGCAATTCAGGCCGCATCATGTCGACACGCGCATTGCCGGTCTCATAGATCGGCGTGCCCGTGTAGTGCGCCGACTCGCGCCAGGCCTCGGCATTGTCGGGGCCCCAGGCCATGAGCGCAGTTGCCGCCTGGAACGCCGGCTGCGCAACACGCGCGGCGAGATAGGTCTGGTGCGTGAAGTAGACCAGCGCCTCCTCGTCCAGTGCCACGATGACGTGACCCAGACGCTTCAGGATGCCTGAGATGCGATTGCTGGAGAAACGGACGTCCTTGCCGACATAGATCGAGCGCGGCAGGCGCGCGATCGCCATGTGGATGTCGTTGCGCGAACCGACGGTCGCGGTGAACCCGCGCTCGGCCAGCACGCAGGCCAACAGGAGCTTGGCGTCGAATTCGCGCGACTGGCTCTCGCTGGGGATGATGACGTGTGCGCGTGCCATGGTCGTCAGAAGTCAAAATACACGAATTTCTTCGAGCTGCCCTGGCTCAGGGTGATCGCCAGCGCCCAGACCAGTGCGATCAGCGGCCAGAACACCGCCTGCGGCAGCCGGCGCGCCGCGCGGTGGATGGTGCGATGGTTATCCCAGCGGTGGCTGAGAAGGAAGACCGCCAGCAGCGCGAGGGGGAAGGCATGTAGCCGCAGGGTGGCTTCCCAGTCACCCAACGGCGCCGTAAATGGCCCCAGGGCCACCCGCACCGCGGTCGTCATGTCGGGTGCGCGGAACGGCACCCAGACCCAGGTCACGAAGTGGAATGTGATCAGCAGCCACAACCAAGCCGGGACTCGCTGGACGATGCTATAGACCGGCGACCAGCGCACGGCGTGCACTAAAGCGATGGCGCCGCCGTGCAAGGCGCCCCACAGCACGAACGTCCAGTTGGCCCCATGCCACAGGCCACCCAGCAGCATGGTGATCATCAGGTTGAGCAGCTGGCGGGCCCGGCCGTCGCGGTTGCCGCCCAGCGGGATATAGAGATAGTCGCGCAGCCAGGTACTGAGCGTGATGTGCCAGCGGCGCCAGAAGTCGACGATGGAGACCGCGGCGTAGGGCTGCCGGAAGTTGGTGGGCAGCCGCACGCCGATCATCAGCGCCACGCCGATGGCCATGTCGGTGTAGCCGCTGAAGTCGCAATAGATCTGCAGCGAGAAGCCGTAGATGGCGAGCAGGTAGTCGACGGCGGTGAGCCCTGACGTGGTCTTGTAGACATGGTCGACCACGTCGGCGAGCTGGTCGGCCAGCCCCAGTTTCTTAGCCAGGCCCAGGGTGAAGACCGCCAGGCCGAACACCAGGCGGCGGCCGAAGGCGCGGCGCGCCGGGCGCGGCTTGGCGAGCTGCGGCATCAGCTCGTGCGGCCGCAGGATGGGGCCCGCGATCAGATGCGGGAAGAACAGCACCAGGCCGGCCAGCAGCCCGGCGCGGCGCTCGACGGGATACTTGCGGCGATAGACGTCGACGACATAGGCGATCAAGGTGAAGGTGACGAAGCTGATGCCCAGCGGCAGCGCGATGTTCAGCAGCTTGCCCGACCAGCCGAACACCGGGCCCAGCACGTCGCCGTAGAGAAAGTCGGTGTACTTCACGAACGCCAGCGGCAGCAGCAGCACCACGGCGACGGCGATCATGCGCCGCTTGCGATCCGGTGCGGCGGCAGCCGCCTCCATCCACAGCACGCCGAAATAGGCGACCAGCATCAGGACATGGGGGATCCAGACATAGCGCCAGTTCCACCAGCCGTAGAACACCGTGCTGCCGATGATCACCAGCACCAGCCGGTGCCGCGCCGGCACCGCCAGGTGCAGCAGCAGGTAGATGGCGAAGAAGGCGAAGAATTCGGGCGCGCTGAAGAGCACGAGGCGGGTCCGATCGAGAAGGTCTTGCTAGGAACCCGAGCGCCCGGCCGCCGTCAAGGGCGTACCCGGGTCGCGCGGCGGATGGACTGCAGCGCCGCCAGCGCCTGCGGCATCTCATCGACCTTGGTAGCACACGACACCACGGTACGCCCCTTCGGGGTCTCCCACAGGGCGAGGTACATGCGCACCGATTCGTGGTTGGGGCCGGCCTTGGGCGCCACAGTGAGCTCGACGCCCTTGACGCCATCCTGCTCGAAGACCTCGGTGCGCTCAATCGTGCTCCAGGCCTGGAACGGCGCCTTGATCGTCTCCATCCACTGCGGCTGCGTCAGACGCTCGTTGATGTCCGATTGCGACAATGCGGCGTTCTGCGGTGCCAGTTTGTAGGCAACGCCACAGAGATTGCCGTCCGAACCGGCAGCGCTCGGCTTACCTGAGGTGCTCTTCACGTTGACGACGACATCATAGTTCGGCCGGGGCTTGCCCGCGATCGCCTCGAACGGCGCCGGCGGCTCGACCGTGAGACCGGTCGCCTCGTCGACAAAGGCCGCCGCCGGTGCCGCGATGAAAGCTGCCGCGGCAGCAACGAGGAACGCACGTGTCGGCTTCATGCTCAGCTCTCCGCCAATGACGTTGGACGCCGCTAGCGCGGCAATTGCAGTGCCGGGAACAGCGCGTCGGCCATCAGCTTGTGGCCCAACCCGTTGGGATGCGGATCGCCCGGCATCGACCACAGCTCCTCCGGCTTGAGGTTGCGCATCGCCGGCAGCAGGTCGACATAGCGGAAGCCGTCCTTCTCGGCGATGCCCTTCACGCGCTCGTGGATGAAGTCGAACTTGTAGTCGACCAGGTCGTGCACATCGGGGGTCATGGCGAGATACACGCGGATGCCCTTGGTGGCCGCGTAGTCCTTGAGCTTCACGAGCGCCGCCAGCATCGCCTGGTAGCCCGGCTGCGTCGGCTCGTAGACCTCCTTGTAGTGGTCGACCAGGCTCTTCTCGCTCGACTTGCCGAAGAGGCGCGAGCCCGCGATCCACAGGGTGACGGCGAGCTGGCTGTTGCGCAGGAACCAGTTGCCGCCGCCGGCATCGAGTTTCTCGGCATCGCGCACGAAGAAGTGCACCACGATGTCGGTGGGCTGCGTGCTGGTCAGCTCGGTGAGAAAGCGCTGCACGTAGCGCTCGGCGTTGTAGTTGCCGATGCCGGCGTTCATCACCACGACGTTGTCGCCCGCTGCCTTGAACATGTCCTGCAACCGCGCCTCGACGGTGTCCTTCTCCGGCACGCCCCAGCCCAGGGTCACCGAGCTGCCCAGGAACAGGATCCGGCGCTGGCCCGGTACGACCGGTGGCGTCGGCCCGCCGCGCAGTCCCAGCTCGTTGGTGCGGATCTCGACCGACTGCAGCGTCGCCGACTTGGACGCCTGGTGATCATGGCCCAGCACCGGATCGTCCGACCGCTTCTTCAGCTCCAGCGCATAACGCCACATCTCAATGTCGTAGTTGCGCATGTCGGCGTTCTTGAAGCGCAGGGCCGCCTCGCCGACGCCCAGTGCCACCAGCACCGATATCGCGAACAGGACGACGGATGACAGGATGTTCTTCACGATCGCAATCCGAGGGGAGTGGAAATCAGATGTCGTAGGTCAGCCGCTTGTCGATCTGCGGCGTTGCCGTGGCCAGTGCCGCCGCGATCTTGTCGCCGGCATGGCCGTCACCATAGAGCGTGTCGGGCGCGTAGCGACCGACCTTCATCTGGCGGCGGATGGCGGCGAGGATCTCGTCGGCGTCGTAATTCACGTCCTGCACGTTGGCGCCGCGGTCGCGGCCGGACTGGCGGCTGCCGATATTGACCGCCGGCACGCCCAGCCAGGCGCATTCGCGGATCGCCACGCTGGAGTTGCCGATGATGCAGTGGCAGCGTTGCAGCAGGCGGATGAAACCCTCCGGCGGCACGTTCTGGATGAAGCGCACCTGGGGCAGCCGTCCTTGATCACGCCAGGCGCGCAAGGTCTGTGACACGCCATCGGAGCCGGCATCGAGATTGGGCCAGAACCACAGGGCCGGCAGGCCCGATGCCACCACCGCCTCGGCTGTCTGGCCTGCCTGCATCGGCCCATCGCCGTGCTCGTTGGTGACGGAATGCTGCGAGACGATCAGGAAGCCGCGACCGAGATCGAGGCCTGTACGCCCAGCCAGCTGCTGCACCAGCGCGTCGGCCAGCGACGGATCGGCGATCGCCTCGCGCGCCACGTCGATCGACGGACAGCCGGTGACGACGACGCGGCTGGCGCGTTCGCCCATGCGCACGACGCGCTCCTGTGCCTTCTCGTTGGCCACCAGGTGCAGGTCGGCCAGCTTGGTGACGGCGTGGCGCACCTTCTCGTCGATGTTGCCGGTGATCTCGCCGCCCTGCACATGCGCCAGCGGGATGTTCATGTAGGCGGCGGCGACCGCAGTGGCCATGGTCTCGAAGCGGTCGGCGACACTCACCACCCAGTCGGGCTTCAGCGCGTCGAAGGCGGTCGCCATCGCGCTGAGCCCGATGCCGGTGGAACGCGCCTGGGCCACCAGGGTGCCGCTCTCGCCACCCATCTCGACCCGGCGATCGATGCGGAAGCCTTCGGCCTCCATCACCTCGACCACGTTGCCGTATTTGTCCGACAGCGCCGACGCGGCCGCGATCAGCTGCAGATCGAGATCGTCGCGGGCGCGGATCGCCACCAGCGCCGAGCGGATGCGGGAATAGCTCGGCCGGGCGGTGACGGCGACGCAGATCTTGCGGCGGGCGGTGCTCACGCCGCCGGCTCCAGGTCGTCCCACGTGAGCGGCACATCGTGCTTCACCGCGCGCTTCAGGCGCCGGCCCAGCAGGCTCTTCAGCTCCTTCACCGGGATGCCGGTGCCGGGTTTCTTGGCCGCCAGCAGCGGTGCCGTAAGCACCGTGCCGGCCGCCAGGTCACCGACCGCGACGACGCTCTTGGTGAAGATACCGCGCATCGCCTCCAGCGCCTGCGCCGACTGGTCCTTGTCGATCGGCGCCGCCCGCATGCGCTCGATGAAGCGCACGCCCTCGACGAGCTGCTTCAGCTCCTCGGGCGTCACCGAGGCGATGGTGTCGGGCCCGAACATGTGGCGGCTCAGCGCCACGTGCAGCTCGAAGACCTCCGCACCCAAAGTCGCGGCGGCGAGACCCGGATAGATCTTCGACGAATGGTCCGACAGGCCGACGGCGCAGCCGTAGCGCTCGCGGAATTCGGTGATCAGGTTGAGGCCGACCGCTTCCGGCGACGTGGGGTACATGGTCGAGCACTGCATGACGGCAAGCGGCGCACCGCGCTGCTTCACGACCGCCACCGCCGCGTCGAGCTCCGCCATGCCGCTCATGCCCGACGACAGCATCACCGGCTGCCCGGTGGCGGCCATCGCGTCGATGAGGTCGAGATTGGACACCTCGCCCGACGCGACCTTCCAGCCGGCGACGCCGACGCGCTGGAGCAGCTCGATCGCCTGCAGCGAGAACGGCGAGCTCAGAAACAGCAGGCCACGCTGCTGGGCGTGCTCCTTCAGCCCGTGCCACTGCGGCTCGGTGAACTCCATGCGCTTCCAGTAGTCGTAGCGCGTCGCGTCCTGCGGGCTGAATTTCTTGCGCCACGGCTCGCCCGGCGTGCTCTCGGCCGCCGCGATGTGGGTCTGGAACTTGATCGCGTCGGCACCGGCCTCGGCGATGGCATCGATGAAGGCGTGTGCCTGCCCCAGGCTGCCGTCATGCGCCTGTGCCACTTCCCCGATGATGGTGCACGGCCGCCCCGGCCGGGGGTCGGAGAGCCATGTGACAGGCTTGGGTTCTGAGCTCATAATACCTTGATTCGCTTTACATTTCCGCGCCCTACACGGGCTTTGCGGCGGAAAGCGGGCGCAACCTAGCCGCCGCTGCCGGGCAAGTCAAAGCGGC
>Ga0187894_10003468_pt1 | contig 17642 bp, 21 predicted proteins | sample GBC1701081metaG_FD_136650 | JGI IMG/M metagenome (GOLD analysis project Ga0187894, IMG submission 136650) | White microbial mat communities from a lava cave in the Kipuka Kanohina Cave System on the Island of Hawaii, USA - GBC170108-1 metaG ...
AAATCCGCGCTCATTTATATTCTTCATATTCAAAGATGAACTTTTTTCATTTCTCATTTATCTTGAGCCACTTAATTGTTTTTTAGCAAGCAGGAGTTATTAGAGGTGCCCTAAAGAAACAGAATGTAATAAGATACAGAACCCGGTAATTACACAACCATTTTGTTGGCGGTAGTTGGCCCTTGCATCATTCGAAGTTGTGCCCTTTAGTCCCCGCTTAATGTTACAGAAATTCTTGAACCACTTTTCGGTTGGCTTTAGAAGCGGGTCAAATTGAAAGATAACCGGCATGTGTGAAATCTTGAGAATAAGGGATTTAATCCTACATAGACTTATTGATAATCAATCCTACACCTATTGTATAATGCCACCGACTGTCGTAGCTATACGATGCGGGAAATCCTATTAAAAACTTATTCTTAAATTCAATCATTGGTCCGATGGAAAACCCTGGGGTAACAAATGGTCTCTTTGTTGCACCACTTTCAGGGTCGTCTTCATAAAAACGTAAAGTAGGAAAAACGGAAATAGAATAAGTTACATTTTTCTTTTGAAATTTAATCCCTGCACCAATAAAGTTAAAATACAGCGATGAAAAATCTGTGGCAATCAAGAAATTGGCATCAACACTCGTCCGTACCTTATTTTCACTCTGACAATAACCTTTAACAAAGCTCAATAAGCATAAAATAATTAGGATTTATTTCACAGCATATTCTTATTGAAAATCCATTACCATTATTTTTTCAGTCCGTTTTAATACAATCATCTGCTTAGGAGCTTTCTTATCACGGAAGCCAAGTTTATAATATAGCTTGTGGGCCTCGGGCATCGACATTGTCGTTTGTAGCCAAAGTTGTGTAGCCTCGTTTTCTTTACATCGGGTTATACATCTTTCAATAAGCTTTGTCGCAATTCCTAAATTCCTCGCCTGCGGGTCAATGAAGAGTTTCGCGAATTCAAAGGTATTTTCATCAAGTCTTTTCAAGGCAACACATCCAACGACACTATTCTTATGTAGAGCAAAAAAAACGAATCCTCCTTCTTCCAAATAAGCCTTATCAGGGTTGTTCAACGTAAATATATCTTCTTCCTCCAGTGTGCCTTTCAGAACCCCTAAAAGCCAATTGCCTGCTAGTTCGTTAAAATATTTTTTTAGAGACGGTTTATAGTCAAGTACCTTTATTTGGTTTAACTGTTCAGGCTGTTTTACCTTTTCATTTATAGGTTTTTTTGAAATTTCCCTATCAATTCGATTTATAATATTGAGGAAGTCAGGATGTCCCGTGTTCAACAGGTGCTTCAAAGCCTCAGCAAACGGTAGCCAGATTTTTTGTAGTTTTTGAAATAGCTTTTTCCCCTTGGTTGAAATTACAATATGCTTTGACCGCTTGTCAGTTGGATGAGTGCTTATTTTTACCAATCCCTTAGTCTCTAACTCCCTAACGATATTTTTAACGGTTATGTGAGTGAACCCAATATCTTCTGCAAGTTCTGAAACCCCCTTAGGGTTACCTGCACTTGCTAATGTGTAAAAAACTGAAAACCAACTTGCCTTAAAGTCAATTCCATTGTCTTTGTAAATTTTATCACCGTCAATGTAAAGTTTTTCACTAATTCGTCTGAACCTTGTTGCTCCAGCAAGGTATCCTAGTTTTTCGATGTTGTTGCTCATTTTCGACATATATGAAAGTACTTTTACAAAAGTATAAAAGTACTTTCGTATATACAACCAGTTTAAGCGCTTTCTTGCAGCAGGGAATTTGGCTTTCACCATAGCTTTCAAGTCGCAGTGGGCCTGCTATTCGGAAATCTCTTTCTAAGCATTTGGTTGCCCATTAATTTCTCATTGTTTTGAATTCAAAGTTTCACCTAAGACTTATATGATCTCACTTGAAACCGTTATTAAGAGATTGTCCTTGCCTATTCCTGCCAACATCCAGACCATATTCAATGCCCACATTTTACTTGTCTCTCCAATAAGCGATTCTTATCAGTCCCTCAAGCTGAAAATCTATTACTAACATTCCCTACCTACTCCGTTTTCAAAATATCGCTCCGGAATTTCCTGAGGCGAGAAAATGCGGTGGCATGTATTCTTCGATGTTGCTTGTAGAAAAGTACGCTTGGGTAATTTCCGCGTTGATCAAGGTATCCTCACCATTACATCCTGCAGCAAAAAAAATAAAAGACTTCGTGCACATAAATTTCACCAATCCATGGCACCAATAGCTAAAATGCATTTCTCAAGATGATTGAGTTGATCCAGAACTGTCCCGACCCATTACGGGACATTTGCAATTTCTCAGAAGTTATTACACTGTCGGCCTGGCGACAAGTTCATGTGAACCTTGAAGTACTTTGCATGGTTTATCAGCTGTTAGCACCCAACCATTTTTGTATGAAATCATTCTTAGCATTTATCTTATCGTTGGCCGCAATTTCCATGTTTGCCCAAAAGAAGGAAACACTTAATTATGGCAGTATTACCGGTGCCATCGGAGATTCGCAGGGCAGCGCCTCCATTGAGTACTTTCACAACTGGAAATTGGGGAAATCCGCCAAAATTCTCATCGGACTGGGCGGCCGGTTTACTTCCTACTTTGGCGCAGATCAATTCTATTCTTCGGCTCCCGCCAGTCTTGCCAATGACGAAAGCAAAGTTGACTCCCTGCTTTTGGCGTCCGCCAATGTAAATGCGGTTAACATTGCTATTCACCTGGGGTATCAGCTCTCCCCAAAAATTAATGTAGGCTTTGATATTGATGCCCTTGGATTTTCATTTGGCTCAAAGCAGGATGGTTTTTACCTGAGCAACAACCAGGGACAAGGTACATCCGCAAAACCTACCGCATTCAATGCATTGCTGGTTGGCAACAATGACCGCGGTACGCTTAACTCCGAGTTCTATGCCCGTTACTTTTTTAATGAACGGTTGGGCATTAAAGTGGCCTATCAGTATCTGTTTACGGAGTACACCACAGACACGGAAGTGCAACAAAGCCCGGAGTCCAACGACCGCTTTCGCAATAAGGCGAGCTTGTTCAGCATAGGTATTACCCGAACTTTTTAACAACACAGCTATGAAAAAAATACTTACTCTTCTACTTGCTGCCACACTGGTGGCATGTAGCGACACCGAAGATGCCGTACCCACCACTCCGGTCAGCGATAGCTTTGATGCCTCAACAGCTACCCTGCTTCGAAGTGGCATGTTGATGGGAAGCGGCAGTTATGCGGTGACCGGCACGGCCGGTATTTATGAAACCAATAGTGAAAGATTGCTGGTACTGGACCCGTTTTCGTCCAGCAACGGACCCGACCTGAAAGTGTATCTTAGCACCTCCGATAACGCATCGTCATTTGTGAATTTGGGTGACCTTAAATCCACCACAGGCAAGCAGTCATATACTATCCCGGCTTCTGTGGATATTACTCAAATGAAGTTTGTGTTGATTTGGTGTCAGCGCTTTTCTGTGCGGTTCGGTAAAGCCGAAACGCTGTGAGGTATCTCTTTATATTCATTCTTCTTACGATCGTCTCACAAGGTTTTGGACAGACTTACATTCCTGTTGATGAAGAATCCACCATTGAGTTCAGAATAAAAAACTTTGGATCCAGCGTTGACGGCACGTTGACAGGACTGAAAGGCACGATTGTTTTCGATGCGCAAAATATCGCTGCGGCAAAACTGGACGTGACCGTTGATGCCAATACCATTGATACTGATATTGGAATGCGGGACAATCACCTTCGCAAAAAGGAGTACTTCTTCGTGTCGGAATACCCGATGATCCGCTTTGTCTCTACCAGCGTGGTTTTGAATGGCCCGGGCAAAGGGACAGTAACGGGCAACCTCACCATAAGGAAAACCACACGCGAGATCACAATACCTTTTACTTACGGTATAGCCAAAAATAATCTTACGTTGAAAGGAGAGTTTCCATTGAACAGGCGGCACTTCGAAGTAGGCGGCAACAGCATTAGTCTTTCGGACGAGTTAAAAGTCTTGCTTAAAGTAACCGCAAGGTCAAATCCAACAGAAAATTGAAATGCGCACCACCTTTGCGGATTTTCATATTCGCCTGCTTATTCATTCAGGCAGAGGCACTTTATGCCCAGGCTGTTGTAAGTCAAGTTGAGTTTGCCGGCCTGACGCATACCCGCGAACGTTTTGTTAAACGATTTGTTTCCCAAAAAGAAGGTGACACGTTTGATTCCACTCAACTCGCTAATGACCGGCAGCGGCTGCTCAACCTCAACATTTTTTCCACGGTTGATTCCGAAGTAACTGAAGGTGTTCAAGGTGTCAAGGTTGTTTTTCATTTTCAGGAAATGATTAACACACTTCCGGTATTTGCATTGGGGCAAACAGAAGAAACTTTTTGGTGCAGGGTCGGACTGCAAAGTCTTAATCTCACAGGCCGTGCAGATAAACTGGTGGCGTACTATCAATACTACGATCGTCATTCTGTTTTTTTAAGCTATACAACTGATCGTATAGGATCGTCCAACTGGGGTTTCTCGGCTTCCGCCATTAAGTGGTCGACTATCGAGCCTTTGGTGCTAAAAGATGAAAGGGTGGACTACAATTATTCCAGCTACACCAGCTATGCAAGTGCTATTCGCTTTTTTGGTTTCAGAGAGTCCCTAGAAATGGGTAGCGGCTTTTTCAACGAACGATTTGAACCACGGGTAGGTACTCCAGAATCATCCGATATTGTGCAAGGCAACAAGGCAATTGCAAAGCTGATATTCCGTAGCAATCGTGTTGATTTCAACTCCTTTTATGCAGATGGGTTCTACAATCAACTTAACATTGAATTCATCCACTCGCTGGACGAGTTGCGAAACTTCTTTATTGCCTTCAACGAGTTCAGGTATTTTAAGAAACTCGGATCGCGATGGAATTGGGCCAACCGTTTGCGTTTGGGCATATCCACCAATGACCCTAACCCCTTCGCACCGTTTGTTTTAGATAGTTATCTCAATATTAGAGGTGTGGGCAATCGCGTAGACCGGGGCACCGGTTCTATGGTTGTAAATACCGAATGGCGCTATACCGTATTTGATGAAAGTATGCTTGCCGCGCAGGCCGTAGCGTTTGTGGACTTTGGAACCTGGCGGCAACCGGGAGGAACATTTTCTGATTTCAGGCAATCGAAAAACATGCGAGCCTTTACCGGTATGGGGTTCAGGTTGATTTATAAACGGGCGTTTGATACCATGCTGCGCGTAGACGTAGGGTATGATTATAACGAAAGAACAGGTGTAGTCATTGGTATAGGACAATATTTTTAAGCAATGTGCACGTTGATCGTCAGCTATTGCCAGTGTGCGATCATCTACTCACGATTGTATTTTTTTTCACTCAAAGCATACTGTTAACCATTTACACAACAACTTCATGCAGTATAAGGGAAAAAATGAAGAACTATTGTTGCTCAAACATGTTAAAGGCAATTCACCGGAGCTCCTTATGAATACGATGCCGAGCGGGCTCACGTTCATTTGGTTCAGGGAAGCACAAGAGATTGTAGTTGACTACACCTCCTACCCAATAAAAGCCAACCAGATTCTTTGTTTGACTGAGTTCCATCATCTTGAAACAAAAGAATTTAGGCAGGTTCGCTTTATCCGATTCAACCCGGTCGTTTTATTGCATCAAGGACCACGACAATGAAGTAGGATGTTCCGGATTACTCTTTTATTCCGCCAGTGAACCGCCCCTGATCAGCATTCCGCCAGCCGAAAAAGAAAAATTTGAATTGCTCTGGAAAATGTTTTCGCTGGAGATGAATGCTGCAGACAGCCTTCAATTTGAGATGTTGCAGATGATGCTGAAACGATTTATCATTTTATTCACTCGCTTATACAAAGGCCAGCGAGAGTGGGTAGAAACGAAGGTTGATGCCCTACTGGTGTGTAGAGCTGATCTTGACGAAGGGTTGCATTTGATGTGATGGAAGCCCTTGTTGCCAATAGTAAGAACTTAAAACAGATCAATTCGTTGTTGTACTCTTTCTCCGCTGATTTTAATCCCCAAAGACTGAATTTTGCCATTCACCCCGGAGCTCAAAACTTTTTACAACGAGTTTTGTCTTTATTCCCGGTAAAACTCCATCACCCAATTGTTCTCCCACGTTCTTCCGTCATTCGATGACATGGCTTGCTCCCAGCACGCGTACGTTTTGCATATGCGCGTCCACTCCACCCACACCAGCACTTCCTTTCCGGCAAACTGGCCCTTGGATAAAAATGATCCCTTATTCTTCCAGAACGTTCCGGTTAAAGGAGCCATCAGCAGGCCCGTCATCGCATCCAATCGATTGATACTCCAGAAGTCTGAGGCTTGTTCATAAAGTCTAAGAATACTTCTTTCGCAAAGCGTGTTGCTCAGAACGTACTGATGCCAGGCAAAATTTCCTGTTCCGGATTGAAGGCGTTTCTCCACATGATGTGAATCAAATTCAATCCATTGCCTGTTATCGCACAGCCATTGCGAAAGTCGTGTATTCAACACTTTCCATTCACCCACCAGAAAATCAAAATCTGTAATCATACATTATAGTGCCGTCCTTTCGGGATGCAATTTACAAGTCTATCGCAAATGGCAGCCTTTTGATTTTGAGAATAGCGGCATGTCCACAAAGGTTATTCGCTGCCTTTTTCAATGATTCGTGAAATATCATTTACAATCTTATCCAGATTTTTTGCCGACTGCTGAAGATGTTTATTGATGGTGGCGCCCTCTCCGTTAAGTTTTAACTTGGTGAACAGGTTTGTAAGGCCCAAAATATTGGCCACAGGGCTTCGCAGTTTATGGGCGTTGATAAAGGCGGATTCCTGCAGGGCTTTGTTTCGCTTTTCCAGATCATTGGTTCTTTGCCACACCACCCGCTCCAGGTTTTCATTGATGCTTCTGATCTCAGTCGCCTGCCGTTGAATTTCATCATTGCTTATTTTAAGAGCAACACGAGCCTCTATTTCGCGTATGGTCAGGTTAAACCGGGTACGGATGAGCACTACCATAAATATCGCAGTAACGATCAGCAGCAGCCCGCCTTTCTGGAGGAACTCTGCCATGGTTAAATTTGGATTGATGTAAATGAACCAAAAGGTAGTGAGGCAGGAGACAGCCACCACCAGCAGGGAATACCTCAACCTCCACAACACAAACATACCGGCACCAACCAGTAGCGCCATATAGTTAAGATTTTGTCCGAGCAAGCCGTTGGAATCCAAAAATTGATACGTGTATGCATTTTGTACCGAGATCAATATGAAAGGAATAAATGCGATGATGAACGATGAAAATACGTACCGCTTCCGGATTAGGATCGCGACAACTGTAACGGCAGATACACCAAGTCTGATGACCAAAAGTTCCTTCCACCCCTGCGGAATATTGATGTAGTCGGTAATGGCAAAAACAGGATCAAATATCACGGCTACCCATGCGGCAATGAGGTGATACTTAGAAGCCGTGGTCTCCAGCTCGTGCTCCGACTTGGATGAGGACAATTTCGTTTGGTTTGACTTCACCTACTTCAGGTCATCGCTATTGCTAACATACGATAAAACAGACCAAAATGGTTTTCTTAAAGTTCGCAGGCTTTTAGCCCATCATGTGGTGGTACGGCAAAAACTGTTAAATGGAGTATTGATTCAACCTATAGGTTATTAATCAGTGACGTTGAGTCATTGGATGATTTTACCGGATAGTTTCCGACTATAATTGTTATGAATTTGTGATACTTTTTGGGGTACTTGCACAAAACCGCGCATGCATAAAGTCTTAATCATTGAAGATGACCCGGATATCCTGGAATTGGTTTCGATACACCTGGCCGATCTGGAGTGCAACCTTACCAAAGCCATGGATGGCACCGTTGGATTTGGTCTGGCCAATGAGCACACCTACGACCTCATCATCCTTGACATCATGCTTCCCGGTACTGACGGCCTGGAGATTTGCCGTAAACTCAGGGCGCGCGAGGTATTAACGCCAATTTTAATGCTCACGGCCAGGTCGGAAGAAATTGACAAAGTGCTGGGGCTGGAGATTGGTGCCGATGACTACCTGACCAAGCCATTCAGCATTAGGGAATTTATCGCAAGGGTGAAGGCAATTTTCCGAAGGGTTCACCTTCAGGAGCGGAAGCCTGATGATGGAGGGGGCACGATTCAAATTGAAAACCTCCAGATCGATATGGGCAAGCGAAAAGTAAGCATTGGTCGTTCAAGAATTGACTTAACGCCAAAAGAGTATGACTTGCTGCTTCTATTGGCCAGTCACCCGGGCAAAAGTTACAGCCGCGAGGATTTGCTGAATGCCATTTGGGGGTATGAATTTTCCGGCTACGAACATACGGTTAACTCACACATCAACCGGCTGCGCGCCAAAATAGAACCGGATTTTTCCAGTCCAACCTACATACTCACCACATGGGGTGTGGGGTATCGGTTCAGTGACGAAATAGCAATCAGGAAAATAAAAAGTAGTGTATGAAGGTTGCAAATGCTTTTAAAAAAATAAGGGAAAGCCTGTACTGGAAAATATCGGGGCTTTTTCTTTTGATCCTTGTTCTCATAGGGGTCGCCTACGTGGTCACTACCATTTCTGTTACGCGTAAGTATTTTGATGAGGCAACGCAGCGACTGAATGCACGGGTTGCAGAACAAATGCTGCTGGAGGTTAACCCCTTTGCGGGCGACACCGTAAACAAAGAGGCAGTAGGTAAAATCATGCATTCGATGATGGCCGTTAACCCGGGTCTTGAAGTTTACCTGCTTGATCCTCAAGGCAAAATCCTGTCCTTTGTTGTATTTGATCAAGACGTGAAACTCCAAAGCGTATCGCTCGATCCCATCATAAAATTTATGGAGGAAAAAGGTGAAACGCTCATTTATGGGGACGACCCTAAAAATCCTGGCGCCTCCAGCATATTCTCTGCCTCTGAAGTTCGGGAAGATGGTGTGTTGAGAGGCTACGTCTACATGATCCTGGCCAGCGAGGAGTATCTGAATATCACCACTGCCCTTCAGCAAAGTTATCTTCTTCAAATCGGCACAAAGTTCTTTCTCATTACATTGCTTTTCGCCTTTGTCATTGGGTTGCTTTTCCTGTGGCTTTTAATGCGGTCGCTCCGCGATATCGTGGTGACTGTTAAAAAATTCGATAAAGGAGACTATGTCCATAAAATACCTATCCGGTCCAGGGGAGAATTGGCCGAACTCGCCAGCACTATCAACATTATGGCCGACACCATGCTGCGCAACATCGAAGAGTTGAAAGAGGTGGATAAACTGAGGCGCGACCTGATTGCCAATATTTCGCATGACATCCGCACGCCCATTGCTGTTATACACGGCTATATCGAAACCTTAATCATCAAAAGTAACACCCTGGATGCAAAAAAGCAGGAGGAGTACCTTCGGACTATCTTAAAAAGTACAAACAAACTGAAGCGCCTTATGTCCGATTTGTTTGAACTCTCAAAACTTGAGGCCAGGCAGGTAAACCCGAAGATGGAGCCTTTCTTTATGTTTGATCTGCTGCAGGATGCCACCCAGCGTTACAAGCTGATCGCACAGGAAAAAAGTATTTCATTCGAAACGGAGTTTAAATCAAAGGCTCCGATGGTGTGCGCAGATGTGGCCATGATAGAGCGCGTGATTCAAAACCTCATCGACAATGCCCTTAAGTATACTCCGGAAAATGGAAAAGTAAAGATTGCTATGGCGGAGGAAGACACCCACCTGAAAGTAAGCGTTTCCAACTCGGGCCGGGGCATCTCAGAAGAAGAAATTCCCAAAATATTTGACCGCTACTACAAAGTAGATAACACCAGGAGTGCACATGGAACAGGACTTGGCTTAGCCATTGTCAAGAACATACTAGACATCCACCAAAGCAAGATAAGCGTATTCAGCGAGCGCTTCGGTATCACAACGTTCTCGTTCAACCTTCCGGTTACCCATAGCCAGCCCACGCCACAATTGAGCTGAAATTTTCACATTAGTTAGGCATTCGTGATCATTTGGTGACATTTTAACCTCAATTTTAGCCTTGACAGTGATAGCCAAATGGAGCGTTTACAAATAAACACAATGGAGCAATGATGAATCAAACGGATGCAAACCCGGCTTTGGGCATGGATTTGTTTTTGAAATCAAACCCTGCCGAAATGGATGCAAAGGCTTTTTGCAGCTACAAAAAAGGGCAGCAGGTATATCTTCCACACCAACAGGCACGGCACCTGTACCTGATTGTGAAAGGCTGCATAAAAATTTCAACCTTTGCGGATGACGGGCAAGAGATGGTAAGGTCAGTACTGTTTGAGGAGGAGATATTTGGTGAAGAGGCCATCGCTTCGCCCACATCCCAACGTGATGCCTACGCAGTGGCACAGGAAGAAAAAACAATCTTATACCGTCTCAGTGTAGATGCGTTTAACATACTCATGAGCACCGATCCGGATCTTGGAAAGAAATTAATCGTGCTGATGGCTCAGAGAGTAACGCAGACTGCCAGGGAAAAGGAGGTTATTAAACTAAAGTCAGCTTACGAAAAAGTAATTTCTTACCTGAAAGACACTGCAACAAGAAGAGGAAAGAAAGTAGGCTTCGAAACCATGTTTGAAAGCAACTTAACGCACAAGGATATTGCCAACCTGCTTGGAATTTCCCGGCAGACGGTTACATCGCTATTGAATAGTCTGAAGAAAAGGAATCTGATTAACTTTAACCGCAAGCGGTTTCTAATTCGAGACCTGAGTAAACTGGCCTAGGTGAGAAATGATGATTTGCGCATACGATTGTGCAGTTGATCCCTGATGCATTTATTACCATTTTTGTATTGGATAGAAGTCGGCTACCGAATCAAAAATTTTAAAAAAATGAAAATACTAAACTCACGAATTCACGGAATAGTAGACTACATAGTGGTTCTGTTTCTGTGGCTAAGCCCCACGCTGTTTGGATTATCACCATTCATATCGATACTCGTGTATGCGCTTGGCGGGGTTCACTTGGGCCTCACGGTCCTCACCAATTTTCCATTTGGACTGGTCAAAGTAATCCCCTTAAAAATTCATGGACTGATAGAATTGGTTGTAGGTGTAGTGCTCATCGCTTCACCTCTTGTACTGGGCGGAATGGACGGAGTTGTATCTGCTGTTGATCACTATTTTTTTGCAGGCTTTGGCGTGGCGGTGTTGGCTACGTGGTTTGTCAGCGATTATTCGAATTGAGTTTTGACGCGTTGTCTGTTTAGACAATACTGATTTTTTCAACACCACATGAGGGGCCTTTTCACCGGCTATCACTTGGGGATTGTTAAACCTCAATTTGGGAGTCCATTGTGTGGAGCTGATTCAATGCCGCCAGTAACAAAATGAAAGGTGGTTTCACCTTGCATCTCCACAGGCTCTCTTGTAGTTCGTCAAAACGAATACCGGAACATGATAGGCGGATTTTTCTCCTCACCAGCCCTTCCACGTATCATCCGGCCAGTGCCCTCGAATCGGGCCAAACATGTTGCGTACTCATATTTTAAAAATGTTAAAACATTAGCAGGTCAATTACTGTTGGCATAGATTTGTTACGAGCCGCTTACGCAACTATACCGGCAATGGTACGGAGAGGCTATAAGTGATTTGCTCATCTTCGTTTCATATTTAAACCCAAACGCAAGTTTGGAAGTCTAAGGCCGATGAACATACTAAGAATAATTGTTGCTGCGCTTATTACTCTGGCTTCCTGCTCAACTGAAAGTGAAACCACACCTGCCCCGGCTACCTTTACAATACAATCGTTTGACGGGATAGTAGCTGCGAGTTTTGGTAACCTTCCCTACAGGGTCTATTATCCGAAAGAGTTGATGGAAGAGACCTTCGTTATCCATGTTTCCAGGGGTGGAAACGGACTCGGAGACGACCGGGGACAACTGCTGCCCTATGTGGAGCGGTATGTTCAGCATGGCTATGTGGTCGTTCAGATTGACCACCGGTTTGCCGGAAACAATGTAAACGCAATCGCGCAGTTTCGCGGAGAGGAGATAAAGGTTGTGGCGGAAGAAGTTGCCGGTGGAACGCTCAACTATGGCACTTTTGCGGGAACCGTTGACGGAAGTAGCCAGGGTTTCGCTGGGCATTCGGGAGGTTGTATGGAGGGGCTTGAAGTGGCAGGCGTAACCATGACCCACGGAAATTATCATGTGCAACAGGTGAAAGCGGTATACGGCATGTCGCCAGCGGGAAATAATCCGGACCAATTTGGAATAACCTCAAATGGCTTTGATGGAATTGGAACAACTGCCGTTTTTTTAATATTAGGCGAGCAGGAAAAAGATACAAATGGAGCAGGCGTTTTTATGGCTGTGGATTGGCGATTGCAGGCTTATGATGGGATGAGTGCCAACGGACCACGGTACCAGACTTTTGTAAAGGGCGCGAATACCATGCACACCGACATTCCGACTGATAATGCAGCTATTCAACAATTTAATCTGGACAATTCCGAGGCGTTTTTCGATACCTTTGTCAGGGGTATGGATCGTAAATCTGAAATTGGAACCAAATCAACACCACCCAACAATACCCTTGAACAAAAGAACAAGGGTCTGTAAGAATTGCAATCAGGAACGCCAAAAAAAAAATTTATCAGATTCTTCCAATTTTTTTTAGGCAACCCTAGTGCTGGGGATGTTTCATTTATGTTAAGCTATTTCTTAGTGGCAAGTCCATGTGCCGCTTGAACTTGCATCTTTAGAAGCACTGGTTTGAATCGATTTGCTTTAACACCCAATTAAATAGGAAAACCTATTACCTATTGACGAATTGAAAATCGCTGGCTCATTCAGGTTTAATCACAACCAATTTGGTGATTTTCATTGTCAGGGTTTAATCGACAAACTGATAAAAAATATCCGGTTGAGTTGCAGCGTTTTCCGTACTTACCCATACCATCAGGTATTTTCCTAAAGAGGTTGGTATCATCCTTCCGGAGTAAGCTTTGCCGTTGGCGGTACGCTGAACAAGGACGGTGCTCCCGGTTGCGGAAGGCAAAGGAGCACTGAAAATATTGCCTCCGTTTCCACCGCGATCTGATGTCCACACCATAAAAACACCGTTGCCATTGATTTCGGAAAATAAATGTGGCAATGTATCGGTAATGGTTGCTGAAAGATCGGCAGGTGAAACCACCTGGGGCGAACTCCAGGTCAGGCCATCGGTGGATGTGGCCAGCATGTTTTCGGATGTTGGATTAAAAAGCCCAAGGGAATCGTTGTACCGGGCCCATGCAATCAGGTAGGTTCCGGATTTTGATTGTATGATAAACGGAAAGTCGTCCGCCAGCGCGCTGGTAGTTACCCTCACGGGCTCCATATTCCAGGTGGCTCCTTTATCATCGGAGTATTGCAGATAGATTTCTTTATTTAAGTCGAGACGACCCGATGTATACGCAATCCAAATTCGTCCATTGCTGTCTTCCATTATTGATGGCACCCAGTTGAATGTGGAAGCGGATTCTGACAACTGCTTGTGATCCGTCCAAATCTTCCCATCGATGGACTTGGCAAACCAGATATGAAATGTAAATTGTTGCAGGGTAGCATCGAATGCAATGTGGAACCAGGTGAGGTAGAAACCTCCGCTGCGCGATTCTGTCAACTGCGGGTATAAATCTTCAGCCGGGTCGTTTGTGATTTTCCAAGGCTCTTCCCAGATGATACCATCGGCTGTACGGGTCATCCAAATCTCGGGATTCCCATCCCGGTCCGAAAACCACGCAACATAAAAACTTCCATCCCGCGCCTGCAAAACAGTGGGATCTTCATCTTTGCCTGAATTTAGGGTTAACTGTTCAGGCATTGTTCCCAAAGGCGGCAACGGATTGTCTTCTTTACAGGAAAACATAACTACCCAGCAAACGAGAATGGAAGCAATTGCATTATAGTTACTCCATTTCATCAAAAACAGACTTTAGTTGCCCGATGAAGATACAAAAATATTTTTCAAGGGTCTTTCAAAATAAATTCCCCTTCCCCAAAAATCCAGTGAGGGTGTTTTTCTCGTAACTATCCAATACAAAAATACCCATGCACGCAACACTTGATGAAACTATGGCTTTCTTTAGCGGTTCTGCGTTGCCCGATGCCATCATGGGCATTGCGGGAATGCTTTAAAAATGTATAACCAAAGCCTAATCTGCCCATGATTAAAACCCTGATGATCATCTTGAGCGTGGTGTGGGTATGGATGGTGTACATCGTTATCTCCACCAGCCTGCAAAGCAGCCTCTTTGAGCAATGGAATTTCCTGGGCTCCATACCGTGGATGCGCGCAACCCTGTGGGATTTTTATGCCAACGTTTTTCTGATTTATCTGTTTGTGCTGTGGCGCGAGAAAAGACTCTTCCCGAAAATAGTATGGGCAATTTTGTTCTTCTGCCTCGGCAGCATTGCCACCATTGCCTACCTGATTATTGTGTTGGCAAAAATGAAACCGGGCGAATCACTCTCTGAAATTTTCAAACCGGGCGCTTCAAAATTATGATGGCTCTGCTCATACCAATGTTGAAAGCCGGAGGAGCCTTGATTGTTCTGTTTACGATAGCCTGGCTCATTCAGTTTCGTACTAAAAACGGAGCCGTAGCCGATGTGGCCTGGGGGCTTGCCTTTCCGGTTGCTACGCTAATCTATTTTTTTGATAATGGTTTATTCGAGAGTCGACAATTCATTCTACTCCTCATGGTTTTGCTTTGGGGTCTGCGACTCGCTATCTATTTATATGGACGTACTTCCGGCAAACCTGAAGATGCGCGCTACACTGCGTTGCGATCAGAATGGGGCAAGCATCACAACTGGTACATGCTGCGCTTTTATTATATCCAGGCATTGCTTGCGTGGTTGTTGTCGGTGCCATTTGCGCTGATCATCCATAATAGCAACCATCAATTTCATTTACTGGAAATAGCCGGAGTAGCGCTCTGGTTGATTGGCTTAACGGGTGAAACAGTAGCCGATGAACAACTGAAGCGATTTAAGTTGGGGAACGCGAACAAGGGGAAGGTATGTGCTGAAGGACTGTGGTACTACTCGCGGCACCCCAACTATTTTTTTGAATGGCTTGTATGGATTGGTTACTGTCTAATGGCTCTGACTTTACCGTATGGATGGATTAGTATTTTGAGTCCGCTACTTATGCTTTACTTTCTCTTGAAAGTAACCGGCATTCCCTACACCGAAGCGCACATGCTTAAAACAAAAGGTCAGGCGTTTGCCGACTACCAGCGCAGCACCTCAGCCTTTATCCCTTTGCCCAAAAACAAAATTTAATCGATATGTGGTACAATACTTTGCTTGAAAGAAATCTGCTTCCCGACTTTTTAATCCGATGGGGCATTCGTCAGAATTGCCGCAAGCGACTGATCGATGAAACAGTAGGCGACCTGGAACTTCAGCAGCAGAAGTTTATGAGGTTTGTTACCTCACTTAAAAAGAAACCCATTGCGGAAGAAACGCAGGCAGCTAACGAGCAGCACTACGAAGTACCGGCTCGCTTTTTCGAACGGGTGCTCGGTAAAAACTTAAAGTACAGTTCAGCGTATTGGGACAGCGCTACCACTACCCTCGATCAGGCCGAAGACGATATGCTCGCGCTTACCGTAACCCGTGCGGGCCTTCGCAATGGTCAGCATATTCTGGAATGCGGCTGTGGCTGGGGTTCATTGAGTTTATACATGGCCGAAAAATTTCCGAATAGCACGATAATGGCTGTAAGCAACTCGCGTACACAAAAAGAATTTATTGATCAACGGGCAGCCGAACGCGGCCTCACCAACTTACGGGTGATTACTGCCGATATGAATGCGTTCCATGCGGAAAAGAAATTTGATCGCATTGTATCCGTGGAAATGTTTGAGCACATGCGCAATTACCAGTCGCTGCTGGATAAGTTGGCTTCCTTTTTACAACCAACCGGAAAACTGTTTGTGCACATTTTCACCCATCGTGAATTGAGTTACCTCTACGAAGTAAAAGACGAAAGCGATTGGATGTCGAAATATTTTTTTACGGGGGGCGTAATGCCAAGCGATCACCTGTTGCTGTATTTCAACGATCACTTCACTATAAACAGCCATTGGCGCGTAAGTGGAATGCATTATGCCAAAACATCAGAAGCGTGGCTGCAAAACATGGATCAGCATCGGAACGAAATCATGCCGTTGTTTGAACAAACGTATGGTCAGGCAAACGCATTACAATGGTGGGTGTATTGGCGCATCTTTTTTATGGCCTGTGCCGAACTATTCAGGTTCAATGGCGGCAACGAATGGTTTGTGAGTCACTACCTGTTCGATAAGCGCGCTGTTGCCACTAAAGAAGCGAAGACTCTCCAACACGTAACGGAAGAATCATGGAGTCTATAGCCATTATCGGAACGGGTATAGCCGGGATGGGTTGCGCTCACTACTTGCATCAGCACTATAACATCAGCTTGTTTGAACAAAATTCCTATACCGGTGGACATACCAACACGGTGTATGTAACTGAAGGTGAGAAAAAAATACCTGTTGACACGGGGTTCATTGTATTCAACCATCAAACGTATCCTAACTTAGTGAAGCTTTTCCACGAATTGAAAGTGGATACTGTTCCCACCGATATGTCGTTCGGTGTGCAATATTTACCAGGCGGGTTGGAGTACAGCAGTAAAAGCTTATTCGCACAAAAGAAAAATGTTTTAAGCCCCAGGTTCTGGAAACTCTTGTTACAGATACAACGCTTCTATCGCGAAGCAGAAGAAGTGTTGAGTGATGATACCTTCTCGGAATATTCGATTGGCGACTACATAGCATCCCGAAAATATAGTACCGAGTTTGTGCAGCAATACATGGTGCCAATGGGCAGCGCCTTGTGGAGCACGCCACCCGACACCACGCTGCAATACCCGGTGCGCACGCTGGTCAACTTTCTAAAAAATCACGGCATGCTCAGCATTAATGGCCAGCATCAGTGGTACACAGTACTTAATGGTAGCTGGCAGTATCGCGATAAGTTGATTGCCCTATTTGCAGAAAAAATACGTTTGAATAGTGCAGTGAAGCGAGTGGAAAGAAAGGACGGTAAAATCTACCTCACAACCCCTGATGGGACAGAAGAAATTTTCGATAAGGTAATTATTGCTACCCATGCCGATCAGGCCCTTCGCTTGTTGGCCGATGCTACGCCCTTCGAAAAGAAGGTATTGCTTCCATTTCACTATCAGCCGAATGTGGCCACGTTGCACAGCGATGAATCGGTGATGCCCAAACACAGGTCCACCTGGTCGGCCTGGAATTACCGCGTACAGGAGACGGCCGGTCAATTAACAGCCACCACCATCTACTGGATGAACAAGCTACAACCGTTGCCTACCCAAACTAATTACTTCGTTTCCATCAATGATCCCGGGCTGATTGATCCGGCTAAAGTCCTACGCACCATTCGTTACGAGCACCCCATTTTTACTCCGGCCACAGAAGCCGCCCAGGAGGACCTCCATAATATTAATGAAGGGGGCACCACCTACTTCTGCGGAAGCTATTTCGGTTTCGGCTTTCATGAAGATGCACTGGCCAGCGCAGTTCGGGTG
>Ga0187894_10003470_pt1 | contig 17640 bp, 13 predicted proteins | sample GBC1701081metaG_FD_136650 | JGI IMG/M metagenome (GOLD analysis project Ga0187894, IMG submission 136650) | White microbial mat communities from a lava cave in the Kipuka Kanohina Cave System on the Island of Hawaii, USA - GBC170108-1 metaG ...
CTCGCTCTCGAGCAGCTCCGAGGGCAGCGCCGCGCAGTTCACCTTGACGAACGGCTTGTCGCGCCGGCTCGAAAGGCGATGCAGCGTGCGCGCGACGAGCTCCTTGCCGGTGCCGCTCTCGCCGCGGATCAGGACCGTGATGTCGGTGTCGGCGACCTGCTCGATCGTCTCGCGCACCTCGCGCATGCGCCCGTCTTCGGAGCCGAGCAGCAGGTCGCCGGAGCCGCCGCCCTGCCCGCGCAGCTCTTCCACCTCCTTGCGCAGCGCGCGCGTCTCGAGCGCCTTTTGGAACGCGAGCTGGAGCTCCTCGACCTCGAACGGTTTGCGCAGGAAGTCGGCGGCGCCGAGCTGCATCGCCTCGACGATCGTGCGGGCGTGGCCGTGGCCCGAAATCATCACGACGGGCACGTCGGGCAGGCGCTTCTTCAGCCGCCGCAACGTCTCGAGCCCGTCCATCCCCTCGAGCACGACGTCGAGCGTGACGAGGTCCGGCCGCGAATCGCCGAGGCCGTCGAGCGCCTCTTCACCGCTCGCGGCGGTGAAGACGGTGTGCCCCGAGCGCGCCAGCAGCGCCGCGAGGTACTCCCGCACGCCGAGGTCGTCGTCGATGATCAACAGCCGGAACGGACCGGTCACCCGAAACTCCCGGAAATGCGCCCATTTGCGGGCACGCCACGGGGTAAGTGCGCGTTTGGCACAAAACGGAACGGAACAATTTTTCCCAATCGACGCTTTCGGCCCATTGGGGCGGCAACCATAGGCGTGAGAAAAAACTTCTCTCGTCCGAAACGATGGAGTCGGTTAGGAAATGCTGTTCCTCTCCTTCACCGCCCACCTCGGGTGGCCGATCGGGGAGCCATCCTCGCGGGGCCAAGAGAGCCTCTAAGAGAATGGGGCCCCCACGGGGTGCCTTTTGTATCGCCCCGTTTCGTGCGTGACGGGAACTCACCGGATCGAGGTCGCGGCGGGTGACAAGCAGCCAGAGACGCATCCGGATCGTCGCCGTCGCCGGCGCGCGGCCGAACTTCATGAAGGTCGCGCCGCTCTTGCGCGCATTCGCCGCGAGCGGCCGCTTCGATTCGTTCCTCGTGCACACCGGCCAGCACTACGACGAGTCGATGTCCGAGAGCTTCTTTCGTGAGCTCGGGATCGCGAAGCCGGACGTGAACCTCGGCGTCGGCTCGGGCTCACACGCAGCGATGACCGCCGAGGTGCTGCGCCAGATCGAGCCGATCCTGATCGAGCAGAAGCCCGATGCGCTGGTCGTGGTCGGCGACGTGAACTCGACGATCGCGGCGGCGCTCGCGGCCTCGAAGCTCGGCGTCCGCATCGCGCACGTGGAGGCGGGCCTGCGCTCGGGCGATCGCTCGATGCCCGAAGAGATCAACCGCGTGCTGACCGACGCGATCGCGGACTTCCTGTTCGTCACCGAGCCGGCGGGCCGCGAGAACCTGCTGCGCGAGGGCGTCCCGGACGCGCGCATCCACCTGGTCGGAAACGTGATGATCGACACGCTCGTCGCGAACCTCGCGCGCGCGCGCGAGCAGCGAACGCTGGAGCGGCTCGGCCTCGCCGCCGGCGAATACGTCGCGCTCACTCTGCATCGGCCCGCGAACGTCGACGACCCCGCGCAGCTCGAGGCGCTGTTCGCGGTGTTCGAAGAGCTGCACCGCGAGCTTCCCGTCGTGTTCCCGGTCCACCCGCGCACGCGCGCCGCGATCGCGCAGAAGCTCGGCGGCCGCGCGCCGCGCGTGATGGCGATCGACCCGCTCGGCTACCTCGACTTCCTCGCGCTGATGGCCGACGCGCGCTTCGTGCTGACCGACTCGGGCGGCGTGCAGGAGGAGACCACCGCGCTCGGCGTGCCGTGCCTCACGCTCCGTAACAACACGGAGCGGCCGATCACGATCAGCGAGGGCACGAACACGCTCGCCGGCACCGACCCAGTCGCGATCCGCGACGAGCTGAAGAAGCTGCGCGCCGGCGAGACCCAACGCGGCCGCGTGCCGGCGCTCTGGGACGGCCACGCCGCCGAACGCATCGCGCGCATCCTCGCGAGCGAGCTGGAGCGCCCATGAACGACCCGCACCCGCAGCCGCTCTCGTTCTTCGCGCGCCTGCGCGCGGGCTGGCTCGAGATCGCAGCCGCATTCGCCGAAGTGCAGACGCTGATCATTCTGGTGCTCGCCTACGTCGTCGCGATCGGGCCGATCGCGCTCGTCATGGGCGTTTCGCGCCAGGATCCGCTGCACAAGCGCATGCTGCGCGCCGTGGGCAGCGCGTGGAACGTCGCCGACAGCGTGTCGAATCCGGACCTCGAACGCGCGAAGCGCCTCTTCTAGGAAGTGCCGCGATGAAGATCCTCGGTCTCTCGTGCTTCTATCACGACGCAGCGGCGGCGCTGCTCGTGGACGGCGAGCTCGTTGCCGCGGCGCACGAGGAGCGCTTCACGCGCAAGCGCCACGACGAGTCGGTCCCTGCGCAAGCAGTGCGTTACTGCCTCGAGCAGTCGGGCCTGCGCCTCGCCGATCTCGATTACGTCGTCTTCTACGACAAGCCGCTGCTGAAGTTCGAGCGCATCCTCACCACCTACCTCGCGACGTTCCCGCGCTCACTGCCGTCGTTCACGAAGGCGATCCCGATCTGGCTGAAGGAGAAGCTGCTCGTGCCGAAGGCGCTGAAGAGCGCGCTCGGCTACGAGGGCGAGCTCCTGTTCGCCGAGCACCATCAGAGCCACGCGGCCTCGGCGTTCTTCCCGTCGCCGTTCGAGGAGGCCGCGATCCTGACGCTCGACGGCGTCGGCGAGTGGGCGACCTCCACCTCCGGCATCGGCCGCGGCAACTCGCTCGAGCTGCTGCACGAGATCCGCTTCCCGCACTCGCTCGGCCTGCTCTACTCGGCGTTCACTTATTACTTGGGCTTCAAGGTGAACAGCGCCGAGTACAAGGTGATGGGCGCCGCGCCCTACGGGCAGCCGAAGTACGCCGACCTGATCAAGCGCCACTTCATCGACGTGCGCGAGGACGGCTCGTTCAAGCTCGACATGAAGTACTTCGCGTTCGACTACGGCCTCACGATGACGAACGCGCGCTTCGAAGAGGCGATGGGCCAGCCGCGCCGCTCGCCCGAATCGAAGATGGAAGAATTCCACTGGGACGTCGCGGCGAGCATCCAGCGCGTGACCGAGGAGGTCGTGCTGCGCATGGCGCGCGATCTGCGCCAGAAGAGCGGCATGAAGAACCTCGTGCTCGCGGGCGGCGTCGCGCTGAACTGCGTCGCGAACGGCCACCTGATGCGCAGCGGAATGTTCGACGACGTGTGGATCCAGCCCGCGGCCGGCGACGCCGGCGGCGCGCTCGGCGCCGCGCTGTTCGCCGAGCACTGCGTGCTGAAGCGCCCGCGCAAGTTCCGCATGGAGCATGCGTTCTGGGGCCCGAGCTGGAGCGACGAGGAGGTCCGCAAGTTCCTCGAGAAACGCGGCGCGCCGTACCGCAGCTACGAGCGCGACGAGATGCTGCGCGAGACCGCGCGCGTGCTCGACGAAGAGCAGGCGGTGATCGGCTGGTTCCAGGGCCGCATGGAGTGGGGCCCGCGCTCACTCGGGGCGCGCTCGATCCTCGCCGACTCGCGCAACCGCGAGAACTGGCAGCGCGTGAACCTGAAGATCAAGTTCCGCGAGAGCTTCCGGCCGTTCGCGCCAGCCTGCCTCGCCGAGAAGGCGGGCGATTGGTTCGAGATCGACCGCGAGAGCCCGTACATGCTGCTGGTCTGTCCCGTCAAGCAGCTCGAGCCCTACACCGTGGAGACGTCGGCCGGACCGGTCACGCGCTACACGAGCCAGCTCGCGGGCATCACGCACGTCGACGGCTCGGCGCGGCTGCAGACGGTGCGGCGCGACCAGCACGCCGAGTTCTACGACCTGCTGAAGCGTTTCGACGAGCGCACCGGCTGCCCGGTGCTGATCAACACCAGCTTCAACGTGCGCGGCGAGCCGATCGTCTGCACGCCCGAGGACGCGTACCTCTGCTTCATGCGCACGAACATGGACGTGCTCGTGCTCGGTAACCAAATCCTGCGCAAGGCCGACCAGCCAGAGCTCGTGGAAGACTTCGACTGGCGCGAGCGCTTCGCGCTCGACTAGCAACCAACCCCGACACCTCGCGGAGACTTCTCATGGGCGCCCTGATTTCCGAGCTCTGGCAGTTCATGCGCGTGCGCAAGAAGTGGTGGCTCGGACCGATCGTCGTGACGCTGGTCCTGCTGTCGGCGCTGATCGTGTTCGCACAGGGCTCCGCCGTCGCGCCGTTCATCTACACGCTGTTCTAGTCACAAGGCCGGCCGGCTCGGAGGGGCCCGAGCAGTGCGCATCCTGTTCCTCACGCACTACTTCCCGCCGGAGGTGAACGCGCCGGCGAATCGCGTGCACGAGCACGCGCGGGCGTGGGTGCAGAGTGGCCATCAGGTCACGGTGATTACGGGCGTCCCGAATCACCCGCGCGGCGAGCTGTTCGGCGGCTACGAGAACCGCTGGCTCCAGGAGGAGCGCATCGACGGAGTACGCGTGCTGCGCACCTGGATGTACCTCACTGCGAACGAAGGCTTCGTCCGGCGCACCGCGAACTACGTCGCGTTCATGCTGACCGCGATCCTCGCGTCGTTTCGCGCCGAGCGCCCCGACATCGTGGTCGCGACCAGCCCGCAGTTCTTCTGCGGCATCGCCGGCGCAGTCGTGGCCGTGCTGAAACGCCGGCCGTTCGTGCTCGAGGTGCGCGACCTCTGGCCCGAATCGGTCGTCGCGCTCGGGCAGCTGCGGCGCGGCTCGCTGCCCGCGCGGCTGCTCGAGCGCGTCGAGCGCTGGCTCTATCACCGCGCGCGCGGCGTCGTCGTGGTGACGCGCGCGTTTGCGCGCCACGTCGCGCGCAGCGGCGTCGCCGAGCGCAAGATCGCGCTCGTCTACAACGGGATCGACGGCGAGCTGTGGCGCCCGCGCGCCGCAGCGCCGGCGCTGCTCGCAAGGCACGGAATCGGCGGCGAGTTCCGCGTCGGCTACGTCGGCACGCTCGGCCTCGCGCACGGCCTGATGACCGTGCTCGAGGCCGCGCAAAAGCTCGCCGATCCCCGCGTGCACTTCGTGTTCGTCGGCGACGGCGCCGACCGCGCGCGCATCGAGCACGAGGCCAAGCAGCGCGGCCTCGCGAACGTGCACTTCACCGGCCTCTTGCCGCGCGCCGAAGTGCCCGACTGGCTTGCCTCGCTCGACGTGCTGCTCGTGATGCTGCGCGACCTGCCCGTATTCGAGACGGTGATCCCTTCGAAGCTGTTCGAGTTCGCCGCGATGGAGCGCCCGGTGATCCTCTCCGCTCCGCACGGCGAGGTGCGCGAGATGGTCGAGGGCGCAGACGTCGGCCTCGCGATCGACGCGGAGGACGCCGCGCAGCTCGCGAGCGCGATCGATGCGCTGCGGCGCGACCCGGAGCGCGCCCGCGCAATCGCCGCGCGTGCCCGGGTGTGGGCGGAGAGCGGCTTCCGCCGCGAGCTGCAGGCCGAGCGCATGGCGCGCTTCTTCGAGGAGTGCGCGGCGTGAACCCGATCTACGAAGCGCTGCCGGTGTTCGCGCAGAACGTCGCGTGCTCCGCGGCGGGGTTCGTGCGCGAGCGCCAGCGCTTCACTCGCCACTTCTGGCGCACGCTGTCGGAGTGGGAGTGGACGATCGCCCAATGCGACGACGAGCTGCGCGCGATTCAGGCGCTGCGGCTCGCGGACCTGATCGACTACGCGCGCGTGCATGTGCCCCACTACGCGAGCATCGCCCCGATGCAACGTCGCCGTGATCCGCGCGAAGCGATCGCGGCCACGCTCGCCGAGCTGCCGGTGATCGAGAAGACCACCTATCGCGACGACCCCGATCGCTTCCTCTCGCGCGAGCGGCCGCGCCACCGCTGGATCCGTGGACAGACGAGCGGCACGACCGGCACCGCGCTGCGACTCTGGTACTCGACCGAAGCGCTCGGCGAGGAGTACGCGTCCGTTTGGCGGATGCGCCGGCGCTTCGGCGTTTCGACCTCCGACCCCCATCTCACGTTCGGCGGCCGGATGGTGGTGCCGTTCCACGAGAGCGAGCCGCCCTTCTGGCGCCGCGACTTCGCGCTCAACCAGACGCTCTTCTCGCTGTATCACATGAACGCGCGCAACCTGCCGGCCTACGTCGATGCGGTGCATGGCGCGGATGCGGCCTATGCACAGGGCTACCCGTCCTCGCTGCATCTGATCGCACGCGCGCTGCTCGATGCCGGGCGGCCGCTGCCGAAAGGTAAGCTGAAGGCCGTGTTCACGTCGTCGGAGACTGTGCTCGCGCCCCAGCGTGCGGCGATCGAGGAAGCGTTTGGCGCCCCGCTGCGCGATCGATACGGTGCGAGCGAGTTCGCCGTCTCGATGACTGGTTGCCGCGCCGGCAACCTGCACTTGGACATGGAGTACTGCATCGTCGAGGTCGAGCCGCATGAGCGCGGCCCCGGCTGGGTGCGCGGGCCCCTGCTCGTCACGGGCTTAGCGAACCGCGCCACGCCGTTCCTCCGCTATCGCATCGGCGACATCGGCACTCGCCTCGACGGTCCCTGCCCGTGCGGCCGCGCCGGCGACGTGTTCGAGAGCATCGACGGGCGCATCGAGGACTACGTCGTGACGCCCGACGGCCGCGTCCTTGGGCGGCTCGACCACGTGTTCAAGACGCTCGTGGAAATCGCCGAGGCCCAGATCGTCCAGCTGGCGGTGGATCGGCTCGTCGTCTACGTGGTACCGAAGCCGAGCTTCGGCGAGGCGAGCGAGCGAGCGCTGCTTCGCGAGCTGCGCGCGCGGCTCGGCAGCGAGATCGCGATCACCGTCGAGCGCGTCGCGGAGATCGCGCGACAACCGAACGGAAAGCTGCGCGCGGTGAAGTCGCTGATCTCACCGCGCAGGAACGCCGCCTGATGTGTGGCATCGCCGGATACTCCGGACGCTTCGAGCCCGCGCTGCTCCGCGCGATGGCGGACCGCATCGCGCATCGCGGGCCCGACGACGAAGGCACTTGGGCGGACCCCGCGAACGGCGTCGGCCTCGCGCATCGCCGGCTATCGATCATCGATCTCTCGCCGCGCGGCCACAATCCGCTGTGGGACGTGAAGCAGCGCGCGGCGATCGTCTACAACGGCGAGCTCTACAACTACCGCGAGATGCGAGACGAGCTGGTCGCGCAGGGCTTCGAGTTCGCCAGCGACACCGACACCGAGGTCATCCTCAACCTCTATCTGCGCGATGGCGTGGACATGCTGGCGAGACTGAACGGCATGTTCGCGTTCGCGATTTGGGATGTGGAGCGGCGCCAGCTCTTCGTCGCGCGCGACGGCATCGGCGTGAAGCCCCTCTACTGGACGAAGACTCCGCGCGGCGTGCTGTTCGCGAGCGAGCTGAAGTCGCTGCTCTGCGAGCCGAGCGTGCCGCGCGAGCTCGATCCGCGCGCAGTCGCGAGCCACGTGATGTACCTGTGGGCGCCGTCCCCGCTCACGATGCTACGTGGAATTCACAAGCTGCCTCCGGGCCACGCGTTCGTCGCGCGCGACGGCGAGATCGCGAAGCTGTGGCGCTGGTACGACCTCCCATATGCGCAGCCCCTCGAGCATTGGAGTGACGAGCAGGCGATCGCGGCCGTGCGCGCGCAGCTCGCCGAGTCGGTGCGCAAGCAGCTCGTCGCCGACGTTCCGGTGGGCGCGTTCCTGTCGGGCGGCCTCGACTCGAGCTCGGTGGTCGCGATGGCGCGTCGCGCGGCGCCCGATGCGCGCATGCGCTGCTTCACGATCGGCTTCGACGAGTCCGAGCCGCAGCCCGAAGGCATGAACGAGGATCTCGGCTACGCGCGCCTCGTCGCGAAGCACCTCGACGTCGATCTCGAGGTCATCACGGTGTCCTCCGGCATGATCGATCAGCTCGAGACCATGCTCTATCACCTCGACGAGCCGCAGGCCGATCCGGCGCCGATCAACACTCTCTTCATCGCGCAGCTCGCGCGCGCGCACGGCATCAAGGTGCTGCTCTCGGGTTCGGGCGGTGACGACATCTTCACCGGCTATCGCCGCCATTTCGCCGTCCAGCAGGAGCCGTTCTGGAGCTGGCTCCCGCAGTCGGCGCGCGGGGGCCTGCGCGGGCTCTCGCAGCGCCTGCGCCCGCGCAGCGAGCTACGGCGCCGCATCGCGAAGGCCTTCCGCTACGCCGATCGCGGCGGCGACGAGCGCATCGCGTCCTATTTCTACTGGCTCGATCCCGCGAGCGCGGAAGCGATCTACACGCGCCGGCTGCGCTGGCAGCTGTTCGCCGACGACTTCCGCGATCCGCTCGCGTGCGCTCTCGCCGATCTGCCGCCGGCCGTCCCCGCGTTGAACCGCATGCTCTATCTCGACGGCCGCTTCTTCCTCGCCGACCACAACCTCAACTACGCGGACAAGATCCCGATGGCCGCGGGCGTCGAGGTGCGCGTGCCGCTGCTCGACCCCGATCTCGTCGCGCTCGCAGCGCGTCTCCCGCTGCATCAAAAACAGCGCGGCGGCACGGGCAAGTGGGTGCTGCGCAAGGCGATGGAGCCGTTCCTGCCGCACGAGGTGATGGTGCGACGCAAGGCCGGTTTCGGCGCGCCGCTGCGCTACTGGATGCGGAACGACTTGCGGCAGCTCGTCGATGACGTGCTGTCCGACGCGTCGCTCAACAAGCGCGGCTTGTTCGATTCGCAGCAAGTACACGCGCTGGTCGCAGCGGACCGGGAGAACCGCGTCGACGCTGCCTACACGCTGTTCGCGGTGATGTGCGTCGAGCTGTGGCTGCGCATCTTCGTGGACCGTGGCGGCGAGCGGCCGGCAGCATTGGCCGCGAGGGCGGCGTGATCCGCGTTGGCCTCGCGCGCACGGCGCCGACTTATCATGGACTCTCGGCGCCGTGGGCGGCCCCGAACCCGGTGCACATCGCGGTCTGCCGTGCGCTGGCTGCAGCCGGACTCGACGATTCGTACTTCGGCGACGAGCGCTGGAATCCATTCGGCGCCCTGGTGCCTCCGGGCGGCTCCGTCGTGCTGAAGCCAAACTTCATCCGCCACTGGAATCCGGGTCCGGCGCCCGCGTCGAGCGTCGACTCCGTGATCACTCACGGCGCGGTCGTGCGCGCGCTCGCGGATCTCGCGTTCCGCGCCGTGGGCGAGCGGGGTCGCGTCACGATCGCGGAAGCGCCCCAGCAGGACTGTGACTTCGAGCAGATCCGTCGGATTGCCGGCCTCGACGAGATGCAGGCGGACTTCGCTACTCGAGGCCTGCAGCTCGAGGTCATCGATCTTCGGCGCGAAACTGTCGTGTTCGAGGACGGAATCATCACGAAGCGGCGACCGCTTGCGGGCGACCCACTCGGCTACCGCGAAGTGGATCTCGGCGCGCATAGCTTCTTCGAGGGCTCGGGGCTCGACGCTCGCTCCTTTCGCGGCGCCGACTACGACCCGGGCCCGACCGTCGAGAATCATCAGAAAGGCCGGCACGCCTACCTGCTCTCCGAAACCGCACTGCGTGCGGACCTGCTCGTGAACATTCCCAAGTGGAAGACGCACAAGAAGACGGGAGTCACGCTCGCGCTCAAGAATCTGGTCGGAATCAACGGCGACAAGAACTGGCTACCTCATCACACGGTGGGCGCGAACGGCGACGAGTTCGCGAGTTGGGGGGCGCTCGATCGTGCGCGCAGCCGCGGAGTCGAGATCGCGCGGCGCTGGCTCGCTCGAGGCCGAGGGATCGGTGTGCTGCGCGCGCTGCGACGCGCCGAGAGTCGTGTGCGCGGCGACGCCTTCATCCGCTCCGGCAACTGGCATGGCAACCGCACGACCTGGCGCATGGTGTGCGACCTCAACCGGTGCGTGTACTACAGCGACGCGAAGGGCCTTCACATCGACGCGCCAGGTCCCGTACGCCGCGTGATCAGCGTGCTCGATGGCATCGTCGCCGGCGAAGGCGAAGGCCCGCTCGCGCCGCGCGATGTGTCGCTCGGCGTCGTGCTCGCTGCGCTCGACCCCGTCGCGCTCGACCTCGTCGCCGTGAGGCTGATGGGCTTCGACGCGATGCGAATTCCCAAGATTCGGGAGGCGATGCATTCGCTGTCACCACGCATCACCGCCGTGCGTGAGCCTGCCGACGTGGAAGTGAGCGAGTTCACCGAGAGCGGCGTTCGTCGAGCTCCACTCGCGACTCTTCCGGTCGAGAGAGAGTTCGATCCTCACTCTGGCTGGCGCGGCAGTGTCGAGGCGTCGGCTTTGCCCGCTCGCAGCGCGGTGCGAAGCTCGATTTCTTAGGGGGTAGGCAGACTCGAAGGGGGTCTGCATGGGCATCTACGAAGATGGAACGTACCTGGCCGGAAACCCGGGATGGCATGAGGAAGACTCGGAATGGAAAGCCGGCAATACCCTAAAGATGCTGCGCCGGCACGATCTCTTCCCAGCGCGAACCGTCGACATCGGTTGCGGCGCGGGAGAGGGCCTGAACTCGCTCAGCGAAAGCGGGGCCTCTTGCCTGAACGCGAGCTTCCAGGGCCACGAGATCTCGCCTCGAGCATTTTGACCATGCGAGGGGAAGAGCTCTCGCAGTCTGACCTTCTCGCGCGGCGTGCGTGGGACACCTGCACTACTTCACGCTCGAAACGGCACTCGCGTCTCTCAGGCACACGGGCTACGAGATCGTCGATGACGGATCGCGTTTGTCGTGAGCCCGGACCTCGCCGCTCGAATCTTCGGTGGTTTCTCGATCTTGGTGCTCCCGCGATGACTCAGGGGCGGAACCGATGAAGCAGGTCCTTCAGAACGTGCGCTCCGGAGCGCTCGAGCTCGTGGAAGTGCCGGCGCCTTCTCCTGCGCCTGGCCAGCTTCTCGTGCGGAGCGCGTACTCGGTCATGTCGCCCGGCACCGAGAAGCTCGCGCTCGACTTCGCGCGCAAGTCGCTGCTCGCCAAGGCGCGCAGCCGACCCGATCTCGTCCGACAGGTGCTCGGCAAGCTGCGCCGCGACGGCCCGCTGGCCACTTATCGCGCGGTCACGAGTCGACTCGATGGGCCCCAGCCACTCGGCTACGCGAGCGCCGGCGTCGTGCTCGCGGCGGGCGAAGGCGTCACCGCGTTCGCCCCCGGCGACGCAGTTGCGTGCGCCGGTGCCGGCTACGCGAGCCATGCGGAGATGATCGTCGTCCCGGAGAACCTCGCGGTCCGCGTCCCGGAAGGGGTTCCTCTCGAGCGCGCCGCGTTCGCAACGATCGGAGCGATCGCGCTCCAGGGATTGCGCATTGCGGCGCCGACGCTCGGTGAGGTCGGCGCGGTGATCGGCCTCGGTCTGATCGGTCAGCTGACGGTGATGCTCGCACGGGCGAACGGGTGTCGCGTACTCGGGATCGATCTCGATCCTTCACGCGCAGCGAAGGCCCGCTCGCTCGGTGCGGAGTGGAGCGGCTCGCCGGCGGACGACTTTTCGGGCTGGCGCGCGGCGGCGGCGGACGGCTACGGCGCAGACTTCGCGATCCTCACGGCTTCCGCGAGTGACGGGGGGCCGCTCGCGCTCGCGGCGAGCCTGTGCCGTCAGAAGGCTCGCATCTCACTGGTCGGCGCCTTCCCGATCGACGTCGACCGGCGCGCGCTCTACGACAAAGAGCTCGAGCTGCGGATGAGCATGTCGTATGGACCCGGCCGTTACGACCGGCACTACGAGGAGGCTGGGCTCGACTACCCGATCTCGTACGTGCGCTGGACCGAGAACCGCAATCTGTCGGCGTTCGTCCAGCTGCTGGCATCTCGAAGTCTCGATCTGAGCCAGCTCGATACAGATGAGGTTCCGTTCGAGGAAGCAGTGAAAACCTACGAGGAGCTCGCCCAGGGCTCGCGCAAGTCACTCGCCGCGGTGTTCCGCTACGACGCAGCGCCGAAACGCGATCGCAGCATCTCACTCGCCGCGCCTCGAGCGCGTAGCGGGGACCGAGTGGGTGTCGCCTTCGTGGGCGCCGGCAATTATGCGAAGGCCGTGCTGCTGCCGGCGTTGCCGCAAGATGCGGAGCGCCGCTGGTTGGTCGCTGCGACCGGTCCGTCGGCACGCGCGAGCGCGACGCGCTTCGGCTTCGAGAGCTGTGGCACGGACCCCGACCCGGCTCTCGTGGACCCGAATGTCGACCTCGTCGTCGTCGCGACGCGCCACGACAGCCACGCCGCCCTCGCGGCTCGGGCGCTGCGCGCGGGGAAGGCAGTCTGGCTCGAGAAGCCAGCTGGGCTCGACGCAGCGGATCTCGCGCAGCTCGAGGAGGCGGCGAGCGCTCGGAGCTTCCTCGCGGTCGGTTACAACCGCCGCTTCTCGAGTCACGCGCGGACGATTCGCGAGCACTTTTCCGGACGATCAGGTGCGCTCGCCATCCATTACGTGGTATCCGCGGGGGCGCCGCCGCGAGGCACCTGGATCACGGACCGCGCGATCGGGGGCGGCCGGGTCATTGGTGAGGTCTGCCACTTCGTGGATCTATGCACGTTCCTCGTCGGCGCTCCGCCCTGCGCCGTGTTCGCACGCGCGCTCGGACGGGACGTCGAGAGCGATGACTCGGTCACGGCTTTGCTCTCGTTCTCCGACGGATCGGTCGCCACGATCGACTACCTCGCGAGCGCGAACGCGTCGCTGCCGAAGGAGCGCTTCGAGGTCTCCAGCGGCGGCCGCACGGCGCGCTGCGAGAACTTTCGAGTGACGGAGCTGCTGGGCGAGGGACGAAGGCGCAAGCTCGGCAGCGTTCGCCAGGACAAGGGACAGGAGGCGGCGCTTCGCGAGGTGATTCAAGCCGTGCGGGCGGGTCAGCCTTCTCCGTTCGACTTCGCTGAGCTCTTAGCCGTCTCACGCGCGACGTTTGCGATCGAAGAATCCGCCCGCAGCGGGCACGAGGTGCGGGTGGGCTAGCAGCCGAGCGCCGCGCGCATTGCGGCGATGTGAGCTTCCGCCGTGAACAGCGCGTCGAAGCGTTCCCGCGCCGCCCTGCTCATGCGCTCGAAGGTCTCGGGCCCCGAGCTCAGCCGCTCGATTCGATCCGCGATCCCTGCCGGATCCGCGGAGGACAGCAGGTACCCCGTTACGCCCTCGTCGACGAGGTCTGGAATTCCGCGGTAAGCGGTCGCGACGACCGCACAACCGAACGCCATCGCCTCGATGATCGAGAGCGGTTGGCCCTCCGCGTCGTAACGCGTGGGCAGGAGCAGCACGTGCGCCTCCTCGAGCGCACGCTCCTTCTCCGATCCTCGCACGATGCCTCGCAAGCGGACGCGGTCTGAAAGCCCGAGCTCGCGAATTCTCGATTCAGTGACCGCGCGCGCTTGCGCCGTCGAGGTCACCCGTCGGTCGTCGCTCGGATTGACGCGAAACTCCCCGCAGAGGTCGAGCTCTACGCAGATCCCACGCTTCGCGAGCAACGCCGCTGCTTCGATCGCTTCGAGGTAGCCCTTCGATTCGACCAGATTCGAGAGGAACAGCAACCGCCAGGGGCTGCCGGGCTCGGGGGCGAGCTTTCTTCGTTGCTGCGGCGCCGCTCCGGGGAGCCCATTGGGCACCGCTCGGACGCGCGCAGCGACTTCCGGGGCAAAATCGAACATCCCTCGAAGTCGCTCTGCAAGCACGATCACCACGTCGGTCGCGCGCAGCACGCGTTTCACGACGCCCTGCAGCAGCGGAGGCTGTGCCGCGAAGAAGCCGTCGTAGTTTCCGCCGTGGACGTGGATCACGATCCGACGGCGCGCGAGGCGTGCAAGACCGATGAAGGCAGCATCGCGCAGAAAGCCGGCTCGCGACTGGGCGACGGTGAGGTAGACGCTCGCGCGTGACTGGCGGAACAGCTCGCGCACGAAGCGTGAGAGGATCTGCACGTAGTCGAGCGCGCGGGCCGCACGCGCGCGCTCGAACTGCTGACCCGGCCGCGCGATGTTGACCACCGAGACGCCAACGCCCGCTCGCGCCAACCCGTTCGCCAACAGCTCGAAAGCGAGCGACTGCCCGTCGATCGGCGGAGGCAGAGGACCCACGAGGATGAAGGGCGCGGCAGCGGCCCTCGTTTCGCCAGCGAGCATCACCGGTAACGTATCGGCAGACGCAGCGACTCACCCGCATGGAAGCGGCTGCATCGCCAGGCGCGGGCGGCCGAAACCGTGGCTGTCCTCATTCGACCCCGGAGGCCCTGGTGAACACCGGCGAGGCGATCGCAAGAACTCCACGCCCTGCGAGGCGCGCGTTCCCGAGCGTGAACGCGGGCGGCTGGGTGGTCGCAGGCACGGTGGGGTTCGCGTTGGTCGGTATGACCCTCTACGGAGTGAGCGCGGTCGGGAGCCCGCACGCGTGGGACGTCGGAATTCCGATGGCGCTGGGTTGGATCAACCTCCTGGTCGTCGTCGGAGCGCTGGTAGTCGAGATCCGTCGCCGGCCTTACTCGCTGCACCTCATGCACCTGCTGGCGTTGTTCCTGTTTCTGGGGATCGCTGGCTTGCTGCAGCTGTCTTCCGGGCGCTTCGCGGTGGCGGGCTCCGTTGAGGACCTGCGCGAGGAGCTCAGCTCGGCGAGTGTCGCCGTTTCGTTCTGGCTCGTCACTTACTTGTTGGTCTACGAGTTACGACGAAGGATGGCGCCGGCGGTCGGACGCGATGGCTTCACACGGTTCTTCGAGCGTCCGCTCAGCCCGTCCCGCGTCCTCGCGTTGCACCTGATCGCGATCGCCGTGCTCGCGTATCTGGGGCTGATTGGCTTGCTCGGTCTCACGACGCGAGCGGCTGCTGAAGAGACGCTGATCAGCAACGCGAACGTTGCCGCGGGCGGATCGGGCTTCGCGCTCGCGCTGAAGCTCCTCAACCAATACATCCTGCGCGGGTTGCCGCTGATCGTGATGATTGCGGGCTTCCTGACGTACCCGCATGCCCGCGGTGGTACCCGCACGCTGCTGCGACTGCTCCTGCCGATTCTCGTGGTCGGCAACATGGCAGCCAACAATCCCTTCGCGGCCTCGCGCATGTGGTTCGTGACGGTCGTGTTCGGCGCGCTCGCGCCGCTGCTGTTCCGGCGTACACGAACGGGCCTCTTGATCGTCGCGCTGACGCTCGGTGGGCTCGCCATCCTCCCGGCGCTCCACGAGAGCCGCTCCACTCTCACCTTCGGCGAGTGGCTCTACTTCTTCCGCATCGTGTCACCCGTGAAATATCTGGCGTCGTCCGCGGACGGCGACCACCTCGGCATGATCTCCCTCGCGGTGCGCTGGACCGCGGAGCACGGGCACATGTGGGGGCTCCAGACGCTCGGAGCGATCGGATTCCTCGTGCCGCGGCGAATCTGGCCCGACAAGCCGATCGGCACCGGCGCAATGGTCACGGGCGATCTGGGTTTCGGTTGGACAAACTGGTCCATGCCCATCGTCGCCGAGGGGTTCGTCGACTTCAGTTACCCGGGCGTGATTCTGCTCGCGTCGGTCTTCGGATGGGTGCTCGCGCGTGGCGATCTCAGCTATTGGGGCCGCCGCGACGCCAAGCCGGATGGCCGGCCTCGGGTAGTCGACGTGCTGTATCCGTTCTGGCTGGGCTGCGCGATCTTCTTCACGCGCGGCGATCTGATCGCGGCCGCGTCGCATACATCGCCTTTCGTGTTCTGGGCGATCGCGCTTGGTTTCGGCGCACGCGCGCGGTCGGTCGCGCGCCGTCAGGGCTGACGCTGCCGTCTCGCGCCACGGACGAGCGACACGACGCCTCCCGGCGCGAGAATCAGGGCGGCGAGGTAGAGCAGAAGAGCCGACGCGCTTCCGATGGCCGCTCCCAGCGCGCCGCCCTTCCGAATGCCGATCGCCGCGAATGAGACGCTCACGACTGCGCCGAACAGTCGAAAGCCGAGCAGTGCGCGGGTTCTGTGATGCAGCGCGAAGATCGGCTGGAGCGCGAATCCGAGATTCTGCACCCAGCGCGCGCAAGCGAGCGCGAGCACGAGCGAGCCCGGCAACGCAAACTCGCTCGACGTGAGCAGGACGACGAAGCGCGCGCCGAACTCCGCGTAAAACAGCAAAAGCGCGGCGCCGATCGTCAGCTGGATGGCGAACAGCTCGAGGAGGAGCATGTCGCCGGCTTGCAGCCGAGCCGGATCGCTGCCATCGCCAGCCCGTTCGTAGGCGATGGGCACCACCAGCTCGTGACACACTCGGAACATCAGCGTGTAGGGGATGCCGCTCACCTGATAAGCCGCGACGTAGAGGCCGACCGTCTTCGCGTCCAGAAGGCCCTTCAGCAGGTAGCGGTCACCGAACGACTGAAACCATTGCAGCGCCAGCACCGCCGCGAGCGGAATGCCGAATGCGACGACCATGCCCCGGAGCTTGCGTGAAGTGGAAGGAGGCAGCGCGCGAAACTCCGTCAGCGGACGCCGCAGCCCCAATGCGGCCCAGCATGCCGCCATCGCGGCGTAGGCGAAGAGAGCTGCGCTCGCAGTCGGAATCCAGATGACCGCCGCGAGAATTGCGGCGAGTAGGGAGAGTTGAAAACCCCCTGCTTGTAGCGCCGCGGACCGCCGCTCGCGCCGAATGTTGCGATAGTCGAGCCCGAGAAAGCGCCACCGATCGAAGAAGAACACGAGGCCAGCCGCAGCGGCCGTCCACGTATGGAATCCGAGCGGCCCCGCGAGCCAAGGACTGGACACGATCGCAATGCACGCCACGGACACCGTCACGAGTGCGTAACCGCGGATGAGCGTGCGCATCTCGGCACGCAGGTCGCCTGAATCCCGCGCGCCGTGATAAGCCCGAAGGAAGGACTCGTGCACGGGAACGAGTGCAATCGCGTGGAGCAGGACGAGAGAGGTATCGGCGAGGTTGTATTCGCCGTAGGGCGCGGCGCCGAGGCGCGCGGTCAACACCTTCAAGAGCCCGAATGCCGCCATGAACTCGACGGCCTTCCCGGCCGCGACCCAAGCGATCTCGGTTCGAATGCGCATGGCGCTTCGGAAGATCGATTGGGCGCTCGCGATCCGCGGGGGTGCCTCCGGCACAGAACCTCCTGGGAAACATGCTAGGCAAGCGCGTGCGAGCGAAGGTTGCCTTGGCTACGAGTACGGACGCTTCCGAACTGGGGTCGATTGCTGGACTGGTGATGAGAGCGCGTCTCAACCTGGAACGTTTTGCGAGCCACAGTACGCGTGCGATCGGCTTCGTTCTGGCCGGTGCGTGCTCGCACTACTTCGTCTTGGAGTTCCCGAAATCGGGTGGAACCTGGCTCGCCGAGACGATCGCTGACTACATGGGGATTCCACGACCCGACCGACCGCTGCTGCCGGTGTTCCGGGGCTCGGTCATTCACGGGCATTGGCCCTACACCCCGCGCCTCCGCCGCGTCTTCTACCTCTATCGAGACGTACGGGACATCGCGATCTCCGCATACTTCCGTTGGCTCTGGGAGTTACGGAACCCACCCTATCCGCAGACGATCGCCTACTACCGTCGGCGGCTGCCGGTTCTCTTCCATCCGGAGGCGAACGACATCAGGTCGCGCCTGCCGCAGTTCATTCGCGAGTTCGCGGTGTCGCCGGGTGGAGTGAGTCTCGGTTGGTGCGACCACGTGCGCGC
>Ga0187894_10003471_pt1 | contig 17639 bp, 10 predicted proteins | sample GBC1701081metaG_FD_136650 | JGI IMG/M metagenome (GOLD analysis project Ga0187894, IMG submission 136650) | White microbial mat communities from a lava cave in the Kipuka Kanohina Cave System on the Island of Hawaii, USA - GBC170108-1 metaG ...
CGCGGGCAGCGTCGTGCGCCCCGGCTCGATGATCAGCGCCGCGTTGCCGGGCAAGACGCCCGTCCCCTTCTTGCGCCACGCATACTCGCCCGTGAGCATCGCGTAGCGCGAAGGCGTGCAGGTCGCCGCCGCCGAATGGCCGTCGGTGAAGCGCAGCCCCTCTTTCGCCAACCGGTCAATATTGGGCGTTTTCAAGGCCGTCGCGCCGTAGCACGAGACGTCGCCGTAACCGAGATCGTCCGCATAGATCAAAACGATGTTGGGCCGCGATTGCGCAAAGGCCGGAGCCGGCGTCAATACCAGCGTCATCAAGGCGAAACAGAAGAGGCTTTTGATGAGCTTCATATGATTTAGCGAGTGGGGTGGTCGAGAACTTTGCGCCCGCCGCCGGCTTGCGAATTTCAGGCGCGCGTGTCCTTCCAACGTCCGCGGGTGAAGTCGGGGAACTTCACCGGCGCGCTGCCTTGCGCGACCGACATTTCGCTCAGCGCGACCGGCGCGCTCCACGCGGCGGCGTCGTAAACGTCGATGTCCGGCGCGAGCCCTTCGCGCATACACTGGACCATGCGGTAGACCATGATGTAATCCATCCCGCCGTGTCCGCCTTTCTGGCGCGCCATCTCGCCGGCCGTCTTCCAGAGCTGGCTCTCGTATTGCGCTTTGTACTTGTCGAGAGTCGCAAAGCGCTCGCCGCCTTCCTGGCCTTCAATGTAGATGCGCGCCGGGTAGTCGCGGAAGATGCCCTTCGACCCCTGGATCAGGTTGATGCGGTCATAGGGGCGTGGTGTGGTGACGTTGTGCTGGAGCATGATCGTGCGCCCCTTCGCGGTTTTGATGAGACTGGTGTTCACGTCGCCGCAGACGTACTTCTCTTTCCACTTCGGGTCCTCTCCGGGCACGCGCTTTTCGCGGTATTCGTAGAGACCTATCGAGGGCGAGCTGATCGAGACCAGATAATCGAAGCGGTCGCCGCGATTGATGTCCATGTAGTTGGCGACCGGGCCGAGGCCGTGCGTCGGGTAGAGGTTGGCGTTCCGCTTGGTGTGCGGGGCGCGCCGCCACAAGCCCTCGCTCCGTTTCTCGTTGAGGGTGCGGCGCAGGTCGTGGTTGTAAGCCGCCTCGCCGTGGAGCATCTCCCCGAGCAGGCCGGCCTTGACCATATTAAGCGCCAGCATCTCGTTGTAGCCGTAGCAGCAGTTCTCCATGATCAGGCAATGGCGGCGGGTCTTCTCGGACGTATCGACCAGTTCCCAACATTCTTTGAGCGTCATGGCGGCGGGCACCTCGACGCCGACGTGTTTGCCAGCCGTCATCCCGGCCACGGCCATCGGCGCGTGCCAATCCCAGGGCGTCGCGATGTAGATGAAATCCACGTCGTCGCGCTTGCACAGGTTCTCGAAGTCGCGCTCATTCCTGTCGTAAACGGCAGGCGCTTTCTGCCCGGCTTTTTCGATCCGCTGTTGCGCGCGGGCGATCTGGTCCTTATCAATATCGCAGATCGCGGTGATCCGGACGTTGTCCACCGCCAGCCATTCGCGGAGCATGCTCAGACCGCGCGCGCCGACGCCGATGACTCCTAGGCGGACGACATCCCGCTTCTCAAACTTCAGGCCGATGACCGAGCCGGCGCCGGTCTTCGGCTTGGCTGGCGCTTCGACCGGGACCGGGGAATCGCCGGAGGCGCGATCAATCCCCAAGCCTGCCAAACCGAGGCTGGCCCCGGCGATGGTCGCTGATTTGAGCAGTTTTCGACGTGACAGCTTCTCATCTTTTTGGCTCATGTTTTTTCCTGTGATAGTATATGGAGCGATTCATTTCATTCATCTGCATTGCTGGGACCCTAACTCGACATCTGGTTCGTCTTTTCCTGTCCCGCATTTTCCTGTTGGGCGCCCCGAGCAGGAAAATGTGGGACAGGAAAATATCTTCACATCGCAGCTCTTCGACGGAGAATCATTTCTGATATCGCCAACTAGTGGACGATTTCTTGGGTTTTCCACCAGCCTCTGAGGACAACGTTAGACCGCGAGGCGACGGAAAGTCTTGGAAGAGTCCTGGAAGAGTCTTGGAAAAATTTTGAAAGAGTGATTACCGCCGCTATGCGCCAGTCTGTCGTCCATTACTATGAATTTGGCCCGTTTCGCTTAGAGACTGAGGAGCGGGTGTTGTTGCGCGAGGGGGAGCTTGTGCCGCTGACCCCGAAGGCGTTCGGGACCTTGCTAGTTCTGGTGGAGAGGCGCGGGCATATTGTGGATAAAGACGAACTGCTCAAGCGAGTCTGGCCTGATACTTTCGTCGAGGATTCGACGCTGGCCAAGAACATCTGGACCTTGCGGAAAGTCTTCGGCCTGCGGGAGGCTGAGCAGTCGTACATCGAGACAATTCCACGGCGCGGCTACCGCTTTGTGGCGCCGGTCAAAGAGATCGTCGGGGAGGAGCCTGTCGCGCTTCCTCTCAGCCAGGCGAAGGAAGAGAAAGGAGAACCTGAAGCCAGCGCTCGGAAGCCGCTAACGTCCGGCAATGGTTTGGCCGTCTCGAATGTTTTTGACGCGCGCAGTCCGAATGCGGCTCAATGGTCGCGACCATCGCTGGCCCGCCGCCTGGGTTGGTCGGCGGCTCTGTTAATGATCGGGCTGATGGCAGGGACGGCAATCTGGTTGATAGCTTTTCGCCCCGTCCCCGAAGCGCCGGCGCCAAACTGGAGAGCCATTCCGCTCACCACCTTTCCGGGCCGTGAAACTCATGTTGCTTTCTCGCCTGATGGCCGCCAGATCGCTTTTGTGTGGAACGGCCCGCGGGGCGACAACGCCGACATTTACGTCAAGCTGATCGAGGCCGAAATGCCGCTGCGACTAACGACTGATCCGGCCGCTGATACCAGTCCCGTCTGGTCGCCTGACGGGAAATCCATCGTTTTCCTGCGACAGTCCGCGAGCGGCAGCGCCTACTATCAGATCCCGGCTCTTGGCGGCGCGGAGCGCAAATTGGCGGACGTTTTCGCTTACAGCCTCTCCTTCTCAGGACACAGCCCGTATTTCTCCCCGGATGGGAAGTACCTGGCGATCTCGGATAGAAGCTCGACCGAAGAGCCGCTGAGCGTCTTCCTGCTCTCGGTCGAGACGGCCGATAGGCGCAAACTGACTTTCCCGTCCGGGGGCACGGTCGGCGATTATTACCCGGCTTTTTCGCCTGACGGGAGATGGCTGGCTTTCGTGCGAGCGACCAGTCTGGCCACCAGCGATCTCTACCTTTTACCTATGCCAGGCGGAGAACCCAGGCGGCTCACCTGGGATAATCTGACCATTCAAGGCGTGGCCTGGACGGCTGACAGCCGCGAGATCGTCTTCGCCTCCCAGCGCGGCGGCGCACGCGGCCTCTGGCGCATTGCGACCACTGGCGGAACGCCGGAACTGGCGTCCGCGATCGGGCAAGACGTGTTTGGCCCAGCGATTTCTCCTCGGGGCGACCGCCTGGCCTATACGCAGACCCTGGATGACTCGGATATCTGGCGAATCGATCTGAACGCCGCTCAGAAGGGCGAATCATTGGTGAAATTGATCGCCTCCAGCCTGCTTGATTCAGCTCCGGACTATTCACCCGATGGCCGGAAGATCGTCTTCGCTTCGACTCGCTCCGGCGGTCGCGGTCTCTGGGTCTGTGACAACGACGGCGCCAGGCCGCGGTTGCTCATCGATCGCGGACCTTACGTTACCGGGACGCCGCGATGGTCTCCCGACGGACGCTGGATCGCATTCGACTCTCGCTCGAACGATCCGGGCACAGGGGGCAATCCTGACATCCATGTGATCAGCTCCGAAGGCGGCCCGCCGCGCCGCCTGACGACCGATCCGGCTGAAGACGTAGCGCCGAGTTGGTCGCGCGATGGACGCTGGATTTACTTCGGCTCGACCCGCGGTGGAAGCATGCAGATTTGGAAGGCGCCGGCCGCGGGCGGCCAGGCGACGCAGATCACCAGGGAAGGTGGCTTCGAGGGATTCGAATCCCCCGACGGCGAATCCTTCTATTATTCCAAGGGGCGCGGCGTTCCCGGCATCTGGCAGGTCCCGATCGGAGGAGGTCAGGAGCGGCTGGTATTGGATCGTCGTCAGGTCGGGGTTTGGCGCTATTGGCGAGTGGCGTCTCAGGGAATCTACTTCGTAACAGAGGCCACACCTGCGAGTCCATCGCTCGAGTTCTTCAGCTTCGCGACGGGGAAAGTGAGCGAAGTCGCCCGGCTGGAGGGAGATCTGGACAAATTTGTTCCGGGGTTGGCGGTCTCTCCCGACGGACGGCGCCTGCTCTATGTCCAGCGTGACCAGAATGGAAGCGACATTATGATGGTGGGGGACTTCCGCTGAGGAAAGGTGTAATCGTCTTTCATTACTGCTTACTTTCCCCATGTCGCCTGCTCTGATTTAGGCTCTTGCAGCCCGCGCGATTGATTGGCTAGTATCTTGCCGTCATGCAAAGCAATAACAACACAATGAGAGACGCCAAAGAGATGGCTTATCTCTACGATTTGTACATCGCGCCCGGATGGCGTGAAGCCTTCGATCAGATGGTTGATGACGAGGTCGAGCTGCCGAAGGAAGGGAGGTTCCTGGACGCCGAGTGCGGAACCGGTGGTTATGCGATTGACATGGCGATCAGAGGCGGCGCGAAGACGGAGGTCGTCGGGATTGATCCAAACCCTGAAAAGCTGATTCTGGCGCGGGCCAAAGCCGAGGTGAAAAAAGTCGACCGCGTGGAATGGCGCCCGGGGTCGTTGCAATCTCTCGGATTCGCCGACGACGAGTTCGATCTTGTAATCGGCGACGCTTCGATGCTGCCGCCTTCGGAGGTCGGCGCGGCGCTGACCGAACTCACGCGCGTTGCGAAAAAAGGCGCGACGGTGGTGTTGAAATTGACGACGCGCGGCAGCTTCGATGAATTCTTCTCGATCTACTGGGAGGCGCTCTACAACCTCGGATTGCTCGATTATGTGCCTTATCTCGAAAGCTTGATCACGGAACGTCTGACGGTGACCGACGCTGAACAGCTCGCCACTGGCGCCGGATTGAAACATGTTCGCAGTGTGACGCGTAAAGAACGGTTCGATTTCAACGATGGAAGAGAATTTCTGGAGGCGCCTTTGATCGAAACATTCTTCCTCAACGACTGGCTGGCGGCGCTGCCGGATGAAGACAGACGCCGGCAAGTTCGCCAGCAGTTGATGAAGATCATTGACGAAGAATGCTACAAGACGGATCTCGACAACGCGGAAAATCAGCAGATGGGTTTGGGCAACGAGGAGCGCCACAAGATGGATTTCGACGTTTCGATCAAAGCGACATTGATCATCGGGCAGAAGTAGCGGTATCGGATCAAGGGGGTGAACTGTGAAACGACCCGCGGATTAAAACGCCGGAGTTTAATCCTGTCGATCGTCAAATTTAAAGAGCCGCATATATTAGTTGACCGTCGTAACCCGCTCGGATAAACTCTCGCGCGTCGTTGGAATCACTTCATCCTCACCTGTCCTATTTCGATGAAGCCTCCACGATCATCGATCAATAACTGCTCCATGCAAGGACTCAAGTTCGAGGCTCTCCCCCTTGCGGCCAAAGAACAAGTGAAGTTGCGAGCTTTCGAATAAATCTCATTCCGAATAGTTTCAATGCGGTACCTTGAGCTGGTTTTCAGATTGATGAGTCAGTCAGCGGCTCTATTGCTGGTTTCGGACAGCTTTCTTCGCGCGTGTCTTTTGCTCTTGCGCGCCGTGAAACCGGAGCGCGGCGCGGCGTCTGAGTCCGATCTGGAATCGGGCGCGGAATCAAACACGGAATCAGGCGCTGCGTCAGACACATCGGGGGGCTGCGTTATTTTGATCGCGGCGCACGACGAAGCGGGAACGATAGGGCCGACCGTGGCTGCTCTCAAAGAGCTTTTGGCCGAATGGCCGGGCAGCAGTTTGTGGGTGGTGGCCGATCGCTGCTCTGACCGAACCGCGGTCGAAGCCGTAATTGCGGGGGCGAGAGTCGCGGAACGCCACAATGGGAATTTGGACGGAGGAATCGGGAAATGCGCCGTGATCGCCTGGTGGTTATCAAGGCACGAGGCGGAATGGCGGTCACGTGACGCTGTGCTGATCCTTGACGCGGACAGCCGTTTGGTGAAGGGAAGCATGCGCGCGTTGAGAAAAGCGATGGCCGGCGCGGGTGACGATCTGGCCGCGGTTCAGGCTTTCGTCGCTCCTGACGCGGACGCGGGCGCGGGCCGGTTGGCCGGCTGGTCTGAAGTCCTGATGCAGCGCATTGACGACGAGGCTCGCAGGCGATGCGGATGGACTGTCCCGTTGCGCGGAACGGGCATGGCGTTTCGAGGCGGCGTCCTCGCCGCGGTTGCTCCGCGTCTGCACACGTTGGCGGAAGACCTGGAGCTGGACGTGTTGCTGGCTTCACAGCGAAAGAGGGTCGAGTTCGTTCCGGGCGCCGTGGCGCTCGATCCGAAACCGCGGCAATCCTCGGGCGCATCGCGGCAAAGAGCCAGATGGTTTCAGGGGCAGCTACAGGTTGCGCTCGATTACCCCCGTGAAATCGTCATGGCGTTGATCAGGGGAGGATTGGGAACCTGGTTCCTGCTGCCGCTTCTGCTGCTGCGGCCCAAAATCCTCTTCATCGGATTGAGAGCGCTCTTACTCTTCATTTCAATATGGATTCCGTTTCTGTTCTGGGTTGCGCTCGCGGGACTGGCGCTGGATGCGGCTTATTACCTTGGCGGAGTGGCGATTGTTGATAACCCGCGTCGCTATCTGTTCGACCTTTTAACATCGCCGCGTTACGTGGCGATGTGGTTTTACAGTTTCGGGATCGCGATGATCCGTCGCGGCAAGCGCGGCCAGCATGTCTGGTTGCGCTCCGGAAGGTGATCGCAAACACGAAAAGGCAATGAAGTTACTTTTTCCATACCTGGCGAGGTGGCATTCGGCGAACCGCAGCCGCTACCACCAACTCCTCACACGCCTCTGTCATTCCGGTCACCAGGTTTACGTGCTGACGGCGCCGCCGATGGGGATCAATGACATCAGCGCGACCGACATTGCGGGCGGCGACGAGGCCCTGCCACGAGACCTGACCGTCGCCGAGCTTTACACGCCCGAAAGGCTGCGCCCATTCTGGCGCGCGCCGATCCGCAGGACCAAGCTGTTGAAGAAAGGCCTGGTCTCGCTGACTTCAATCGGTCAGATCCGCCGCCTCATCGAAAAAGAGCGGATCGACGTTCTGCTCCTTTACAATCTGCCTCAGGTTCCGTTGCTTCGCCTGGCCGATCAGACCGGATGCCGCGTCCATTTCGACCTGGCCGATGACCTGGTGGCGATGATACAGGGTGAGGATAAGTTGTTGGCCAGGGCCGGTGGAAAACTAATTGCGCGCGCGGCGCAGGAGCGCATGATTTCGCGCGCATCCACCGTGACGGTGGCTTCAAGCGTGCTTCACGAGACGATCAAACGACCGGCGTTGATGCTGCCCAACGGCGCCGATATCGCGGAACTCGATCGGGCCGATGGCGGCGTCTGGCGCTCCAACGTGACCGGCCCGACGGTTGGTTTTGTCGGGGCCTTTGAATACTGGGTGGACTTCGATCTGATCCTGGAATCCGCCATGAGGCTGCCGGACGTCAGGTTCCTGCTCGTCGGAGGCGGACGCCAGTTGAAATATTTGCAGGGTAAGATTGCCGAACTCGGGCTGACGAATATCAAGCTGACCGGGGCGATGCCTTACCGCGAGGCGATGAATCACGTTGCGGCGATGGATGTTTGTCTGCTGCCCTTCACTCGCGACGACATTTCGGACGGATCGTGCCCGCTGAAACTCTTCGAGTATGCGGGGCTCAGGAAGCCGGTCGTCAGCACCAGCGCGCGCGAGGTGAAACGCATCGGCGCCGGTTGGGTTTCATTCGCCGATGACCCGCCGGCGTTCGCCGCCGCCATCCGGTCTTTCATCTCCGACCGCCGGCTCGCCGACCGCGCCGGTCGCGAGGGACGCGCCATGGTCGAGAGCATCTACAACTGGACGAATCTGGCAAAACAGTTTGAGGGTTTTTTGGTCAGCGGCGCGGCCCCCGGTTTGGATTTGGCCGTGGCCCGGCGCGCAACATTGGAGAGTTTGAAATCCGAGGTCTATTTCAGGGAGGCTCAATAGGCCTCAGACACTCATCACTTGAGTGTTGGCTTCCCTTTCAGGTAACCGAGCGAATGCTCGCCCAATCCCAAATCCGACTGCAAGCCGCTCAGGTCGAGCGCCGGGTTGAAAAGCGCAAGCGCGTTGGGCGCGGAACTGATCTTTAAGTCTTCATCGAGTGTGATCACAGTCAATTCTCAGCGGTCCTTCCTGCTTTGAGTGAATCCAAGGGTTTTACGTCCGGGCTTTTACCGCATCTTGAGATTGCGAAACGACAGGCGCTCCGGCGCACAGCGACAGAATGATCAACAATGCCGGGATGATGATTATTACCTTCAAGCCTATTGCCTCCTGTTTAAAGATGATTGAGGAAAACTCGCAACAGACTTTGAACGAAACCAGGATTGTCGCTTGCAGCGACACGTATGACCTCCGCGTCCGCTGGGACAGGCATGGCTCTCATGTTGCGCGCGCGCCCAGGTTGTTATTCAGCTCATCCGAGGCGATGAATAACACGTTCATCATTTATCGCCTTGACTCATTTTCAGGGTTAGGGTTTGCGGGCTTTGATCATCGTTCCGGCCACTAGACAAAAAAATGTGAGACAGAAAAATAGGATCTGTCATTTTTCTGTCTCACATTTTTTTGTCTAGTGGCCGGAACGATGATCAAAGCCGGGTTTGCGTATGGCGGTGTATACGAAATCGCGATCCTTTTGCTTCGCATGGCAGCCGTAACACGCCGCCCTGCCTTGCGCGGTCAACACCGCCGTCGGGTTCTCGCCGCGGAACACCTCAAATCCCCAGCCTCCGGTCTCGGCATAGCGCCTGCTGTCTTTCACCATCACAGCGACGCCAAGACGCTCTCCGACTTTCGTCACTCCTTCATTCTCTTGCGCTTTATTCCGCTCATCGACGATCACTGAACCGTCCGGAAACTTGCCTGTGCGATAACCTTCCATCGCTTTTTCGTTCGCATAAAAATGATGAAGCCCTCCGGATTTTTCATAGGCGGGACTTTGTGGGCCGATCAAAGAGCTCGCCACATGCGTCCAGTTGCGGTAACTCTGCGGATATTCAACCTGGTAGTCCGGTTTGGCCCGGAGAGATAAACTCCAGGTCATAACGCAGGTCGCGGCAAGCGCGAGAAGCATCGCCCCCCTTCGCCCGACAAACGGAATCGGCGTTCTGGCGTTTTCGTTAATCGGCATTGCGTCATCTTCATAAACAGAATGGTTCATATCTTCAATTCTCCTGAGTTGAGTCGTATTGATTTATCTCCGGCAGGCCGCTCGGCATCAGCGACACGTCCGCAGTCAGTGTTCTTCGATACCCTTGGGATAACGATCCGCCACGAGATTCAGTCGGACGTTATGTTCAAGGAGCGCCTTGAGACCCGCGAGCACTAACGAAAACCCCTGAGTGGAGTCCGTCACCTGTTTCACGAGTTCATCCCCATCCCCAGTGAAGCCGGCATTAGTAATGCTGACGAACGTCGAGCCGTCCTCCAGGGCTGTAAAGATCCATTCCACCGTGGTGGGGCCGCTGTGACCCGGCCACTCGATGAGAATGCGTTTGTTCAGCTCAATGGATTTCACAGTCACAGGGATCGAGATGCCACACATTTCCCAAACCCATTGAACCTGTTTGCCTGCTTCGAGCCTTCCACTGCTCTTGGTGAACCAGAATCCGGTGGTGATGTCGGGGTTGATGAAGGCCTCGAACACATCCGCGACCGGCTTGCGGATGAGCATTCCGGTCTTGGCAATTGGGACTTGCTTGAGCTGGAGGTTGTTCATGTTGACTCCTTTCTTCAAATCGCCTAGCGAGTATTTCCGTTCACAACTTTCAAGTAACCGAGCGAAAGGAGAAACTCATCGGTCGCCCGCAGCGAGGTTTTGAAGTCCTCGCCGTCGCCGCGCCCGTAGTTGAAGAAGCCGTGCTCGCGGCCCTCGAACGGCACAACTTCGCAGCGGTTGCCATGCCGCTTCATCGCCTGGCAGAAAGCGATCGTCTCTGTGTAAGGCGCGATCTTGTCTGCAGTGCCATGAAAAATGATCGTCGGCGGCAGTCCGTCGCGCACTTGTTGTTGTGGCGAGAGCGCCGGTTTCTGTTCCCCAAAACCCAAATCAGACGGCAAGCCGCTCAGGTCAATCGCCGGATTGAAAAGAACCAGCGCGTTGGGCGCGGAGCTGATCTTCAAGTCCTCGCCCGGCTCGTCGAAGCCTTTGACGAGCGCCGTGGCGGCGGCCAGATGCCCGCCCGCGCTGCCGCCGCCGGCGACGATTCGTTGCGCGTCTACGCCCAATTCCTGCGCCTGGGCGCGCACCCAACGGACGGCCGATTTCGCGTCGGCCACGCACTCGCGCGGCGTTACACCGTGCCGCGACTTGACGCGGTACTCGACCGAGATCGCCACCATCCCGCGCGCGGAGAGATATTTGCAATGCTCGGCGAACTGCGCCGGGCTGCCTGTGCGCCAGCCGCCGCCGAAAAAGAAAACGATCACTGGCAGCTTCTCATCGGTCTTGTGATCAGCCGGTTGATAGACGTGCAGAAGCAGCTTCGTCGCGCCGACCGTCTTGTAGACTTTGGCCTCGCTGCCGGGAAGCGAACTCGGCGCGGCGTTGTTCGGCTGTTGAGCGCCGGCCAGCAATCCGCCGGCCACGCCCAACAGCGTCGTCAAAGCCACAGCCACTCGTGATTTGGTGTCCTTCACTGTGTCTCCTCCGAAAACCCACGTAGTAACGAATTTATTCGTTACTACGTGGTGTGCTTTCATTAGTAATACAGCTTCAAGCCAAACTGCGCGATTCGCGCGGGACCGGCCGCGCTGATCACGCCGAACGCGTTTTGTCCGAAAGCCACGCCGCCTTGCGTGGCGCTTGGCGATTGAAAGTTGACATGGTTGAAGACGTTGAACATCTCGGCGCGGAATTGGAGGCTCATGCGCTCGGTGAACTTGAAGCCGCGCAGGACGGCCAGATCCCAGTTGTAATAGACCGGGCCGCGAATGTCGGGCAGAACGCGTCCCGCCGTGCCGAACGTGAACTGCGCCGGGTTTACGAACGAGTCGCGGTTGAAATAACTGTTGCGGGTTGTGTCGCCGCGCAACTGCGCGTCGATCTGCTCTCGTATGGGTATGCCCGAAGCGCTTGGGCCGATCTGGTTCGGGCGCTGCACGCCGCCGAATGATTGGGTCGTGTTGGCGTTGGAAGCGATCGAGATCGGCAGGCCGCTTTGCAGGGTCATCACGCCGCTCAGGTTCCATCCGCCGACGATCCAATCCAACGCCTTATTCCGGTTGAGCAACTTGCGCCCGCGCCCGAACGGCAGGTCATACTGGAAGTTCATCACCAGCGTGTGCGGCTGGTCGAGCGCCGAAAGCGATTTGTCCAGACGTCGCTGGTTGTTGTTGGTGTAGCCCGGATTCTGCGCCCCCAGGAAGTTCGCGACCGACGAGAAGTCGTCGATCGTTTTCGACCACGTGTAGGCCGCCAGGAACTGCAAGCCGCCGCCGAACCGCCGCCGGAACTTCGTTTGTAACGAATGGTAGCTGGAATGCGCCATCGATCCCAACGTGTGTTGCAGACCCGTCAGGTGCGGGTAGGGGCGGAGCAACTGTCCATAAGTCGTCGTCCGCGCGCCCAGGGGAGAGGTCGCCGGAAAGACGCCGAAGAACGGATTGTTGACGGTCTGATTTAATTGGGCGCCGAGCGCCAGATATTGATCCGGCAATTGATTGAGACCCGCATACGCCAGCAGTTTATTGCCGGAATTTCCGGCGTAAGCCACATCTATCAGCATGCTCCGCGGCAGTTCGTATTGCAGGTTCAGATTCCACTGCATCGAGTAAGGTGTGACATCGCTGCGCACTTGCGCCGGGATGGCCTGACCGATCTGCGTCAGCAAACCGTCCGCGCCGTCGCTGGCGCGGATGAAGCCGTTCGGGAAAGGATTGGCAAGCGTCGTCGCCGGCGTGCGATTGCCGTCGTTAGAGATGACGGAAGTCGTCTGCTCGTTGAAGCCGATGGCCCCGACGGTGGTTGTGCCGGGACCTGTGCCCGTCGTCGGGTTGAAGAAGACGCCGAAGCCGGAGCGAACGACGAACCGGTCGGTCAACTTATAAGCCAGGCCGATGCGCGGCGCGAAGTTGTTCAGGTCAGCGTCCTTGTTTCCCCGAGGCGCGCCGTCGCGGTTGGCGTAGACCAGGCCGCCGCGCAGACGGCTCTTGAATTCATTGAGGTCAATGCCAGCCGGAACCGCTGTGACGTTCACTGGGAGCGACGCATCGAAGTCGAACCACGTCAATCGGTCGAAGCGTTCGGTCAACGGCAAGTCCGCGTCGTAGCGCAAGCCGAGGTTCAAGGTCAGCCGGTCATTGACGCGCCAATCATCCTGCAAATAAACGCCGAAGTATTTGACCTGTAAAGCGAGCGCCGGTTCCGCATTGATCTGGCCTCCCGCCATCAGCCCCAACAGCAGCGAGGCGACGCCGTTACCGCCGAAATTGCCGTTGAACAGCTCGCGCGTCCAGCCTTCATTGAAACCAAACTGCCCCGAAGGCGCCGTAGGGCGGAAGTTCGAGGCGCGGTTCAAACGGTATTGCCCGCCGAACTTGAACGTGTGATGGCCCACCACACGCGTTGAGTCGCCCGTGAACGTGTGCGTCTCGAACTTGTTGTCGATTACCCATGCGGCCGGCGAACCGAGCGGCTGAAAGCCCGAAATGGCGATGAGCGGGAAGTGTTTGATCTGCGCATAGTCGCGGATCGCCGCCGGCAGCCCCAAGCTGGTCACGTCGAATGCCTCATCTTTGTAGCGGCGCGGATTGGCGCTGTAGGCGTAGCCGTAGTTGAAATGGAAGACCCACGGCCCGCGAACCAGTGTGTCATCAATCGTGGCGCTATGATTGTGGAAGGATTGCGCCCCGTTTTGGGGCGACGCCGAGTTGTTGAAGATGTCCGACTGCGCGATGTCTTGAAAGTTGCGTGAGTAGCGGACGAACGCGCTGTGGTTGTCGCTGAAGCGATGATCCAGCCGGATCGAGTAATCATTGATGCCGGCGCCGGCGCCCGCCTGCGTGAAATAGTTGTTGATGAGGCCGCCGCCGGTCGGCTGCGGGTAGTAACTCAAAATCCGCGTCGCGATGGGACTGATGCGAGCCGCTGGAATGATGTTGCCGGCGAACGCCCTGCGACGGCCTGAGGCGTCGATCGTCGCCGGATCGAAGATCATTCCGGCGCGCGCCTGCGCGCGATTGCCCGCCGTGTCGGTGACGATGTAAGGATTGTTGAACGCGCCGCCGCACGCGCCGATGGCGCCCGCCGCGTTGACGCATTGCAGCGCGCCCAGCGTCTCCGAGAAATCCCCCTGCCGCATCTTCAGGGTCGGCACGGTGGAGGTAGAGGAGCCGGGCTGAACCTGGCGCACGCCCTCGTAGCTGAAGAAGAAGAACGTGCGGTTCTTGCCGGAGTAAAGGCGCCTGCCGTCCTCCCCGAATTTCGGCAGGTAGACGGGGCCGCCCAACGTCCCGCCGAATTGATTGAAGCGGAATGCGGCCTTGTCACGGTTGTTCAGATTGTCGAAAAAGTTGTTGGCGTCAAACAGGTCGTTGCGCACGAACTCCCACAACGCGCCGTGAAATCCGTTCGTCCCGCTACGCGTAACCAGGTTGACCACCGCGCCGCCCGTGCGTCCATACTCAGCCGATAAGCCGTTGGTCTGGACTTTGAACTCCTGCGTCGAGTCGGGGTTGGGCACATAAGCAGGCTGGTTAAAGCCCATCACCACCTGCGGCGACCCGTCCACCATGATTTCATTGGCGACATTGCGCCCGCCGTTCGCTGAAAAGCCATTGCTCGCGATGGCGCCGCTGCCGGTGGTGGCGGCGCGATAGGCGATAGTGGTCGAGACGCCGGGGGTGAGCGCGACCAATTGCATGACGTTGCGCCCGTTCAAGGGCAATGATTCGATCGTGCGGCTGTTGACGACTTCGCCGAGCGAGGAGGAGCCGGTCTCGAGCATCGGCGCGGCGCTGGCCGTCACCTGCACAGTTTCGCCCACGCCTCCGACTTTCAAGATTAGATCGAGCACGACGGTGTCGCCGACCTGCAATAACACATTCTCCCGTTCCGCCGGCGTAAAGCCCTGGCGTTCGACGCGCAACCTGTAGGCGCCGGGCTTGAGCAGCGGGAAGGTGTAAAAGCCCGCGCTATTGCTGTCGGTCACGCGCGCCTGCCCGGTCGCGACGCTGGTGACGGTGATCTTGGCGCCGGCGATGACCGCGCCGTTCTCGTCGCTGATCGCGCCGTTGAGCGTCGCGGTGGACGATTGCGCGAAAGCTACGTTGGCGAGCAGCAACATGAGCGCAATGAGATCGCCCCTGAGTGAAGCAAATTTATATCTGCGCATAAGAGTCCTCCTGTGTTTTACCGGTCTATGTTGATGGCCTGTATGGACGGGCGGCCGGCCGAATTGTGGTTCGGTCAACCACCCGCAGTTGCTGACTTGTCTTCGGAGTTTTCATCGCGCAGCGACGCCATTGCCTTCCAGCTTTGTCCCGGTTGCGCCGGGTTGTGAGTCCGGTCTATCGGGACTAAAATGCGCGCAGATTGACCACGCTGGCGCCGATATTGCGCAAATCACACTGCTAAAGTCTTTAAGGCTCGCCTAAAATTCGCCTAGGATGCGCCTAAGACCGACTTCGGAGTCGCTGCGACATTACATGAATCCTATTTTTTTGGAGCAATACGAGTTCGGCCCTTTCCGTCTTGACCTGGCGGAGCGTCGGCTGCTGCGGGAGGGCGTCCCAGTCCCGCTATCGCCGAAGGTCTTCGATCTGCTGCTCGTTCTCGTGCGACGCCACGGAGAAATCCTCGAGAAGGAAGAATTGTTGAGCGCGGTCTGGCCAGACACGATCGTCGAAGAGAACAACTTGAGCGTTAATATCTCGGCCTTGAGAAAGGCGTTGGGCGAGGGGCCGAATGAACACACTTATATCGAGACGCTGCCCCGGCGCGGCTACCGCTTCGTCGCCCACGTCCGCGAGGTAACCGATCAGGACCAGGCGCCAAACATCAGGCCATCCGTCCCTGTAGAACCGTCTCTGAGATTGTTAAAGCCCGGCGTCCTGCTCGCCTCGCTCGCCGCCGTCACTTTGCTTATCGCCGGATTCGCATACGCGTGGCGAAAGATGGCGAATGGAGGCGCGTCTGGCGCGGCGGCTCCGGCGCGAGTCATCCCGCTCTCCAGTTTTCAAGGGCGCGAATCATCCCCGGCCTTCTCGCCCGACGGCAACCAGATCGCTTTTGTATGGAGCGGCGAGCAAGACGACAACCCGGACATCTACGTCAAACTGATTGACAGCGGCAGCGCGCTACGGCTGACCACGGACGCCGCGGATGACCTCAACCCGGTCTGGTCGCCGGACGGGCGTTATGTGGCGTTCTACCGTCAGGAAGCGGCGGGCGGCGGCGTCTTCCTTGTGCCCGCTCTTGGCGGAGGTGAGCGCAAACTCGCCTCTGTGACGCCCGCGCGCTCCGGCTTCCGCACGCTCGCGCGCGCCTGCTTGAGTTGGTCGCCGGATGGCGAGTATCTGGCGACGTCCGAGCGTGACTCCCAGTCCGGGCCTTACTGCATTACCTTGATTGCGCGCGGGACTGGCGCCGCGCGCCGCGTCACGTCGCCGCCCGCGACCGCGATTGGCGACTTCAGCCCGGCTTTCGCGCCTGACGGCAAGACGCTCGCCTTTGTCCGCGTCGACAGCGCCATCGTCGAAGACCTCTACGTTGCGCCCGTCGCCGGCGGCGAAGCCCTGCGCCTGACGTTCGATCATTCCCCGATTGGCCACCTGGCCTGGACGCCGGACGGGCGCGAGATCGTGTACACCGCACGCCGCCACGGCGCGCAGGGTCTGTGGCGAATTTCGGCGGCAGGCGGTCAGCCAAGGTATTTGCCGGAGAGCGGGCAGAATGTTTGTTGCCCCAATTTCGCGCCGTCTGGCGGGCGGATGGCCTACGTTCAATACGCCAACGACACCAATATCTGGCGGCTCGACCTGACCGCCGTCAGGTCCACGAATAAACAAGCCGCTTCAACAAAACGGCTGATCGCCTCGACGCTGTATGAAGCCGAGCCGCAATACTCGCCGGATGGCAAACGCATCGTCTTCGTCTCGACCCGTTCGGGCAGCCAGGAGATCTGGGTCTGCGGCAGCGAGGGCGAGCGCCCAATGCAATTGACCGACTTCCGCGGGCCGCACGCGGGGACGCCGCGCTGGTCGCCCGACGGGCGACAGATCGTCTTCGACTGTCGCCTCGACGGTAACGCCGACATCTTTGTGATTAACAGTGAAGGTGGGAGGGCGCGACGGCTCACCTCAGAGCCTTCCGAAGATATCCTGCCGAGTTGGTCGCGCGACGGGCGCTGGGTCTACTTCTGTTCGACGCGCAACGGGCAACCGCAAATCTGGAAACTACCCGCGGAGGGCGGCGCGGCGATTCAGGTGACGAAGCAGGGCGGCCACGAGGCCTCGGAGTCGCCCGACGGCCAGTGGCTCTATTACACCAAGGGGCGCGGCGTTCCCGCCATCTGGCGGATGCCCGTCCCGGGCGCCGAAGAAACGCTCGTCTATGACTTCCGTCAACCCGGCAGCCGCTTTTGGACGATCACGAATGAAGGCCTCTACTTCGCCGGCGCCGAATCTTCAGCCCCTCCGGCGATCAACTTCTTCAACTTCTCCACTGGCAAAGTCACGTCCGTCCTGGCGCTTGAAAAAGGGCTGCCACAAGGCGTCCCCGGCTTATCAGTCTCGCCCGATGGACGATGGTTGCTCTTCCCGCAGGTTGACCAGCGCGGCAGCGACATTATGCTACTTGAAAACTTCCGCTGATTGTCGCGATGTAGACCCAACATCAAGGTGTCCGATCTCGCTCGTGTTCGACTGCGCAACGCTTTCGCCGCGCCGGCCTGTTTACATTCGTGTCTATTTGCGTATGGTGGTGTATACGAAATCGCTTTGCTTCGCATGGCAGTTGTAACACCATCACAGCTATGCCCAGACGCTCTCCGACTTTCGTCACCCCTTCATTCTCCTGCGCTTTATTCCGCTCATCGACGACCACTGAACCGTCCGGGAACTTGCCTGTGCGATAACCTTCCATCGCTTTTTCGTTCGCGTAAAAATGATGAAGCCCTCCGGCTCTTTCATAGGCGGGACTTTGTGGACCGTACAAATTGGTACTTTCGTGAATTGCCATTGTTGGCTGTGATCATCGTTTCGGCCACCTGATCGGCGATAGCCGAGAGTGCGCGGCGGGTTCTGACGCCGCTTTCCCAATCCTCGATTCGTCGCCTACTCAATCAAAAGATGGGAAAGCGGCGTCAGAACCCGCGCCGCACTCTCGCTTCGCGCTTCTCCACACTAAACTCAATGCCATTGGACTTGCAGGCCCAAGTGGCCGAAACGATGATCAAGGCC
>Ga0187894_10003472_pt1 | contig 17637 bp, 17 predicted proteins | sample GBC1701081metaG_FD_136650 | JGI IMG/M metagenome (GOLD analysis project Ga0187894, IMG submission 136650) | White microbial mat communities from a lava cave in the Kipuka Kanohina Cave System on the Island of Hawaii, USA - GBC170108-1 metaG ...
ACTATGTGGCAATGGTCGCTGCCGAAATCAACGACCGACCCCGTAAAACCCACAACTGGAAGAAACCCTCCGAACTATTCACCGAACCCCTCGAGGAAAATGCTCCCACCCGCTGAACCTGCCAACTACTATCACCTTTAGACCCATCAATTTTCCGAATTTCTCTGTCAGCGGCATGATCCTCTCCTCTTGATCCATCTACTTCACCAGATTTTCCCTGTGGGAAGAGGCTATCAACCATTGGAGTGCCTTTCTTGCGAAATAGCTTTAGGTAGCGAACGTGTCGATATCTCCACGAGGTTTGGGTGTTAGGTATTTTATGTCTGAATTGTTGGTGATTGCGGGTTTCGGGCATCCGGGTATAGAGAGGGATTAATCAGGAGTTAGTGTAGGGCTTTTCGGCTCAATGCTCTCTTGGGTGGTTACTGTAGATCAACTGGCAGAAAAAGGCTAGACCAGAGCCTAAACCGGCCGCAGCGCTGGTTCGGGATGCATAGACCCGAGTAATCGCTCTAAGGCCGCCTCCATGTCTTCCCGCCACGACAGCACGTTCTTCAGCTCCAACCGCAGCCGAGGATAATGGGGATGCGAGCGAACCGTTTTGAACCCCACCGCAAGTAAGTAGTCAGAAGGCACAATGCATTGAGGTTTCTCCCATCGGGCGTCCCCGAATGCCTCCACGGCCTTAATCCCCCGCCGAGTCAAATCCTTCACCATGCCCTGCACCAGCACCCGACCTAACCCACCCCCAGAAAACTCGGGCACCACATGGGCGGTCATCAGCAGAACGGCATCAGCGCTGACCGGGCTGGTGGGAAAGGCCGTCGCCCGGGGCACGTAAGCCGGCGGCGCATACAGCAGGTAACCTGCTGGCACATCATCAACGTAAACAATCTTGCCGCACGAGCCCCAGTCCAACAGGGTCGCGGAAATCCAGGACTCTTTTTCTATCGCCGAATTGCCGCTCTGTTCCGTGCGTTCCCGATTCACCGGATCCAGTTCCCAAAAAACGCACTGCCGGCACCGCCGGGGCAGATCGTTAAGGTTATCGAGGGTGATATTAGCGAGACGACGCCCCATGGATTCACCCTCCAATCCCTAGACACAAGCTCGGCCAACCGCGGCAACCCATTCTTGACTCCTGGCCGAACCCAGGGCACAGCAGCAGCGTCCGACCAGGTGCATCCGGACAGCATGGTAGAGGAATATCTGGCACAGTGGAGGAAACCAATGAACATGCTGCCGAAAAAGAGCAGCTTCGTCCGCGCAGCCATCAAGGGAGAACATGGGAACTGTTCCGCGGCGCTCCGGGATGCGGCTGGACGCGTTCCTGGATCGATACGCCGTGCGCACCCGTGGCATGACGGCCTCCGAGATTCGGGCGCTGTTCGCCGTGGCCTCCCGACCCGAGGTGGTTTCGTTAGCTGGTGGAATGCCGTATTTGAACGCACTCCCGCTCGATGCCGTGGGAAGCGTCATAGCGAAACTGATCCGGGAACGTGGCGCCGTCGCCATGCAATACGGCTCCGGGCAAGGCGACCCCACATTACGCGAGCAGATTTGCGAAGTGATGCGGCTGGAGGGCATTGCCGCCCACCCCGACGATGTCGTCATCACGGTGGGCTCGCAGCACGCGCTCGACCTGATCACTCGCATCTTCATCGACCCTGGTGATGTGGTCATCGCGGAGGCTCCTTCCTACGTGGGAGCTTTGAGCGTCTTCGCTTCGTACCAGGCTGAGGTTGTGCACGTGTCCATGGACGATTGCGGCATCGTGCCGGAACAGCTGAGTGACGCCATCAAGGCGATTTCTTTGGTGGGTAAGCGCGCGAAGTTTCTCTACACAGTCCCGAATTTCCATAACCCCGCGGGTATCTCACTTTCGGTTCTCCGCCGGCAGGAAGTGCTGGAAATCTGTCAGCGAGCGGGGATTCTGGTGTTAGAGGACAATCCTTACGGCCTGCTCGGCTTTGACGCGGACCCAATTCGGGTGTTGCGTGCTGACGATCCGGAAGGAGTCATCTACCTGGGCAGTTTCTCTAAGACCTTCGCTCCCGGGTTCCGGGTCGGATGGGCAGTCGCGCCGCACGGTGTCCAGAAAAAGCTGGTGCTTGCCGCGGAAGCCTCCGTGCTCTGCCCGCCGATGTTCTCGCAGCTCGCAATTTCGACGTATCTCGCCAGCCAGCCCTGGCAGGTGCAGATCAAAACCTATCGGGAGCTTTATCGGGAGCGGCGGAACACGATGCTGACCGCGCTGGGCGAGAAAATGCCCTCCGGCGCAACCTGGACCAAGCCGGGCGGTGGCTTCTACGTGTGGCTGACGCTGCCCGCAGGGTTAGACGCCAAAGCCATGCTGCCGCGTGCTGTCGCGGCACGGGTGGCTTATGTGCCGGGGAACGCGTTTTTCGCGAATGGCTCCGGCTCGTCGTCCCTGCGGCTGTCCTACTGCTACCCACCCCCAGACCGGATACGGGAAGGAGTACGACGGTTGGCTGCCGTACTCGAAGAAGAACAAGAACTGTTGGCGACCTTTGGCCCGGGAGAGCTCCGCCCAACTGGAAACAACTCGAGCGGCGCCAGCACCCCATTTCCCGACCTGGCGTAGCAATCATGGAGCCCTGCGGTGGTTTTCTGACCTGACGGCACGCCTAGGTGTGCCGTACCGAACTACCGTTCTGGGAATTATTCGACCAGAGAATTGGCTCGGTCGTCTCGGAGCTCATGGTCGCGACGATGCGTTCTAGGTCTTCCATGGAGGCGAAATCAACAATGATTTTGCCGCTGCGCTGCCCCAGATCGATTCTCACTCGGGTATCGAATCGATCGGAAAGCGCAGCGGCCAGATCGGCCAAGGCAGGGGAGATGCGTTTACCAGCTCGGGGCCGTCGATTCGACTTCGCTGCTTCCCCAACCGCCACGATCTCCTCAACGGCCCGCACTGAAAGCCCCTCCGCGACAATACGATGCGCGAGCCGGTCCTGCTGTTCGCTGTCCTCCACGGCGAGCAGAGCCCGGGCATGCCCCGCGGAGAGCACCCCAGCTGCGACCCTACGCTGCACGGAGGGCGAGAGCCGGAGCAACCGGAGAGTGTTAGAAACTTGAGAGCGAGATCGCCCGATACGATCGGCTAGTTCCTCGTGAGTACAGGAGAAATCTTTCAACAACTGATCGTAGGCAGCGGCCTCTTCTAACGGATTCAGCTCGGCACGGTGGAGATTCTCCAACAGAGCATCAAGCAGAAGCTTGTTGTCCTCGGTTTCCCGGATGATCGCGGGGATAGTGAGCAAACCAGCTTGCCCCGCGGCTCGCCATCGCCGCTCGCCCATGACCAGCTCGAAGCGCTCGCCCCCCACTGGACGGACCACAATGGGCTGAAGAAGCCCCACTTCCTTGATGGAGTGCACCAATTCCTCGAGCGCCTCAGCGGCAAAATCCTCTCGCGGTTGCCGTGGATTGGGCACGATGGCGTCTAACGGTACTTCCGCGAAATAGGCGCCATCGACATTCATCGAACTAATGTTCGATAAGTCTTCTCGCTGACTGGCTGGCTCTTCCCCCGGTGATACTTGCTTGACGGGAACTGGGGGAATCAGCGCGGCTAGTCCACGGCCCAGTCCTCTACGACGATCGCTCACTCGGTCTCCTTGATCTCATTCTTTTTCTCATCATGCTGAAAAGCGAGCTCCTGCGCCGCCGCTATGTACGACAAAGCGCCGCTAGAGCCAGGATCATACGTCAAGACAGTTTGCCCATAGCTTGGCGCTTCAGAGATCCGAACTGACCGCGGGATGGTGGTCTTGAGTACTTGATGCGGAAAGTGCTGGCGAACCTCGTCGACGACCTGCGCAGCCAATCGAGTTCGCGCGTCATACATGGTCAGTAGAATGGACGAAGTTCGTAAGGTGGGGTTGAGATTTTCTTTCACCAACTCAACGTTGCGCAGTAACTGTCCTAAACCTTCCAAAGCGTAGTACTCACATTGGATGGGAATGAGCAGCTCTTCGGCCGCTACTAAGGCATTGATCGTGAGCAAACCTAGCGAGGGTGGACAATCAATGAAAATGTAGTCCATCGGCTCGCGATAGCTATCAAGAGCTTTTCGTAGCTTACTCTCTCGTGCCACCAGGGACACTAGTTCGATCTCCGCGCCCGCGAGATCGATGGTAGCTGGTGCGCACCATAGCCCAGGAATTTCTGGCGTGGGTTGCACGATCTTCGGTAATGCCTGACCATCGACCAAAACATCGTAGGTTGATGGCGTTCCCTCGCTGTGATCCACGCTCACCGCCGTGGAGGCGTTTCCTTGCGGATCAAGATCGATGATCAGCACTCGGCAACCCCCCAGGGCAAGGGCCGCGGCAAGGTTAACGGTCGTTGTGGTTTTCCCCACCCCACCTTTTTGATTAGCGACCACGATAGTACGGGTTCGAGAAGGACGCGGTAATTTCCTAACGAGCCCCTGGACTGCCTCTCCGTTGGAAGAACGCTCCGCCACCGAGGGGGTTTCTTGATGAGAAAACCGCCTTCCTTCCGAAGCATCAGAGGCTTCCGAAGTGTCGGAGAGTTGCTCGACGGTGGAGCTCTCGTCCGACGACTCCGCCTGGAGTGAAGCGTTTTCCCCTGGTGGTTCTTGTGGCGGAGGTGCTGCGGGCTTTGGCCGACGTTTCCATCTCATGGAAGAATCTGACTCCTTTCCGATAGCCCAATAAGCGTTTCACGTGAAACATCTGAGTTCAAAGTGATACCGGACCTTCGGTGATCCTCAAATCTGCTTTCTTCGATGCGCTAAGTAGCGGTGACACTCCCCATCTTGACTTTTTACGGATGGAAGAGCCGGCTAACGGGTTCCTGAATGGGTGAGGTGTTTCCAGGCTTTCAGCTACTGCTTCATCCGTACCCGTACCACAGTAGTGGGATGCTCCAAAAATTTTTCTCCCAGACGAACAACGGACCACTCCTTAGCCCACTGACGGAGCTCACGGCGTGCTTGGGTAACCTCTTGAGGAGCCGATTCGCCTTTCATCGCCAATAGTTCTCCTCCCTTCTTGAGTAGTGGACTAGATAATCGAATCAGCGACCCCAACCGAGCAACCGCGCGAGCCACCACGACGTCCACGGTGAGCGGGTCAGCATGGTCTTCGGCCCGACCTCGCCTGACCTCGACGTTGCGTAATCCCAGCGTGTCGATACTTTGCTGAAGGAACGTGACGCGGCGAAGTAACGGTTCTAGCAAGATGACACGGAGATCAGGCCGGGCAATAGCTAGCACCAGCCCTGGCAGCCCAGCACCAGAGCCAAGGTCGCAGACAGTAACATGAGAGGGGATCACCTCTGCGAGGACTCCACAGTTGAGCAGATGTCTGTCCCAGAGACGGGAAGCTTCCCGTGGCCCCAGCACCCCACGTGGAATAGCAACAGTAGTCAGCAGCCCTGCGTAGGACTGAAGAAGTGGAAAGCAATTCCCAAAAAATTCGAGTGCGGCATCCGGAGCTGACGGCGCAAAGCTCGAAAGCCGATCCGGTTCCGGGAGATCAGAAGCGGTTATCACCGGGTCGGAAATTTTCTAGCACGCGGATGGCCCACGGATAGTCGTAGTTCAGCTCGAGGATCAACTAAACGTTTCACGTGAAACAGTGCTCCATTAGTTTCGGTAAGAATTAAATAATGCTAACCTCGAAGCTTCAGTGCGAGGGACGGACGACGACGTACCGATGAGGCTCTTCGCCGTCGGACTCGCTCGAGAGGCCAGCGGTCGCTACCGTGTCGTGGATTATTTTACGCTCAAACGGGGACATCGGAGCGAGCTTGACGGGTTTACCAAAAGAGCTCACTTCTGAAACAGCTTTCTGTCCAACCCGAATTAGCTCTTCGCGACGCTGTTCCCGATACCGACCAATGTCGAGCATCAAACGGCTTCGTCCACCTGTTTCTCGGTGGACCGCCAGCCTGACCAAACTTTGAAGAGCTTCGAGAACCTCACCGTCCGAACCCACAAGGTGATTCAGGTCAGCTCCCACCAGTGAAACCAACGGCCGACCTCCTTCGACATCCATATCGATATCACCGTCTAAGTCCACGATGTCCAGTAGTCCCTCCAAATAGTCCGCGGCAATATCGGCTTCCTGCTCTAACTGCTCGATACCTCCTGACTGTTCCACGTTAACCGTCTGAGAAACTGCTGGAGAAGAATCAATGATAGGAGTAGGATTTTCGGTCATAGCAGCTCCTCGATATTTTCTGAAGTGCTCGGGCCTCACAAGTGCCGAGGGCTTCGGGGTTCTATTATTCGGATAGCTTGCGGCGCGACGTTCGCTCACTCCTGGACTGGCGAGTGGGTTGCTGACGGCGAATCGGCGAACGAGATGACGAAGCGGCCAACGACTCGTTGACGGAATGTGGATTTTGCTGGTCGAGTTTGCCGGCGCGACGCTCATGAAGGCGTTTCTCGGCAAGACTGCCGGGAGCTGGCATCCGCCGAATGACGAACAGCTGTTGCCCCATCGACCACAGGTTGGTAGTTAGAAAGTAGAGCAGCACCCCCACCGGGAAGTTCACTCCCGTCACCGCGAAAATGCCGGGCAACACGTAGAGCAAGACCTTCTGCTGTTGAACGAAAGGGTTAGGACCAGAGTCGACTGGGACATTTTTCACCATGAGCTGCCGCTGCGTAATGAACTGGGTAAGCGACATAAACACGATCATGGTCACCGTGACCAACTTGACGGTAAGAGATGAGTTCCCGAGGAATTTCTCCGAGATAGATGCCCCTACAAGGTTGGCCTGGGCAGCGCTTTGCACCAGCTCAGGGGTGAGGACACCGCGGACGTGGCCGGTGGCAATGCCGTTGAGGACCTGATAAAGAGCAATTAAGAAGGGGGCCTGGATGAGGAGTGGCAGACAACTGGAGAGCGGATTGGTTCCGGTCTCCTTGTAGAGCTTCATCATCTCTTGGGCTTGTCGTTCCCGGTTGTCCTTGTGTTTCTGCTGAATCTCTTTCATCCGCGGCTGGAGCACCTGCATATTTCGAGTGGCCTTGATTTGCTTGACGAACAGCGGAATCAAACCGATGCGAACGACTACCACCAAGAAGACGATAGCCAAGCCCCAAGACCAGCCGCTGTCTGTTCCGAAAAGCGGACTGAACAGCGCGTGAAACTGAACGATGATCCACGACACAGCGTCATAAAGAGGGTTAAGCAACCCCACGGTTATGCTCCTTGCCTAGCGTTGTGATCCTGAACCCCTTGAAAGGCGACCAGAACAGCGGATGGTTTGAAGATCGAGATAGTTTTTTCGGCGGCGGAACGAGATCAATGCCCCCTGGGTGCCACGGATGGCAGCGCGTCAGCCGGCGAATTGCTAAATATGTTCCGCGAAGCGCGCCATGGTTGGCGAGAGCCTCATAGCTATATCTCGAACAAGAGGGATAAAAGCGGCATACCGGCCCTATTATCGGACTGATGGTCCACTGGTAAATCCGGATACCCGCCATCAGGAAGTACTTCATGCTCAGCTCCTCGCGCCGGACGTCGACCCACGGTTGAACGCTCGGTCCAGATCCGCCGCTAACTCTGCTGGGCTCGCTGACGCAGCCGGTGGCAATGCCCGTATTACCAGCATGCTTCCAAGAGAAAAGCGATGAACTCGCTCACCGACGAGGTGGCGTAGCCGGCGCTTGACGAGGTTACGAGTCACAGCGGTTCCTATGGTCCTCCCCACGACAAATCCGACGAGCGGCGCCGGTTCCCTGATACCAGGGTACGCACTGTCGCCGGCGACTGAACTAGCCTCCTGGTTGCCCTCATAGCAGTACACTATGAGAAAGCGCTGACCGATACGGCGGCCGTAGCGTAGCACGGTGACGAAATCCTGAGGTCTCCGCAACCGGTGTCGAGCAGGTAGCATCAGAGAGCCTTCAGCCAGAGGGCGTTGGATCAGGAAGCGGGCCATGTCGTTGCGACCAGACAAGCAGAGCCGAGCGAGCATAGCAAGGCCGCAGGGTCATCCTCATATTGAATGATATGTGGGTGACCGGCTCATGCTCTGCGGGGGGACGACCCCCGTACCCATAGGCAGCTAGGTGAGGCTCGGGGACACGCGAGCCAGTAAGTTTTATGGCCGAAAGTTCTTTAGTGTCAAGCGGACAAGCGTAGACGGCCTCTGGCTCGACGCGCACAGATGATGGCACGACCGGCTCGGGTTCGCATACGCAGGCGGAAGCCGTGGACTTTGGCACGGCGGCGGTTATTGGGCTGAAACGTGCGCTTGCTCACTGGAACTCCACGTCAAACTTGGCTACAGGTCTAGATTCCGCGCCAATAACAACTCTCCGGCACGCGAGGCCGTTGAGGGATCGGCGATCACTGGCCACCGTCACAAAATCACTGGTACGAGCGGTGACAGTAAAGGCAACCTAGGGAGCTTAGCGTACCGAGGGACATTGCTAGGGGTCAAACCCTTGTGATGCTCAGGAGCACACAGCAATAGTAACGTACCTTAGAGCACGGCGTTCTCCTGGTTTCCACCCTTTCTCCATTCAAAACTGAAAGTATACAAAAACGAAATAGCCCTCTATAGGGTGAAAGTTCCTCGGATGGCGTACCCACCCTGTGGATGACGATGTGGACAACTGGTGGTTTTCCTGGATACTTACGGCGTGAGGTTTTCCAATGGGCTCTTCAGAGGGGGATGTTGTGACTGACGAGGTTCGTCACCTCGCTACGGTCTGGGCGGACTGTCTAGCGAGTCTCGGCGAAGGTTCCGTAGCTCCGCAATACCGGGCATTTATCCAGTTGACTAAGCCGCTCGCCTTGGTTGAGGACACCGCGCTGCTCGCTGCTCCGAACGAATTCGCGAAGGAAATCCTGGAGACCAGGCTCCGTCCGTTGATCACCGATGCCCTCTCTCAGCAACTGGGCCGGGAGATCCGAATCGCGGTAACGATAGAGCCTGAAGAAGCTGAATTGACCACTCCGGAAAGCGAGTTGTCTTCTATCGTCAGTGAGGTCAGTGCCTCAGCGGGAAACAGCGCGGATGAGCTCAGCGGGTATACCGGCAGTGTTGCCGCTGAGCCCGGTTCGGCAGTGCGCCACGATGCCAAGCGAGACAATATGACCGTGCTAGATCCAGCTGGCCTTGGAGTAAGCGAGCCTCGAGCGGAGCAGGACTTTCCTGCTGGGAACATAGCCGAACGCAGCGACATCGAGAGCGGAAAAACGGGAAAGGAACCGATGTCGCGCGCGCACAACGCGCAGGGTCGGTTGAATCCCAAGTACCTGTTCGAGACCTTCGTCATCGGCTCGAGCAATCGGTTTGCCCACGCCGCCGCGGTGGCCGTGGCGGAGGCGCCGGCCAAAGCCTATAACCCCTTGTTCATCTATGGGGATTCCGGGTTGGGCAAGACTCACCTGTTGCATGCCATCGGGCATTACAGCCACAGCTTGTATCCTGGCACTCGAGTCCAGTACGTGAGCTTGGAAGAGTTCACCAACGAGTTCATCAACTCCATCCGGGATGGCAAGGCCGATGGGTTCCGTCGTCGATACCGAGATGTGGATGTCCTGCTGGTGGACGACATCCAATTCCTGGAAAACAAAGAGCAAACCCAGGAAGAGTTTTTCCACACCTTCAACACGCTGCACAACGCCAATAAGCAGATTGTCATCTCCGGTGACCGCCCTCCCAAGCAGCTGGTCACGCTAGAAGATCGGTTGCGCAACCGGTTCGAGTGGGGATTGCTGACCGATATTCAGCCGCCCGAGCTAGAGACTCGAATCGCGATCCTGCGGAAAAAGGCCGCTCAAGAAGGGCTCGATGCTCCTGGTGAGGTTCTCGAACATATCGCGAGCAAGATCTCGAAGAACATTCGCGAGCTCGAGGGAGCTCTCATCCGAGTGACGGCGTTTGCCAATCTCAACCGCCAGCCGGTTGACCTCAATCTCGCCGAGATCGTCCTGAGGGATCTCATCCCCGAAAACAGTGGTCCGGAGATCACCGCGGCAACGATCATGGCGCAAACCTCGGCATACTTCGGGTTGTCTATGGAAGATCTCTGCGGCCCCTCACGCAGCCGCGTTTTGGTCACCGCCCGCCAAATCGCCATGTACTTATGCCGAGAACTCACTGAACTATCCTTACCTAAGATAGGCGCGCAGTTCGGCGGTCGAGACCACACCACGGTCATGCATGCTGATCGAAAAGTGCGTTCGCTCATGACAGAACGACGCTCGATCTATAACCAGGTCACCGAACTCACCAATCGCATCAAATCTGGAGCTCGCTAGCGGACTCGCGAATAAGAGCGTTACGTTCAGCTGTACGGCTATGCACGGCAATCTCCTGACCCAAACGCTAGCCAGATCAGGCGAAAGTTGATACTTCCCGAACTACCGTGTCAAGGCAGATCAGGCTGGGGACAACGCTGTGAGTAACTTGGCCGTTCGCTGGGGACAGGCTGGGGACAAATCGAGGAGCTCTGGGGACAGTGAATATTATCCACAGGCACGTAGCGGTTTTCCTCAGGTTACCCCCAGCACTGTCCTCAGCTGGTATCCAGCTGTGAGCTGCGCTCATGAAGGTTTTCCCCGGTATTCACAGCCCCTACTATTACTACTACCTTTAGTTAAAAGGGACTAAGGTTCGTAGTAGCTGACCGCTAGAGCTGGGGATAACCTCCCATTGCGTGACGCTGGACAGCAAACGTCATAGAACCTGCCGCGCGTGCCCGACTCGTATCTCATAGCCTGCTTACAGCAGAATGGGCATGATAGAGCAACGGTTGTCGCCGTTCGGTAGCAAACGGTAGGAGGAGATAGTCGTGGAGTTCCGGCTGGAACGCGATGTTTTCGCCGACGCGGTAGCCTGGGCCGCTCGTAGCCTGCCTATCCGGCCGTCAGTGCCGGTACTCGCTGGCCTGGTGATCGAAGCGAACTCTGGCAAGCTAGTCATTTCTGGTTTTGACTACGAGGTCTCCGCGCGAGTCGAAATCGACGCTGATGTCCCGAGCCAAGGCAAAGCCCTGGTGTCAGGCCGACTGCTGGCCGACATTTCGCGTAACTTGCCGGATCGACCGGTCCAGGTGACCACGGAAGAAACCAAAGTGGTCTTGACGTGCGGCGGCGCGCGATTCACTTTGCTCACCCTTCCGTTGGAGGACTACCCGGTATTACCGGAGATGCCGAGCTCCGCGGGCTCAGTGATGGGCGGTGTTTTTGCCACAGCTGTTTCTCAGGTGGCCATCGCCGCCGTTCGAGACGACACGCTGCCTGTCCTCACCGGGATCCGAATGGAGATCGAGGGTGAAAATCTCACGCTGGCCGCGACCGACCGCTATCGCCTCGCGGTACGGGAGTTAACGTGGACGCCTGAGCAAACCGAGGTCAGCGCGGTGGCCCTCGTCCCCGCCCGCACTCTGGCTGACAGCGCAAAATCGCTGGCGGGAAATGCCGACAATGCGATCACCATCGCCCTGGCCACGACGGGAGCCGGGGAGGGAATGATGGGGTTCGCGGGGAACGGCCGTCGCACGACCAGCCGGCTACTCGAGGGTGAGTTTCCCAAATACCGAGCCCTACTGCCGACTGAATACTCTGCCACGGCAACCGTGGCGACCCAGTCGTTCGTCGAAGCTATTAAAAGAGTGGCGCTGGTAGCCGAACGCAATACCCCGATCCGGCTGGCGTTTTCCGCCAGTGAGCTGGTGATCGAGGCAGGTTCCAAGGACGAAGCGCAAGCTTGCGAGGGGCTCGGTGTCACGTTGGAGGGCGAAGACATCGCCATTGCGTTCAATCCCGCCTTTCTGCTGGACGGTCTCGATGCCATTGACGCGCCAGTGACTCACTTGTCGTTTACTAGCTCCACCACGCCAGCCGTCATCACCGGGAAAGCCTCCGCTGAAGCCGAGACGAGCAGTGAATACCGTTACCTCGTGATGCCGGTGCGGTTGTCCTGATCGAAGTACGTTGACCGGAGCTCTAACATGGATATCGGCATGGTCGGCCTCGGCAAGATGGGGAATGCCATGCGCGAGCGTTTGCGTCGCGCCGGCCACACGGTGGTGGGTTATGACCGAAACCAGCGGATCAGCGGCGTGGCAAGCCTCGCCGAACTGGTGCGTAAGTTGCCCACGCCTCGCGTGGTGTGGGTGATGGTTCCGGCTGGGAAGCCTACCCAGCAGATCATCGCGTCACTCAGGAAACTGTTGCGCGATGGCGATGTGGTGGTGGATGGCGGTAATTCCCGCTATACCGATGACTTTCGTCATGCCGCGCGGCTGGCGGCGCACGGCATCGGGTTTGTGGACGTTGGAGTCTCCGGTGGAGTGTGGGGTCTTCATCAGGGATACGCGCTCATGGTCGGCGGCGACCCCGAGCATGTGGCCATGGTGAAACCCGCTTTTGACACTCTCAAGCCCGCGGGCGAGTACGGCTATATCCACGCTGGGCCAGTGGGAGCGGGTCATTTCGCCAAGATGGCGCACAACGCCATCGAGTACGGACTGATGCAGGCATATGCTGAGGGCTATGAGCTGCTGAACTGTACCGATTTGGTGGCCGACGTGCCAGCGGTGATCCGTAGCTGGAAAGAGGGCACCGTCATTCGCTCGTGGCTGCTCGATTTGCTGGCTTCCGCTTTGGAACAGGACGGTGACCTGTCGCGCATCCCTGACTATGTGGAGGATTCCGGTGAAGGGCGCTGGGCCGTCGAGGCTGCGGTTGAGGCCGGGGTGGCACTTCCGGCAATTTCTGCGGCGCTGTTCGCTCGGTTTTCTTCCCGACAGCAGGACTCTCCGGCGATGAAGGTAGTTGCCGGGTTGCGGAATCAGTTCGGTGGCCACCCCTTGACGGTCGATCCTGTGATCCTCGGCAAGGGCGCTGACGCTCCCGGAGCGGACGTGGCGCCTCCCGTCGAGGCCGATGGAACATCGTAGGGCCCGAGCTGTTATGCATGTCTCGTACTTGTCGCTGGTGGATTTCCGGTCTTACGCCGAGATGGAACTGTCGCTGTCCCCCGGGGTCACGTCGTTTCTCGGTCCCAATGGGGCAGGTAAGACTAATCTGGTCGAGGCCGTGGCCTACCTCGCCACTCATGCCAGCCATCGGGTTGCCGCCGATGCGCCACTAGTTCGGTTGAATGCTGAGCGCGCGGTCATTCGGGCCCGGGTGATGCGGGAAGATCGACCTACTCTCATTGAGCTAGAGGTGCGGCCCGGTCACACCAATCGAGCCCGGATCAACCGGGTGCCGGCGCCCCGGCCACGGGAAGCCCTTGGCGCGTTGCGCACGGTGCTTTTCGCGCCCGAGGATCTTGCCCTCATCAAGGGAGATCCGTCTGGGCGACGGGCCTTCCTGGACGAGTTGCTGGTGGCCCGCTCTCCTCGGTTCGCAGCGGTACGCGCGGACTACGAACGGGTACTCAAGCAGCGCGCCACGCTACTCAAATCAGCGGGAAGCCGGGTAGCGGCCGCTCTTGCTCGCGGTGGTGATCGGCATACCCTGGACGTGTGGGACTCTCACCTGGCTCGTCTCGGCGCTGAGCTGACAGCTGCGCGCCTGGAGCTGGTGGCCGTTCTCGGACCGTACCTGGCGAAGGCATACTCAGCGTTGTCCCGGACCGGTGATGACGCCACGCTGGAGTACCGCTGCTCGCTTGGTCCCGACGTTTCACTCGCTCCAGACCGGAACGTCCTGGCCGAGGCCTTACTCGCCGAGCTATCACGGATACGGCCGGTAGAGCTAGAGCGAGGGGTCTGCTTGATCGGTCCCCACCGGGATGACCTTGTACTCAAGCTGGGTCCGTTGCCCGCCAAGGGCTTTGCTAGTCAGGGTGAATCTACGTCGTACGCCTTGGCCCTGCGGCTCGCCTGCTACGACTTAACGCGCCGCGACGGTGAAGAGCCGGTGTTGATCCTTGATGATGTGTTTGCCGAACTGGATGCCGATCGTCGGGAGCGACTAGCCCACCTGGTGGCCGGCGCCGAGCAGGTGCTGGTGACCACAGCTGTGCCAGCGGATGTGCCCAAGGCATTGGCCGGCACGCGGGTAGATGTCACCGGCGCCGAAGTGTTGAAGCCGAGATGCTGAAGACTGTTGAGATGACCGAACGCGACATTTCCTCCTCACGGGGCCGTAGTGGGGCGGATCTCGCCCGAGCCGCGCTACGGGCGGCTCGGGATCGCGCCGCGGCTGCCGGGGTTCGAAGGAGTCTTCCTGAGCCGAATGCTGACGCTACCGCGACGAGCCAGCACCGGTCTGATCACCAGCCGCGGTCTCTGGCGAGCTCGATCGACCACTTGCTGGCCGAGTGCGGGTGGCGCGAGCGGGCGGCGGTAGCTGGGGTCATTGGCCGATGGCAGGAGATTATCGGCGCTGAGATCGCTGCCCATTGCCGGCCAGAGCAGTTCACCGCCGGTGAGCTGACGGTGTGTGCCGATTCCCCAGCGTGGGCGACTCAACTTCGACTGTTGTCCGCTACGGTGGTGGGGCGGCTCAATGCGGAGCTAGGCCAGCGGACTGTCCGACGGTTGCGGGTGATCGGTCCAGCGGGTCCGGGTAGCGGCGGAGGGCGGTTCCGGGTCCGTGGCTAAGAGCTTCACGAGGGTGCTGGCTTCGCGGCGCCGGAGTGGAAACTTCTGCTGCCGCGTTGCCGTACAATGGACAGCGGAAACCAACCCGCGTTGCGTGCTTGGATAACGTCCTCGCGCCTTTGCCTTCTAATACGCGGTGGGAAGAAAGGATCTCGCTTGGCAGCCGACGATAAGCTGCTTATCGACCAGCGGCGCCCGTCCTACGACGCCAGCGCGATCAGTGTCCTCGAGGGACTAGACGCGGTCCGTAAGCGGCCCGGAATGTACATTGGGTCTACCGGTGAACGCGGTCTACACCACCTGGTTTACGAGGTGGTAGACAACTCGGTGGACGAGGCGCTGGCCGGCTACTGCGACGCCATCACGGTGAGTCTGCTCAAGAACAGTGAAGTCACGGTGGTGGATAACGGCCGTGGCATTCCGGTGGATGAGCATCCGGTGGAGAAGCGTCCCGCGGTGGAGGTCGTGCTGACGACCCTGCACGCGGGCGGTAAGTTCGGCGAGGGAGGATATTCCGTTTCCGGCGGATTGCACGGCGTCGGCGTGTCCGTGGTCAATGCTTTGTCCACCCACCTGGACGTGGAAGTGTGGCGCGACGGATTCACCTGGACTCAGACCTACACCATGAGCAAGCCGGCTGGTCCGCTGACCAAAGGCAAGCCGACTGCTGACACCGGCACCGCGATCACCTTCCGGCCTGATCCCGAGATCTTTGAATCCACTGAATTCGACTTCGAGACACTATCCCGGCGCTTTCAGGAGATGGCGTTCCTCAACCGGAGGCTGACTATTTCCTTGCGCGATGAGCGGGACAAGGCCCTGGACGAGCACGGCGCCGCGCGGGAGGTCGCCTACTGCTACTCCGGCGGCATTTCTGACTTCGTCCGGCACCTCAACGCCACTAAGGGCACGGCGCATCGTTCCCTTATCGCGTTCGAGATCGAGGACGTCGAGCGCCGGATTGCCGTGGAAGTCGCCATGCAGTGGAACACCGGCTTCACCGAGTCGGTCTATACCTTCGCCAACACCATCAACACCCACGAAGGCGGAGCCCACGAAGAAGGTTTCCGGACTGCCCTGACCGGTCTGGTCAATCGGTACATCCGAGCCTGGGGTCTGCTCAAGGAGAAGGACGCCAACCTCACCGGGGAAGATATCCGGGAGGGGCTCACCGCGATCGTGTCGGTCAAATTGGCCGAGCCCCAGTTTGAGGGCCAGACCAAGACCAAGCTCGGCAACACCGAGGTCAAGACCTTCGTGCAGAGCGTCTGTTACGATCAGCTGACCGACTGGTTCGACCGTAACCCGGCTGAGGGCAAAGAGATCGCGCGCAAGGCCATTGCCGCGGCCAGCGCCCGTCTTGCCGCCCGCAAAGCCCGGGATCTGGCGCGAGGCCGTAAAGGCTTGCTGGAATCGGGCGGCTTACCCGGCAAGCTCGCGGACTGCCAGCTCACCGACCCATCCCGGTGCGAGCTATTCGTCGTAGAAGGCGACTCCGCCGGGGGTAGCTCGAAGGGCGGACGAGATCCACTTACCCAGGCGATCCTGCCGATCCGCGGCAAAATCCTTAACGTGGAAAAATCCCGTATCGACAAGGTGCTGCAAAACCAGGAAGTCCAAGCCATCATCACCGCGCTGGGCACGGGCATTCACGATGACTTTGACCTGGCTAAGTTGCGGTACCACAAGATCATCCTGATGGCTGACGCGGACGTGGACGGTCAGCACATTCGCACTCTGCTGTTGACCTTGTTGTTCCGCTTTATGCGTCCGCTGGTGGAGCAGGGGCACGTGTATTTGGCCCAACCGCCGCTGTACAAGATCAAGTGGAACAAACGCGGTGACGACGTTCAGTACGCCTATTCCGACCGTGAGCGTGATGGTTTGATCGCCGACCGGTTCGAGCCCACCGGCAAGAAACCCGACGACATTCAGCGGTTCAAGGGATTGGGTGAAATGCCGGCTCAGGAGCTGTGGGACACCACCATGGACCCAGACAACCGCATCCTGTTGCGGGTCACCTTGGATGAGGCAGCCCAGGCTGACGAGCTGTTCAGCGTGCTCATGGGAGAGGATGTGAGTGCCCGCCGGCACTTCATCCAGCGCAACGCCAAAGACGTCCGCTTCTTGGATATCTAGTGAACGATTTCCTCGCTGCCCCTGCCCGCCGTCGTATTTCCACCACCGCACCCCTCCGACAACCCGCCCTCCGACAACCCGCCCTCCGACAACCCGCCCTCCCAGAGGGGGGCCACCGCCTCGGCTCAAGTCTAGCGGGGGCTTCGAGTCAGTGGTTCGTCGGGAGGAAATCTGTGAATAACCCCCTCGATCTATTTTCTGGGGACAACCTGGACTTGTAGCACTCATCTGGTCTTGGGGTGAACTATCCCCTGGCTATCTGAAGTCCAGCGCACTCTGGCAAAGGACATTGTGACAAAGGACATTGTGGAAAGGATCTGACCCGCCGTGGTCGACGGAAACACTCTGATAGATGGGGAAGGCCCTTCAGATCGTATCGAGCCGATTGGGCTCGATGTCGAGATGCAGCGCAGCTACCTCGACTATGCCATGTCCGTTATCGTCAGCCGGGCCTTGCCTGATGTGCGAGATGGTCTCAAACCGGTGCACCGTCGGGTGGCTTATGCCATGTACGACGGCGGCTACCGACCGGATCGCGGCTATTTCAAATGCGCCCGCGTCGTCGGTGAGGTGATGAGCAACTACCATCCTCACAGCAACGACGCCATTTACGACACCCTGGTCCGGTTGGCGCAGTCGTGGTCCATGCGGATGCCGTTGGTGGATGGCAACGGCAATTTCGGCTCGCCCGGCAATGATCCTCCCGCCGCGATGCGCTACACCGAGTGTCGGTTGGCTCCGCTGGCCATGGAGATGGTGCGCGACATCGACGAGGACACCGTCGATTTTGTTCCCAACTACGACAACCGCTCTTCCGAGCCGGTGGTGCTGCCGAGCCGGTTTCCTAATCTGCTGGTCAATGGTTCTGTCGGCATCGCGGTGGGTATGGCCACCAACATCCCGCCGCATAATCT